>Ga0207419_1002681_pt1 | contig 11397 bp, 8 predicted proteins | sample ElkSloMetagenome_4_FD_184723 | JGI IMG/M metagenome (GOLD analysis project Ga0207419, IMG submission 184723) | Hot spring microbial communities from Elkhorn Slough, Monterey Bay, USA - MD2A (version 2) | ecosystem: Environmental > Aquatic > Marine > Intertidal zone > Estuary: Microbial mat ... | reverse complement strand
CCCCGCCCGTCGAAACGGGACGCGGCCCAGGTCGCTCTGCAACACATACTAAAGACCCAAACTCTTGATGCGGTATGCAGTTGGTAAGGTACGAGCAGGAACCTAACTTCAACTAAGTTATCTCAGGCGAAATAACCAGGCCGATTAGACCCGCGTGGTTTCGCCCACAACATTCTTCAGTTGAAGCAGAATTGACAACCTTGATATAGTAGCAGACTGCAAGAGGTTTGTCAAGAGAAAAAGCCAGCACTCAAAAAAAAAGAGTGCATGGCTTTTGGTGGAGCTGAGGGGATTCGAACCCCTGACCTTCTCAATGCCATTGAGACGCGCTCCCAACTGCGCCACAGCCCCAGATAAGTGACGGGTGTACTATAGCACACGCATCGACGACTGTCAAACAATCACTACTATATCCCTAGATTTACTCATCGGGAACATACTCCAGCAAATCTCCCGGCTGTACTGAGAGGTAGCCACACAGAATATTTAATGTGGCAAAATCTACCCGCCTGGCCCGGTTTGTTGTGATCATATTATCCCGCTAGGACATGCCGGATCAAGCGATGATATTAGCAACATACAACCGTTATGCCGGCCCTGCAATGCCGCAAAAGGTACCGGCAACGAGGATTACCGACTTAACGGATGTAGCAATTTATTGATAGTGGTGATACTACTGTTGTTGACTCTACTGGTTTTGCTGATTGTGTGAGGAATTTCCAGTGGAACACTGAAGAAGTGGTCTGGTGGAGGTGAGGGGGCTCGAACCCCTGACCTCGACAGTGCGATTGTCGCGCTCTCCCAGCTGAGCTACACCCCCAGGCCATCAATGCCGGAGTATACCACACGCATCAGGCTGTGTCAATGGTTGACGGGCATGGAGGGCTATGTTATACTCGCAGCCGTATCAGGTTAGATATTAAGGATAGTATCGTAGTGGTTGCTTACGGCTATGTTCCGGGGTATGCCTGGGGGCAGCGTGATGTCACGCTACCACGTCGACTGCTCCACCGTCGGCCGGCCTGCCGGTTCGGCTAGCCGTGCTTGCCCACGCTACGACGAGGATTGTCAGGCCAGCTTTGCCAAGGGGGTAAGCTGGCTTTCTTGTTGCTACGCGCCTGATGAAGGGGATGTGCGTTATGCCACGAGGGATCGTTCAAAAGGTGGTGCTGGCTTATTCGGGCGGGCTGGATACGTCAATAATTGTGCCCTGGCTCCGTGAAAATTATGGCTGCGAAGTTATCTGTTTCTGCGCCGATGTCGGCCAGGGTGAAGAGTTGGATGGACTGGAAGAGAAGGCGCAGCGCAGTGGTGCCGGTAAAGTTGTTGTGCGTGATCTGCGTACGGAGTTTGTGCGCGACTATATTCTTCCCACGATGCAGGCGGGGGCGATCTATGAGCGGAAGTATCTCCTCGGCACTTCTTTTGCCCGCCCGGTGATCGCCCGACATCAGGTGGAGATTGCCGCGCAGGAGGGTGCTGACGCGGTAGCCCACGGAGCAACCGGCAAGGGCAATGATCAAGTGCGCTTTGAACTCACCTTTGCCGCGCTCAATCCGCAACTCAAGGTCATTGCGCCCTGGCGCGAGTGGAATATTCGCAGTCGGCAGGATGCCCTGGATTATGCCGCTGAGTATAACATTCCCGTAACCGCTACGGCCGAGAAGATCTACAGTCGGGATCGCAACCTCTGGCATTTGAGTCACGAGGGCGGGATACTGGAAGATCCCTGGAACGAGCCCGCAGAGAATATGTTTATGTTGAGTAGTGCCCCCGAAGCCGCTCCGGATGCACCGGAGTACGTCGTTGTGGCTTTCGAGGCCGGCGTTCCGGTTGCCATCGACGGTACTCGTATGGAACTGGTGCCGCTGCTGGAGCGGCTCAACCAGATTGGTGGTCGCCACGGGGTGGGTCGGGTCGATATGGTCGAGAATCGCCTGGTCGGGATGAAGAGTCGCGGCGTGTATGAAACCCCCGGTGGCACGATCCTCTACACGGCGCATCGGGAACTGGAGAGCATTGTGCTGGACCGGGATACGCTGCGTGCCAAAGATCGGATTGCGATTGAGTATGCCGATCTGGTATATGATGGGCGCTGGTTTACGCCGCTGCGGGCACACTATGACGCGTTTGTGCGCTCCACCCAGGTAAACGTCACCGGCGAGGTACGCGTGAAGCTCTACAAAGGGCAGGCCGGCGCGGTTGGTCGCCGTTCACCCTTCTCGCTCTATCGGGAAGATCTGGCGACGTTTGGCGAGGATGCTGTGTACAACCAGCAGGATGCCGAGGGTTTTATTCGACTGTACGGATTGCCGCTCAAAGTACAGGCTTTACTCAAAGATCAGTAGTATGACACATCTTTATCTTATTCGGCACGGCGAGGCCGTGGTGAACGTTGAACCGATTGTCGGCGGGATGCAGGGTGATACCGGGCTAACGCCGCGCGGCGTGGCCCAGGCCGAGCGCCTGCGAGACCGCCTGGCGGCAACGCACGAGATTAGCGCTGATGTGTTGATTGCCAGCACCCTGCCGCGGGCACGGCAGACCGCCGAAATTATTGCACCGGCCCTCGAGTTGCAGCCCCTGTTTGATGATGAAGTCCAGGAGATGCGCGTGGGCGAGGCCGACGGGTTATCGCTCCAGGAGATGTGGGATCGCTTTGGCATCCCGGATCTGCGCAATGATCCCTTCCGCCGAATTGCTCCCGGTGGTGAGAGTTGGGGGCAGTTTATGCTGCGGGTGGGCAATGCGCTCAACCGGATCACGCGGGAACACCAGGGGAAGAAAATCGTCATTGTTTGCCACGGCGGGGTGATTGACGGCGCATTTGTGTATTTCTTCGGGATGCATACGCTGGTGCTGCCGCCGGTGGAGTTTTTTACGCATAACACTTCGATTACCCACTGGGCCCAGCATAGCCGCAATGGACAAACCTTCTGGCGGCTGATGAGCTACAATGATACCACCCATCTGCGCGATATTGGCGCGCGCGAGTCGATCCGCTGGGAAGAAATTACCGCTGAACCGGCCGCCGGTGCCGAGCGCTCCGCTGTGCCGTTACCAACCGAGGAAGATCGAGAGGAAGAGTAGATGATGCCCCAGTTTCTGGAAGATGGTCATGTGACGACTCCCGGAGGCTGGCGTGCCGCTGCCGCCGCGTGCGGCATCCGGCGGGCCGGACGGGATGATCTGGCGTTGTTGGTGAGCGATACGCCCTGTACGGCGGCGGCGCTGTTTACGCAGAATAAGGTGAAAGCGGCCCCACTGCTCTATGATCAGGCGCTGCTGGCACGGAATGCGGACGGCATTCGGGCGGTGGTGGTCAACAGCGGGATTGCGAATGCCTGCACCGGCGCGACCGGCGCGGCCGCCGCCGCCAGAACCGCGCGCACGGTTGAGCTGGCGCTGGCACTCCCCGCCGACTCGACCTTTGTTATGTCAACTGGCGTGATTGGCATGCAGTTACCGATGGCAAAAATCGAGCGGGGCATTGCCGAAGCAGGTGAGCACCTCGCTGCCAATCAGGGCCCAGCGGCGGCATGGGCGATTATGACCACCGACACCCGCCCAAAATATTGCGCCGTCCGGGTCACGCCGGCCCATGGAGGGGCGATTACCATCGGCGGTATGGCGAAGGGTTCGGGTATGATCCACCCGAATATGGCGACGATGCTCTGCTTTCTCACAACAGATGCGACGGTCAGCGTCCCGGCACTGGACGCGGCACTGCGTCAGGCAGCCAATGAGTCGTTTCACTGTATCAGCGTTGATGGGGATACCAGCACGAATGATACGATGCTGGCGCTTGCCAACGGTCATGCCGGGCAGCCAACAATTAATGATATCACTTCGGCGGATGGGCGGGCATTTCTGGCGGGGCTGACGCTGGTCTGTCAGCGGTTGGCACAGGAGGTAGTGCGCGATGGCGAGGGCATTACTCGCTTTGTGACGATCAAGTTGCAGGGCGCAACCAGTGACGCTGATGCACGCCGCGCGGCGATGACGGTGGCCCGCTCGCCGCTGGTCAAGACCGCGCTGTTTGGCGCTGATGCCAACTGGGGCCGGGTGGTCTGTGCGCTGGGCTACAGCGGGGCCGAGCTTGATCCCGACCGGGTGGTGTTGCACTTCAACGGCCTGAAGGTGTTTGAGCATGGCCTGCCGCTGGATTTTGACGAGGAGCAAGCCCACCAGTTGCTCGATGTGCCTGAGATTTTGATCGAGTTAGATCTGGGGCTGGGACCGGGCAGCGCGACAGTCTGGACATGTGATTTCTCGTATGAGTATGTCCGGATTAATGCTGAGTATCGGACATGATTAGGGGTTAGGGGTTAAGGGTTAGGGGTTAACGGTTAACCGTTAACCCCTAACCCTTAACCCCTAACCCTTAATACCATGACTGTAGTGCAGATTCTATGGTGCATCACTCCGTGTTCTCGGTGATCTCTGTGGCAAAAAGTTGGAATTACGGTTGTAGTATTAAAGGCTTAACGGTATGAGCCATCAACTCTGGGGGGGGCGCTTTGCCGCGCCAACTGCTGAAGATATGCGGCAGTTCAATGACTCGTTCCGCTTTGACCAGCGCCTCGCCGCGGCCGATATTACCGGCAGTATTGCCTGGGCCGGGGCGCTGGCGGACGCCGGGCTGATCACTGGTGAGGAACGCGACCGGTTAGTGCAGGGGCTGAACCAGGTGCAACTGGAGTTTGCCGAGGAGCGCTTTGTGCCCCAGCCGGGGGACGAAGATATTCACACGGCGGTGGAGCGGCGGCTGGGCGAACTGGTTGGCCCCCTGGCCGGCAAACTGCACACCGGGCGCTCGCGCAATGATCAGGTTGCCACCGATATGCGCCTCTTCTGCCTGCATGCCGCGCAGACCTTGCAGATGCGCCTGATGCAACTGCAGCATGCCCTGCTGGATCAGGCGGAACAGCATGCCGCAACGCTGATGCCGGGCTATACCCATCTGCAGCGCGCCCAGCCGATCACTTTTGGGCACTGGTGTCTGGCTTATGTCGAGATGCTTGAGCGCGACCGGATGCGTCTGGAGGATGCTACCAGGCGCATCCGCGTGCTGCCGCTGGGCTCCGGCGCGCTGGCGGGCAACAGCCTGGGCATTGACCGGACGGCCCTGACAGCCGCGTTAAGCAGCCCCGACCGCTACCCCTTTTTTGACGACATCACCACCAACTCCCTCGATGCCGTCTCCGACCGCGATTTTGTGGCTGAACTTCTCTTCGACTGCGCCCTGATCGGTGTACATCTCAGCCGCCTGGCCGAGGATCTGGTGCTCTACAGCAGCAGCGAGTTCGGGTTTATCGAACTTGCGGACGAGTACAGTACCGGCTCCAGTCTGATGCCCCAGAAGAAAAACCCTGATAGTATGGAACTGCTGCGCGGCAAGAGCGGACGCCTGATTGGCAACCTGGTTACGCTGCTGACCGTTCTGAAAGGGACGCCACTGGCATACAACAAAGATATGCAGGAGGACAAAGAGCCCTTCTTTGACAGCTTTGATACGCTCGATCTGGGACTGCGCGTGGCCGCCGCCGCCGTAGCGACCCTCCAGGCTAACCCGGAGCGGATGGTCGCCGCCCTGGACGCGGCCATGCTGGCCACCGATCTGGCTGATGAGCTAGTCCGGCGGGGCGTACCCTTCCGCGAGGCGCATGGCAAAGTGGGGCGACTGGTGCGGCGCGCGCTGGAACTGAGGGTCGGGTTGCACCAACTGCCGCTCGAAGAGTATCGTGCAGTCCAGCCCGATCTTGATGAAACAGTCTATGCCCTGTTCGATTTTGCCCAGAGCGTGGCGCGCAAAGCCGACGTGGGCGGCACCGCGCCCGAGCGGGTGAAGGAGCAGGTGCTGGCGTGGCGCGAGCGCGGGCGCTAAATCCACTACCTTTGCCTACCTGGTAGGGCTGCTGTTGACCGTTGCACGCCGGATGAGCTTTCCGGTGCGCGCGGGCATGCTGCTTCTGCTCTGCTACGGGATGGGCATTACCGCGCTGGGTATCACCAGTCTATTTGGAACCGGGCCGCTATACCTGATGGCCTTTGTTCTGCCGGCGGTTTTTCTGTTTGGGCGGCGGAGCGGAATCGGCGCGTTGCTGCTGAGTATACCGCCGCTGCTCTGGGCAACGGGCAGGGTACTGGTTGATCCGGATTTCACCTCCTCAGCGCAGGCAATTCTACCCACATCGACCGTACCAATCGCACCGGGCGTACTGCCGACTCCGCTGGTTGGCACAATTGACAGCCAGCGCGCACAGATGCTGACGAAGCGCCTGCTCCACACGGTACAGCAGCAGCGAACGACAACCGTTTTACTGGATATCACCGGAGTGGCGACGGTAGATGCCGGGGTGGCCGGGGCGCTGGTTGCGACGGCACAATCCTTGCAATTGCTGGGATGCGCAGTTGTACTCACTGGTATCAGTCCCCAGGTTGCGGAAATATTTATCCAATGCGGTATGCACCTGAACGGTATCCGAACGGCGCATTCACCGCAGGAAGTTCTGTACACAACCCGCGCATTTTCCCGAATCTGACAGGAGATGTCCGGGTTGCCGGGGCAGCGCAACCCGGGTCCGCAGCCATGGTATAATGCGCACTTCATGCGTTCCGGCATTTTGCACAAAAAGGAGACGGTTAGAATTATGCAGAATGTCTCTGCTGTCTACAGTCCACCGGCGAACCTGCCGCAATTATCGGTAACACCGGACACCGCCGTTACCATGCGCCGTGCCCGCGTGGGCGATGTGCCCCGTCTCTACGAACTGATCAGTTTCTACGCTGCGCGTGGCGATATGTTGCCCAAAACTCTCGATCAGATCTACAACCGTGTCCGTGATTTTGTGGTGGCGGATGCGGAGGGTGAGGTTATTGGGTGTGCCGCGCTCAAAATCACCTGGCACGATCTGGCCGAGATCATCAGTGTAACGATTCATCCCGACTTCCAGGGGCAGGGGTTGGGCCACCGCCTGGTTGAGCCGCTCTTTGCCGAGGCCCAGGAACTGGGTATTCCCACGCTCTTTGTGCTCACAGGCCAGGTCGGCTTTTTCAGCCGCCTGGGCTTCCGCGAAGTTCCCCGCCTGCGCCTGCCGCACAAGATCTGGCAAGACTGCACTGCCTGCTTTAAGCAGGATCAGTGTGATGAGGTGGCGATGGTGCGGGAGGTGTAACTTAGGGTGCGATTTTTGCGGGCTTTGGATGTAATTTTTGCACCGGGGTTTTCATTGCTGAAGCATTCACATCTATCTCACGGGTTCAGGCGTTGCAATGGTGCAAACGCCTTTTCTTATCTCTATCATTGTTGTTTGTGTTATTCAAAAATTACACCTAAACTGCTGTTTTTCGCCCCGTATATGGGCCACATTTCACAGGTTCACGCTTTGGCTGCAATTTTTGTCAGGTGCAATTTTTGACAATCCTGCCAGATCTTATGGTCACACCGGACGCCGACAATGATGGGGTTCGGCTCAGGGCACACCGGCCACCAACCGGCGCAGGCCAGTGCAACCCAGCAACAACATGCCCACACATCGAGAATGAACCAGTGGTATCTTCACTGAGGAGGTTCCTATGTTCGCCGCGACTCACCATTATTACCGACGCTTCCCTGGGTTGCTGCCGATCTTGTTGCTGCTGCTGCTGACATCCCTGCCGCCGCTGCCGGCGCGGGCGGCGCCACGCTGTTTCGCCGGGGAAGCGCCCGATATTACCAATTGCATCGATGGGCGCATCCGGACGTTCTGGGAGCAGCAGGGTGGCCTGCCCGTCTTCGGCTACCCGCTCACGCCCGCCATCCTGGAACAGACCGACGCCGGGCCGATAACGGTGCAGTGGTTTGAGCGCGCCCGCCTGGAGCATCACCCGCAGAACGCGCCGCCCTACGATGTGCTGCTGGGGCGACTGGGCGCGGATGTCCTGGCACAGCAGCAAATTCCTCCGGCGCAACCCGCCGCGCCACGCGCCGACTGCCGCTTCTTCGCCGAAACCGGGCAAAACCTCTGCCCGCCCTTCCTCGCTACCTGGAGTCGCTACGGGCTGGAACTGGGCGACCCCGGCATCAGTCCCGCCGAGAGTCTGGCCCTCTTTGGCATGCCGCTGAGTCCGCCGCAGCCCTACACTCGCCCTGACGGCACCACCGTCACCGCGCAGTGGTTTGAGCGCGCCCGCTTTGAGGATCATGGCGGGACCGGCGTGCTGCTGGGACTGCTGGGGCGCGAGGCGCTGGTTTCGACCAACCCGACTGGCCCGACCAACCCGGTTGACCAGCCGGCCGCACCGGAACCGGAGCCGGACGGGACACTGCCGCCGGGCGGCTTTATCGAAGTCTCCGGCACGCAGTTGACCCGCCTGGGGCAGCCGGTGCAGTTCAAGGGCGTGAACTACTACCCACGCGGCAAGCCCTGGCAGGAGATGTGGCATGAGTGGGATGCGCTCCAGGTTGAGCGGGAGCTGCGGCTGGCGCGCGATCAACTGGGCATCAACGCCGTGCGCATGCTCTACCCATTTGAGTTGTCGTTCCACCAATCGAGTGAGCGCAAGGTCAACCTTGAACAGCTTAACCGGCTGCGCGAGTTTGTGCAGATCGCGGGCGACCTGGAGCTGCGCGTGATTGTGACGCTCTTTGACTTTTACGAGGATTTTCCGCCGCCGGGTAGCCGCGAGGAGGAGGAGAACCTGATCTACCTGCGCACCATTCTGGGCAACTTCGCCGGTGACGACCGCATCTTTGCCTGGGATCTGCACAACGAGCCGGACCACTACCCCATGTGGCAGGCGGGGCAAGCCGCGCAGGTGCTGACCTGGCTGGGGCGGATGGCCGATGTCGCGCACGAAGCTGCGCCCAACCATCTGATCACGGTGGGTATGGGCCAGTATGACAACCTCTGGCAGCCCGGTCCCGATGGGCGGAGCGTGATCGACTACAGCGACGTGATCAGCGTGCATATCTACAACGCGCCCGATGCCGTGCGCCAGCTTGACGAGTTGCGCCGCTACACCGACAAGCCGATCTTGCTGCAGGAGTTTGGCTGGCCCACCGGACCCGCCTGCGCGGTGCGCGACTACACCGAGGAGCAGCAGGCGCAGGTCTACCGCACGATGCTGGCGGCGGCGCAGGGCCGGGTGGCGGGCGTCTTTGCCTGGACCCTGCGCGACTTTGAGTCCGGCCCGACGCGGCGCTGGGATACACGCGAGGAGCATTACGGCCTCTATCGTCCGGACGACAGCCTCAAGCCGGCCGCCGAGCTTTTCCGGGACTACCGGGTGACACCGTTGCCCAGCGCCATGCAAACCGATCTGCCGCTGACGGCGGTTGCGCCCAACCCACCCTCCACCGAGTTTGCGCCAATCTTTATTGAGGCGACCGGGCACTACATCAAGGACTGGTTCCGCATCGCCTGGGAGGAGTTGGGCGGCCAGGGCAGCTTTGGCCTGCCGCTGAGCGAGGCCTATGTGCGTGAGCGCACCGCCGAGGGTGAGCCGATTGTGGTGCAATATTTTGAGGCGGGGGTACTGGAACTACGGCCCGATGTGCGTAAACCGCCCTACTTTGGCGAGTTGCTGGCGGGTGACAAGGCGAAGGTGATGCTACGCCCGGTTGACCTGGGGCGGACCTTCGCCGCCGAACGTGGACTGACTCCCGGTAATCATGATGTCCAGGGCGAGTTTGGCGCTTTCTACAAGGGCGTGCATGGCGAGTGGCGGTTGGGCGAACCTCTCTCCGGCGAGTTGACCGAGGAGGTTAACGGCGTACCGACCCGCGTACAATACTTCGAGCGTGGCCGCCTGGAGTGGAACGCCGACACGCAGGCCGTTGAGGTCAGCCGCCTGGGAAGCTGGGCCTGGGATATCCAGTGCCGGCATGCCCGGTGAGGCGAGGAGGTGGGGAGGCGGGGAAGTGGATGTAAATTTCTCCGCGTCCTCGGCGTCTCGGCGGTGGATTTGTTGGGCCGCGCTTTCGAGATAGTACAATTGCACTTTAAAAAAGCCGAAAATACATCACTACATAGTTACTGCCATTGAGCGGCACGCTTAGCAGAAACAAGTATTGCCATTATACAATGCGCTTTTGCGCACCAAACAGGGTGAATAACGCTGTAAAAAGAGAGTAATAGATGCTTATTTTGGGACGATCTGGTATACCAGATAACATAATGCATAAATCAGACATATTTATAAGGAAGAATACAACAAATTATCAGGAAGAAAAAGCCAAATATAAAGATCAGTACGGTGAAATCAAGCAGATCACAAAATCATTATCTCTTTTCACTACGATACATCGTCGATATCTAAAAGGGTAAATCCGCCATAAATATCCACGCTTTTTTCGTTTTCTATGCCAGATAATTCCTCTTCATACATTGTCCTTACATTATCAGGCAAAGCTGATTGTTGTAATTCGCCTGATAAAGCATCACGTCGTATTCTTTTATAAAAATACGAATCTTTATCTTCTATTCGGTTTGACTCATCCAGAGCATCTCTGTAGTTTCCTTGGGCAATTGCCAATTTACATCGCAGACCTATTCTAACATCATTTCTTCTATGACCATAATCGTTGTTCAACCTGATTAAATTATTTTCTGCTTCGAGCAGTTGATCATTTTCTATTTCGCAATCGATGAGATGAGCAAGCACTTCAAATGGAGGTCTATCCTCGAAAGATACAGCCTTTCGGGCGTGATCTAACGCTGCTTCGGTATGTTTAAATTGCAATAATACGCGCGAGTACCTATGATGATAAAAAATTGGTTTGTCAATAACTTTCAGATTGTTGAGAGCATCATAAGCTGCTTCCTCGTCACCCTTTTTACTTGCAATCTGAACCCATAAGTCGAGGATATATCTATTGTCACGTTGTAAATTTACTGCTTCCTTAATATATTGCTCGGCCTGTTCTAAGTTATTGAGCATTAAGTAGCATTGAGCTAATTCTCGACTAACCGCTACACCTTGCCAACCATAGCTTTTAGCAGATTGGTATGCATCTATTGCTTTCTCAAAGTTACCATGCTTACGTTCATAGAATCCCTCCAGATAATAGACATCACGAAGAGGTGCTATACTGCGAAGAGACTCTATATGGTTCTTTGCTTCTTGCCATTGCTCTTCCTGGACAAATGCTTTGATTAACCAACTTCTTACTTTTACGTTTCGAGGACGTTCTTTTAAAGCTATCCTGCCAACTTCAATTGCCTCTGTATATTTTCGTTGGTGGTATAGACTTTCTGTGAGTTGAATAAGATCATTTGCTAAATGTTTGGTAGATTCAATCAACTTCTTATCTTTAGGGTTCATAAAAGAATAACTTCCCCCACGCCCTAACAACTCTGCTCAATGTTCACGTGGGTGAAGCGTGTAATTCCATTGAGGACAAACGTCATGATA
>Ga0207419_1002678_pt1 | contig 11408 bp, 10 predicted proteins | sample ElkSloMetagenome_4_FD_184723 | JGI IMG/M metagenome (GOLD analysis project Ga0207419, IMG submission 184723) | Hot spring microbial communities from Elkhorn Slough, Monterey Bay, USA - MD2A (version 2) | ecosystem: Environmental > Aquatic > Marine > Intertidal zone > Estuary: Microbial mat ... | reverse complement strand
GCTTCCGGACGGTTTAACCTGACCACCAAGGTGGACGGGAAAACCAAGTCCCGATACATCCGGGCGGGCATGGAGAAGGAAGTGAAGAGGCGCACCCGGAGGCACCTCAAGCTCAAGGCCCTCATCAAAGAACTCGCTGAAGTGAACTGGCAGCTTCTGCAGATCGAGATGGAGCAGGCTTGAGCCGACATTCCCGCCCTCCAATCGGCTTCAGTTGTCCCCACCGGGACCACTGCCCTCATGCCGAAGACCTTTCGGTCCATTTTCTTTTCCACGAGTATCACCGGGCTCATGAACGTGAGCGTCTCGCGGAGCAAAGCCGAATAGACATGGTGTCTGAGATCAGCAGGTTGGAGGCCCTCAATCGGGAACAGGCTACGGAAATCGATCGGTTGCGCGCCGAGGTCAAAACCCTGCGGACCGCTCCGTTCGCCAAAGGGAAAGCCAAAGCAGCGAAGCAAAGAGCGGGTGAATCAAACGTCACCACACAGAACGGAGGCATTGGGAAAAAACCGCGAGGAGCCCCCAAGGGTCATCCTCCCTGGACCCGGGATGTCCCCGAGAACGTCGACCGAATTGTTGAGGTGGATGCGCCGGAGACCTGTCCCTGCTGTGGAAAACCCACCGACCTCGCACGTCAGGACCACCTCTGCTTTGTCCAGGAGGATATCGTGCTTTGCCCCCGGACCGTCACAACCGAATACCGGCACGGGACCGCATGGTGTGCCGGCTGTCAAAAAGACGTGCGACGGGAGGACGGGGGTATTCTCCTGGACGCGCCCATCGGCCCGAATGCTAAGGCTGCCGCGCTCTATCTGCGCCATGAACTCCACCTACCTCTCCGCAAAATCACGGCCATGATGTCCACGCTTTTCGGGATCGATTTCGTGCCCGCGAGCCTTCAGGGGTTTGAGAAAAAGGCGCGGGAAAACGGGGACGAGGCCTACAAAGATTTGGTGAAGATGATGCGGAACACGGACTGCGTCCACGCGGATGAAACACATTGGAGGGAGGACGGAAATACTGCGTATGTGTTTTATGCGGGTGGAGAGGATGTGGCTCTGTTCCATATTGATCACAGTCGCTCCGGGGAGGCCGCACAGGTGTTGCTGGGCGATCGCCTGGATGCGGTGTTAATCACCGACGCATATGCCGGGTATAACGGAATCGAGGTGAAGGGGCGGCAAAGCTGCCTCGCCCATCTGGTCAGGAAAGCCAGCGACGTGGAAGAAGAGATCGGACGGATGAAAAAACCCGATGCGGACTCCGCCCGGTTTTGCCGAAACATCCGACACCTCTTCGGTCTGGCCTGCCGAATGAAAATCCCCGACGGACAACGGGCACGAAACCAACTCGAACTCCGCCTCTTGCGGTCCCTGGATCTACTCTGTGAATCGCCCATGAATCACCCGAAGGCTGAAACCCTGAGAAAGCGCTTTCTTCCGGATGCACGAGAACGCAATGAAGTCTTCACCTGCATCCGTCATGGAACCCCTCCAACGAACAACCAATCCGAACGATCTTTGCGCCCTCTGGTCATCTTCAGGAAGGTCTGTATGGGCACCCGCTCCCCCACGGGCTCACAAAATATAGCGGTCTTCTCCAGCCTCATCGAGACCGCACGCAGACAAGAGGCCGACACCATCGAGCTGCTTAAACAACTTTTCGTCGGCAACCCGGTGGATGTACACCATGCCATGTTCCCCACTCAGGGCTGACGATATTTTGGACTAAACTGTTACTTACGCTTTTAAAAAGGCTCCAATTCTTTTTGAATAAACCATTTTGCATTCGTGAGCCGGGCCGTTGGCCCTCTGCTTCTTTTTTCATTACGGAACCCCGCCCTCACGGACGGGGCTGCTCTAAGCCGGGCCGTTGGCCCTCCAGCAGAAATGGTTACTTTTTCACCGTAACATTCTTTCAGGCCAAATTAAGCAGCCCAACCTCCTGAAGAAAGTACTGGATCTAAAGACCAACCCGATTCGGTTCGAAAAATATATAGGACTCTACCTCAGCCAGAAAGAGGGCCTGTTCCGGAACCCGTCATGATTATCACGTGATCATCACCGTGAGAATTGATTTGAATTATTCCACCTCCTCTTTCTGATTTGGGGATAGAGTCCACTAGTTCAAGGATGTCTTTCATGTCCTTCAATGACAGTCCATAAAGCGGATATGAAATCCTATTTGTCTATTTAAAGGGTTCAACCTCTAGGCTGTGGGACGCGAAACGTTCTCACCAACCACTTTTACCCCAGTCTCTTCAGGGATATCCTGTAATCCATCAACATATTCAAATGCATTCTGCAAACGTATGCTGGCTGCGTTTGTTGCTTCTTTACTTGCGTCATCTCTTGACTCTGGATTATTTATACTTTCCGCAGAAACCACATATAACTGCATATTCAGAAATTCCTCAGGTCTCTCCGCCATATATTGTTTCGCCTGAGTGAGACTCTTGACTATGTCAGGATTTTTCACTGAATAATCGCCAGTTTTGTGGATTTCAACCAGTGTTAAAAATGCACCGCGCAGAAACATTTGATTGTCGCTAAGGACACTTTCAAAATCACGATTCTCCGCCTTTTGCAAGGTATTCATTGTTGTGGCGATATCCCAGATACGACTTTCGACAAAATGATCCTGGAGCATCTGATCGTACTCAAGCTTTTGTTCAGTAGCATATCGCAGAGCTAATTCCCCGCCGGCAAGAGCGCCCAACAGGAAAGCTGTGATCACCAAAACCATTCGATTTTTTAAAAATTTTTTCATAGCGGAGAATATCACCCTGTCCGGACCGATGCTGGAGGTTCGGACGAGGACTCTTGTTGAAATCGCTCCTCCTCTACTCTCAACTGGATTAAACGTTGTGATTGCATCGCATAGATTGAACCGTTCAAGGCCATAATGCCAATCAACAATGCAACATGTTCAATATCAGTTCCACCGAAAAGAGATCCAAACCCCACAAAGACGACCACAATACAAAGGCCTATTGTCGAAAACCTTAGTAACGGCAGGTTTCGCTCTAAGCGAGTAATCAGTTTCCGCCGTTCCAGCGGATCAAGCGTATGTTTAACGGCCTCGTCAAAAATTTCTTTCGTGCTTTTCAAAATTTTATCTCAGAAACTTCAGTAGCTATAATTTTTCGCATCATGGGTGTTTTCCCCCGCTATTCATTATCGAAAAGACTCCAAATGCTGGTAGGAATACAGTCTAAAATAGTAGTTTCTGCTCGTTAAACCATTTTGGATCTTGCTCTAAGAAATTCTCGTTATTTCCTCAGCAAGTCAAGAACTCAACTCCTTTCAAATAAACCATTTTGCATTCGTGAGCCGGGCCGTTGGCCCTCTATTTCTTCTTTCATTACGGAACCCCGCCCTCACGGACGGGGCTGCTCTAAGCCGGGCCGTTGGCCCTCCAAACGTAAAAGGGTTTTGATAGATATCATGTTTGCCTCCATGTCGGAGCAGGACACACAACCACTCTTTTCAATCCTGGAACGTAGACCTCTGCGCTTCACGCCACTTCGAGTTCGGCAACATGCTTGACTCCAGGCAGGTCATCTTTGGAATTCACCAAGCTACAACAACGATCCTTTAGATCTTCTTCAGGTTCCTTTACCTCGAGGGTTTTCTTTCTATTGCATATCGACAACGGAGCATAACATGACCAGAATAGTCATATGAAAAAGACTAATATATCTTATTTAAAAGCGAATCTTTCGGCCTGCATTCAGCAGGTCAAAGAGGGGGAAGAATACTTGGTTTTGGATCGCAAAAAACCCGTGGGGGTTCTCAAACCCTATCGGGGAGAGTCAGATTTGGAAAGAGATCAGCGTATAACAGAGGGAATCATTCGTCCGGGAAGAGGTCCCATTCCAGCAGAGAACTTTCCTTCACCGATAAAGGTCTCGGGTCGACCTTTATCTGATCTCATCGATGAGGAGCGTGCAGAGCGATGAATTTTTGGGATAGCTCCGCGATCATTCCTCTGATTGTACATGAAGCTGATACGGCTTTACGAACACGGCAACTCCGTGAAGATCCTACCCTAACGGTGTGGTACGGTAGCGTAGTCGAAATTGAATCTTCTTTGGCCCGTAAGAGGAGAGAAAATTCGATGAACGCTTCAGATCTTAAATCTCTTAGGGCGTCTCTTCGAAATCTATCCATGCATTGGGATGAAGTACAACCCAGTAACCGTCTTCGGGATCGGGCCGTTCGCTGCCTTCATACTCACCCTCTTCGTGCTGCGGATGCTTTTCAATTGGCCGCAGCCCTGCTCGCTTGCGGTGACTATCCTCAAAATCATACGTTTTTAACCGGAGACCTCCGGTTACGTGAAGCTGCAGAACGTGAAGGTTTTTCGGTAGACGACTAACGTTTTTAGTTAGGCGTAACTACAAAGGTATCCAGTGGGGACTGCGACTTTGAGATCGAACTCTTTGCCTGCTTCGACCTCGAAAGAGTCACCGGCATTATAATCGACCCATTCCTGGGAATCTGGAAGGCGGACGGTTAAGGTTCCGGAGACGACCTGCATAGTTTCGTGCATGGAAGTGTCGAAGGTGTACTCTCCGGGTTCCATGACCCCGAGGGTTTTCTTTCCGTCGCTCTCGAAGCCTAAGGACTTCACCTTTCCGTCAAAGTAGTCGTTGGTTGTGATCATAGTGAAAGTAGAAGCATTTTTTTGACGGGATTTACAGGATTTACGGGATGGTTTTGGAATTTGAATTATTGTTAGACCTACAGTCTACCCAAATAGGAAATCCTGTAAATCCTGTTAATCCCGTCCAAAATAATAATTACGGAGTCTCAGGCCAGTCGTGTTTAGGGTATCGTCCTCGGAGGTCTTTTCGTACTAAGAGGTATCCTTCTTTCCAGAAGTTAGCAAGATCATCGGTCAGAGCAGCGGGTCGACCGTTTGGTGCCAATAACTCGATTTTACAGGACATCGCGCCGCCTGCGATGACGGGAGACTCCTTCATGCCAAAAAAATTCTGAAGCTTGGAGGAGAGGATAGGGGCGGATCCTTCTTCGTAACGGACCCGGGCATTTTTTCCGTTGGGGAGTTTGATGCGTTGGGGCATGTGATCCTGGATCAGTTGGGCCTGCATGGGGGTGACCCAGTCCAAGACTGCGGATTTCACGTCCAGATTTTTCACGTCTTTTCGGGTTCGGCATCCGCTGAGCATATGTTCCATCAACACCCTCCGATCTTCCTGGGTTAAGGGAGGAATCCCCCACTCCGGTTGCCAGGCGGCAAGACAGTTGCAGCGCACGATCCAGTTTTCCACCTCCTGATCCCATCCGGGGAAAGGAATCTCTCCTGAATCCACCGCGGCCAGTAATTTCTCGCCGGCTTCCTGATCGCTCACCTCGTGAATCCGCTCTTTTTCCAGCACCAATTCTCCCAGTTGAACCGTTCGCTCTTTAATCACCCGTTTTTCCTGAGAATCAAACACCACCTCTTCCCTGGTTCGGGCGGCATCCGGCCACAGCTCCTGAATCCATTCCCGCTCCAACCGGGTCACCCCGGAAAGCAGCGGAGTCTTGAGTCGATCCGAATCGCGCACCTCCACTCCGACCACCACCTCGGCTTTCACACAGCAGCTTTCTTTCACGATCTCTACCACCCGTCCGTCTACCAAATCACATCGACGGGTATTCGGTCGGCGTAGCCCTACCTGATCGGCAAAGGCAACTGCGATGCACTTCCGAAGTTCGGAAGATGGGTCTTTGGGTTCTTCCGAAGTTCGGAACTTTTCTCCTCGGGTTGAAGCGCGGTCAAATTGCTTTCCTATCTGCCAGGCCTGCCGTGCGGTCTGAGCATGAATGCCTGCTTCGGCGCACATAACCCGGTCAAACCGAACCGAAGCCGCCCACTCCAGTGCATTGAGCTCCATCAGGAGGTCGGACTCTCCCTCTCCGCTAAAATCATCATGCAACCGTTGCCGGACCTTTTCGGAAACCCGTCGAATGAGGATGGACCGCCCTTGCAGCAGTCCAGCGAGTTGGGCCGCTCGATCTGCCACCCCTCTTTTTTCCGCCTCCAGCAGCAGTCGACCTATTCGGGGATGGGCAGGAAATTCCAATAGATCTTCGCCAAGTTGGGTAAGCGTTCCTTTCGAACTCAGTGCTCCGAGTTGACTTAAAAAGGTCTGGGTAGCTTCCAGTACATTGACCGCAGGAGGATCGGGCAAGGCCAAGGTGGACCAGTCGGTCACTCCCAATTTCCGAAACATCAAAACGGCCTCCGCCAAATCGACCCGATGGATTTCCGGGGTTTCCCGCGCGGGGCGTCGGGCATGAGCGGTTTCGGTCCAGAGTCGAATGCAGGTTCCGGGAGCGGTTCGCCCTGCCCGTCCGGCGCGTTGATCCGCAGAAGCTTTGGAAATGGGAACTACTTCCAGATGATCGGTTTTCCGGTGAGGGTCAAACCGGGCTTGTCTGGCCAATCCGGAATCCACCACCCCGGTCACTCCTTCCAGAGTGAGAGACGTTTCTGCGATATTCGTGGAAACGATCACCCTACGTTCAGAACCAGGAGTCACGGCTTTATCCTGGGCCTCCGCAGAAAGGTCTCCGTGCAGGGGATATATTCCCAAATTCGTTCTCAGGTGAGAACGTTTTAGGGATTCGATGGTGCGGTCGATTTCGTATCGGCCGGGCATAAAGATGAGCACATCGCCTTCTGTTTTTTCCACCAGATGTTCGGCTGCCCGGGTGGCCTGATCCCACACCTTGGTTTTCATGGGGTCTGCGGGGCGATCCAGGAATTGCACATCCACCGGAAAGGTTCGTCCTTCCGAAGTGACCACCTTGGCATCGGGTAAAAAGGCTTCCAGCGATTCGGTTTGCAGGGTGGCCGACATGAGAATCAGTTTCAGATCGGGGCGTTGATTGGCCTGAAGTCTCAAGGCATGGGCCAGAGTCAAATCTCCGTAGAGATGGCGTTCGTGAAATTCATCAAACACAATGCAACCCACATGAGGCAGCAGAGGATTTTTTAACCATTCGCGCAGCAGGATTCCCTCGGTGACGTAGCGGATTTGGGTGGTGGAACTTACGTTTCGGTCCAGTCGGACCTGATACCCCACCTCGCCTCCTACCCGGCCTCCGCGTTCTTTGGCCACCCGTTTGGCCAACATACGCGCGGCTAATCTGCGGGGTTGGAGCACCACAATTTCTCCTTCGGCCACTCCGGCATCCAACACCATCCCCGGGACCTGGGTGGACTTTCCGGATCCGGTGGGGGCTTGAAGGATGATCCGATTCCCTTCTTGCAACCCTGCAATCAGTTCCGACTGACATTCAACGATGGGCAACATGGCTTACCGAATAAATTCCAGCAGGAACTCCGGGTCTGCCGCCCGATGGACTTCCTGTCCGTCGATAAATACTTCGATGATGGCTCCGTAATAACTCCGTCCGTCCCGTCCTCTTCCGGTTGGAACTTCATAGGCAGCGGACAGGTCTTCAATTCTCTGACCGCGGGACAATGATCTTTCCACACCGAGCACCAATCGGGGATTTGGAATGTCCGCTTGTCGAACCCGTGAACCAGCTTGCTCAAAAAAGGTCACCCGAAGTTTAACGGATTGAGCCTCTACCGAAGGGGTTCCGGGTTGATGGGCCAAGGCAAAGCTCAGAATCCGGAATTCATCGTACCGGGGGCTTTGCGGAAAGCGTTCCATGCGAATGTCCTGTATCAACAGCGGGGAAGCCTGTTCGATCACCGGAGCGGAAGGAGTAGGAAAGGCAGGGCGCAGGGGAACTGCGGTCGGAACCGGGATGCTTTCGATATCCGGAATGGGTGGAGCCTGCTCTTCCTGTTCAAGCCGTTCGATTTTTCGTTTTAAGGAAGGAATCTCCAGTCGGGCATCCATGGCATCAAAAGAACCCGGCGGAGCCTCTCGACGAACCTGCTCCCAGAAGCGAAGGCTTTCGGCAAAATTGGATTGATCGGAAAACAGTCGTGCCAGGGCAACTTTGGCCGGCAGAAACGTGGGGTCTTCACGCAACGCTTCTCTGTATTTCCGTTCTGCGCCCAAGGTATCTCCATTGCGAAGAAGCTCATCGGCTTCGGATTGGAGGGCGTTTAGATCCACTTCGGGTTCTTCCTCCGAAGTGGAAGAATCTGTCACTGGATCAGGCTCAACCTCAGGAGCTTCCACCATAGGAATCGGGGTAGGCGTCGGACGGACTTGTACCTGAGACGGGTCAGGGGTAGGAATCGGCTCCGGGGTTGGAGTAGGGATCAGTCGAACGGGTTCAATTTCCTGACGCAAAGAAATCGCCGGAATGAACAAAAAGAAAAGTTGCCCCGCCACTCCAAAAACCACTAAGGACAAGGTCGCCCACTCCAACCAGGATCTGCGACGGTTCTTTTCGGGGATGGGAAAGGGAACCAGTTTATACAAAACCTCCACCGGACCAATCTGCAACCGATCACCCGGTTGTAATAACGTTGGTTTGCTGATTCCAGTGCCATTGACCTGGAGGTCCGTTACTCCCTTCCCCGGAATCAGGCTACCTTGGTCCTCACGCACTTCTACCGTGGCATGATGGCGTTGAACCCCTTGTTCATCGAGCTGAACATCGTTCTCGCTCCCGCTGCCTAAACGAACCTGATCCTGGTGATAGGTATGTGGAGTAACCACTCCATCCGGACCTTCCGGCACATCCAATCGGATCATCATACGGCAAAACCCCCAATCCTGAGAATTGCGGGGAAGTAGAGTGTGGGGGTTGCGGGCTTGACCGGGGGGCGTTTGTTCGACATGTGAACGTCCTATGCAACAAGATCCTGACGTACCCGCTTCCTTAGAAACCCTCACCACGCTGTGCAAGCGTCGGGGGTTTATTTTTCAAAGCTCCGAAATCTATAACGGAATTAACGGATTCTGGGATTTTGGCCCTCTGGGTACAGCTCTCAAAAACAACCTCCGGGATGCCTGGTGGCAGGATATGGTGCAAAACCCACCCATTGGACCGGATGGAGATCCGGTGAGTATTGTAGGGCTGGATAGCGCGATCATTCAAAACCCGTCGGTCTGGAAGGCTTCCGGACACTTGGGCGGATTTAACGATCCCATGGCCGATTGCCGCGAAAGCAAGTCACGCTATCGGGCGGACCATTTGATGGTTCTGGTGCCCACATCAGGCGAAGGAACCGCGTTTGCCTATCTGGAAGGCGAAGAGGAAGCGGCCCACAAACGCATCAAGAAGAAAGCGAAGGCCGATCCTGCAGACTACGAGGTGGTGATTTATCCTGATCTTCCTGCAGAAAAGATTCCGACCGTTTGGGGCCCAGATGCCAGTAAACCCGGTACGCTCACCGAGCCACGTCAGTTTAATTTAATGTTTAAGACTTTTATCGGCGCCCTCTCCGGAGAAGGAGATGACAACACGGCTTACTTGCGTCCGGAAACGGCTCAGGGCATTTTCATCAATTATAAAAACGTGGTCGACACCATGCGGGTGAAGCTTCCTTTTGGCATCGCTCAAGTAGGAAAATCGTTCCGGAACGAAGTCACCCCGCGTAACTTTATCTTTCGTTCACGGGAATTTGAACAGATGGAGATGGAATGGTTCTGTCATCCGGATGAAGCGCAGAAGTGGTACGACTTCTGGGTGGATACCCGCCTCAATTGGTGGGCCTCCTTGGGAGTAGACACCAAGCACTTACGTCGTCGCGACCACGATGAAGATGAGCTGGCTCATTACTCCACCGCCTGCGCAGACGTTGAGTATCAATACGGATTCACCTATCCGGGCTTTGGCGAATTGGAAGGAATCGCACACCGTGGCGATTACGATCTGACCCAGCATCAGGAAGCCTCCGGCACCAAGATGGAGTACTTCAATCAGGAAGATAACAGCCGGGTTCTCCCGCACGTCATCGAGCCTGCTTCCGGTCTTACCCGGGGTGTGTTGGTCATGCTCAACGAGGCCTACACCGAAGAATTTGTCCCCAAAGGAAACACCGAAGGCGGCCCCATCAAAGCTACACCCGGAGCCGATCTTCCTGAAGGGTATGAGAAACGTACTGTGCTGAAATTTTCTCCTAGGATTGCGCCTGTTAAGGTCGCCATATTTCCGCTGCTGAAAAATCGACCTGAACTGGTGGAAAAAGCCAAGGCCCTTTATCAGGATCTACGCACCACCTGGGCCTGTGATTATGATCAAACCGGCGCCATTGGACGTCGATATCGTCGACAGGACGAGATCGGTACACCCTTTTGTGTCACTATCGATTTTGACACCCTGGAAGACGATACGGTTACGGTTCGCGACCGTGACAGCATGGTACAGGAAAGATTGCCAGTGAGCGAAATCCATGCTTGGCTCTTTCAGCGACTGAACGCCTAACCAAATGAGCGACTCACCAGAAATCGAAATCTCCGAACCCAGCACCTACTGGATCTGTGACGCATGCCAGTGCCGCGTACACCACTCACTTGTGGTTTGTCCGGAATGTGGCGCTTTTCAGGGAGACCGGAGCCCCTCCCGCTCCGCTCGGGTTCAACATATCGTTTTCGGACTAATCCTGGTGCTCTTTCTTGCGAGGGCCCTCTTTCTTTTGTCCAGAGATTTTGAAGCCGCCCGGGAAGCCGAATTGGTTGAATTGACCCGTTTGACTCCCTCGGACTCTCCAGAGATCGATGACAATCCATTTGATCGTGAGGTGCAAGCTCCGCCCGTTCTTGAGAACCCCGTGCCCACGCCTACACCTACTCCTGCACAGACCTTGATCACCAGACCTGTACCTACACCGGTAGCACCAACACCGACACCCATCCCAACGGCAACGCCGGTACCGCCCCCCACGCCCACGCCAACCCCGGCTCCCACAATCCTGGATGAAAAGGAAAAGGTAAAAGCGGAGTTAAGCCTGGAGTTGGATCGTAGAGCTCCTCTGGCCAAGCCTGGAGATGAGGTTGTGCTGTCCTTGCAAAATGGTCAACAGGTTCAAGGAACCCTGCTTCAAACCGATACCCGTCAGTTCAAGATTGAATCCTCCATCGGTTCACAATGGATTCCCTATCGCCAACTGACTTTGGAATCCAGAATTCGGGTAGATGCCGCAGAGCGGGATACCTTTCTGGAAGAACGGGCGCTCGAACAAATCCTGAACCGTCTTTGAGTAATCCGTTTTGACTCCCTCTCCGCATTCTGACCTTCACTCTCAGCGGGAAAACCTGCGGGAACAGGTCACGTCTCTTTTGGAGTCTTGCACTTCTGATCAGGCAAATCAGCTTCGCGCCCTCCAGGCTCCCTTAGAGCCGGAGTTTGCCTCGGCTTTGGAGGATCTATTCAGCAAGACATCTATCGGTAAGAAAGAAGCCGAACGTATGGAGTTGGATATTCTACGCAGGGTCTCGCGCTGTGATGAAACCGAAC
>Ga0207419_1002677_pt1 | contig 11412 bp, 10 predicted proteins | sample ElkSloMetagenome_4_FD_184723 | JGI IMG/M metagenome (GOLD analysis project Ga0207419, IMG submission 184723) | Hot spring microbial communities from Elkhorn Slough, Monterey Bay, USA - MD2A (version 2) | ecosystem: Environmental > Aquatic > Marine > Intertidal zone > Estuary: Microbial mat ... | reverse complement strand
GGAACGAGCCGATCCTGATGGGATCCTGGGCCAGCACCAGCGCCGGCAGGAGCGAGATGACGAGCAGCGCGAGGCCGCGCCGCAGAATGCGCTCAAGCATCTTGAACTTCCTCCCCTGTGGTTGGGTTTCACCACCGAGGGCTGGTGAAATGAAACAATTTTTATGATGTTTTCAAAAAATAATGTATCGGTTTTTCCCTGTCAATATACAGGATTTTTGCCTGATCCAGATTATAGGTTAAGCTACAACGAGCTACAGAATCGCCGCCTGAACCATCAAAATCCGTATCATATGAACGACGCTTTCGTGATCTCCCCGTTGCCCGCCGTGCAGCAACTGCTGGACGGTTTCCGTAATCGTAGTCCGCGCCGCGCCACCTCGCTGATCGTGACGATCTTCGGCGACGCCATCCTGCCCCGGGGCGGTAGCCTCTGGCTGGGTAGCCTGATCCGGTTGCTGGAAGCGGTGGACCTGAACGAGCGGCTGGTGCGCACCTCGGTGCTGCGCCTCGGCAAGGAGCACTGGCTCCAGGCCCGGCAACTGGGGCGGCGCAGTTACTACAGCGTCACCGACACCGGCAGGCGGCGCTTCCAGCGGGCCTCGCGCAGGATCTACGCGGGCGTGCAGAGCGACTGGGACGGGACGCTGAGCGTGCTGATCACCACCCAGGTGGCGCCCGGGCAGCGCGAGGCGCTGCGCCGGGAATTGCAATGGGCCGGGTTCGGGAGTGTCGCCCCCGGGGTGCTGGTGCATCCCCGCGCCGACCGGGAGGCGCTGAACGCGCTGCTCACCGATCTGGAGGCGCAGGACGCGGTGGTGCTGCTGGATGCCCGGGTGGAGACCCTGCCGCTACCCCGACCGCTGGAGCAACTGGTGCATGACTGCTGGAGCCTGGAGGCGCTGGCCGACAGCTACCAGTGTTTCCTGGAACTGTACCGGCCGGTGTGGCGGGCACTGGACAGCGTGGACGAGCTGGACCCGGCCCAGGCTTTCTGGGTGCGCACGCTGCTGATCCACGATTTTCGTCGGGTGTTGCTGCGCGACCCACTACTGCCCACCGAGTTGCTGCCCAGCGACTGGCCGGGGACGGCGGCGCGGCTGCTGTGCCGGAATATCTATCAGCGGGTGCTCGCGCCCGCCGAGCGCTATCTCACGCAGATGCTGGAGACCGCCGACGGGCCGTTGCCGGCGCCGGGGGCGGGGTTGCGGGAGCGTTTCGGGGGCGTTTGAAGCCCCCTGGGAGAACCGTGGGCGCTCAACGGTTCAGGCAAGCTTCGCCCCGTTGGGCGTCGGCTTATCCGGCACCGCCAGCACCACCGCGCCCTCGTCGTTGACGAAGCCCGTCACCAGACACTCCGAACGCACCGGACCGATCTGCTTCGGGGGGAAGTTCACCACCCCGATCACCTGCTTGCCCAGCAACGCCTCCGGGGTATAAAGATCCGTGATCTGCGCCGACGAGCGCCGCTCGCCGATCTCCGGTCCGAAATCCACCCGGAGCTTGTAGGCGGGCTTGCGCGCCTCGGGGAAGGGTTCGGCGGCGACGATGGTGCCCACCCGCAATTCCACCCGGGCGAAATCGTCCCAGTCGATGAGGTCCATGCTGTCTCCCAGTGTGTTGTGATCCCGGTGCCAAGTGTAGCCGCTGTCAGGCGTCCGGCACCGTGATCCAGCCCTCGCAGACCGCCACGCTGGTGCCGCCTACCCGTACCCCGGTGACCGCGCCGCCGGCCGTATCGGCCTCCAGCATCAGCCGGCTGGGCCGGCCCATCTCCACGCCCTGGGCCAGCCGCCAGGCGTGGCTGCCGTCGCCCGCGCGGCTCCCCAGAAAACCCGCCAGCGCCGCCCCCGCCGCGCCGGTGGCCGGATCCTCGGGGATGCCCATGGAAGGGGCGTACATGCGCCCGTGCAACTCGCAGTCCGGCAGGTCGGGAGCGGGGGTGTAGACCAGCGCCTCGGTGGCCCAGAAATTACCCAGTATCTTGGCCCATTGAACGAGATCCGGGCGGGACCGGCGCACCGCCGCCGAATCGCGCACCCCCACCAGCAGAAACGGCACCCCGCAGGACACCGCCGTGGGGGCGAATTCGCCGTCCAGCAACTGATCGGGCGCGAGCCCCAGCATGGCGGCGACGGCCTCGCGATCCGGCGCCGGCGGCCCGAACTCGGGCAGTTGCGCCACCGAGAGCTGGCAGGATGCCACTCTTCCGGCGCCATCGCGGTGCACCGTCACCGGCACCGGTCCCACGCCTTCCTCCAGCACCAGTCGGGTTTCCGGCCCGTCGAAATCCACCGCGCCGCTGTGTACCAGCAGGAACGCCGTGCCCACCGTGGGGTGCCCAGCGAAGGGCAGTTCCCGGGCCGGGGTGAAGATCCGCAGTCTCGCGGTGTGGGCGGGATTGTCCGGGGGCAGTACGAACACGGTTTCCGAGTAGTTGAACTCCCGGGCGATGGTGCGCATGGTCTCGCCGTCGAGGCCCGTGGCATCCATGACCACGGCCAGCGGGTTACCGCCGAAGGGTTGATGGGTGAATACATCGGCGGTGTGATAACGGTAACGCATGGTGACGGCTCCTCAGAAAGCCCGGCTGGTCCACTGCCCGCTGACCCCGAGGGTGCGGCGGGTAAAATCCACGGCGGCCTCCCCGTCGAAGCCCTTGCAGGTGTAGAGCACCACCGAGAAAAACCGCGGCCCGGTCCACACGTAGGCGCTGATGCCGGAGTCGATGAGCGGCACGAAGGCGTCGAAACCGGCGTTCTCGGCCTTGCCCATGCCGCTATCGGGACTGAACACGATGGGATCGCCGTAGGTGCGAAGGTCCAGATGAGCGGCCAGATCCAGCATAAAGCGGGTGAGGGAGGCCTTGTCCACGTCCACCGTGTAATAACCCTCGATGAGCAGGCGCTGGCGGAAAATGTCCGGGGCGAGGTCGGTCATGGGCAGGTCTCCTGGGCGGGAACGACAATGCGACCCAGCCTAACCGGCCCGGGTTTCCGGACGGTTGCGGCTGGGTGGCACCGTGTTGCGATTGTTTCCTGAAGGCGCCAGCGGCCCGTCGAATATCGCGGGCTACTGCTCGCCGCCGATCCGCAGCGCCAGCACGTCGCACGGCGCCCGGTGCAACAGCGCATTGGCAGTGGAGCCCAGCAGCAGCGACAGGCCGTGGCGCCCGTGGCAACCCACCACGATTAGATCCATGTTCTGTTCCCGGGCGATGCGCAGGATCCCCTCCTGGGTGGACACCGCCGACACCACCCAGCGGGCGCAGTCGGGGATCTCCAGTTCCTCGGCCAGCCGATCCAGTTGCGCCCGCGCCTCGCCGAGCAGCGCCTCGTCGGGCAGTTCCGGGAGGAGTGGCATCAACTCGTAACCGGCGCTCAGGTTCACCTCCTCCACCACGTGGATCAGGCTTACCCTGGCGTTGTGGCGGCGGGCGATCTCCAAAGCGCGCCCGCCCACGATGCGGGCTTCCTCGGAGGCATCGGTGGCGACCAGGATATGGTTGTAGATGCTCATGGCGGCGCTCTCCGGCCTGTGGGTTGAGATTCCAAGTTTAGGGCAGGACTGGGATTTTCCGAAACCTCGGGCGGCTCCGGGGCACCCACCCGATCCAGCAGGGTTTGCAGGTAGGCGCGCAGCTCCCGGCGCGCCACCGGGTCCGGGGGCATCTCGTTGCGGGCATCGGCCAGCGCCTCCATGCCCATGCGCACCTGCACGAGGCCCAGGTTATGGCGGGCGCGCTGGTCCATGCCGAGTTCCAGCGCGCGCCGGTAGGCGGCCTCGGCCTCGTCCAGATCGCCGAGTTCGGCGTAGAGATTGCCGATCTCGAACCACTGGCGCGCCAGGCTCTCCCGGGTCACCAGCGGCGGACCGGCGTCCGGGGGCGCCTGGAACACCGAAGCGCAGCCGGCGCAGGCGAGCAGGGCGAGGATCACGAGGTGGCGGTTCATGGGGCGAAGGGTAGCACCGGCACCGGGAAACACCTACCATTGCCCGGCGAGATTTTCACTCCGAGTACAATCATGATCCGAAGCGATTTCCGGCATTTCGTGCCCCTCATCGTGCAGTGGGGGGAGATGGACACCCTGCGCCACGTGAACAATGTGCAGTACTTCCGTTATCTGGAATCCGGTCGGGTGGGCTATATCCACGAGGTGCTGGAGCGTACCCTGCAAGATCCCCAGACCATGGTGCTGGCCGATATCCGCTGCACCTTCATCCAGCAACTGGAGTACCCGGCGCGGATCCAGGTGGGGAGCCGGGTGAGTCGGCTGGGGAAATCCAGCCTCACCATCGCCAACGCGATCTTCCGGGAGGGGGAGGAGCAGCCGGTGGCCACGGCGCTCTGTGTGGTGGTGTGGTACGACACGGTGGCCAAGCGGCCGACGCCGTTTCCGGAGGAACTGCGGGAGAAGGTGAAGGCGTATGAGGTGGTGGCGCCGGAGGTCTGAGGCTACAGCAGCACCAGAGTCGGCAGTCCCGGAAAAATCCTGCAAGGGGTCCCGATGTTCCATGGAACTGGGCGCTAGTCGGGTTCGCTTTCCGGGGTGGGGGTGGGGCTGTTGGCGGCCATGGGCCGTTTGGCCAGCGGGCCGGGGGCATCATTGCCGGATTCGAACCACAGCCGCGCTGGCGGCGCGTGGCCCTGGCGGTCCTGGCCGAAGTATACCGTGGTGTGGGGGTAGGGGATCTCGATGCCCAGCTGGTCGAAGCGGTTCTTGATCAGCCGGTTGAAGGCCCGTCCCACGGTCCATTGCTGAATGGGTGCGGTCTTGAAGCGGCACTTGATGATCACCGCCGAGTCGGCGAACCCGTCCACCCCGAAGATCTCCAACGGCTCCAGGATCTTCGGGCCGATCTCCGGATCCCGGCGGATCTCCTCGCCCAGTTCCTTGAGCACCGTCATCACCCGGTCCACATCCTCCCGGTAGGCCACGCCGATGTCGAACACGTAGAACGAGAAGCCCTTGGTGAGGTTGGAGATCGTCGAGATGGTGGAGTGGGGTACGGTGTGTACCGTGCCGGCCAGATCGCGCAGGCGCACGTTCCTGAGCGACACCGCTTCCACCAGCCCGGCCTTGCCGGCCACGTCCACCACGTCGCCCACCGAGATCAGATCCTCGAACAGGATGAAGATGCCGGTGATGATGTCCTGCACCAGCTTCTGGGAGCCGAAGCCCAGCGCCACCCCCAGCACCCCGGCGCCGGCCACCAGCGGGCCGATGTTGATGCCGAGTTCGGCGAGAATGGCCAGCCCCGCGACGATGGTGAGAAATACCAGCAGGGCGTTCCTCGCCACGGTGAGCAGGGTGCGGGTACGGGCGCTGGGGACGTGACGCTTGCCGTTACGCTGATGCTCGGTGAGGAAGCTTTCGATGAGGCTGCTGGCCACCTCCCAGAGGATCAGCGCGCCCAGTACGATGCCCGCCACCTGCAACACGGTGCTGAGGAGGATCCAGCCCGGTGGGCTCCATAGCCATTTCACCACCTCCACGCCCCAGATCTCCAGCAGCACGCCGAGGGTGAGGAGATAGATCAGTCCCCGCGCCACCCGGTGCAGGGTGGGCAGGTACTGATGTAGACGCCGCTCCAGCCCCGGGAAGCGATTCCGGTCGATGGTCCGGGCCAAACGCAACCGGTTCACCAGCCGCGTCAGCACCATCAGCAGGGAATAACTCACCGCCAGGGTCAGCAGGGTCAGCACCGTGGCCCGCAGCATATAGGTGAAGCCGCCGGTCACCCCCAGGTTCCAGATCCCGTAGAGGGCCAGCACGTAGGCAATGGCCAGCAGGAACCACACCTGTGCCAACCGTCGGCGCAGCACCCGCAGGGCGAGTTTGCGACCCTCCTGGCGCTCGCCGCGGATCAGTTTTGCCACCGGGCGGCGCTGGCGCAGGATCAGTGTCACCAGTTGCAGGGTGACGATCAACCCCACCACCCGCAGCAGTGCGTCGCGGGCGAAGTAGGGCAGGCCGAGCAGCAGCGCCGCCTCCAGTGCGAAGTAGCCGTACACGGCGGTGGCGGCGATGACCCGCAGCCAGCGTTGCAGGGTGTGGGCGGTCTCGTCGTTCATCACCAGCAGGCGCAGGCGCGGCGCCTGGGGCGCGAACAGCACCCGACCCAGCGCCATCACCAGCCTGAGGATCAACGAGGCGTTGATCCAGGCCACCGCCACCAGCCGGGTCAGGCGCTGGAGCTCCAGAATGGTCAGGGTGGTGTAGGCACCGGCGGCAAACGCCAGGATCGGCACCAGCTCCAGCAGCAGCATCACGGTGAGCAGCAATACCCGGCCGAACCAGCCGGCATCGCCGCGGCTGGCCAGTGCCCGGTAGGGCCGGCGCAGCGCCAACCACAGCAGCGAGAAGGCCAGGTAGCCGGCGCCCAGCACCAGCGCCAGGTTCACCAGCACCGACAGCCACAGGGCGCGCTGGGCGGGATCGCGGATCTGCGTCCTGACCCAGTCGGAGAACGCCGACAACTCGCCCAGATCGCTCATGATCAGCACCACCGTGTCGCGCAGACCGGCCAGCCGCCGCGACACCGCCAGCAGCAACTCCCCGGTGGCCTCCTGCACCTGGGTGTCGGCCAGGATCGCCCCTTCGGCCACCGCTGTATCGGGATCGGGGAGCGCGGCCTCGGCGGAGGGTGTGGTGTCGGCCGCCGGTGCCGCCGGATCCAGCCGGCGGCGAGCCTCCAACAGCAGTTGCAGTTGGTCCAGCAACCGCTCCCGGGCCGCCGGATCCTGGAGATCCTGTAGCAGCGCTGCCAGCTCCGTGCTATCGGCGGGGGACGATGCCGTTTCCTGCTGGGCGGCAAGGGGCGTGGACAGGAGCAAGGCGGCCATCAGGATGACGGCGACCATGGCTGAGCTTGGATGGGGCATGCCGGTAATTCCCTAGTGCTGGGCAACCCGCCAGGCGGCGCGGCCGGGTCGCCATGTCTACTGTTAACCGACGGAGCGGCGGCGTCTAGGTTCAGTGGGCGCCTCTGGCGGGTGGCGGGGATTGGTCTACTATTGGTGGGCGTTCATCCTGCGAGGAGATAACCATGAAACAACTGTTTGCCGCGCTGGGCCTGCTGGTTCTGCTGAACCCGGCCCATGCCGAGATCCAGACCGAGGAAGTGAGTTATTCCGATAACGGCACCACCATGCAGGGCTATCTGGCTTTTGATGACAGCGTCGAGGGGCCGCGCCCCGGGGTGCTGGTGGTCCACGAGTGGTGGGGCCATAACGACTACGCCCGGCGCCGCGCCGAGATGCTGGCCGGCCTCGGCTATACCGCGCTGGCGGTGGATATGTACGGCGAGGGCCAGCAGGCCGATCACCCGGAGGATGCCGGTAGGTTCGCCGCCGAGGTGATGCAGAGTAGTGATGTGGGTCGCTCGCGGTTTCTCGCCGCCATGGCGTTCCTCCAGCAGCACGAGACCGTGAACCCCGACAAGATCGGTGCCATCGGCTACTGCTTCGGCGGCGCGGTGGTGCTGAACATGGCCCGCAGCGGGGTGGATCTGGATGGGGTGGTGAGCTTCCACGGCTCGCTGGCCTCGCCCATCAGTGCCGAGGAGGGCGCGGTGGAGGCCCGGGTGCTGGTGCTCCACGGCGGCGCCGACAGTTTTATTCCCGAGGAGCAGATCCAGGCCTTCAAGGACGAGATGGAGGCCGCTGGCGCCGACTACGAGTTCGTCTCCTACCCCGGCGTGCTGCACAGCTTCACCAACCCCGAGGCCGACGCCAACGCTGAGAAGTTCGGCATTCCCATCGCCTACGACGCCGAGGCCGATGCCGATTCCTGGGAGCGCATGCAGGCGTTCTTCGAGGAGGTGTTCGCGGACGGCTAACCGGGTAGGATCGGCTGCCCGTCCAGCAAGCGCTCCAGATCCTGGACGGGCAGCGGCCGGGAGAACAGATAACCCTGGCCCAACGGGCAGTCCAGCCCCCGCAGGCAGCGCAACTGCTCCTCGGTCTCGATGCCCTCGGCCACCACGTCCAGGTTCAGTTGCTGACCGAGCGCCAGGATCACCCGGGCGATCTCGCGGTTGCCGTACTCGGCGTTGATCCGACTGACGAAGGACTGGTCGATTTTCAGGCTATGCACCGGAAAGCGCTGGAGGTAACTCAGCGATGAATAACCGGCGCCGAAGTCGTCGATGCTGATCCGCACGCCCTGGGCGCGGATCGCCCGCAGCAACGCCAGCATGGCCTCGGCGTCCTCCACCAGCATGCTCTCGGTGAGTTCCAGGGTCAGGCGTTGGCCCGGGAAGCCGGTCTCCCGGAGAATGCCATTGATCTGTGCCACCAGATCGCCACCACGCAACTGGCGCGGCGACAGGTTGACGCTGACCCGCAAACCCCGGGCCGATGCCAGGCGCGATTCCATCCCCATCATCTGCTGACAGGCCTCGCGCAGCACCCACAGGCCGATGCTATTGATCAGGCCGATCTCCTCGGCCACCGGGATGAACTCGGCGGGGCTGACCATGCCGCGCCGGGGATGGTGCCAGCGCAGCAGGGCCTCCACGCCGACGATCCCGCCGCTTACCAGATCCACGATGGGCTGGTAATACAGTTCCAGCGCCTCCGCCTTCAGGGCCTGGCGCAGATCGTTCTCCAGGTACACCCGGGCCAGCGCCTCGGCGTGCATCACCGGGTCGAAGATCTCGAAGGGCGCGTTGCCGAGCTTGGCCCGGTACATGGCGATATCCGCGTCGCGCAGGATATCGCTGCCCTGCTGGTAGTGGGACGAGTCCATGACGATGCCGATGCTGGTGGAGGCGAACACCTCCCGCTCCTCCAGCAGGAAGGGCCGGTGAGACGAGGCGGTGATGCGCTCGGCCACCTGGATGGCCTCGTCGATACCGCTCAGGTTTTCCAGCAGGATGGCGAACTCGTCGCCGCTGATGCGGGCCACCAGATCCACCTCCCGGACGAAGGTCCGCAGGCTGCCGGCCACCGCCACCAGCAACTGATCGCCGATGCGGTGGCCGAGGCTGTCGTTGATCACCTTGAAGCGATCCAGGTCCAGGAACAGCACCGCGAAGTGCGAGCCGGGCTGGCGGGATTGGCGGCGGATGGCCAGTTCCAGACGCTCCCCCAGCAGGGCGCGGTTGGCCAGACCGGTGAGGGCGTCGTGGAGGGCGTCATGGCGCAGTTGCTGCTCGGCCTGGACCCGGTCCTGCACGTCCCGGGAGGTGGTCTGCAGGCTCACCAGATGACCGTCGGCATCGTGGATGCCCTGGGTCAGGGTCTCCACCCAGAGATATTCTCCGCAGCGGCAGCGGATCCGGTAGGTGATCCGCGACGGCTCGCCTGCCAGGGCCGCGGCGTGGGATTCCCGGCGGATCCGTTCCCGGTCGTCGGAGTGGAAGAACTCGTAGGGATCGCGCCCCAGCAATTCCTCGGGGGCATAGCCCAGCAGGCTCTGGCAGGAGGGACTGGCGTAACGATAGCGCCCGTCGGGATCGTGCAGGCATACCAGGTCGCTCATGTGCTCCGCCAGCAGTCGGTAGCGGGCCTCGCTGTCGCGCCGTGCCGCCTCGGCCTGCTTGCGGTCGGTGACATCCTGGAAGTACACCGACAGCCCCCCCTCGAAGGGATAAGCGTTGACCTGGAACCAGCGTGCCAGGGGCGGGAAGTGCTCCTCGAAGCTCACCGCCCGCTGGGTGGCCATGGCCTCATGATACTGCTGGTGAAACTGCAAGCTGATGGCTTCCGGAAAGACCTTCCAGACGTTGCAGCCCAGCAATTCTCCGGCGCTATGCCCCAGCAGTTCCTCGGCCCGGGCATTGAGATAGGTGAAGCGCCAGTCCCGATCCAGGCTGAAAAACGCATCGCTGATGCTGGCGAGGATATCGCCGATCTGCTGCTCGGAGCGGGCCAGCGCGGCGGTGCGCTCGGCCACCTCCCGCTCCAGGGTGCGGTTGTAGTCGGTGAGCACCGCCTCGGCCTGCTTGCGCTGGGTGATGTCGGTGATCCGCACCAGGATGATCTGTACCCCGGCCACGTCGATTTTCTTCACCGTCAGATCGCCCCAGAAGACGCCGCCCCGGAAACCGTGGAAACGGACCTCCCGGCTCCAGTAACCCTGGCGGCGTTCCTCGGCGCGCCGGGCGACCTGTTCCCGTTTGCTGCCGGGTAGTACTTGCAGATGGGGACTGGGCTGGTCGATGAAGGCTTCCCGGCTGTCGGCCTGGAACAGTTTCACCGCCTGCGGATTGCAGTCCACGGTGATCCCACTGTCCGGATCCACCAGGAACAGGGCATCGGTGGACTGGGCGAAGATCGCCTCCGGTAGGTGTCGGCGACCGGGATAATGGGGCATGGCCTGGCGCTCAGCGCTCGCCACACACCTGTCGGTACACCTCGTAGGTCTGGCGGGCAACGCTGGGCCAGCTATAGTAGCGCTCCACCCGCTCGCGCCCGGCCCGACTCATGCGCTCCACCAGTTCCGGATCGGCCACCAATCGGTTGATGGCCTCGGCCAGCCCCTGCTCGAAGCGCGCCGGCGAGACCGGATCGTGGGGCGGCTCGGCGGACAGGTGCGGGTCCACCAGCAGCCCCGTCTCGCCCTCCACCACCACCTCCTTGATGCCGCCCACGGCGCTGCCCACCACCGGGGTGCCGCAGGCCATGGCCTCCAGGTTGATCAGCCCGAAGGGCTCGTAGATGGACGGGCAGCAGAAGATCGTGGCGTGGGAGTACAGGGCAATGGTGGTCTTGCGCGGCAGCATGCCGGGGAGCCAGACGATGCCGTCCCGTTGCGCCTGGAGTTCGCGCACCATCTCCTCGGTCTCGCGCTGCATCACCAACGTGTCGGCATCGCCCGCGCACAGCACCACCTGGAGGCGCGGGTCCAGTTGCGGGATGGCCTGGAGGAGATAATACAGCCCCTTCTGGCGGGTGATGCGGCCCACGAACAGCACGAAGGGCCGCTCCGGGTCGATGCCGAAGCGGGCCAGGGTGTCCAGATCCTCCACCGGCTGGTATTCCTCGATGTCGATGCCGTTGGGAATCACCACCACCCGCGCCGGGTCCACGTCGAACAGGCGCAGGATATCCTCGCGGGTGCTCTGGGACACGGCGATCACGGTATCGGCCATCTCCAGGGCGGTCTTCTCGATCCAGCTGGAGAGGTCGTAGCCGTGGCCCAGTTGCTCGCGCTTCCAGGGGCGCAGCGGCTCCAGCGAGTGGACGGTGATCACCAGCGGGATGTTGTAGAGGATCTTCGCCAGCACCCCGCTGAAGTGGGCGTACCAGGTGTGGCAGTGGATCACCTCGGCGCGCCCGTCCAGTTCGTCGTCGATGCCCTGGCCGACGAAGGCCAGACAGGTGCTGAGTGCCTTCAGCGGCGAGACGAAGGTGGGCGGACAGCCGGCGAAGTGGGTGGTGTCGATCTTGATGCCGCGCACCCGC
>Ga0207419_1002676_pt1 | contig 11417 bp, 6 predicted proteins | sample ElkSloMetagenome_4_FD_184723 | JGI IMG/M metagenome (GOLD analysis project Ga0207419, IMG submission 184723) | Hot spring microbial communities from Elkhorn Slough, Monterey Bay, USA - MD2A (version 2) | ecosystem: Environmental > Aquatic > Marine > Intertidal zone > Estuary: Microbial mat ... | reverse complement strand
TATCTATATGTATTTTTATCAGATGATGACCCCGAGATCTCCCTCGAATATCTGGCATACCCTTATGTCGTATTCGAAATATTTCACCAGAACTTGTTCCTGAAGGAATTTTCATATGCACCATTCCTTCAAGGGTTTCAACTTGTATAGAATCTCCCAAAATAGCCTGAGAAAGAGTGATAAATTCTTCACTTACAACATCAAGACCTTTTCGAACAAATCGTTTATGAGGCTTAACATGAACCGTCACATACAAATCCCCAGAAAAAGAACCTTGCTCACCGACATCCCCCTTCCCTGAAAGAGAGATAGTCTGTCCATTATCAATACCTGCTGGAATAGTAACGGTAATTTCTTCTTGGCGCCTTCTGTGACCATCTCCTCCACATTCAGAGCACTTCTTGTCATAGCTCTTTCCTTTTCCGCGACATTGAGGACAGACAACGACTTGTTGAATCGTTCCAAGGAGTGTTCGAACTTCTTGCTTGATACGACCCTCTCCATGACAAGTAGAGCAAGTAATTTCTTTTGCATCTTTTGCCCCTCCTTTTCCACGACACTCTTCACACACCACTCTATGATCTACGGAAAGAACCTTCTTTTGGTCTCGAATGGTATCAGCAAAATCCAATTCAATATCCATTTGTATATCACGACCTCGAGTTTCACCTCGCGAAGATCCTCCTCCGAAGAATTCTCCAAAAATATCCTCGAAACCTCCAAAATTTTGTGACCCCTGCGAACCTCCAAAGCTACTAAAGTCAAAACCTCCAAAACCTTGTCCTTGCCCTCCACCACCAGAATTTTCAAAGTGTTGACCAAATTGATCATATTGAGAACGCTTTTCGGGATGAGAAAGTACCTGATAAGCAGAATTTATTTTTTTAAAACGCTCAGCATCACCAGAGCTTTTATCTGGATGATACTTATGAGCCAGTTTCCGGTAGGCCTTTTTGATTTCTTCTGCAGAGGCGCTACGTGAAACACCAAGAATTTCATAATAATCTTCAGATGCCATATTTTTTCTCTATGAATAATCTTTTATACAAACAGAGTATCATAAACTCTTTCTGCTGGCAATCAAACACAAAGAGTGCCAATTTTCTCTCCAAAATAAAAACTGAGTTTCAAATCACATATCAGACGTTGCCCCCAAGTGATCCGAAACATCAGTCTATTCTTCATTCTTATAAATACCCCACTATGTATTCAAAAAAACTGATTATCTATTCATTGGGTCATCGTCCTCTTTTTTTTAGGCGAAAACAACAATGCTTTTGGCAAAAGGTATCGCCTAAGATTCCATTCGTGCAAAGTCCATTTTCATCTACCACGGGGACGTGATAACGCCGAATCACCTGAGGACAATGTGGACTATCCCCCCTCTTTTCAGAAATATCTTGGCGAATGAAATATGCTTCAGTGACGTCGTCAGGCATTCTTTTCTCGTTCATTTCTTTTCTTCTCCTTTTTTGGGATCCACAACAGGATCATAACCACCTGGGTGAAAGGGGTGACATCGAAAAAGACGGTTCATTCCCATCCAAGTTCCACGAAATATACCGAAATGCTCTATGGCCTCGTAGGTATACTGCGAGCAACTTGGATAAAAACGACACATACGAATCGTAACGATTTTCCCCAACCAACCATGATCGAGTGATAACGTTCTTTGATATCCCCGAAGAATCCAAAGAATGACTTTTTTTATCATAACGAACAATAGTATGCATGTATTTTTCTTTTTTGTCAAGATTTCTCTTTTTATGTTAGAATAGAAAAACAAATACAAACATTTTCGATTATGATGCGAGAAATACAAACACCTTCCGTTACTTGGGTAAATTTTACGAGCCCTGATGAAGAAGATATCCTCTATCTTCAGGAAAAATTTGACATCCACCCTCTTGCTATCGAAGAATTTGTCACTCCAACCTTTCGTCCCAAAACAACGCTTTATGAAAATTGCATTTTTCTCACCCTTCATATTCCTCTTTATGATAATGAAGCTCGAACTACCTATCCAGGAGAAGTTGATATCGTTCTTACGAAAACCCACGTCATAACAGGTCACAATACGAGCATCTATCAACTCGAAAAACTTTTTGATACGCTCGAAAAAAATATTGGCAAGCGCCGTTTGTACATGAGTGAGACTCCAGCACACCTTCTCTACACGCTCATGGAGGAACTCCTAGAATCGTGTTTTCCCCGACTTGACAATATTACAAAGAAAATTGACTCCATCGAAGATCACGTTTTTCGAGGAAATGAAAAAGCCATGGTAAAAGAAATTTCTTTTGTAAAAAGAGATATTCTTAACTTTCGACGAACACTCATGCCTCAGCGATCCGTTCTTGAATCCCTCGCAACCAATAAAAACTCCTTTATCCCAGCTTCTCTAACACCCTATCTTCATGACCTTGTTAGTACCAACATTCGTCTTTGGAATACTCTAGAAAACAATAAAGAAACTATAGAATCTCTTGAAGACACCAATGAGTCCCTTCTTTCATTCAAAATAAATGAAAAGATGCGTATCATAACCATATTTTCAGCTATTTTACTTCCTATGACACTCTATGCCAATGTACTTGGTATTAATGTCACCATACCCTTTCAAAATACAGATAATGCTTTTTGGCTCCATCTTTCTACTATGTTCACAATCTCATTTTTCACTTATCTTCTTTTCAAATGGAAAAAATGGATATAGAAAATCCTCTTTCTTAAACGAGTTTATTTGAGATAATTGAGACTTCTCCAGTTGCATTTTCGCGCGCTTCCATGCTTAAATACTTACATGTTTAGATGTCCATCTGTATAGATGATTGAATGTTTTAATGATTTCATGTTTAGATGACTAGATGATTTAATGTTTCTATGATTACTCTCTACAACACTTTCACCAAAAAAAAGGAGATCTTCACACCTCTTCATAAAAATAAAATTTCTCTTTATTCATGCGGTCCAACGGTATATGGCAAGATTCATATTGGTAATATCCGAACCAACCTCATGACAGACACTTTGCGTCGTGTTCTCGAGTATCATAACTATACGGTACGTCATATCAAAAATATAACTGATGTAGGACACCTTACTCGCGATGAACTCAGTCAAGGAGACACAGGAGAAGACAAAATTGAGCAACAAGCGCTTAAAGAACATACGACTCCAGAAAAAATAGCACGATTTTACGAATCCTATTTTCACGAAACGGAAAAAAAGATGAACATTCTCCCAGCGCATTCATTCCCTCGAGCAACTCAACATATCCCTCAAATGATTTCTCTCATAGAGACCCTCATCAAAAAAGGGAATGCGTATGTTGCCAATAACAATGTATTTCTCGATGTCACTTCTTACGATAACTACGGCAAGCTTTCTGGGAACACACTCGAAGCTCTCAAAGTCGGAGCAAGACTCGAAGAACATCCAGACAAGCGTCACCCATGGGATTTTGCCCTCTGGCTCAAAGCACCCAAAAATCATCTTATGCAATGGGATTCTCCTTGGGGAAGAGGGTATCCAGGTTGGCATATAGAATGCAGTGCTATGTCTATGCATTATTTAGGAGAAACTATCGACATTCACACAGGAGGAGAAGATAATATTTTTCCTCATCACGAAGCAGAAATAATCCAATCAGAATGTGTAACGGAGAAAAAATTTGTTCACTATTGGATTCATTGTCGGCATCTTCTTTTTCATGGAAAGAAAATGTCCAAATCAAAAGGAACACTTTTTACCCTCGAAGATATCGAGGAAAAAGGTTACACTCCACAACATCTTCGACTCGCACTCCTTTCTTCTCATTATCGATCCCAAATGGATTTTTCTTGGGAAAGCCTCCAAACAGCCAAGAAGAATTTTCAAAAAATACAAGAAACCCTCTTTCGCCTTAAGAAAGTAACAGAAGAAGATCCTCCTTCCTCAGAAAAATCTTTTTCAACTATTACCGTTTCTTTTTTCGAAACATTCCTCTCTACTCTCGATAATGACCTCAATACACCACAGGCACTGAGTCAATTGTATGATTTTCTCACTTCTATAAACGCTTCTCTTGATAAACACGAAATTTCACACCAAGAATCCCAGAAAATTCTTACTCTTTGGAATTCAATCAATGCCCTTCTAGGACTCTCTCTTGAACTTAATCAAAAACAAGAAGAGCTTTCTTCATCTCTCAAGGAACTCCTCAAAGAACGTGAAGAAGCAAAAAAAGCAAAAGATTATACACAGGCAGATGCAATTCGAGAAAAAATAGAGCTCCAAGGATACACACTCAGAGACACTGCTTCAGGTCAAGAAATTCAAAAGAAGCAATAAATTTTTTATTGCTTCTTTCTTTTTTCGATAAAAAGAATTGTGCACAAAGTCTTCTTTATTCGTAACGCATAGCATTAAGAGCGCTGATGCGAGTAGCTCGTCTTGCTGGATAAACACCTGTTGCCACACCTACAATTAAGGAAAGAAAAACAATACTTAAAACAAAAAGAAAAGGAATACTTGTCACATCAAGCGTTCCCGCATTTTGTGACAGGGAAAAAATAGAAAGTCCAAAATTAAGAAGTTCTCCTGAAAGATACCCCAAAAGAAGGCCTGTGATTCCACCAAGGAATCCCATCACCATAGATTCCGTAAGAAAAAGCTCTCGAACTTCCGATGAACGCATCCCCATAGCCTTCATAAGTCCCACTTCTCGCGTTCTTTCAAGAAGTGATACGGTAAGTGTATTAAACATTCCTAAAGAAGCAACAGAAAGAGCCACAATACCTAGGATGACAAGGATGATACGAATTGTTCCGAAAAGATTATTGATTTGTGCTACTGTATCAGCCACAGAAGAAGTGACGAATCCTTTTGATTCAATGAGCTTTCGAGCAGAAAAAAGATTCTCTTCATGGCGAACAATGGCTTTCATCTGATCATATTCCGTAATACCTAGAGAACGAAGATCCTCGAAAGGAACGTAAAAAAATGGCGTTTGGCTATCCCCCAAAACTCCAACGATAGTATACATATCTTCTTTTGTCTCTATTCTTCCTGTTTTACCAGAGGCGCTATTTTCTCGGAAGATATACGCAAAGGAAACAGAAAAATTCTTTCCCACGGCTTCTTCGGGAGTGATATTGATAAGAGTAAGAAGTGCTCTACTCACCACGGCTTCACGCTGAGCATTTGACCCTAATTCCGCCACCTCATAGGAAGTCTCTTCTTCACTTACCACCTCCAGAGTTTCCCAATTCACCACAATATCACCTGATGTAGCAAATTCTTGCGCAACCGTTTCAATCTTTGGTGACTCTTGTGAAGAAAAAACAGCGACATCTTTTTCGTCAACATGCAAAGCATTACTTGTGAATATCTTCCCCTGTATTGGTTTGTCCGCACTATGTATTAAATAATCAGCCGTTACACCATACACAGCCACGTCCGTAGATGATCCCTCATATTTCACACGACCAACCACCGAAATAAGAGGAAGGACATCCATCATATTTGGTATTCCTAAAAGCTCATTCCGAGAAGATTCATTAAGAAGAATTCCTCCTCCTATTTGTGAAGTCACTTCTGCCTGTTTCATTTCTTCAAGATCTGCAACACGAGATACAACAAGATCTTGCACGCCATATCCAATAGAAAGAAGAAAAACAATGGCGCCAATACCAATAGCAACACCAAAAACCGTAATGAGTGAACGAGATTTTCTCGTCATCATTGTTTTCATAGAGAGCTCAATAAGACTTACTCTACTTATAGTATTCCGATTTCTTTTTGGATACCGCAAAAGTTTTCGATACACAACAGAAAGAAATTTATGACATGTAAGGCGAATTTTTCGAGGAAATATATAAAGAAATCCCCTCACCAAAGTCAATAATAAATATGCTATCAGAGATAAAAGAAAAGAAAATGTATACAAAAAAGATCGTACAATAACTTGCACTACTTGTAAGGGATGTTGTATGAAAAATTGTATTCTTCTTTGCCACTTCATACTACAAAAAATTATTGTATTCCTCTTTTTAGGCGAATTTGTTGAAGAACTTCTCCTTTATCATGTTCGTCATAAATACGAACTACTTGGCCATCTAACATCTGCAATATACGTTTCGCATAGGTAAGATATTCAAGGTCATGAGTAACCATAATAATCATTTGTCCTTTTTCTCTATTTATTCTTTGAAGAAGTTCCATGATATCTTGTCCCGATTTAAAGTCGAGATTTCCTGTTGGCTCATCAGCAACAATGACTTCGGGATGATGAACGAGTGCACGCGCCATAGCAACGCGTTGTTGTTGTCCGCTTGAAAGTTCTGTGGGACGATGATTAGCCCAATTACGCATCCCAACTTCGTCAAGCATTTCATAAGCACGCTCCAAAGCTTCTTCTCTTTCTCTTCCCAAAAGAATAAGAGGAAAAGCTACGTTATCTTTTACATCAAGAGATCGTATCCAGTTTGATTGTTGATACACCGTTCCTATTAGTTGCTTCCGCATAACAGCACGATCATCCTCATTATTTCCTTTGTAAAGATTATCTCCAAAAAACATAATTTTTCCACTCGTAGGAGCTTCTAATCCCATCATACAATGAAGAAGTGTCGACTTTCCACATCCAGAAGGTCCAAAAATAACAAAAAAATCTCCTTCATTGACAAAGCAATTAAGTCCACGAAGCACTGGGAGAACCTGATCTCCCACCGTAAAAGACTTTTCTATGTTCTCTACAACAATAGCCTGTTCTTGATTCATTTTTTTTGTCACTACTTTTTATTATTCTAGCATATTTACCCCCCAACACCAAATAATTCCGACAAACTCTTAATCACCAAATCCAATGCATTTTGTGTTGCTTTTGGAGCCACCGCAATCGTATCTATCGAAGATCCGGTATTTCCTGCCGTGTCAGCGCTCAAGGCTCTTAAGTGATAGACCTTTGAAGGAGTCAGGCCACTGACGATTACCAAATGATTGGCAGTAAGACTTTCATCTTTTTGTGTGCTTTGTTGATAGACTCCTCCTGACCCTTCTCCGAATTCTATCTGGGATGTAGAAGGTTCATCAGTTTTCCAGGTTACCACGAATTGTGATTGTGCCTCATTTCCTACATCACTCGATGTCTTAGAGATTCCTTCTACACGAAGATCGAGTATCTTCGGACTCCTGGTATCTGTTGCTGTGGTAACACTTTGTGCATCAGAGAGAGCTTCATTGCCATAGGCATCTACTCCTTTGGCTACGAGGGTATAGAAGGTTTGGGGACGAAGACCACTGATAAGCATTTGATGCTCTCCTTGCTTTCTTTCAAGATCAACTTTGTCTTTGGAAGATCCGGGATCATTTTGTGGGTAGTAGGTCAGAATGCTCGATACTTCGGTATTGGTTTCCCAGAAAACAGCAATAGTAGGTTCAGGAGCTTCTTTGATTTGTTCGATGCGAACATTACTTATACGAGGACGAGGAAGGGTCTTGAATTCATTGACCTGATTATCATATTCCTCTTGTTCTTCATCGATAAGAACGATCTTGTAATAGTAGGTGGTATCATCAGCGAGTCCGGAGAAGGTGACTTCTTGTGTTTGTTTGGAAGAAGGAAGATCCATTTCTCTCAAGCCTCCAAAGCTGGTGGTTTCTCCGTAGTAAATCTTGGCGGTGGAAGCGTTTTCGGTGGTAAAGGTAATGGTAGTGGTATCAATACCAAGATGGGTAACAGAGACACTACTGAGAATGGGAGCTTCATTGGTTTGGAAACTCTTTTCATCACTCACTCCGGTATTCCCATCTTCATCCGTCCATCTCACACGGTAGTAGTACCGAGTTCCTGCACTCAAGCTTGCCAGTTGGATTTCATGACTCGTGACTTGTTCGGACTTCGAAGGCTCTTCATCGTAGTATTCTCCCTTCTTTTTTCCGAATTGAACTCGAGAATCACTGTTTCTATCTGTATTCCAAGAAAGAGTCGCTCGTTTGGTGGTGATGTTGGTGACTTTGGGATCAGAAGTGATCTTGGCAGCTTCGGTAAACTTTCCATCAGGATAGAGAGAGACTTCTTCACTAAAGGCTCCACAGGAGTTGGCACTGTCACAGGCTTTCACTTTGTAAAAGTAGATTTGTTGATCGAGATTGGTATCGACGTAGGAGATACCGGAAGACGTGGCGACTTGTTCGTAGTTGGAGTCTTCGGTTCTTCGATAGATACGGTATTGTTCTACTCCTGCTCCGGTGTTTTCCGGTTCTTCCCAAGAAAGGGCGAGTTTCCATGACTCGGTGGCTTTGACAGAGATGTCAGCAATGTCTATGCCCAGAGGAATACCCGGAGCACTTCCTGAGTAGGTAAAGGTAACGTGGGCTGTGGTGTCGTAGTTAATGTTTCCTGCTTCGTCTTTGGCTACCAAGTAGAGAGTGTTTTCTCCCGGTTGGGTAGCGTAGGCATCTTCTTGGAGAGAGAGGTCTCCTTTCTCGGTATAGGTGCACGATGAAATGCTCGGAAGAGTGTTGACGCTGTAGCAGTATTCAAGATTGTTTTGATTGCCCTGAAAGCTTGCGGGGAGTTCCCAGGTAAAGGCGTAGTTGTTCGTGTCATTATCACTTGGAGTCACATTGAGATCAAGTGGGGTGGAAGGAGCAATGGAGTTAATCTTAATGGCTCCGGTAGTAGAGAAAGGAGAGATGTTTCCTGCTTGGTCAAAGGCTCGGAGGTATATGGTATTGTCCCCTTCTTCAAGGTTGGGATAGTCTATGGTTTCGTCCATCGTATATTCTCCATCGTTAGTAAGGAGGTCTTCTTGGTCTTGAGATCCACTGTGGAGGTCTCCATACCAGGTTCCAGTACTTCCTATCTTGTATTGGAGTCCTTTTACGCCTGAGTGCTCGTCTTGGGGTTGAGAGGTGCCAAGAATAGGCCATGTCATGGTGACGTCTTTGGATGCGACAAAGTCACTGGGGAGGGAGATGTAGGAAGGGTTCGTAGGAGGGGTGTTATCAAAACCAAAAGAGAATTGTTCTGGGTCTCCACTATAGATAAGTCCGGCATGGTCTATGGCTTTAATAGAGAGGTAGTAGGAATCGGTAGAGGAAGTAAGCCAAGGAGAGCCTCTGTGAGAGAGAGTAGCAAAGTCAATAGAGGGAGTGGAGATAATGAAAGGACACGGAGTGCCTTCCATGGTAACAGGAGAGGTTCCGAGGAGACCTTTGGTGGTTTGGGGATCTTTATCAACATCAGTACCAAGATAAAGGCAATAACCTTTGATGCCGGATTCTGAATCTATTCCTTCATCCCAAGAGAAAACAGGAGCGGGATTATTCGTCCAATCATTTGAAATGAGCATTACTCCTCCATTGGTTTTTTGCATGGTAATGTTAGATGCATTGGTCTCGGGAGGATCTACGTCTGCAAGGTAAGTCAGAGAGAAGTCGTTGAGTTGCGGGATGATCCCTATGTCATTGGTAATGAATTCTGCTTTCATTTGGACAAAGACATCTGGAACAATACCCAGAGTATCGAGATCTTCTTTGGTTACTTGAAATTGGGTTCCTGAAGTAACCGAGCCGACTTGTATGTAAGAAGTACTCTCGAGATCTTCCTGGGTGGATGTGGTTTTGAGAAAGAAGTTAATGGAGGAGTCAGTAGAAACATTGTCAACATTGGCCTCGAAAGCGAGTGAAGTGTCCGTGCCATCGCCCCATCCATTGTTGTAGATGAGATTGGAGGTGGATTCATAGGAAGAGAAAGCTTCAAATTCTCTTTCCTCTCCCACCGTTGGTGCTGGAGTAGGATAGGTAAATTGCCTTGATTGGACATAGGTCATAAGATTATGTTCATCCCTAGGCTCAGATGTAGTAGATGTTTGCATTTCAAAATGCCCAAAAACTGGCTGATTACACTCCATTTCCCATCCTGTGGACTGCCATGGCCCATCAGATATGTCGCTATTTCCGAAATACACCTTATTCACATCACTTCTATTTCCTCCTGTCTGCAACCCTACTTGTGTCCGACTACTATTATAAAAAGTGCATTGTGTAGAAGGGTAAGGAGATGCCATGGCTAAATATTGGAGAGCATTTGCCCCAACATACTTTGTCCCCATTTCACGAGCAGGAAGATAGCTCGTCATTTCTCCCCCATCGCTGTCAGCATACTGCACTATTCCAACAGGCTTATTTGCATATATTCGAGAAGCAAGATCCGCTCCCTGAGCTCCTCCTCCTGACTGAGTACAAAGTTCATTTGCTCCCAAACTACAATTCCCCGTACTTCCATCACTCATAACCCAATTTACACTCGCCCCGAGATTTGTACTCGCAATAAGTCCGGAATTTGTAGGAATACCGTATAAATATCCGGATGTGGCCGGATACAAAGCTACAGAATCACCATACGATGTTGTGCTGTAGGTATAGTGATGAACAAGAATAGGAATAGAAGATACAATTCGGATTACTTGACCGTCATGAATACCTGTCGACAATGTTTTTCCCGAAGCATTAACTGTTCCTGATGCTATCTGAGAACCATTTCGATAAACGGTATAACTCGCATCCCCCCAAGGAGAAAGGAGGGAATACCTATGATCTCCTCTAGCAGCATCATGTACAAATTCTGTACCCGCCCAACCAGCAGGGCTTATAATGTCAGCACCAAAATTACCAGCATCATACTTTGTTTCTGCATGAATAGGAAGTTTTGCCTTTATTGCTGTTCCCACAGAAAGGTTGTTTTTTGACACATCAATTACATCTCCCGCTATGTCCAAAGTAAAAGAAGATGATCCTACTTGTAGACTATTATTATTTTCAAGTGTCGCTACGCGGAGATCGTAATCATCCATTTGATCTCCTACAATATACCCAATAGTCCTTGGCTCAGAATAACTAAAAGTAGCTACTTCATTTTTTCCTTCAGACGCCGAAGGAGAGCCATAATACATCAAAATATTTATAGAAGAAGAACCTGGTATCTCATCTATCTGAACCCATATTTCTGTATCTGAGGTATTGCATGTTGTTGGTGCAATCCAATAAGAAAGAAGGGAACCATTCTCATTGGTAAAACGAATATCATCACAATCAGATTGCATCTTCCCTTCACTAATAAGAGTTTGTGTATCAAAGGCATCAATGAATACCTGATATTCTTCCAATGTATTGCTATTCGAGTTATTATCTATAGTAATTGTTCTTTGATATGTTGTATTGTCTGGTCCTGAAATTTTTTTCACCCCCACAAAAGCACTCTCTCCCGTTCCTTCTACTTGTGTTTGAGTAAAGGTTCCTCCAGTAGTGAATTCTTGCTTGGTTGTTTTGGTAAGAATGATTGGTTCTGATGCATAGACCCATACCAAAAACTCTTGTGAAAAGAGAATGCTTATCACAAGAAGAAGAATCGATGCTTTGTGTATTCTTTG
>Ga0207419_1002674_pt1 | contig 11424 bp, 8 predicted proteins | sample ElkSloMetagenome_4_FD_184723 | JGI IMG/M metagenome (GOLD analysis project Ga0207419, IMG submission 184723) | Hot spring microbial communities from Elkhorn Slough, Monterey Bay, USA - MD2A (version 2) | ecosystem: Environmental > Aquatic > Marine > Intertidal zone > Estuary: Microbial mat ... | reverse complement strand
ATGCTTAAACATATCCAAATCCATGGCAGGTGCCAGCATTACAGGGCATCGCGCAGAAAGGTAAACCGCTTGTAGTAAATTATTACAAATACCATTGGCCAGTGAGGCCATTGTATTGGCACTTAATGGTGCTATTAAAAATAAATCTGCCCATAGCCCCAGGTTAACATGACTTTGCCATTCACCGGTTTCTTTTTTATAGAAATCTAATAAAACAGGATTTTTAGAAAGTGTAGATAACGTGAGAGGGGTAATAAAATGAGAAGCGGCTTCTGTCATTATAATCTTAACTTCAGCCCCTTCTTTAATAAGTAACCTGGTAAGCAATGCACTTTTATAAGCTGCAATGCTACCGCACACGCCCAGTAGTATTTTTTTGCCCCGGAGCATGTTTATGTTTTTACTCTTCTGATTCTGGTTTGCGATACATTATTTTGTCTTCCAAAAATTCTTCAGTAGCCAAAGTAGTTGGTTTGGGCATCCTTTCATAGAACTTAGAAATCTCTATTTGCTCCCGATTTTCAAAAACCTCTTCCAAATTATCTACAGTAGAAGCAAATTCTGCCAGTTTCTGGTTTAATTCTTCTTTCAATTTACTGCTAATTTGTCTTGCTCTTTTTGAAATAATGGCTACCGATTCATAAAGATTCTCGGTTGGCTCAGCTATTTTATCAGTGTTTCTTGTGATTATTGATGGATTTACTGCCATATTAATTTTTATGTTTAAGAATTGCTTTCTTTAATTTTTGCTAAATCATCGATGATGTCGGCATATATCTTTTCCGCATCTCGATTGTACTTACTTTGTGTATAACGATCAATAAATTGCTCATAATACTCTTTTGCCTCTAATAGTCTTTCTTGCTGTTTTGTGCGTATGCTATTAGAAGCATATTTATACTGGGCTTCAATTAAAAGATAACTTGCCACTTCATTTTTATCAGAATCGGGAAAATCTTTTCCAAAGCTTTCAAATGCAACTACCGCAGCTTTTAAACGATTGAGTTTATAGTATTGTTCCGCTTTCTCGAAAGCTTTGCGCTCAAGTTTAGTTTGTAATTGATCAATGATATCATTGGCCTGCATCACATACTCACTTGATGGAAACAGGTTAATGAAATTTTGAATAGCATTTATTGCCTCTATTGTTTCGGTTTGATCCAAATTATACCGAGGCGATTCTTTATATAATGAAAAGGCATGCATAAACAAAGCTTCCTCGGCAAATTCACTTCTTCGATAGGTAGTAAAGAAGGTTTCATAATAATGAGCTGAAAGTAGATAATTCCCTTGCTTAAAGTGTGCATTGGCAAAAAAGAATTGAGCCTTTTCTGCTTTTTCAGAACCTATTATTAATGGTAATACCTCTTCAAATAAGATAGCGGCACGATAGTAATCTTCCTCCTCATAATACTCTATAGCAGCCTTGTATTTTAGGTCAGCATCATTGCTTTTTTGTATCTTTCTAAATTCACTACAGCCTAAAAGCAACAGTGCTACTACCACTAAGTTTATATGTTTCAACATTCTTTTTTGCATAACGGGTTGCAAAGATAGGTTACTGATATATAATTTACAATTTAAATAGTTTAAACAATCTCAATTGGCAATTATTGTGTCTGTTTGCGCAATTCAGCATCCCTACCCCTATTTTTGTTAATTTTTTGTTGCATTTCTTTCGCACGATCCATCACTTGCTCTACCTGGCTTCCATCTGTTATCTCCGACTCTTCATATTTTTCTCTTACCAGTTTCTCTCTTAATTTATCACGTTGTGGTCTTTCTTTGGTTCTCCAAACAAAGCCCTTGAGCCTGCGGCTAGACTCTTTTAATTCATGTGGCGGAATAAAAGCAGCTTCCGGTTTAGTATAAAAATAAGCTTGATCAAAACCTGCGTCTTTAAAAGTCATTTTCATACGGCTTGCCAATGTTTTATTGACTCCAATGGTTGCTGTTTCTTCATCATTTAAAGCATAAAGCAAGCTCTCGGCATTTCCATATACCAGCAATCGATCAAGTTTACTCTTTTTAAAATAAGCAGTCATTTCCCTACCTTTTATTTGATTAGGATTGCTGAGTGTATCTCGGGTAATCAAAAAAGAATTGACTTTCATTCTTAGTTCTTTCAGGCCTTTGCCACTAATTAACATAGTAATCGAATCGGCCTCTATTTGTGTTTTATCATACCATAGCACCGGATCGCCATATAAGTTTATTACAGAATCGGCAAGCATATAAGCCATGGAATCGGCGATACCCTGAAGATCAGTTTTATATATCCGCACATTATGGTAAGCCAGCATGCGTTCTTTAGCTTTTATTTCATTTTCAATCGATACAAGTGTATCTGCCAATAAAAACAAGGTATCATTATCGTCAGGCACATGTTTTTGCATCATTGGCTCACCAAATATCTTAGTTAACCCTTGTGCACGCCAGTAGCGTCCATATTCTCCGGTAATCACCACATCTTCCTCTTTGGAAATCATGCGCACATTTTGAGAAGCTGAATAAAATTTGTTCAAATCATCACTATACAACTCGTCGCCTTGAATTATATAGGAAGGCGTTTCTATAGTGGCACGTCCAAACCTGGTTTGTTTGGCTTCTGTTTCGTAACGACCACCTGCTTGTGCTCTGATTACCGTACTATCTTCACGCGAAATAATGGTAGTAGGTCCTTTGAAAATAGCCACCCTGGAAGCGGTATTATACTGTAATGTGTCGCTGTATAATAAATATTCGGGATTAACCAGTACAACATCATTCTTAAAAGCTGCTAATTTCTGATTGGTAAAATACTGCCCAATTTCACTGGTAAGCGTATTCCGTTCATCTACCAGCTTGCCATTTTGTAAATAGCTGGCTATGTTGCTTAACATATCGTATTTCAAAGTATCGGAGGTAATGGTAAGACTGGGGTCTTTATATTTAGCATTTTCTATCATGCGTGCCAGCTTGATATTCCCCTGATAAGTAAGCTTTTTGCCAGTTACAATGATTGTATCTTGGTGAACCACTTTTACATTGCCATATGCCTCAACTGAATTAAGTGTGCGAAATAAATAGGCAGAATCACTGTATATAAAAGTTTCTTTTTGCTGAAAGACCACTCGTTCAGAAGCACTACCTACGAATTTTATAAATCTTAAGGTATCACCTCTCTGGCCGGTAGTTAAATAATCTCCACCATTTACCAGGTTTACAGTATCTATTTTAGGCTGCTGTGCCATAGCTATTCCGGACAATAACATCAGCCCAAAGAATAATAAAAAACGTAATTTTGCTATCTTAAGCATTTATATTTATTTTTCGATCAAAACTACTTCAAATTATCAACATGCTAAAAGCACTGCGAGAATTTAACAAAAAACATGCCCTTTTTAAAACAGACACGGACAAAGTACTTTTGGCTGTAAGTGGCGGTGTAGATTCAATGGTAATGTTGCATCTGATGGCTTTAACTGGTGTGGAGATTGCTGTAGCACATTGCAATTTTCAGTTGAGGGGCGAATACTCCGATGCTGATGAGCAGCTGGTAATAAAGTATTGTGAGCAGCATAATTTTAAATTTTTTAATAGAAGCTTTATTACCAATAGTTATGCTAAAGAAAAAAAGATGTCAATTGAAATGGCTGCACGAGAGCTGCGATACTCCTGGTTTGCTGAGCTTGCCGAAAAACACGCGTACACAAAAATAGCAACCGCTCATCATACTGGAGATGCACTGGAAACCACGATTTATAATTTATGTAAAGGCAGCAGTATTACCGGAATACAAGGTATAAAGCCCAAGCGCGATAACATCATAAGGCCCCTACTATTTGCCACCAGGCATATGATCGAAAACTATGCACGGGAGCAAGCAATACCCTGGAGAACTGATGAATCAAATATGGAAAGCTTGTATAGTCGAAATATGATTAGAAATGAGGTGGTTCCTTTGCTCAAAAGAATTAATCCAAGCTTGGAAAAAACAAGCATTTACACGCTGGAGCGATTGAGGGCTACTGCCGGCTTGATTGGCGATATTGTAGCTGATTTTAGTAAACGAGCAGTAGAGAATTATAATAATGAGATTAAAGTCAACATACATGAATTAAAGCAAGCAAAATATTCACTCATGTTGCTAAGTGAAATTTTACATCCGTATGGTTTTAATTATCAGCAAGTGAAGCAAATTGATGCCTGCTTAAAATCAACACCTGGCAAAATTTTTTATAGTAGCCAGTACCAGTTAACCGTAGATCGTGATTGGCTATTTTTGAATACAAAAGATAAGCAAGTAATGCCTCTTTATAAAATTAGTGATACTGCATCGCGATTGGAAATGCAGGGAGGCAGCTTAATATTAAAAAAATATAACCGGCAGCGATTTACAATTAATACTCATAAAAATGTTGCCACTGTTGATCTTGATAAGATTCAATTTCCGCTGTTGGTTAGGCCCTGGCAACAAGGTGATAAATTTAAACCTTTGGGAATGAAAGGCACAAAAAAGGTAAGTGATTTTTTAATAGACCAGAAAATTCCTTTGAACCTTAAAAATGAAATATATTTGCTGGAAAGTAAAGAGCAAGTGGTTTGGTTGATCAATCAAAGGCTTGATGAAAGATATAAGGTTACTGATAACACGCGAACCATTTTAGAAATAACTTATTTACCACATGATAAATCCATTTAAGAAAACATACTCTACCAAAGACCTCAAGTTGTTCAATTTTCTATCGCAGGTAAAGCATTTTGAAAAATTGACTTTTGCAGAGATGAGTCATTTTGTACCTTATTTATACCTTCGGCAATACAAAAAAGACGAAGTGGTATTCTTTAGAGGAGACCCTGCCAATGCACTTTACATTATTCAAAGTGGTAAAATAGGCCTGAGCCTCGATATTAAAGATCGTACTGAAACCTTAAAAGTATGTAGAGGTGGCGAAGCTTTTGGAGATAACACCATGATTAATGATGCTGATAGAATATATAACGCGGTATGCGAAAGTGAAAATGCAGAAATATATGTTATTCCAAAAGTAAACATCTTTGAAATTTTCAATAGCCATCAAAAAATTAAGGGGAAAATGTTGATGTCAATGGTAGAAATATATCATGATCTGACCAGCAATTTATTTAAGTCTTATCGAAGTTCATATGGCTTTTTCAATCTTGCACAGATTTTTACAAATTCAATGGAAGATGATGATGAAAACGGTAAATGATTGTTAGCAGCAGCATTTTACAAGAGATATTGATGTCTCAAATAATGTACCTCCACCCCTTGCCGTAATCGTAACCCTGCCAGTGAACTAAACTTTTTATTTAAGTATGGCGTTTCTTTTTATGCTTAATTTTTAATAATTATCAAATCAATGAGACCGAGCAAAATATTAAAAATATTACCCTTTCTGCTAATTTTATTTACCCCAATTATTTCTCAGGCGCAACAAATTCTTGAAAGCATCCCTCCCAGCATCAAATGGCATCAAATAAACACATCCAATTTTAAGGTGCTATACCAGGAAGATTATTTTCAACAGGCGCAGTATACTGCCAATTTGCTTGAGCAACTATACAAGCCTACTGCACAAACTCTCAATGAAGAACCTAAAAAAATCTCAATTCTTTTACAAAACCGAAGTAGCATAAGTAATGGCTTTGTAGCCCTGGCTCCTCGTAGATCAGAGTTTTTCACCATGCCCCCGCAGGATTACAATTTTTTAGGCACCAATCAATGGTTAGAACTTTTAGCGGTACATGAACTTCGCCATGTAGTACAATTTGATAAAAGCAAAACCGGTATTACTGGTATCGCCTCTACCCTGCTTGGCCAGCAAGCTCAGGCCGGCCTTGCCAATCTTGGCGTACCAGCTTGGTTTTGGGAGGGTGATGCTGTAGGCATAGAAACAGGACTAACACCCAGTGGGCGAGGACGAATACCCAATTTCAACCTCGTTTTCCGAACCCAACTATTAGAAAAAGGTGGATGGGATTACTCAAAGCAGTATCTACGTTCTTTTCAGGATTTTGTACCCAATCATTATCTTACCGGTTACTATTTATCCACTTTCGTAAGAAAACATCATGGGCCGGAAGCTTGGAGCGACATTACAGAAAAAACTTTTGCCTGGCCTATTTTGCCTAATCGTTTTTCAATGCAAATGAGAAAGCAAACGGGCAAAAATTTGGATAATACTTACCAGGCCATGAAAGACGAGCTTAAAACACTGTGGCAGGAGCAATTGGATGAGTTGAAATTAACAGAGGCGAAAAGACTCACCACTATACTTGAAAATCAGTTTACAGAATACATGTATCCTCAGCCACACAACGATGGCGTTATCGCTTTGCAGCGAGGTATTGGTGATATTGTCACTTTCGTAAATGTATCTCCTACCGGTACAATTGAAAAAGTCTATATTCCAGGCATTTTTAATGATCCGGGTCAGCTTTCGGTGGCCAATGAAAAAATTGTTTGGAGTGAATACGGCTTTAATCCCCGCTGGCGAGCAGTAAATTATTCAAACATTAAAACTTATGATTTAAAAACCGGAGAGCATAAAAAGCTTACCAAAAGAGGTCGCTTTACCGCTCCGGTTCTTTCTCCTGATGGCAGTAAAATAGCAGCAGTACTCACTACTAACGATCAGGAATACCACCTGGTAATATTGGATGCTGCTACCGGGAAAATGCTACATCAACATGAAACGCCCGAAAAAAATAATTTTATTTCAATGCCCAGGTGGAGTAATACCGGAGACAAAATAGTAGCCCTGGAGTTATTAAAGTCCGGACAAAAAAAAGTAATTACTTTTGATTGGCAAACCGGAGCTGTTGAAGTTTTAATGCCTGCTACTTCAGAAAATATAGGTCATCCCGTTATTTACGACAAATACCTTCTTTATAATAGTCCTTTAACGGGTATTGACAATATCTACGCGAAGGATTTGATCACTAATGAAAAATTTCAAATTACCAGCAGACCCTATGCCGCTTACAACCCTGCTGTATCAGATAACGGTAAAACCTTATATTTCAATGATTTTGCCGCAGAGGGAATGCATGTAGCACAAATGCCATTTAACCCTTCCGATTGGACACCTGTGGCAGATGCAGAAAATTCGGACATTAATTATTATCAAGTATGGGTAGACCAGGAAGAAAATTCAAATGTACTGGAAAATATTCCGGAGAAAAACTACCCTACTAGTCGATATCGTAGACTATGGCATGCGATAAACCCCCATAGCTGGGGGCCGATACTTAGTACCACTGCCAACGAAATGGTGATAGGAATAAGTTCGGAAGATATATTGGGTACTACCGAAATATCCGGTGGATACGAGTACAATGCCATTGAGCAAACAAGCAACTGGCGAGCACAATTAAGCTATCAGGCATTGTTTCCCATTCTTGACATATCTTATGAAAACAGAACCCAACAATTTTTAAATAGTTTAGAAGATGGAAGCTCATTTCTGGTAAGATATCAACAAGACAATATTAATCTGGGATTTCGTATTCCTTTAACCCTTACCGATTCAAGATATTTTCAAAGCCTTAACATATCTGCCTATAATCGATTTCTGATCAGAAGAAATCCCTCAGCTTCCAATCAAGTAATAGAATTTAGAGAAGAAACAAGATCATCCAACATTTTAGAATACAACCTCAGCTTTAGCAGTTTTTTAAAAACAAGTAAGCGGGATATACGACCCAAGTGGGGAGGCAGGCTGCTGACCAAATTTAGACATGCACCCTTAGATAATGATTTTTCGACCCAACAATTTGGCGCTGACGGCCTATTATTATTTCCAGGTTTATTTAAACATCATTCTATTCTAACCAGAGGGGGTTATCAATTTGAAACTACAGAGCCAAATTTATTCCCGTTGTCTGCTGCTATTCAGTATCCCAGGGGATATTTGTATCAACGATTTACCAATCTTTTTACCGGTAGCTTCGAATATGCTTTACCTCTTTGGTACCCCGATTTTCACATCGGCAAATTAGCCAACTTTCAAAGATTTAAAACAAACCTTTTTTATGATTTTGGATTGGGAATAAATAATGGGTTGAATAATTATTTTAATTCTGTAGGATTTGACTTTACTGCCGACATGAATTTCTTTCGATTACTTCCTTTAATGGAAGTAGGCATAAGAACAGCTTATGTACCTGAAAATCAATCGTTTAGTTATAATTTGATTTTAAACTACAATGGATTTTGATCAGCTTTTAAAAAAAATGAAGGATAAGTTACTATTTTCAAATCATTATTAAGGTTTCTATAGTTAATGTTACTTAAATCCAAATTAATAGTAGCCAGAATAAGGGCGATAAAAGCAAATTCCTTTGATATGACTTAGAATCGATTTAATTTTGGACTCAATTTTTTAGCAACACAATAAAATTTACACAAAATATATGGCTGAAGTTATTAGGATGCCCAAAATGAGTGACACCATGGAAGAAGGTGTTATTGCTGCATGGCACGTAAAAGTGGGTGATGAAATAAAATCAGGTGATATCATAGCTGAAGTAGAAACAGATAAAGCCACCATGGAACTGGAATCGTACGATGATGGCGTTTTACTACATATAGGTGTGCAAGAAAAAGATGCCGTTCCTGTAGATGGAGTAATTGCCATTTTAGGTGAAGAAGGTGAAAATATAGATGACCTGCTTAACGAAGTAAAAAGCGGAAGCAATGGTAGTAGTGAAAGTAAAAAAGAAGAAAAAACCGAAGAGTCTGCACCAGCTTCAGCTGAACCTGTAGACGCTTCTGACATAGAAGCTACCGTGATTTTGATGCCAAAAATGAGTGATACGATGACTGAAGGCACCATTGCTTCCTGGCAAAAAAAGGAAGGCGATGAAGTATCAGCTGGTGACATTCTTGCAGAAATAGAAACAGATAAAGCCACCATGGAACTGGAAGCCTATGAAGGTGGCACTTTATTATACATAGGCGTAAAAGAAGGTGATGCAATAGATGTAGATGGCGTAATTGCAGTGATAGGAGAAAAAGGCGCTGATTATAATAAACTACTGCAAGCACACAAACAAAAAACAGCTGGTAAAGAAGAGAAGCAAGAAGAACAGCCAACCAGCAAGCCAAGCGCTGCCGAAGCAGCTGCAAGTTCATCTAAATCAGAAGAAAAAGTAGCTCCTCAATTTTCGCCATCCCATTCTGAAGAAACCTTAGATGATGCAGATGGTGATCGATTAAAAGCTTCTCCATTAGCCAAAAGAATAGCCAAAGAAAAAGGGTATGACATATCCAAAATAAAGGGAAGTGGAGAAAATGGACGAATCATAAAGCGTGATGTAGAAAATTATGAACCACAACCGGAGCCAGCAGCACCGCAGCATAAAGAAAAAGCTGCCTCTCAACAGCCAACTTTTAAAATGCCAACGGTAGTAGGAGAAGAAAGCTATAAGGAAGAAAATGTAACGCAAATGCGTAAAACTATTTCCAAAAGATTGGCTGAGAGTAAATACACCGCTCCACATTTTTACCTTACCATGGAGATAAACATGGATAAAGCAGTGGAAGCACGTAAAAGCATCAATGAGTTTTCTCCGGTAAAGGTATCTTTCAATGATATGATTTTGAAAGCTTCCGCTGCAGCTTTACGTCAGCATCCAAAGATCAATTCTTCCTGGAGAGGAGACAAAATACGGTACAATGATCACATACACATAGGTGTGGCAGTAGCCGTAGATGAAGGGCTACTAGTACCAGTTGTTCGATTTGCCGATAGTAAAACACTTGCCCATATTGCTGCAGAAGTAAAAGATCTGGGTACAAAAGCCAAAAACAAGCAATTGCAACCAAAGGAATGGGAAGGCAACACCTTTTCTATTTCTAACCTGGGAATGTTTGGTATAGAAGAGTTTACTGCTATTATTAATCCACCGGATAGTTGTATACTGGCAGTTGGTGGCATTAAAGAAGCCCCGATAGTAAAAGACGGCGAACTAGTAGTAGGCAACTTGATGAAAGTTACCCTTTCTTGTGACCACCGTGTGGTAGATGGTGCAAGCGGGGCAGCTTTTCTAAAAACATTGAAAGATCTACTTGAAGATCCGGTAAGAATTTTAATTTAATAACATGAATTATTGAAGTCCTGTGATTATTTGATTTGCAGGACTTTTCTATTTTTTTACATTTCTAATATACCATGCAAAAAATAAAATCAACTACTGTAATCGCCATTTTACATAATGGTCAAATAGCTATAGGTGCCGATGGCCAGGCCACCATGGGTAACACAGTAGCCAAAAGCAACGTACGCAAAATTCGCAAGTTGCAAGATGGCAACATCCTCACCGGCTTTGCAGGCTCTACAGCCGATGCGTTTACCTTAATGGAACGTTTTGAAGAAAAGCTAAGCACTTACAGTGGCAATATGAAACGCGCCGCTATTGAACTGGCTAAAGATTGGCGAATGGATAGGTTTTTACGTAGACTGGAAGCAATGATGATTGTGGCCAATAAAGAAGAGATATTGATTATTTCGGGTACGGGTGACGTACTAGAGCCCGATAATCAAATTGCTGCCATAGGATCAGGCAGTATGTACGCGCAATCTGCAGCCACTGCTTTAAAAAAACATGCGACACAGTTATCGGCTGAAGAAATGGTGCAAGAAAGCTTAAATATTGCAGCTGATATCTGTATTTACACCAATCATAATATTGTAATTGAAAAATTATAAGCCTTTTTCAAGTCAGTTTAAGATTGATGACAATTGAAGCCATTCATGAATAAGTTGAATTAGTGCAGTAAATTAATTAGTGTAATTGGTAAAATGTTTATAATTATCCGGCAGGTGTTATTAGTAAAGCACAATTGATTTCTTTTAAAAAATTTAGCTAGTTGTAGTTTCTTTAGTACTATCAACTATTGGTTTGGTGATTACCTCGCCAATTTTGACTATTATCCATTTTTTTGAAGATTTAGTTGGTTAGTCTTATCAGCAGGCAAAGAAAAATAAAACGTTGTACCTTTATTCTTTTCACTTTTCACCCATATTTTACCATTATGGGCAGTTATTATTTTCTGCACGATTGATAAACCAAGCCCCGTTCCTTTAGCTGAGTTTTTCCTGTCTTGAGCCGTGTTAGCAAAAGGCACAAACAACTTATCTAGTTGATCATCACTCATTCCTTCACCTTCGTCTTTTACATATATTGTTACGGCTTCTTTGCTGGAAAGCACTCCTATCGTAATGGTAGTTTCTATTGGCGAAAACTTAATAGCATTATTTATTAAATTATCCATTACTTGTTTAATGCCACTTTCATCAACAGGTATTTCTTCCAATTTTTCAAAAACATCAAGTTTTATCCGAACATTTTTTTTATGCCCGGCAAAATTGTTAAGCTCAATACTTCCTTTAATAAGACCGATAAGATCAATGG
>Ga0207419_1002672_pt1 | contig 11428 bp, 10 predicted proteins | sample ElkSloMetagenome_4_FD_184723 | JGI IMG/M metagenome (GOLD analysis project Ga0207419, IMG submission 184723) | Hot spring microbial communities from Elkhorn Slough, Monterey Bay, USA - MD2A (version 2) | ecosystem: Environmental > Aquatic > Marine > Intertidal zone > Estuary: Microbial mat ... | reverse complement strand
GGTATCTGCTGCCACAAAAAGAGAATCGCTACTGCCGAATGGTCGCTTCATAATGGCATATTTATCTTCCTTAGCAAAAACCTTTGAGTTGCCGTAGTTTTCTCTGTAAATCAGTTCATCTCCTAAAACCACAGCATTTTCTTGCTTGCTCAATAGGTAAACATTGCCTTTTACGATGTTCACGTCCCTTTCCCTATCGCTAAACATCTTTTCGCCGATGAGTGTATAGTCTTCAGAGTCCATTTGCGCTTGGCCCTCAAAGTTGGTAACACCTGTGGTTGTGTTGTAACTGCCTCTTTCTGCTTCTAAGATACCATCCTCGGTTTCAATAGTGGTTGCTGTATGGAAAAAGGCGTCTTTGGTTGGTGTAAAATAAGTAAGCGTATCGGTGTAGAGGTTTTGTTGTTTTACAGTGTCTCTTAAAACCACATCTCCTTTAAATGTAAGGGCCTGAGAGGTAGAAAAGTAATTGCCCTTTTCGCTAGTGAGTATGCTTCCGTTTTCTATTACTTTACCGCCATTTACATAGTAGGCATTTCTAGTAGTAAGGTCGTAAAAGAGCTCATTGGTGTAAAGGGTGGTGGTACTGTCTATCAAAACCACGTTTCCGCGCATTTCGGCCAAGTTTTTATCATTATTATAGTACAAGGTATCGCCTGTGAGCAGTGCACCTTCTTTCTCTCTTATAACGATATCGCCAAAGGCTTGCACATTTTTATTGGCCGGGTTCTGTATGGCCAATTCGCAATACATGTAGGTGCTATCGCGCATGAATACCACCCTTGGGAAGTTTGGCCCTGAGTTGATGTAGCGCAATCCGTTCCTACCTTCCAATGTTTCAGACTTTATCAAGGCAATTTGTCCTTTGCCAGGTTGGTCCTTAACAGGTTGACCTTGTGCCAATAGCACATTGCACTGCAATAGCAGGCATAGGTAAAAACCGATAAAAACAGATATTTTCAATTCTTTATTTTGTGTATTCACAAAAGCTTATAATTTTTTTTCAAATTTATAGATTATTGCATTCGCTGCAGTTTATTTAACAATTTTTACAACAAACAATGTCATTGTCAAATTCCTTTCGTCTTTTTATTAAAGAGCATAGTGATATAACACAGAAAAAGATATTAATTGCAGTAAGCGGGGGAATTGACTCAGTGGTTTTGGCGCATTTATGTTACCAAGAAAATATTGATTTTGGTATCGCACATTGTAATTTTCAGTTGAGGGAGCAAGCTTCTGAAGAAGATGAAGCATTTGTTATTGGTCTGGCAAAAACTTACAACGTTCCCATTTTCACCAAAAAATTTGATGTTAAGGCCTATGTAGAGCAAAATAAAGTCTCTACGCAGATAGCGGCAAGGGTTTTACGCTACGAGTGGTTTAACACGCTATTGAAGCAACATCAGTTTGATTTTATAGCTACCGCGCATCATGCCAACGATCAATTAGAGACCATCCTCTTTAATTTAACCAAGGGTACAGGTATAAAAGGCATAAGGGGAATCTTGCCATTGGCCAATAAGGTAGTTAGGCCTTTGTTGCATGCGCCCAAGGGAACAATACAAGCTTATGCAAAGGAAAATGAGCTAGCTTGGCGAGAAGATAGTTCCAACAGCTCAACCAAGTATCAGCGCAATCTTATTAGGCACAAAGTTGTACCTGTTTTAAAGAGTATCAATCCGTCTTTAACCGCAAACCTACATTTTACTACTGAAAGATTAAGAATGGTTGAGCAAATGCTAAATGCTCAACTTGCAGATTTTGAGAGCAAAGGTGTGGCTGAAAAATCTGGAGTGACATCGATTTTTAAGATAAGCTTAAAAAAGCAACAAGCGCCTCTGTTAATATTGAGCGAGTTTTTACAAGTCTATGGTTTCAATTTTAAACAAGCCAAGCAGCTGTTTGCCGAAATGGACAGGCAGCCGGGAAAAATTTTTAAAAGCCATACGCATGAGTTGTTGGTAGATAGAGAAGCCTTGCTTATACGCCCCTTAATGGAGCAGAATCTTACCGAAAGTGTAAAAATACTGGCAGAAACTAAAGAAATAAAAGTTTCGCATTTAACTTTAAAATGTAACTTTGAACAACTTTACAGCAAGGAGCAGCTGAAAAGAAAAAACAACATACTTACTGTAGATGCCTCGCTCATTTCTTTTCCGTTAACGGTAAGAAACTGGCAAGAGGGCGATTTTTTTAGACCATTTGGCATGAAGGGCAAGAAGAAATTGAGCGATTTTTTGACCGATCAAAAATTAAATCTCTTTGAAAAGCAAAAAGTAAAGGTACTTTGTACCAAAGATGATATCGTTTGGGTCATTGGAATGAGGCCAGACGATAGATTTAAAGTTTCTGATAACACACGAAAAATATATACTGTTGAAGTTATTTGACATGCTCAATCCGCTTAAAAAGACCTATTCTGCTAGCGATAAACAACTTTTTCGCTTTTTGCAGAAGAACTCTCTTTTTGAGAGGCTAGAAGATAGTGAATTAGCTGAGTTTGTTCCTTTTTTACATTTGCGCGCCTATAAAAGAGACGAAGCCATTTTTTTTAGAAAAGACCCTAGCCAAGCGCTATATCTTATAAAAAGTGGCGAAGTCTCGCTCAATATAGACATCGAAGACAAATTTGAGGAGCTTACAAGGGTAGGTGTGGCCCAATCTTTTGGCGATAATGCCTTATTGGTAAACACTCGTAGGATCTACAATGCCGTATGTACGTCTGAGGTGAGCGAAATCTATGTATTGGCCACCACCAATATTTTAGAGATTTTCGAGAATAACATCATGATAAGGGCCAAGATGATGACGGCCATGGCAGAGAATTACGAGAAGCAGAACGTTAACTTATTTAGGGCGTATCAAGAATCTTTTGGCTTTTTTGACCTCGGACGGGCTTTTATAAAGAGCTAAAATTGCATCACTTAATATAAAAAGAAGCGCCATTAAGTATTATGCTTAATGGCGCTTTTAATTTACAGTGTTTTGTATTGATCAAGGTTGACCGCATCTAAAGACTCGAAAACGCTTTTGGGCAGTTCTTCAAAGACTTTAACTTCTGTCAGTTGCCTTGGTCCTCTATCTCCAGAAAGAAAAATCTCTCCGTGTTCCTTATAATTTTGCCATGGCAAGGTAAAACCGGGCTCTTCGTCTTCATGGTTTCTGTAAAAAGCCCACTGGTTAACCAAGTTGGTCTCCTTGTCTACAAATACCTTGTACTTATTCTCCGGAGTAACTCCAACGCCATCAAAAGTAAGTTCTAGCACGTGTGAAGGCTTGTCCATTACAGGTTCTTCGCCAAGATATTTTAAAGTTACCCCGCTGTCTTTTAGTTTAAAGGGCATTACCAACCAATAAGAATCGTTGATCCAAATCTCTTTGCCGCGCTGCAAATATTTTTGAACAGAATCTGGTTGTGAGAGCTGCTCGCCATTTTTATACACTTTGCCATCAAGTGTATTGATGTTGACAAGCACCTTAAAATCATTATTCACATTTTCTACACGAACGTCTCCCGTCCACTTATCCCAAATCAATTTTCTAAAGCCTAAGAAATTCCAAGCAATGTATCTGGTATTGTCCCAAGCTTTTCTACCCCCCATAGCAGACATAACGCTATCTGCTACCTCAATAGCTTTAGCATCTGAGCTGCTCTCGTTAAAGCCTTGAGCAGCGGGGTTGGCATTAGCAACACTAGATTTTACAGTTTCACTTTCTTGCGAAGTATTTTCCGATTGGTTTGGAGAGCAACTGGCAAGTAAAAAAGGTAGGTAAACGATGCTTATATAAATCAAGTTTCTGATTATCTTCTTCATTTTGTAATGGCTTTTAATAAAAAATGCTGTAGTATTTATACAACACTACAGCAAAGTAAATAAAAAGTTTAGAATTAACTTAAAGCCGTTTGTAAGTAGCTATTTTCTGTTTAAGGCAGTTGCTTTTAGTATTTCAAGATTAAGTAATTTTAGTTCAGACAACTCTTCTTTTTTTTCACTCAGCCATTGGTCTTTTGGATAATCCTGCTTCGGATAAACCGAAGCATAGTCTATGTACTTGGTGCCTAGTTCTTCAAACTCTAAGCGGATGATATCTTCAATTAAAATAAAGTTGGTTTCTATATTAGAAGACAACTCTTGTAAAACAGGAGATTCTTGTAAGATTTCTGCTTTGAGCTGTTTGTGAAAGACTTTATATTCTAGATCTAACTTCATTTTCTGTTGCGAGTCGTAATGATGCTGATCGGCAACGTCCATCCAAACTTCTTCTGGTAAAATATTGGGTTTAAATTCAGTACTGACTTGGCTGTACCATTTTACGATATTTTTTTCGTCTTCGCTCGTAAGTGAATTTAAATCTTTACCTACGTAAGCTGCCCAAAGCCTCATGTCCTCTGGGTTCTTTTCGATTTTGCTCCATAAATCGGGTTTTTGTAGTGGATCTTTTGAGTCATTTTGAGCGAAAGCAAAATTTAATAAGAAAAAAAATAAAAATAATAGGCTTTGAACTTTTGTAGTAAGAGCAATCATATGTGGTAGTGTTTTGGTTTATTTTGTTTGTATTATTATAAGCGCAAACTTCTTTCTAGAATTATTAGATTTTTTTGAGATGAAATAAAAAAAATGTTATAGCTTGTTAAGCTAAGTCTTAGTTTGCATTTACTTGTGTTTTTACAAGTCTTAATATTTTAACAAAGGACTTTACCTGAGTAATGACTAAATAGGTAGTAGGGGAAAAATAATTTAATCTTGAGGCGATGTTCGAGTCATTATGACAACGAAGATTTTTAAAAATCTTTCATTGAACTTAGGTTCAATTGCATCTCAAACGAATTAGTATAAAGCCAGATTTTTGTTTACTTGCAATAAATTTTACATTTAATGGCCTGTTCTCTGCTTTTTAAACAAGAATTTAACCATTGCTCACAGAAACAGAACTTCTAACTCATTTTTACTGTATAAAAACTTATCAGATGCTCGACAGAATTAAAGATATCTTAAAAGCCGAATTGAGCGATAAACTTCATCAATTCACCAATTATAAAAGTATTGAGGACTTAGAGATTGATGAAATCCTCAATAAGTTAAAAAAAGAATACGAAGCGAAAGGGGCATATAAAAATCAGGATTATACGGAGCAGCAGCGTACTTATCAAAATGCTTACACAGGTGAAACCGAAGGTACTCAAGATAAAGAGAAAGCTTACTACAAAGCATTAGAAGTACCTGAAGGCGCTGACTTTGCTAAGATCAAAAAAGCCTACAGAAAAATGATGAAGGTATATCATCCTGATTTATATGTAAACGACCAAGAAAAGTTTGAAATGGCAAAAGAGGTCTCACAGCAATTGAACGAAGCTTATGTATACTTTAGAAACAAATACGAAAAATAATTGGTGGGGTAATCATTAAATTTTAATTTTACTAGGTTTAGCGTCTAATAAGTATATTAACAGCATCATATTTAAATTATATATATAAACATGTTTGGTTGGTTAAAAAGATTATTTGGTATTGCCTCAGCGGAGGCCAACGCAGCAATGAACAAACTCGAAGATCCTGTAAAAATGACCGAGCAGGGTATTAGAGATTTAAAGAAAGACCTCAATAAAAGCTTGCAAAGCTTGGCAGAAGTAAAGGCCATGCATATAAGGTCAAAGAAAGAACTCGAAGCTTCTTTAAAACGAGAAGCAGAATATGAAAATAAAGCTATACTGCTTTTGAAAAAAGCCGAAGCAGGAGAAATAGATCCTGCAGAAGCAGATCGCTTGGCAAGCCAAGCCTTGGAGCTAAAGCAAAAAACTGCAAACCAAGTAGCCACCCATAGGAAAAACGTGAACCAATACGAACCTATGGTTAAAAAAATGGAGACCAATGTGCAGCAGCTCAAAGATCAAATAGGCAGTTGGGAGAATGAGCTCAAAACCTTAAAAGCTCGTTCTAGGGTTAGCCAAGCAACAAGCAAGCTCAACAAACAAATGGCAAGGATAGATTCTTCGGATACCATTGCAAGGTTAGAGCGTATGCGCGAGAAAGTATCGGAACAGGAAGCTTTGGCAGAGTCTTATGGAGATATTGCAGACACGGTAAATACTTCTATTGACGATGAAATAGATAAGGCCTTAGGTCCAGCCTCTCAGGGTCAGTCAGAGGCTTTGGCACAATTGAAAGCCAAAATGTCGCAGTCTTCCAATACAGATAATAGTGCCGATTCTAAGGATGCTGGAAATGATGCAGCTTCTGGTTCAGACACTGGTACAGGTCCTACAAGTTCTGGCAATAGTGACCTTGACAAGCTCAAAGAAAAATTGAAAAATACAGGTAATGCCTAGATAGAGCCCTTTTTTAAGGGCTTTTTTTAATTGACGAATCCCCCGTTATATTTTCCATGCTAGAGATTTCAGAGCGAAAACTTACAGATGAGGAAATGACAGCTTTGGTAGAGGAGAGGGAAAAAATTGAGCGCAAACTGCTGTTCCATTATAGGTTTACTGTAATTTCTCTGGCTTTTCTTTTTTTAGCCGCTCTACTTCTGCTTTATTTCTTCTTAGGTACGGCCAGTGTTAACTTGATCCTATTGGCCTTGGGGCTAATCATTATTTATAGTGCTTCGGTGATTTGGGGCTACAAGCAAAACAAGCGTATGTTTATAGAGAATATTGGCGAAATTAATGAGACTATAGTGCTCAACCATGCCGATGTTTACAAGTGCTTTGCAGAGAGTTGTATTTCTTTTCAGAACAAATCATTAGATGAACCAGCGCATTTTTTTCAAGTAGATGAGAATAAATTACTTTTTATAAGTGGCTATGACTTTTACGGTAATGATAAATTCCCCAACACCGATTTTGAAGTAATTGCTATAAAAGCCATAAACGGTAAGCCACTCCGTTTTGAACTCAACTGCAAAGGCATTCGATTAAGGCCCAATGCTTTGCTCTCAGATCAACTAAAAAAGAAGTTGAGAGATGAAAAAAAATACCCGGAAAACCTTTCGGTTTTACCGGGTAAGTTAAACAATCTCGAAACAGTTTTGCTTAATTGAATTCACAATTCGGATTGCGTAGCTTAAATTGTGTAATTTCCTTTTCTTCTACTTTTGTATCGCTGCAGTCTACATATTCTAGCTTTCTGAGTCGCTCTAATTGTTTCAGGCTTGCTACATCTGTAAAGGCCATCCATAAAGATTTTAACCTAAACTTTTCATTTAAAGGGCTTAAGTCGGTTACTTTCGTATCAGAGATATCCAAGGTTTCTAGGTACTTCATGTTCTGTAGGGGTAAGATATCGCTAATTTCTGTAGAGCCAATATTCAAGTCTTTAATTCTTTCTAGTTTGGCAATTTCTTTAACCGACGACACTTTTGTTGAGGATATACTTAAGATCCTAAGAAAGTGTGCATTGCTAATAGGTGCAAGGTCAGACAAAGGCGTACCATATACCTTGAGCTCATTCAGTTTTTTCAAATTTTTGAGTGCGTCAATACTTTTAACCTGCGTATTGCCGCAATGCAGTTTTTCGAGTTCAGTAAACTCACTAAGCATACTAATGTCCTCTATCTTTGTATCAGAGATGTATAGTTCTTTCAGTAATTTGAATTCTTTAATGGGTTCTAGCGAGCTTATTTTGGTCTCATAGAGAGAAAGCCTCTTCATTTCAAGCATCTTATTAATGGGCTCTATGCTTTCGATTTCTGTATAAGAACAGTCTAGTTCTTGTAATTCTATTAGATTGGTAATAGGTTCTAAAGAAGAAATCTTGGTACTGGCGCAGTGCAATACCTTTAATTTAGTGAGACTTCTTATGGGTTCTAAGCTCTCTACGTTTGAGTTGGTAATGTATAAGATACGTAGATTTTTGAGATGGCTGACAGGTTCTAGATGCGTTAGCTCAAATTCATTGATGCCGTTTCCTGTGCATATGAGCCTGCCCATACCATATATTCTATTTAGGTCAATTTGGTTAGGATCTTCTTTAAATTTGGCTGAAGCTCTAAATACATTTTTCCAGGGTTCGTCTAATTCCTCCCACCAATCTTTGTAAAGGGCCGGGTACAACGTAATATCTTTGTGCTTTGCCCTAAACGCATCAAGGTGTTTTCTGCTAACCTTAGAAAAGGTGCAATTCACATTATTTAAAGTTTTTATCTTGCCTAGTATCGAAATATCCTCAATAGTGCTGCCCATCAGATTTAATTTTTCTAGGCTATCTATTTTTAACAAAGGCTCTAATGTGCTGATTTTACTTTTCATACAATTGAGAGAGGTGATTTTCCCAATTTTTTCTAGATGTGGTGTAATATCTGTAGTATCACTGAGCTCGAGCGCTCTTAAAAAAATGTTCTGCCACTCCTGATCTAAACTTTTCCACCATTTTAAGTCAACAGGCTCATGGGCTGCATCTTTTTTACTTGCTAGAGTTGTATGTGGATTAAGATAAATGGAAAAAAGCAGAGCGCAAGATAGCACTCTAACCAATACACTTGATGTCTTTATTTTCATCGTATGAGATTTTCTTAATAAGCTTATTGATAGTGCTTGATTTAAGCTTACCATACAGGGCAAAAGCAAAAATGCTTACTGTATTATTTTAAGGATTGGTCTGTACCTTATTTGTACGATAAGTTGGGAAAAAATTGTGTAAGAACATGCTTTTAATCCATATAGGGCTACATACAAATGCTGTGAAAAATTATAGCGGCCTGCCAACGATATCCTGTAAAATGCAGACCGCTTTTAAAGCAATCTAAGGAATTGCACATAATCGCTTGATTCATTTAAGAGGCGTTTGTCTGATCAATTACTAGTTGCCTCCGATAGCAAATCATTGTACCGTTCTATACTTTGTTTGATTTCATCGAAGGAAATAGGTTGGTTGTAATTGGCCTTGCCTGTATTTTCTAGGAGGCTGGCATTAATGGTACCTTTTGTGTTCTTTTTATCTTGAAGGGTTAAGGGGATTATTTGTTCTATATCTTCTTGGGTAATCTGCACAGAAGGATAGACCCTTAAAAGATATTGGGCTATTTCATTAAAGGTAGCCTCATTGATGTATTTTTTCTGATAAGCAATAAAAGCCTCACAGATCATACCTATTGCTATGGCCTCACCATGCAAAAGCTTTTCTTTGTCGCTTTCTAGAAAGTAGCTCTCAATTGCATGGCCAATGGTGTGGCCAAAGTTCAGGATTTTTCTTACTCCGTTTTCAAAAGGGTCGTCTTCCACCACAGAATTTTTTATCTCTATAGAATGCGGAATTATCTGTTGCCAGTCTAGCTGATCAAGGTCTACATTTTTCTTGAGGATATCCCAGTGTTGAGCATCTTTAATAAGAGCATGTTTCACTACCTCTGCATAGCCTGATACTACTTCTCTTTTTGGTAGGGTCTTTAAAAAATAAGGGTAGATAAGTACTTTTTTGGGCATTTTAAAAACGCCGATATGATTTTTAAAGCCTTTAAAGTCTATGCCTAGTTTGCCGCCAACGCTGGCATCTACCTGTGAGAGTAGGGTTGTAGGCATTTGTATAAAATCTATGCCCCTTTTGTAAGTAGCAGCACAAAAGCCTCCCATATCTCCAATAACACCACCTCCTAAGTTGATCAAAATGGCCTTTCTGTCAAAATTGTTTTCTGTAAGAAACTGCCAAATTTGCTCGCAGGTCTCAAGGTTTTTGTATTCTTCGCCAGATTTAATGGTAAATACCAAGTGATTTTTTGGCAGGTAGTCCTTGATTATGGGATAACAGTGTAGCAAGGTATTTTCATCGGTAAGTACGCCTACTCTTGAGTACTTTTCAATAAAATGGAAATTCTTTGCTTCGAAAGCTTCGTAAACCAGTACATTGGGAGCGGCCTCTATTACTTTCATGATCGGTTAGTTTTATGTTTATATTGTTTTGGTAAGGCAGAACACAAAAAAAGTACTATCTGATCGATAGTACTATATAATTGTAGAAATAATTTAATCAAATTACTTAGAAATTTTCTCTTTTTCAGAGTTCATGATTTTACTCTGAACCCTGATAGACTCGTCGTGGATAAGTTTAAAGAGCTTGCCTACAAAATCTTTTTGCAAATTGAGCTGGCTGCCCCATTCTGCTCTGCTCTTGAACACTTCTAACCAACGGTTAGACTGAAATACGGTTACATTGTTTTCTTTTTTGTACTCACCCAATTTATCAACTAAAGATTTTCTGGCAGCCATGCTCTCTAGTATCTCACGGTCTATGTTATCGATTTGGCTCCTCATTGTTTCGAGTATGCTATTGAATTCTTGATTGTCAGAAGTGGTCTTTCTGATTTTGATAGAATCCAATATCTCGCCCAATCTGTCGGGTGTTACTTGTTGTTTGGCATCGCTCAAAGCATTGTCAGGATCAAAATGCGTTTCTATCATTAAACCATTGTAATTAAGGTCAATGGCTTTTTGAGAAACAGGTAAGATCAAATCTCTTGTGCCTGCAATGTGGCTAGGATCGCACAATAATGGTAAGTTGGGCATATCGCTTTTTAGCGCTATGGGAATTTGCCACATAGGTACATTTCTGTATTTTGTTTTCTCAAAAGAAGAAAAACCCCTGTGCAATGCAGCTATTTGTCTTATGCCGGCCATGTATATACGCTCAATAGCGCCTTTCCACAAAGCCAAGTCTGGATTTATAGGATTTTTTACGATTACAGGTATGTCTACCCCTTTAAGTGCATCTGCAATTTCCTGTACGGTAAAAGGGTTAACAGTGCTTCTTGCACCTATCCAAAGCACATCCATTTCATATTTTAGGGCAAGTTCTACGTGTTTGGCGTTGGCTACTTCTACAGCAGCGGGCATTTCAAGTTCTGTTTTCACCTTTTGCATCCATTGTAGCCCAACTTCACCAACTCCTTCAAAAGTACCCGGCCTCGTTCTAGGCTTCCAAATACCCGCCCTAAGCATGGTAATCTCTTGTTCTTTAATGCCTTTGCAAGTTGTATATAATTGTTCCTCTGTTTCTGCACTGCATGGCCCTGCAATCGCAAAAGGAACATCTTGTATCATTTTCCAACTTTTAAGTGATTGAATGTCTTCCATGATGAATGACTGTAAATTTTTAATAATATTTTTCGAAAGAATGTAAAGATATTAAGATTTTACTTCAAAAATAGAAGTTTTGTCAACAAACCTCCAACCATGTTTGCAAGATTAACAATTAAAGTTAGTCTTCCCCAATTTTTACAGCTGTGATTTTGAAAGACAACTGCCAGTTCGACCTAGATCAAAGTCAATTTTTGCTATCTAAAAGAGGTTTTATCGTTTTTGTACAGTAAAATCATGATTTCTCAGAGCCGAGCCTAGAAAAAATTGTTGATTTGTTAAGCGTGGGCTTTAGAACGTTGAAAAAAAAATGACAGAGTTTTGATCTAGATTAACTAAGGAATTATTTTTAACCTC
>Ga0207419_1002671_pt1 | contig 11433 bp, 12 predicted proteins | sample ElkSloMetagenome_4_FD_184723 | JGI IMG/M metagenome (GOLD analysis project Ga0207419, IMG submission 184723) | Hot spring microbial communities from Elkhorn Slough, Monterey Bay, USA - MD2A (version 2) | ecosystem: Environmental > Aquatic > Marine > Intertidal zone > Estuary: Microbial mat ... | reverse complement strand
CGGGGGCCGGGGTCGTTCACAGGGGTTCGCATCGCGACGGCAGTCGTCCAAGGCGCCGCTTTTGGCGGCGACCTGCCGGTCGTTCCGGTTTCGACGCTAGCGGCGATGGCCCAAGGGGCCTTGCGGTGCTACGCGAGCCGGGCCAGTCTCATCGCGCTGGATGCGCGCATGGCGCAGGTCTACTGGGGTGCCTACCAGATCGATTCCGGGGAGAACGCGCGGCTCGTTGGCCAGGAAGCCGTCATCGCGCCCGAGCATGCCAGGGTGCCAGGCGGCGACGGCGCGGCCTGGCTCGGCGTCGGCAGCGGGTGGTCGGCCTACGCGGCGGCACTCACGGCATCTGCGGACGGGCGCCTCTCCGGCATCGAAGCGAACCACCCTTGCGAGGCCCGCGATATCGCCCGATTGGCCGCAACCTTGTTCGCCGAGGGTCGCGCGGTGGCGCCGGAGGCCGCCGTACCGGTCTATCTGCGCGATCAGGTGACGCACCGTCGCTGACGGTGCTGGCGGTATCAATCGTCCCGAAAGTAATCGGAGGTGGGTCGCGGCGACCGTCGGCGGGAGGGCTCCCACCGTCGCGCTGACACGGACGTCCTTGCAGCGTGTCGCAGCGAGCCGTCTCCGATGACTTTTGCAACCCTCAATATCACCCACGATTGCCCTGATCGCGATGCCGTCGCATGCAGGCGATGACGTAATGCAACATGGTCCCGCCGACGGCGAGGAAGACGAAGCTGCTGCCGGCGATTTGCTCGAATCGGCCGAGGCCTGCCAGGGAAAGGGTCAGCCAGGTGACAAAGGCCAGGACGCTGGCAATGAAGAGGACCATGACAAATGGCCAGGGTGAGTAACTCGAACCGAAACAGCGCTTCATCACCCCACCCCATACAGCAACCCGAGATTCCCGACGTACAGCGCCTCGGCGCGGGCCAGCCCGCAGCGAGTCGCGAAGGCGGCGAGCAGTCTCACGAAGGGTCCCACGATTCCCCCGGCAGTGGCAAGGCGTTTTGTCTCGCCCAGCGTGCGGCGTTGCGTTGCCGGCACCAACGCCGGACGCCTAGGTAACCGGAGTGCTGAGATAACGCCGCGCCTCCTCGAATAGCCGGCGTCGACCGAACAGGACCTGCCAGCGGCTACCGCCGGCCTGGCGCCAGAGCATGGCACTGCGAATGCCGGCGAGGAGCAGGGCGCGAATGCGGTTCTGATTGTCCGGGTTATTCAGGTGCAGCGGCTCACCACGGACCATGATCCGGGGTTGCAGTCCGCTCACGGTTTGGGCGTATATGTCTGCCATGTGGGCGAAGATGGCGGGGTCGAGGAGGGCGTAGTCCTCGAGCTTGACGGTCGCCTCGTCGATGCCCGCCCGGATCTTTTTGAGGATGTCAGGCCGGGCCGCAAGACGCTGTTCAAGCTTCACAAGCGTAATCACATAGCGGGTCAACTCCAGATCCCGTTCCGTCTTGCTCGACATCTGCTCGACGATTCGGCGCGCGCCGGTCGCCACCGCACCTGGCGGACCGAAGACACTGCCCACGGTATCGGCGTCGACCTGAAAAAGACTAAAGACGCAAGGTTCGGCCGCTGCGGTGTCCACCGAACCGTGACGGGCGATCTGCATCACGCAATGCGCGGCCTGATACATCCCCGCGAGCGCTGTGAGCCGATCCCGTTCGCTGTACGCCATCCGTCAATCTCCTGTTGTCATCGGCCACCGTTTGATTTTCACCATGCCCGTGCGAGCACGGCCCCGCCGAGACACTCGATGTCGTGGTAGAACACGATCGCTTGTCCCGGCGTGGCAGCCCGCTGCGGCTTGTCGAAGCGGACTCGGCAGCCGGCCCCATCGTAACTCAGCAGTAGGCAATCCTGCAGTGGCTGGCGATGACGAAGCCGCGCGCGGCACCGGTAGGGTGGGGCGCCAGGGGGCATGCCGGCGATCCAATGCAGGTCGTCCGCCTCGACCTCCCGGCTCATCAGCAACGGGTGCTCGGCTCCCTGAACCACGATCAGGGCGTTGCGCGCCACATCCTTGCGCGCCACGAACCAGGGCGCCTCTCCGGCGCCAGACAATCCGCCGATGCCGAGCCCCTGGCGTTGGCCAATCGTATAGTAGGCGACGCCACGATGCTCGCCGAGACAGCGACCTTCGGCCGTCTCGATGGGGCCTGGCTCGGTCGGTAAGTAGCGAGCCAGGAAGTCGCGGAAGCGCCGCTCGCCGATGAAACAGATCCCGGTGCTGTCCTTTTTGGCGGCATTCGCCAGGCCAGCCCGCCGCGCGATTGCCCGGACCTCGGACTTGTTGAGATCGGCCAATGGGAAATAGGCGGACGCGAGCTGCTGCTGCTCCAGGCGATGCAGGAAGTAGGTCTGGTCTTTATCGAAATCGGCGCAGAGCTGAAGTCGGCGGCCGTGCTTACCCTGGACGAGCCGCGCGTAGTGCCCAGTGGCGATCCCCGTTGCGCCGAGTTCGGTGGCGTAATCGAGGAACGCCGCGAACTTGATCTCCCGATTGCAGAGCACGTCCGGATTGGGCGTGCGGCCTGCGCGGTGCTCATCGAGGAAAGCCTCGAACACGCGATCCCAATATTCGCTCGCGAAGTTGACCGTCCGAAGCGGGATCCCGAGGCGGTCGGCGATTGCGCGCGCATCAGCCAGGTCGGCTGCGGCCGCGCAATGTCCGCCTGTGTCGTCTTCCTCCCAGTTCTTCATAAAGAGTCCGAACAGCTCGTAGCCCTGCTCACGCAGGAGCAGGGCGGCGACGGCGGAGTCGACGCCGCCGGAGAGGCCGACGGCGATCCGTTTTTGTGCCTTCAACTTGGTCGCTTCGGTCAGATCGGTCGGGGCAGCGGACATCGAATCCTGTGTTGAGGGGTTCTCGAGGGGGGGCTTGCGCTTGTCGCTGCGGCGACTCGTGGTCCGGCAGCTCTGGATTTGCCGGCCCGCCAGGTCGGGTCCTGCGACCACCGAGCCCGGCCGACCTCGGCGCAAAGACTCGCCGAACGGCAGACCGATGCTCGGTGGCGCCGATCCTCCGGCTCGGCTTAGGAGACCCGATAGACGCGCGCCGCGTGCAGGCCCTTCGGCCCGTGCGTCATCTCGAACTCGACCTTCTGTCCCTCCCTCAAGGTCTTATAGCCGTCCATATCGATCGCCGAGAAGTGGACGAACACGTCTTCTTCGCGACCATCGGGCTTGACAAATCCATACCCCTTGGCATTGTTGAACCACTTGACACTACCAGTGATCATTCACCTACTCCTCCGATCTAGCGCCCGTTCTTCTCTATCTCGGCGGACGTCTGTTTTCATCAGCGGGTCGAATCAGGCACAATCGAGCTGCACCTGTAGGGGTAGTATAGTAGTCTGATTTAGCTGGTCAAATGCCAAGATTTCGCGACCGCTCCACAGGGCGGACGGCGCTGCCGCCCGCGCCTTGGCAGACGGTCTTCCACGGAGTGGAAGTTGGGCTGCGTCGCCAATACATTCTGCCTTGAGCAAGGAGGCGACGGGCGCTCGACGCGCTCCGCCGTGTGGGCTTGCCGCCACCCCGGGCGCGACAGGAGCCTCGCCGAGGGCGTTGGCCGCGGGCACTTCCGTCGGCGGACTGCGTTGGCGGAGCGCTGGCAGCGGGAATCGCGTGGGAGAGTGAGGCGAGGGCAGGCACATTCGCGGGGCGGCTGCCCGCGGCGGGGGATGATGATACCGACCGAAACTCGCTACAATCCGAGCGCTATGAGTGAGCAGATACCTGATGAAGGGCAGGACTCCGGCATATCGGTCCAGGAGTCCGAGCCCAAACTGCGACGCCCGCCGCTATTCAAGGTGCTCTTACTGAATGACGACTACACGCCGATGGAATTCGTCGTCCAGGTCCTGGAGACCTTCTTCGCAATGAGTAAGGAGAAGGCCGTTCAGATCATGCTGCACGTGCACACACGCGGCGCTGGTGTGTGCGGCGTCTTCACTCGGGAGATTGCCGAAACCAAGGTGACCCAGGTCAACGACTACTCGCGGAGCCATCAGCACCCGCTAATGTGCACCATGGAGGAAGCCTGAGGAACCTGTGGCGCTAGCGCAAATCTCTTGTACAAGTGTCCATCCAGCACGGACCCAGCAAATGCTTAGCAAAGAGCTCGAATTTACTCTCAATCAGGCCTTCAAGCAGGCTCGTGAGAAGCTCCATGAGTACATGACCGTGGAGCATATGCTGCTGTCGTTGCTGGACAACCCGACGGCGGCGAAGGTGCTGCGCGCCTGCGGTGCCGACTCCGACCGACTGCGTCGCGAGATCACTCAGTTCATCGACGAGACGACCCCGCTGATTCCCGCGGGCGACAAACGCGAAACGCAGCCGACCCTCGGCTTTCAACGTGTCTTGCAGCGAGCGGTCTTCCACGTCCAGTCCGCCGGCAAGAAGGAGGTGACGGGGGCCAATGTTTTGGTCGCCTTGTTCAGCGAGCAAGATTCTCAGGCCGTCTATTTCCTCAACCAACAGGACATCACCCGCCTCGACATCGTCAATTTCATCTCCCACGGCATCTCGAAGGTGCCGGGCGAGAACCAGGACGAAGACATCCATGGCGAGAGCGACGAGGCACGCGGTGAGGAGAAGGAGGCGGCGAGCCCGCTTGACAGCTTCGCCAGTAACCTCAACGAGCTAGCCCGTCAGGGTCGTATCGACCCGTTAATCGGTCGCGGCCCAGAGATCGAGCGGACGCTGCAGATCCTCTGCCGCCGGCGCAAAAACAACCCGCTGCTGGTGGGTGAGGCCGGCGTCGGCAAGACTGCGATTGCCGAAGGCCTAGCGAAGAAGATCGTCGACAACGACGTGCCCGAGGTGCTTCAGGACGCGGTCATTTATGCACTGGACCTCGGTGGGCTGGTCGCCGGCACCAAGTATCGCGGCGACTTCGAAAAACGCCTGAAGGCGGTGTTGACCCAGCTCAAGCGCCTACCCAAGGCCGTGCTGTTCATCGACGAGATCCACACCGTTATCGGGGCCGGAGCGGCGTCTGGCGGCGTGATGGATGCCTCCAATCTCATCAAGCCGGTTTTGGCATCGGGCGAGCTGCGCTGCATCGGCTCGACCACCTACCACGAGTACCGCGGCATCTTCGAGAAGGACCGGGCCCTGGCCAGGCGGTTTCAGAAGATCGACGTCCAGGAACCATCGATCGAGGAGACGGTAGAGATCCTCAAGGGCTTGCGTTCACGGCTCGAGGAGCACCACCAAGTCAGCTACACGCAGAATGCATTGCGCGCGGCGGCGGAACTCTCGGCGAAGTACATCAACGACCGCCACCTGCCCGACAAGGCGATTGACGTAATGGACGAGGCGGGGGCCAACATCCAGCTGCGCCCGGTCGCCAAGCGTAAGAAGCGCATCGATGTCGGCGATATCGAGACGATCGTCGCCAAGGTCGCCCGCATCCCACCGCGCAAGGTTTCCATGTCCGACACCGAGGCGCTCAAGACCCTCGACCGCGACCTAAAGATGGTCGTATACGGTCAAGAGGACGCCATCGACGCGCTCACCTCGGCGATCCGCATGAGCCGCTCTGGACTGGGTAGCGACGAGAAGCCGATCGGCTCCTTCCTCTTCACCGGCCCGACTGGCGTCGGCAAGACCGAGGTGACTCGCCAGCTTGCGCGGATCCTTAGCATGGAGCTGATCCGCTTCGACATGTCCGAGTACATGGAGCGGCACACCGTCTCGCGGCTGATCGGCGCGCCGCCCGGGTACGTCGGCTTCGATCAAGGGGGGCTATTGACCGAGGAGGTGACCAAGCACCCGCATTCCGTGCTGCTCCTCGATGAGATCGAGAAGGCCCATCCCGACGTCTTCAACCTGCTTTTGCAGGTGATGGACCATGGCAGTCTGACCGACAACAACGGGCGCCGCGCGGACTTCCGCAACGTCGTCCTCGTCATGACGACCAACGCCGGGGCCGAAGAGACGAGTCGCCGCTCGATCGGTTTTACCGAGCAAGACCACTCAAGCGATGCGCTCGAGGCGCTGAAGCGCTTCTTCTCGCCGGAGTTCCGCAACCGCCTCGACGCAGTGGTGCAATTCAGGGCGCTGACCCCAGAGATTATTGCCAACGTCGTCGACAAGTTCGTCTTCGAGCTCGAGCAGCAGCTGGCCGAAAAGCGGGTCGCACTCACCGTCGACGCGGAGGCCCGGACCTGGCTCGCCGAGCGTGGCTATGACAAACAAATGGGCGCGCGACCCATGGCCCGGGTCATCCAGAACCACATCAAGAAGCCGCTGGCCAACGAGCTCCTGTTCGGGTCATTGACGAACGGTGGATCAGTCCACATCCATGTCGAGAATGGGGAGTTGGCGTTCGGGATCGGCGAAAAGGCGCTGCACTAGTCAGCGAGGAGGGCGTCGGCGCGACGCCCCGTCGTCGTACGGCGACAAGTCTAGCGGGCGCGATAGACGATTCGCCCTTTCGTCAGGTCATAGGGTGTTAGCTCGACCGTCACCTTGTCGCCGGTGAGGATGCGAATGTAGTGCTTGCGCATCTTCCCCGAGATGTGCGCGGTCACGACGTGACCGTTCTCCAGTTCGACGCGAAAGACGGTGTTGGGCAAGGTGTCGAGGACCGTGCCCTCCATTTGGATAACATCTTCTTTAGACATCGTTTATTCGGTTTTCGAATGAAAGATCTTCGATTTAGCCGATAGAGTCTAACACAGCCTGGCGTCAGGTACCGCAGCCGGCAGTGCTGCAGATCCCGTGCAGGCGGCCGATCGGCAAGGCCCCGGCGAGGCGCGCATCCGCAGACAGTGGAGCGACTCGCTGGGGCGAGGCGGCGGCCGCGTTCCGGCCCATCGACGAACCGAGCTGGACCGCAAGCGGCGCCCAAGTCCTTTTCGTCATGCGCGATAGCTGATGGTGGGGTCGGAATATCAGCGTGGGACCGGAATCGGCTTTGGATGCGGCGGCAAGCCCCAAGCTCGCCGCTAGTCTTTTACTTTACATAATATACATTCTGCGCAATTGATCAGGCCGGCGAACCGGGCACGAGCCCGCGCCACGACTGGGCTGAGGCCGATTTACTCGCCGAGGGCTTCGCGGCCAATCTGACCGTTCTGCGCGACCTGCAGCGGCGCGCCAAGTTGAGCAACGACGCGGCCGCCAAGGTCCTCTGCGTCTCGCCCCGCACCTACCGCCGTTGGCTCGCCAGCGGCAAACCCGATCCCACTGCCGTCAAACTCCTCGCGATCCTCGCCGGCTACGTGCCGTGGCGCGGCTGGGATGGCTGGGAGTTCCACGAGGGGTTGTTGTTCCCGCCGGGCTACGCCCGCGGCGGCATCCCACCCGGTGAGTTCTTCGCGCTGATCTTCTACCGCCAGCAGCTGAGCTGGCTGCAGCGGGAGAAGTCGTCGAGACGCATCAGTGTTCGAGGAGTAGATTCTGAAACGGTTGCTGATGCTTCCAGCGGTAGGTGCCGAAATCACGCTGGTCGGTGCTCAGGATACGTCCGTCGCCCAGATGCTCCGCCAAGAGCACGGCAGAGGCATCGGCCAGGTCCATGGGAAGGTTGGCGTAACGGCGCATCAACTGGGCGGCCTGAGCGGCCGAACCGCTTGGCAGCGCCCAGACGGCGAAGGCGCGATCGGCACGATCCAACAGCGCGGCAGATGCCTCCGGGTCGACACGACTGCCGAGCAGATAGCAGGCTTCGGTGAGAATCGGCCAGGTGGTGATCAAGGACCCTTTGTGGCGCCGATAGGCCTCGGCCGCGAAGCGATGAAAGGTATCGCGGCGATACAGCAGGGCCACCCAGAAGCCTGTGTCGGCAATGATCATCGGTCGCGTGTGAGCTCGCCTGCACCGATGGGCCGCTCAGTCCAGAGCTGACGCTTATAGTCTGCGGCCAGGTTGGTCGGGGTATCATCCCGCCCCTCGAACGCGCCGACCACATCATCCAGCTCATCGCGTTGGCGGTCTGCTTCGGTGCGGACTTGCTGGTAGTAGCGCTCGACGGACTCGCGGACCAGATCGGACAGGGTCAGGCCCGTGGCTTGCTTGAGGTACTCGATCTTTTCCGTGTAGCTATCGTCGAGACGAGCGTTGATGCGCATGCTGCCTTCTCCATGGTCGTTGTCATACAGCGTATGCTAGCGCTGTGCGGGATGCACCGCAAGTCTTTCATTGCGCATATCGACCGGGTAGCGGTGGCATCGGCGTTGAGTGTTGGCCTGCTCACCGGTGCTGCGTTTCAGCGCGAATGCTCCAGCGCGCGCGTTCGAGCGCCTCGGTGGCGACCTGTACCTGGGCCTTGGCGGCCCACGCCCGGCTGAAGACGGGGATTGCGCCCCTTTCGACGAAATCCTGATCCATGCTGGCATCCGCGATGCGGCCTGATGTTAGACGCCTGCTGATCCGCGCGCGCTCGACACTGCAACAGGAATCCGTATCCGCTATCGATTGAGCCAGGTTAAGGCATCTGCTTTGGACGTGAAGCATCTGAGCTCAATTCCACGGTTCACGGCGGTGTTTTCGAGAAAACGCTCATGGTCCCCAACGGAGCGGAACACGACAGCAAACCTGGTTCGGCGGAGGGTGTTGTCACTCGCAACAGCCATGTTGTGTTCGAGCATGGTCACGAGAGGCGGCAGTTGTGGAAGTGCTGACGCATCGAAGAGGGCCTTTGTGATGCCGTTGCGCGAGAGGGTGGCGGCCACCCGTGTCCGCTGCTCGTTCAAGTCCGCGTCAGTGAGCACCTCGGCGGAATAGTAGACCTCCAAGATCCGTTGGTCGTCCAGGATGCGAATGCTTGCGGTCATAGTCGCTCCTATGCGCATCGCTCTGAGGGGGATTCTAGGCCCTTCCCTGCCCTGCGCACCCGCAGTCCCCTGCCCCAGCGGTGAGCCAGCATTTCTGGCGTGAGCCGATTTCTCGAGATCCGCGTCGTGTCATAATGTCACCTGAAGCCGCGTCTGCCCTGTGACTTTACCCATGCCGCCGGGGATGGCGATCCAGGAACGCCTGCCGGTGCTTCCTGACCGGGCGGTCGCGGCCCGCTCGGCCACTTGTCGATCGTCGTGAAAGAATCGGAGGCGGGTCGCTGCGACCCTCGGCGGGAGGTATTCCGCCCACGAGCTGACACGGACGTCCTCGCAGCGTGTCGCAGCGTGCCGTCTCCGATTACTTTTGCAACCCTCCATAACCAGCCGCGACCATTCCATGCCCATCGCGTCGATTATCCTGCTCCCGCTGCTCGGTGCAATGTTGCCGCCGTTGGCCGCCCGCTTTGGTCGTGCGGCGGCCGGCTGGTCGGCGGCGCTGTTGACCGTTGCGGCGTTGGCGATCGCGCTCTGGCATGCGCCGCGCGTCCTTTCGGGTGGCGAGATCCACACCTATCAGGACTGGATCCCGCTGCTCGGGCTGTCGCTGTCGTTTCGCTTCGATGGCCTGGCACTGCTCTTCGTGCTTCTGATCACGGGCATTGGCCTGTTGGTCTTCCTCTACGCCTACTACTATCTGCCGAAGAAGGATCGGCTGGGGCGTTTCTACGCCCTGCTCTTGCTCTTCCAGGGTGCGATGCTCGGCATCGTGCTCGCGGACAACCTGCTGTTACTGCTGATTTTCTGGGAGTTGACGAGCCTCAGCTCCTTCCTGCTGGTCGCCTATAAGCCGCACACGCGGGTCGCCCGACAGGGGGCGAGGATGGCCTTGGCGATCACGGCCGGCGGCGGACTGACGCTGCTCGCAGGCTTCCTGCTGTTGGGCCACATCGTTGGCAGCTTCCAGCTCACCGAGGTGTTGGCAGCCGGTGACCTGGTGCGCGGGCATCCCTTGTACTTGCCGACCCTCTTGCTCATCCTGATCGGGGCCTTCACCAAGTCGGCGCAGTTCCCGTTCCATTTCTGGCTGCCGAACGCGATGGCCGCGCCGACGCCGGTCTCGGCCTATCTGCACTCAGCGACGATGGTCAAGGCGGGGGTCTTCCTGCTGGCGCGCCTCTTCCCCGTCTTCTCAGGGACCGAGGTCTGGTTCTATGTCGTCGGGGGAGTCGGCCTCTTCACGATGTTGTTCGGGGCCTATGTCGCGATCTTCAAGCACGACCTGAAGGGCCTGCTCGCCTACTCGACCATCAGTCACCTCGGTCTGATCACCTTCCTGTTCGGGCTGGGGACGCCCCTTGGGGCCGTGGCGGGGCTGTTCCACGTCGGCAACCATGCCGTGTTCAAGGCCTCGCTGTTCATGGGTGCCGGCATCATCGACCACGAGACCGGCACCCGCGATATGCGCGAAATCAACGGCCTCTGGTCCTTCATGCCCTATACGGCGACGCTCGCAATGGTCGCCGCCGCGGCGATGGCTGGGGTGCCGCTGCTCAACGGTTTTCTGAGCAAGGAGATGTTCTTTGCCGAGACCATCCATCACGATTGGCTCGGCCCGCTGGACTGGCTGATCCCGGCGATTGCCACCCTGGCAGGCATCTTTGCCGTGGCCTACTCCGTGCGCTTTATCCACGACGTCTTTTTCAACGGTGAGCCGGTGCACCTCCCTCGCACGCCCGAGGAGCCGCCTTTTTGGATGAAGATCCCGGTCGAGATCCTGGTCGCCATGTGCCTGCTGATCGGGATCTTTCCGTCGCAGACCGTCCGGCCGCTGCTTGATGTCGGGGTGGCCAGCCTGTTGGGCTTCGAGCCGGACTACAGCCTGGCGATTTGGCATGGCTTCTCCCTCCCCTTTCTGATGAGCCTGATTGCGCTGATCGGTGGCGCGGCGCTCTACAGCCAACGCCAGCGGCTTTTCGCCGCCCACGACCGCTACTTCCCGCGCACCAGTGGCGCTGCGGGCTTCCAGTACTTCGTCTCGCGAGTGCGGCACTTGGCCAACGATCTGATCGCGCGGATCGACAACGAGTCACTGCAGCGCTACGTCGCCTGGCTCATCGTCGCAGCCATCGGCCTCGGCGCCTTGCCGTTGCTCTCGGCGGGGACCGCCCTCTATGGCGGGCGCGCGTTGAGCCCGGTCGACGGCGTGAGCCTGGCGATGGCGCTCATCCTCGCCGTTGCCGCCGTAGGGGTTGTCGTGTTGCGGCGGCGACGGATGCTGGCGCTCATCATGACCAGCCTTGTCGGCCTGGTCGTGACGCTGACTTTTGTCCACTTCTCGGCGCCGGACCTGGCCCTGACGCAGCTCTCGGTCGAACTCATCACGACGGTGCTGATGCTGCTCGCGCTACTCTTCCTGCCGGGCGGCCGGATCCCGGCGATCTCCCGCTGGCGCTTGCGTCGAGACTTCGTCATTGCGGGGGCCGCTGGGATCGGTGTCGCCGCTATCGCCTTCGCGCTGATGACGCGTCCCCCGGCCTCGATTGCCGACTATTTCCTAGCCAACGCCAAACCCCTCGGGGGCGGCAAGAATGTCGTCAACGTCATCCTCGTCGACTTCCGCGGCATCGATACG
>Ga0207419_1002669_pt1 | contig 11449 bp, 11 predicted proteins | sample ElkSloMetagenome_4_FD_184723 | JGI IMG/M metagenome (GOLD analysis project Ga0207419, IMG submission 184723) | Hot spring microbial communities from Elkhorn Slough, Monterey Bay, USA - MD2A (version 2) | ecosystem: Environmental > Aquatic > Marine > Intertidal zone > Estuary: Microbial mat ... | reverse complement strand
CCTCGTCCGTTTCCACTGCATGACCCACCGCAAAGACCCCATTTACCTCACCACCTTTAGCGGTCGTCCCCCCAAAGAAGAAGCCATGATGGCCCTCGCCCTCAATCGCATCTACACCCCGATTTTGCGGCAACAAGTCTCAGAAATTACCGACTTCTTCCTCCCCATGGAAGCCCTGAGTTACAAAGCCGCCGTGATCTCCATAGATAAAGCTTACCCCGGTCAAGCCCGTCGCGCCGCCCTGGCCTTTTGGAGTGCCTTACCGCAATTCACCTATACTAAATTTGTGATTGTCGTCGATAAAGACATCAACATCCGCGATCCCCGGCAAGTGGTGTGGGCCATTAGTTCCAAAGTTGACCCCAGCCGCGACGTTTTCATCCTTCCCGATACTCCCTTCGATACCCTTGACTTTGCCAGCCAAAAAATCGGTTTAGGGGGGCGTATGGGCATCGACGCAACCACCAAAATCCCCCCGGAAACCGATCACGAATGGGGCGAACCCCTAGAGTCTGACGCGGATGTAGCGGCGATGGTAGAACGGCGTTGGGCTGAATATGGCTTGGGGGATATTGAGTTGAATGAAGTAGACCCAAATGTGTTTGGCTACGAGATGAGTTGATTGGATTGACATTTATGGGACATACCAGATTCGGTCTAACCCACATTCTGCACTTCAAAGTGTAGTATTCTCTTGTAGTAACGTAGAGCGAGTATGACCTAACTTCGCAATTTGCTAAGATATTACAGAGTACAAATAGCAAAGTAACGTGAGTTCAGCCTAAATAATGCCGCGATCGCCCACTATTTTGAGGTCTAAAATGCCTTACTGTAATTATGCACGTTATTACTCGCTCTCGCCTGGTTGAGTTTTGGGAAAAGCATCCTGACTCTAAAACCAGTTTGCTACTTTGGTATAAACTGGCAACTACTGCGACATGGCAAAATTTTGTAGAGTTACGGGAAGTATTCTCCTCTGCTGACCAGGTAAAAAATTTTACAATTTTTAATATTGGAGGAAATAAATATCGCTTAATTACATTCATTGATTACAATTACCGAAAAGTTTTCATCCGCCATATTCTCACCCATGCAGAATACGATAAAGATGAATGGAAAACAGACTCCTGGTATGAATAAAAGTTTACTGGGTCGCCGCCAATAATGAGCGTAAAAACTATGTTTTCAACGCAGTCTAATCGTTATCTTGAATTACTACAAAAATTTCCGCCTCGTCCGATTAAATCAGAGAAAGACTTGTTTGCCACGCAAGCAGTAATCGACACTTTGCTGGATTCTGGTGACATGACTCCAGAGGAACAAGAATATATTAACCTCCTAAGTATTCTCGTTTATGACTACGAAGAAAAGTCTGTCTTAATTCCTGACTTATACGGTGTTGAATTGCTTAAAGCCCTCATTCAAGAATTAGGACTCAAACAAAAAGATTTAGTCCCCATTTTTAAAACAGAATCGATTATTTCGGCAATTCTAAATGGTCAGCGAAAGTTGACTGTAGAACATATTGAAAAGTTGGCTGATTTTTTTCACATTTCACCTTCGGCTTTTTTTCCTCGGTCTTGTTAAAAGAGGATTTTGATATAGCGCTACGTTTGTGGCTTGAGACATTATTGACCAATAACCAACAACCAACAACGTAGACTTGGACGGGGAAACCCCGCCCCTACAAGGAACTTGACCATGGGGACAAAGCTTTAACTTATCACCAATAACCAACAACCCACCACAAACTTGTACCCTAGAAGTTAAAAGCTCGAAAATGCCTGTAGCAAGTAGTAAACGATAGTGGCCAGAGTTGTACTAGAAAAAGTTTATAAAAGTTTTCCCAGTCGGAAAGGGGAAAATAGCCCTGAGAGTAGCCCAAACGCCAACCCCAAAGCCAGTGGGGTCAATGTGTTGCGCTGTATTAACTTGGCAGTAGAAGATGGGGAGTTTATGGTGTTGGTGGGGCCGTCGGGTTGCGGTAAAAGTACCCTGTTGCGGATTTTGGCTGGGTTAGAAGAACTGACGGCGGGTAATATTTATGTGGGCGATCGCGCCATCAATACCCTAGCCCCCAAGGAACGAGATATGGCCATGGTATTCCAAAACTATGCCCTCTATCCTCATCTGACGGTGTATGAAAATATCGCCTTTGGCTTGCGACGGATGTATCAACCCCAAGAAAAGGTCAGTCAAACTTGGCCCGATCGCGTTTCCGTTTGGGGAAAACAATTATTATCGAGAAGTACGCGATCGCTACCGCCGCAACTGCAATATTTATCCCCCACAGACCAAACGATTCGCGATCGCGTTCGTACTGTCGCGGCTTTATTACAAATTGAAAACCTCTTACATCGTCTGCCCAAACAACTCTCAGGGGGGCAAAAACAGCGCGTGGCCTTGGGTCGTGCGATCGCCCGTTCCCCCCAAGTCTTCCTGATGGACGAACCCCTCTCGAACCTCGATGCGAAACTTCGGGCTGAAACTCGCAGTCAAATTGTCAAACTGCAACGGCACTTACAAACCACAACCATCTATGTTACCCACGACCAAACCGAAGCGATGACCATGGGCGATCGCATTGCGGTGATGAATCAAGGAGAAATCCAACAAATTGCCCATCCCCTAGAACTCTATAACCAACCCGCGAATCGCTTTGTCGCTGAGTTTATTGGGTCTCCCCCCATGAACTTTCTCTCAGTGGACATTAAAGCCCCCTTACTCATTACTCATCCCCAATTTCGCTTGACCCTACCCGAAACCTGGCTAGAAGCCCTCAGACCCTATGATGGGCGATCGCTGCTGCTGGGCATTCGTCCCGAACATCTCAGCCTCGGCCCTGCCGCCGTGAAGAACCTCGAAGTTACAGTAGACTTAGTAGAAGCTTTGGGCAATGATACCTACATCACCACCCACCTAACCCAAGAACCCGAAACCGTTTTACAAGCCCGTCTCCCCCCCGATACTGAGGTTATCGTCGGAGAAACGGTCTGGTTGTCTATGAACCTGGAAAAAATCCTGATGTTCAATGCCAAAACTGGCAATGCCATCCGGTTTGACCCCTTGTTAAAATAAATTATTGCCCCGCTTTCGTCTCGTCTCGATCTTTATTTTGTCTCAGCTTAACTCTTATGGATAAAGAGCAACAAAATCCTTGGATTGAAGGAGGGAAAACCCTCGCCCTCAGTTTAGTATTAGCTTTAGGGATTCGCAGCTTTATTGCTGAAGCTCGTTATATTCCCTCAGAATCGATGTTACCCACCTTAGAAATTAACGACCGCTTAATTATTGAAAAAGTCAGTTATCGTTTCAAAGACCCCAAGCGGGGGGAAATTATTGTTTTTACACCGCCCAATACTGCTCGAAAATGTACGCCCCACCAATTTTCCATTGATGATAATACTCCCATCAAAGATGCTTATATCAAGCGCGTGGTGGGGTTACCCGGAGAAGAAGTCCGCGTTGAAAATGGTGTAGTTTATGTCAACGATGAACCTTTAGCCGAAGATTATATTAACAATGAACCCGATTATCGCTATGGCCCCGTTGTCGTTCCAGAAAACAAATATTTGGTGTTAGGAGATAACCGCATGGCCAGTTGCGATTCTCATATTTGGGGCTTTGTTTCCCAAGAAAATATTATTGGTCGGGCTGTGGTTCGTTTTTGGCCACTGAATCGTCTGGATGCGACGCTGGATTAGGGTTTGCGGTTTGGGGACATTGCATAACATGGCGGATATTTCGCCGTAGGGTCGGGTCGAGAAATTGCTTTTGTAATGCCTGCCAATTTGGCCAATTTTCCCAACGCGATCTTCGTAATTGTTCGGCTAAAATTGGCGTTTTGGCTTCAAGATTTTGGTCGAGGGTACGGTGTAAAAATTCGGTCAGCACTACGCCATCTTGAATCTTACCCAAAACGCTTTGAATTTTTTTGATCTGTTTGAGATAACGGTGATAATTGTTACCATAAAACTGTTCTAGTAGTTCCATTTGATAGCGCGATCGCTTGGCTTCTTTGCGAAGATCGTGCAGGGGTTCATCGCATTCTGTGAGTAAATACTCGACTTCGTGGGGTTTTAGGGTTTCGGGAAAAACCGCTTTTCCTTCCCTGAGTTGAACCCCAATCAACCAACCGGGATGTAATAATAGTTGGCTGGTTTGCGGTAACAATAAATCCGGTAAGACTTCTTCAATTTGAATCGCGGCTAGGTCTTGATATTGCGGAGATTTAAGCCAATCTTCAAACCCCTCTTGCAATTTTTGATACATTTTGCCGTTGAGGGTGGCTTTGACCTTGGCCGCATTCTTTTTGCGCTCTTTTGTCAAGGTTTTGAAGGCGTTTTGCAGCAGTTTTTGTTCCGAGGGGGGTAAAACTGGATAATAATCGTTTTCTAGGGTCGCTTTGAGAACATCAAGATCGCGCAATTTTCCTAAAATTCGGGCAATTTTAGCGACTTTCTTCTCCTGAGTCGTTTGGGGTAACCCTAACGCCGGGGCAAATCCCGCGATCGCGGTACGCAAACGCCTCATTCCCACCCGCATTTGGTGTAATTCTTCGGGGTCTTCATCTTGCAAGACTCCGGCTTCGTGACTCAGCATTTTTTGGTAATGCTGCGCGATCGCAATATAAGCCCAATCCCCAAAAGTTTGCGCGGTTTGAGGTGATAATGTTGTGGTCACAAGACTGCATCCTTAAATAAATAACGACAAAAGAGCGCGATCGCCCTCTTAAAATTTTAAGGATAATTTAGTATTAAGTTTTATTCCATCTTGGAAGCAAACCAAAAAGCCCCGACCACCGTACTAAAAAACAAAAAGGTACACAAGCGGTCAATCCATTGATGCCAAGCGAGTGAATCAATTAAAGTAATCATAGAATTCGTTGATTTAATCCGAGCAAACAAGCTTTAAAATTGATAACCCACACTAAAATAAAAGCCGTCGTCTTGGGCATTCGTGCCGCGATCGCGTAACTCAATCAAAGGATACCCATAATCAAGCCGAATACTTAAGTCCTGAAGCGGTTGCCACACCAATCCTGCACCAATTCCTGCAATTAAATTTTGGTCGGCCAAGACATTAGGATTATCTTGGGCATTCCAAACTAATCCTAAATCAAAAAAGGGAGCAAAGACAAACACCGGTCGCCCCGCTTCATCCCGTTGCAAAATCAAGCGGTCTTCTACCGAAAAGCGCAAGCCATTATCCCCTGCCCGAGCATTTTGGCGAAAACCCCGCACCGACTGACCGCCCCCGACGGTAAACTGTTGGGACGGTAGCAAACCATCCGTGGCGAACTGCAAGTCAAACGCCGCAATCAGGAAATGATCGGCATTAAACACCTGAACCCGTTGAATTTGCCCCAACCAACTGAAAAAATGACTATCGGGAATCGGTTCGGCATTTTCTGTCCCCCCTAGCCAACCCGTCCCAATATTAAACTGCGATCGCAACGCCCAAGCCCCCGTCACATCGCGCCAAATATACTCCTGACCGAGTTGAATCGTACTGGTGGTACTGATTCCTTCAGCATCCGGCCCGAAACCAAAAGGCGTAGGCCCGGCAAAAGTAAACGTCTGGCCGGTTTGATAGGTATAACCCACAAACAACGCAAACTCCTCTTGGGGGGTGCGAATCAACGGTTGGCGAAAACTAATCGCATACAGTTGGGAAGACCCGCCAATATCAAACACCCGAAAATCCGGTTGAATGACATTATTCCAATTCAGCGAAGTCCGCAGTTGTAGCGTCCCATCCATGGGATTGAGGGGGGCGCGATACAAAAACTCTAAGGTCTGAGAACCCCCCTGCAAAGTCGTTTTATAATTCGCCGTAAAACGATCGCCAATACCACTTAAATTGCGATAACTGCCCTGTAGAGTCAATCGTTCTGACCCCACACTGGGCGGCGAATAATTATCAATACTAACCAAGCCCGTCACCGATTTTGCTGCTTCGGCCCGAATCAACACAATACTGCCCAAGGGCGTTTCTCCTTGGCGCAGGGTGGCTTCAAGATTCGCCAGCAAGGGGTCAGTCCGCAGTAACCGCAGTTGCGCTTCGAGGGCATTGGTATTGAAGGGGGTATGGCTTCCCAAAGCCGCCCGACTGCGGATGTATTCTTGTAGATTCGTCGGGGCTTCAACCTCAATGCGTTCGATTTTGCCTTCGAGGACTTGGATTTGAATTTGGCCAGTATTGAGGGACTCGGAAACCAACACCGCCCGCGAGGTAACATAACCGTCTTCGAGATAGCGTTGGGTAATGGCATCTGCCAAGTCTTCGAGGGAATTTTGACTCACCGAACGATTGCGAAAAGGCTCGATCAGATTATCCCAAGCCGCGTCAGGGTAAACTGTACTGCCAATCACCTCAATATCTTCGACGGCGATCGCCCCCACTTCAGGAGTGACCGGGGGCGTTGTGGCCGGGGGTGGCGGCGTTTCTAAGGTGGAGTCCTCTGGGGGGAGGGGTTCGAGGGGGGTAGTACGCGGTTGAATAAAGCGGTCTTCTGGGTTGTTCGGAACTTGCCCTAGGGCTATTTGTGGCCCCGACGCGATCGCGATCGTCGCACTCGCGATCGCTCCCCCCAGACCTCGATAAAAATCCCGACGGCGAAAATGCCAGTCCCACGGCCATAAAGTCCAGAACATAATTAAATTAGATGGATTTAGCCCTATTATTGCTTGTTGAGATTCCGAATCCAAAAACTTAGAGGGTCAGGACTTACGCCATTATCTTGACAGATGTACTTATACTAGGGAAATAGTTTATTATGAATTAAATCCGTTTTAAATCGCTACGCCCTAATCTACTTAATTTTCTTGTCCTTTCCCTCCAGTCCCTCTTAAAATTGAATGGTATTCATTTTAATTGTTTTGAGGTTTGAGCAGGAGTACCGGCCAAACCGTGCATTCTAAACTCACATTATCGGCAAATTTCAACAAAGGGTATGAGTCACATTCTGGTCGTTGATGATAGTCCTTCGCAGCGAGAAATGATCTCGTCACTGCTCAAAAGTAGCGGTATCGTGGTCACAGAGGCCAGCAATGGAGAGGAAGCACTAAAAGCGTTGTTGAATTCCAGTGACGACAAATTGCCGCTACCCGATTTAGTCATTACAGACATTGTAATGCCGCGTATGAATGGTTATGAGTTCTGCCGCAAACTCAAAAATACCCCTGCCACCGAACACATCCCCGTGTTGATGTGTACGAGCAAGGGAGAAGAATTTGACCGCTACTGGGGCATGAAGCAAGGGGCAGATGCTTACATCGCCAAGCCGTTCAAGCCCAACGAACTCAGTAAAACGGTCAAACAGTTATTAAGTGGTTGATGTTCGCTTGTAGTAAGAGCTAAAGAAGGGCTAAAGCCCTTACTACCAACTAATGAATCGCCTCAATACACAAAGCATCCATTTCCGGACGTTGTAGCGCGACAACAGTACCCCGTACCAAAAGTTCTGCGGCGCTTTGGGGCATAATATTGAGAACCAAGAAATCTGTACCGGGGGTCAATCCCATCTTGATTAACTTGCCAATATAGCCACCGTAAACGCGGTCATAGCCGACGATGCTGCCGCTTGTGCCAATGGTTAGATTACGAAGGTAGGTGTTAACGTTCATCGTTGCTAGACTAGAAATTATTTCCAACCTTGGCGATCCATCAGTTTTACTGCGTCGGGATTGTTTTCCCCATAGGTATCGACTTCTAAATCGGAGGCTTTGAAGTCACCCAAGCTTTTCACCACTTCGTTGGCTTCCGCGCTACTGATAACGGGATATTCGTTGTTACCATCGGCGAAGATTACTTGGGCTTCAGGGGTGGCGAGGTATTCAAGAAATTTAACGGCGTTGTCCTCGTTGGGGGCGGTGGTTACAACTCCGGCACCGCTAATGTTGACGTGTGTGCCTCCGGACTCTTGGTTGGGGAAAAATACGCCCACTTGTTCGGCCACTTCTTGGTCGGCGGGGTCGTCAGAACGCTTGAGACGGGCGACATAGTAACTGTTCGCGATCGCGATATCGCATTCTCCTGAAGCCACGGCTTTGATTTGGGCCGTATCGTTCCCTTCCGGTTCGCGAGCAAAGTTGGCCACTAAACCCTCAACCCAAGCTTGGGTTTCTTCTTCGCCGAGTTCTTGGATTTTAGCCGCAATCAAGGATTGGTTGTAAATGTTGCTCGAACTGCGGATACAAATGCGGTCTTCCCACTTGGGATCGGCTAAGTCTTCGTAAGTCGAGAGTTCTTCAGGGTTTACGGTGTCTTTGTTATAGATGATAATCCGCGCCCGCTTGGTCAAGGCGTACCATTGATCGTCTGGGTCGCGCAGATTGGCCGGAACGGCTTCTTCTAGCTGGTCTGAGGAGACGGGTTGAAGCAGTCCTTCTTGTTCGGCTTTCCAGAGGTTGCCCACATCCACGGTCATAAAGACATCGGCGGGGCTGTTTTCCCCTTCACTTTTGATGCGTTCGATCAGTTCGGCGGCATCCCCTTCGATGACGTTGACTGTAATCCCGGTTTGTTCCTCGAATTGGTCGTAGAGGGCTTCGTCGCTGTCGTAATGCCGCGAGGAATACAGGTTCACCTCGCCGCCGCTTTCCGACTGACTGGCGGTTTCGTCAACGGGGGCAACTTCTGCGGTTTGATTGGTACACCCGGCGGCGATCGCGACGGCCATCCCCAAACCAAAACCCACCATGCTGCGTCTGTTAATTTTCATACTTGCTAAAGAATCTCAATAAAAATATACTGCGAGATTTATCGTAACATTAATGCAAGAAATTCCCAATAGGTTTAGAAAATATTTAGAAAATTAGGTTGGCGGCGGCGTTGGCAAGGTTCAGTCGCGCCTCGATTTGAGGGGTTTTGCCTTTACAGTAGGTTAAGGCGTTGCGCTCAAAATCGAAGACATCAGGAATAAGATCGTGCAGAACGAACAAGCATATTGGCTGGCTTGGTCGCGTCTTAGCGGCATCGGGCCAACTTTATTGAAACGCATTTGGCAGCATTTTGGCTCGTTGAGTGACGCTTGGCAAGCGCCCTTAACGGCGTTTTACGAGGTTGAGAAGATTGGCCCCAAAATGGTGATGGCAATTCAAGCCGGGCGCGATCGCCTCGATCCCGAACAAATATGGCAAGAAGTTATTGCCAAAGATTTTAAATTTTGGACTCCCATTGATCCAGAATATCCTCGTTTATTGCTAGAGATTCCGAGTCCGCCCCCCGTATTGTACTACGAAGGTAGCGTCGATCTCGCTGAAAATCAGGGAGAAAGGCCGATGGTTGGCATTGTCGGGACGCGCAACATCACCGACTACGGACGACGTTGGGCCCGCCGACTCAGCCGTACTCTGGCGCAACACGGGTTTACGGTGGTGTCGGGTATGGCCGCGGGAGTCGATACCGAAGCGCATACGGCTTGTATCGAGGCCGGAGGACGCACTCTGGCGGTGTTGGGGACAGGGATTGATGTGGTGTATCCTCGTCGTAATCTCAAGCTGTGCGATCGCATCCAAAGCCACGGCCTGATTCTCAGCGATTATCCCCCAGGAACTCAACCGGAAGCCAAAAACTTTCCACCCCGCAACCGCATTATTGCTGGACTATCCAGGGCAGTATTGATTATTGAAGCCGCTTCGCGATCGGGGGCGTTGATTACGGCGCGTTATGCCAACGAATTTAACCGCGATGTTTACGCTTTGCCGGGTTCTCTGGATCATCCGCAATCTTTGGGCTGTTTGGAGTTAATCGATCGCGGCGCACAGTTGATTTTAGGGGAAACCCAGTTAATCAAGCTGTTGGGAGAAATTCCTCAGTTGGATGCTGTTGCCACCCCACCCCCAAAACCCCAACTACCGCCCCATTTGGCGACGGTTTGGGACGCGATCGCCACTGAATCTACTTCCCTTGATGTCATTGTTCAAACCACAGGCTTACCCACCGCCGAGGTTTCTGCCGCTATCCTTCAGTTAGAAATGCAGGATTTAATCGAGACTTTGCCGGGAATGCGCTATCGCAAACAATGAACAATTTATAATGTACAATTTATAATTAACAATGTACAATTTATAATTAACAATGAACAATTTATAATTAACAATGAATTAATTTTGGAAACTAATAACTAATAACTAATAACTAATAACCAACAACTAACAACTAACAACCAACAACTAACAACCAACAACCAACAACTAACAACCAACAACCCAATTATTGAATGCAAATTTATCTCGACTATAGTGCAACCACACCGCCGCGGCCCGAAGCGATCGCGACAATGCAAACGATCGCCTCTCAACAATGGGGTAATCCTTCTAGTCTTCACACCTGGGGACAGCAAGCTGCAACCGTCCTAGAAACGGCGAGAATGCAGGTGGCCGGGCTGATTGGTGCAGTTAATCCTGAAACCCTTTACTTCACCTCTGGCGGCACAGAAGCGGACAATCTGGCGATCTTTGGGGTGACGCAGCAGTATTCCCAACCGCAACATCTGATTATTTCCAGTGTCGAACATTCCGCGATCGCCGAACCCGCCCAACGCCTCGAACAGCAGGGCTGGCAAGTGACGCGGCTTGCGGTGAATCGTCAAGGTCGTGTCGATCCCCAAGACCTGAAAGGGGCGTTACAAGATAATACGGTTTTGGTGTCGATTATCTATGGCCAAAGCGAAGTCGGAACCCTACAACCGATTGAAGAATTAGCGAAAATTGCGCGAAATGCCGGGGTTTTGTTTCATACAGACGCAGTACAAGTGGCGGGTCGCTTGCCTCTGGATGTGAAGCGCTTAGGCGTTGATTTGCTGTCCCTTTCGAGTCACAAAATCTACGGTTTGCAAGGAGTGGGGGCATTGTACATTCGCGGAGGTGTCAAAATTTTACCCCTGTTTGGCGGCGGCGGTCAAGAAATGAGTCTGAGGTCGGGAACCCAGGCTGTGCCGATTATTGCGGCATTTGGAACCGTGGCCGAACTGGCGCAACAAGAACTGATGGCAGAAAGCGATCGCCTGCGGGGATTGCGCGATCGCCTGTTCGATCGTTTAGGGGACTGTTCCGATCTTATTCCGACGGGCGATCGCCTGCATCGACTTCCCCATCATGTCAGCTTTTGCCTCACCGAAGCCGCAGCCCAAAAAAGCGGCATCACCGGGAAAACCCTAGTGCGTCAGCTTAATCTCGCGGGCATTGGCATTAGTGCGGGATCGGCTTGTCATAGTGGTAAACTCAGTCCTAGCCCCATTTTGACGGCGATGGCATATCCCGAAGCGTCAGCATTAGCCGGGATTCGCCTCACCCTAGGCCGCGATACCACTACCGCCGATGTTGATTGGACAGCGATGGTACTGCAACAAATCCTCGACCGTTTGCAATGTACAAGGAACAATTTACAATTAACAATGTACAATTAATAATTTACAATTAACAATGTACAATTTACAATGAAT
>Ga0207419_1002668_pt1 | contig 11450 bp, 9 predicted proteins | sample ElkSloMetagenome_4_FD_184723 | JGI IMG/M metagenome (GOLD analysis project Ga0207419, IMG submission 184723) | Hot spring microbial communities from Elkhorn Slough, Monterey Bay, USA - MD2A (version 2) | ecosystem: Environmental > Aquatic > Marine > Intertidal zone > Estuary: Microbial mat ... | reverse complement strand
CAAACCCCCACAACAGGCCGGATGTAAGAGTGCAATCGAACCTTCATTTGCTAAGTCATCGGCGTTTGCAAACCGGGCGGTGTCCATGTAAGAGGTTCCCTAGGCTCCCTCGAGGCGTCAGGCAGGAAAATGTCCTGGACAGGTCATCGAATTCCTGCGCCCTTCGTCCCTCCAAAGTGCGTGCGACGGATAAGCAATCGCGTGAGTCGATGCACTCAGGTCAATGTGTTTGATAATCGTTCGCGTTTCTTTTATCATTTGAAAAGTTGACTTCGCCTGAAAAGAGACTTCGCCAGAAAAGGGCCTGTATTCATGTTTAGATCTCGTATTGCCGCATCCGTGGCGACGCTCGCCGCCGCCCTCCTCCTCTCCGCTTGTGCCACGACGACCCCGGGCTCGGAGCGCTCGACAGCGCTCCAGGCCTCACCCGAACCGCAACAGGCCATTCAGACACTGCCCCCGCGCGCCGATCGCGACGCCATCCTGTCGATGGCGGGCGAACACATCGTCACTTTCGCCTTCGACGAAACCGTCGCACTTGAAGCAGGCTACGAAAGGAAGGCCCCCAAGCGAAGCGGCGCCTCGGAGCTGGTCATCGTCGTCGAGGACGAGCCGGACCGTATTGTCCTGCAGCATCTCCTCCTTGTTGGCGGTCCCGAGGGTTCTCGCGTGATCAAGCACTGGCGTCAGGATTGGACCTTCGAGGCCGATCAGCGCCTCGAATTTGTCAGTGATCAGACCTGGCGGCTCGTCGACATCGACCCTGAGCTGACTGAAGGGGCCTGGACCCAGTGCGTCTACGAAGTTTCCGATGCTCCTCGCTACTGTGGCACCGGTCGCTGGAACCATCGGTATGGCAATGCCACCTGGACATCGGACCGAACCTGGCGTCCGCTGCCGCGCCGGGAATATACGACGCGCGATGACTACACGGCCCTGAATGTCGAAAATCGCCACACGATCACGCCCGAAGGCTGGACTCACGAGCAGGACAATTCCAAGGTTCTGCGCATCGACGGTGAGACCGAGTCCGTGCTCGTGCGCGAGTTCGGATTCAACAACTACATCCGTACGGACGAGACCGATTTCTCCGCGGCGTATGAGTATTGGAATGAAACCGACGACTACTGGGCGCGGGTCAGAAGTACCTGGCGGGATCATATCGAATCCGGAGGCGTCATCCTGACCACGGATGTCGACGGAATGCCGATCATTGACGGGCTGTTTGCCTTGGCCGATCGGACGCGTGATGATCAACCCCCCGAACAATCGGACATCGATGCCGTGTTCAATGACTACGTGGTGCCTATCGGGCGCGGCGAGCGCGTCGCGACGAACTGACGCTCGTCGCCGATCGGCGAACCATCTAAAGCCCCGGCGGAGCCTCCCCGCTGGGGCGTTTCAGTTCAGATGATCCGTTCAGATGGGCCGCCTGAGCGGGTCGCTGTTCAGCGCAGCTGCGAGTCCTTGCTGCCGCGACGATTGATACCGGCGCCGCGATCCAGCGCATCCAGCTCGGCCTGGCAATGGATGCAGTATCTGACCCCGGGAACGGCCGCGCGGCGCGCTTCCGGGATGGCCTCACCGCACTCCTCGCACTGCTCGCGCGAAGGCCCCTGATTCAGGCGGGTGCGGGCTCGCTGAACCGCGTCCTCGACGGTGGCGTCGATCTGGTCCTGAACGGCCCCGTCTTTGGCCCAGCCCGTCGCCATATCAAGGGCCTGCTATCGGATTCGGCGCGCCGTACTCGGTGCGGATCACCTCGACCGGTTGGCCGGCCTGGAAGCGAATATGAAAGAGCCGGTTGTAGGTCTGCTCGTTCATCTCTCCGATCTGCTTACCGGTCAGGCTGTAGATGATTCGGGGCAGCGTATTGCTGTGGCCAACGAGCAGGACTGTTTCTCCGCAGTGATTCGCGTTCAGGTCGGCAATCAGCGCTTGCACGTGCTCGCTGATTGGTCGACCCCGGGTCGAGCGCACGATGGGCGAAAGGTCCCTGGCCTGGGCGATCGGCGCGGCGGTCAACTGAGTCCGCTGCCACTGGGTCACGTAGATCGCGTCCAAGTGGACACCGGCCAGCTTGTCCTTCAGGGCTTCGGCTCGCGCCATGCCGGCGGCGGTCAGGCCCGGATCCGGACCCTCGAGCTTTTCAGCGTGCCGAACGAGATAGATCGAGGAGCCGGCCAAGTTCGAGCAGACCTGAGCCCAAAGCGCTGGGGCGGAAAAACACAGTACCAACGCCAGCACCAGGAGTACGTTGGCTAGGGGCCCCCTGCGTCCCTTCCATGTCGTCATTGCCTCGCTCCGCTTAAAGTGTTGTTGCCAGACGGGTGCCCTGATCGATGGCCCGCTTGGCGTCGAGCTCTGCCGCGACATCGGCGCCGCCGATCAGATGCGACGGGATACCGCCTTCGCTGAGAGCTTCGGCGAGCTCGCGATTCGGGATCTGTCCGGCACAGATCACGATATGGTCGACCGCAAGGCACCGGCTCTCATCACCGATACGTATGTGCAGGCCGTCATCATCTATATGATCATAGACGACCCCGGACAGCATCTCGACGCCGTATTTCTTGAGCGAGGTGCGATGAATCCAGCCCGTGGTTTTGCCCAGGCCCGCGCCGGGCTTGCTGGTCTTGCGCTGCAGCAGATAGATCTGCCGAGCCGGGGCCGGGAAATCGGGTGAAAGCCCCTCGACGCCTCCGCGACGCTCGATATCCGTATCCACTCCCCACTGGCGGAAAAAGCTTTCCGCCTGCGCTTGATCGGGGTCAGGGCGTTCCGGAATGTCACCGTGAACCAGAAACTCGCTGACATCAAAGCCGATACCGCCAGCTCCGATCACAGCCACGGACGCCCCCACGGCCTTGTCCTGGCGCAGGACGTCGACGTAGCTCAGCACCTTCGAATGCTCCTGACCCGGAATCTTCGGATCCCGCGGCGTGACGCCGGTAGCGATGATCACCTCATCGAAGCCTTCTGACGTCAAAGCCTGCGCATCCACGCGGGTATTCAACCGAAGCTCGATCTTCAGAAGCTCGATCTGGCGACTGAAATAGCGCAGCGTTTCGACGAATTCTTCTTTGCCCGGCACCCGCAAGGCCATATTGAACTGGCCTCCGATACGGTCGGCCTGATCGAACAGCGTCACCGCATGGCCGCGCTTGGCCGCGGTCGTTGCAGCGGCCAGGCCCGCCGGCCCGGCGCCGACGACCGCGATCGACTTTTGGGTGTCCGCCGGCGTAATCGTCAGCTCGGTTTCATGCGCGGCGCGCGGATTCACGAGGCAGCTCGCCACTTTGTTCTGGAAAACGTGATCGAGACAGGCCTGGTTACAGCCGATGCAGGTGTTGATCTCATCGGCACGCCCCTGCTCGGCCTTGCTGACCCAGTCGCTGTCGGCCAGGAAAGGACGCGCCATGGAAATCATGTCGGCGTCCCCCCGCGCCAGCACGTCCTCGGCCGTGTGCGGCATGTTGATGCGATTCGTCGTAACCAGAGGTAGGGAAACGGACCCGCGCAGCTTGCGCGTCACGAAGGTAAAAGCCGCGCGCGGCACCGAGGTCGCGATGGTCGGAATCCGCGTCTCGTGCCAGCCGATGCCTGTGTTGATGATGCTCGCTCCGGCCTGCTCGATGCCCTGGCCGAGCTCGACCACCTCGTCCCAACTATTGCCGTCGGCAAGCATGTCGAGCATGGACAAGCGGAAGATGATGATGAAGTCGGCGCCGACAGCCTCGCGTGTGCGGCGGACGATCTCCACCGGCAGTCGCATCCGATTCTCGAACGCCCCCCCCCAAGCATCCCGACGTCGATTGGTTCGCGGCACCAGGAACTGATTGATGAAATAGCCCTCCGATCCCATGACCTCGACGCCATCGTAGCCGGCTTCCTGCGCCAGCCTGGCGCAGCGGACGAAATCCTTGATCTGCCCCTCAACGCCACGGGCGGACAGGGCCTTGGGTTTGAAGGGATTGATCGGCGCTTTAATGGCTGAGGGTGCGACCGTGAACGGGTGATAGCCGTAGCGGCCGGCGTGCAGGATCTGCATGCAGATTCTGCCCCGAGCCTCGTGGACCGCGTCGGTCATGCGGCGGTGTCGGCCCAGCTCCAGCCGGTTAGTCAGCTTGGAGGCGAGAGGCGCCAGGCAGCCGCGACGGTTCGGCGCAATGCCACCGGTGACCATGAGACCCACGCCACCCCGCGCGCGCTCGACGAAATACTGGGTCAAGCGCGGCCAGTTCCAGACGCGATCTTCCAGGCCAGTGTGCATAGAGCCCATCAGAATGCGGTTCGGCAGCGTCACGTGACCGAGGTCGAGAGGCTGGAAGATATGCGGATAGGCAGATTCGGTCGGGGTCAATGGATTGGTTCCGTACGGCTGAGTATGGCGATCGATTATAGGGGTATCCAGAGCAAACCAAAGCGCTCGCACAGCTGCAGGAATGCTCCGAGCGATTCAGGGTCGGACGCGGAGCCCTACAGAACGCCTTGCTGCTGTGTCACGAAGACAATTCACAACCCGACCGGCGGCTCAGAGGGAGCCGGCCCGTCGGGCCGGTCGTCCGCCTGAGGTTTCCAGCGCTTCAGCCGGATGCCGGAACAAGGCGCATGATTTTTCCGTTGCCTTCATCCGTAGCAACGTAAATCGCCCCGTCGGGACCCTGAGCCACGTCACGAACCCGCTCCTGAATGGGCAACCACTCTTCCGCAACGACGCGATCCCCATCGAAAACCAGACGCGAGAGACGCTCGGTGGCCAGGCCACCGACAAAAGCATCGCCCTGCCAGGCCAGAAAAGCGTCGCCGGTATAGAAGATCATGCCGGAGGGGGCTAGGACTGGATCCCAGTAGTAAACCGAGGGCGTCATCGCTTCCTCTTCGACGAGACCCTCTCCGATCTGATCGCCGTTGTACTCAATGCCGTGCGTCACCGTAGGCCAGCCGTGATTGGCTCCAGCTTGCGGCTTATTCAACTCATCGCCGCCCCGAGGGCCGTGCTCGACGGTCCAGAGCTCGTTGGTTTCAGGGTGCAGGGCGGCTGCCTGGATATTCCGATGGCCGTAGGACCACACTTCAGGCGCGCCGTCCTCGCCATCGGCAAAGGGATTGTCGGAAGGCACCGAGCCATCCTGAGCGATGCGAATCACCGTGCCGATGTGGTTCATCGGATTTTGCGCTTCGGTGCGAATCTCGGCATTCATCCGATCCCCCAGACCGACGAACAGACTGCCGTCCGGGTGGAAGGCGATGCGTGAGCCGAAGTGTCCCCGCGAGTCGTAGGAGGGGCTTTGACGAAAGATGACCTCGACATCCTCGAGTGCCGCACCGTCCTCACTCAGGCGCGCTCGAGCTACCGCCGTTCGGCTGGCCTCGTCATCGGACTCGGCAAAGGTCATGAAGACCTCGCGACTATCGCTGAAATCGGGCGCCGGTGCGATGTCGAGCAAACCGCCCTGGGACCGATCCGGCGAATGGACCTCGGGAACGTTGGCGATCGGCTCGGAAATTTCGCCATCGAGCGTTACGAGCCTGAGGTCGCCGCGTTTTTCGGTGACCAGCATCCGTCCATCAGGCAGGAACGCGAAGGCCCAGGGATGGTCGAGGCCCTCCGCCACGGTCTCCAGGGTCCAGTCCTCGGTGGTCTCGGGCTGCGGTGCCCGCGTCTGTTCTTCGAACAAGGGCCCGAGGTGCGGCGCGTTGGGCTCGCGAGTTTCCGCAGGCGGATTCGCCTCATCGCCGGACGCCTCGTCCTCTTGGCGCTGATCGGCATCCGTCGTCACATCGACGGGATAGGTCAGGGTCTCGGGAACGCCGTCGTCGGTGGTCGCCGACTGATTTCGATCATCGCCACCGCAGGCGACGAGCGCGGACGCCACGACAAGCAAAAAAAACGCTTTCATCTCGTTAATACTCCTAGAAAAACATAACCATCATCCAGCGCTGGAGAATACCAGCCGCTGATCAAAAACCTCGGGAAAGCGGCCAATCGTGAACAAGCCCACGATCCACCTTCCTAATGCTCGTCCCCCGGAGCCTCCGTTGATGGTACCTCTTCAGGCTTTCCGGCGAATTCCTTGGCCTGCGCCTCCAGCCGAGTCATGATCTGACCCAACAGGGAATCGAGGCCGGATCTCGCGACGGCAGAAATCGCGAACCAGGGCGCGGACCACTCAAGGCGATCGATGATCTCGGCACAGCGATCCTTGACCTGGTCGGGCGCCAGCTGGTCGGTCTTTGTCAGCACGAGCCAGCGCTCGCGCTCCGCCAGCGCCTGATCGAAATCCGTCAGCTCCTGCGCCAGAGTCTGAACCTGCTCGGCGGGGTCGGACTGATCCATCGGCGCGATATCGACCAGATGAAGCAGAAGTCGGGTTCGCTTCAAGTGCTTGAGGAACCGGATACCCAGACCCGCGCCACCCGCCGCACCCTCGATAATGCCGGGAATATCGGCTATCACGAAGCTGCGTCCGGGTTCCAGGCTCACGACACCCAGGTTGGGGTGCAGGGTCGTGAAGGGGTAGTCAGCTATTTTCGGACGGGCGGCGGAGACTGCGCTGATCAGCGTCGATTTTCCGGCATTGGGAAAACCCAAGAGCCCCACGTCAGCGAGCACCCGCAGCTCGAGTGCCAATTCGCGGGTCTCCCCTGCCGTGCCCGGCGTGGACTGTCTCGGCGTTCGATTCACCGATGATTTGAAGTGGATGTTGCCCCGCCCACCTTCTCCGCCCCGCGCGACGAGCAAGCGCTGTTCCGGCTCAACGATTTCGCCGATCAGCTCTTGGGTCTCCCCGGCTCTGACGACCGTACCCAGCGGGACTCGAATCTCGATATCGGGCGCTGATTTCCCGCTACGCTCGCGGCCGGCGCCGGGTTCACCGTTACGCGCCTTGAAATGGCGAGCGTGGCGAAAGTCGGCGAGCGTATTCAGGCCCGAGTCGCCTAACAGCCAAACGCTGCCACCGCGCCCACCATCGCCGCCGTCGGGGCCACCCTTGGGGATGTATTTCTCCCGCCGGAAGCTGACCACTCCCTGACCGCCCTTGCCGGCCGCAACCTGAATCCTGGCTTCATCGACGAATTTCATCCGATCACCTTCCTTGACTGGCCTCTCGTCAGAATCCGCTTCGGCGGATACAAAAAAGCCCCGCGGCCGGCGGGGCTTCTTCGATCAAATGCAGATCGACGGCTTCAGTCGTTCGGCTGAACGGATACGAAGCGTCGCTTCGGCTTGCCGCGTTCTTCGAACACGACCTGTCCGTCGGTCAGCGCAAAGAGCGTGTGATCACGGCCGACCTTGACGTTGGGGCCCGCATGGAAGCGCGTGCCACGCTGACGCACCAGAATGTTACCCGCGACAACCTGCTCGCCGCCAAAGTGCTTGACGCCGAGAAACTTGGGATTCGAATCACGGCCGTTACGTGTCGAGCCGCCTGCTTTTTTATGAGCCATCTGTCTTAACCCTCGATTCCGGTGATCTTGATATCCGTGTAGTACTGGCGGTGACCCATCTGCTTCATGGAATGCTTGCGCCGGCGAAATTTCACGATCCGGACTTTTTCGCCCCGTCCGTGATCGACAACCTCGGCTGTCACCTTACCGCCGTCGACGACGGGGCTTCCGATGCGAACATCTTCACCCTCGCCGACCATAAGAACCTGGTCCAGCTCGATCGTCGAACCCTTGTCCGCTTCGAGCTTTTCAACGCGAACGACATCGCCTTCGCTGGCCCGATACTGCTTTCCGCCGGTGGAAAAAACCGCGTACATGTTCGTTTCTCCAGAAACACTACTGTTAAGAGCGGGAATTCTACCGGAGCGCTCAGAACGGGTCAAGCCATACGCCGCGAGCAGGAGCCAGGCGGCGATGGCCGCGCGAGCCCGTGGCGGCATCCCGGCGTGTCCTTCGCTTGAGGGGTCGATCTTTTTGCGGCGTCGTCACGCCCGGCGCTATGATAATCGGCTTGTTCGCAGCGGCTCCAGACAGCATGAAAACGATTTCTGTAAAGGGTGCCCGGACCCACAATCTCGCCAATGTCGATCTGGAGCTGCCGCGCGATCAGCTGATCGTCTTTACGGGCTTGAGCGGCTCGGGCAAATCCTCCCTCGCTTTCGACACGATCTATGCCGAAGGGCAACGGCGTTACGTCGAGTCCCTGTCGGCCTACGCGCGCCAGTTTCTCTCGATGATGGAAAAACCCGACGTGGACCACATCGAAGGCCTGTCGCCGGCGATTTCGATCGAGCAGAAGGCGGCAAGCCACAACCCCCGGTCAACCGTCGGCACGGTGACCGAGATTCACGACTACCTTCGCCTGATGTATGCCCGAGTCGGCACGCCGCGCTGCCCCGATCACGACAAAGAGCTCGACGCACAAACCGTTTCCCAAATGGTCGACTCGGTCCTCGCGCTGCCGGAGGGCAGCAAGGTCATGCTCCTGGCGCCGGTGGTCCGCAATCGGAAGGGCGAGCATATCCAGTTGCTCGAGAACCTCCGGGCGCAGGGTTTTGTAAGAGCGCGCGTCAACGGCGAGGTCATCGATCTCGACGACGACTTGCCCAAGCTGGCTCTGCGGCGCAAGCACAGCATCGAGGCAGTCGTGGACCGGTTCCGCGTTCGAGCCGACCTGGCACAGCGGCTGGCCGAGAGCTTCGAAACCGCCCTGGCGCTTGCCGACGGCGTGGCCGTGGTCGCGCCCATGCCCGGCAGTGAGGACGATGGCCCGGAAGAAATGCTGTTTTCCTCGCGCTTCGCTTGCCCGGTCTGCGATTACAGTCTCTCCGAGCTCGAACCCCGCATGTTCTCGTTCAACAATCCGAACGGGGCCTGCGGGGCCTGCGACGGACTGGGTGTCAGCGAATACTTCGATCCGGACCGGGTGATTGCCAACCGCAGCCTGTCGCTCGCCGGCGGTGCGGTCCGCGGCTGGGATCGTCGAAACGCCTACTATTTTCAGCTCATTCAGTCCCTGGCAAGGCATTATGATTTCGACGTCGAGACCCCCTTCGAGGACCTGACAGACTCGATCCAGCGCATCATCCTGCACGGCTCCGGCAAGGAAAAGATCGCGTTCCGCTATCTGTCTGACGGCGGCAGTCAAACGCGTAAGCATCCTTTCGTTGGCATCATTCCGAACCTCGAGCGCCGCTACAGGGAGACCGACTCGCGTATCGTCCGCGAGGAGCTGGCTCGCTACATTTCCCGTCAGCCCTGTCCGACCTGCCACGGTCAGCGCCTGAACGAGTCCGCCCGCCACGTCTTTATCGACGACCACAACCTGCCTGAGATTTCGAGCTGGTCTGTCGAGGATTGCCTCGGCTTCTTCGAGCAGCTGAAACTTGCAGGCTGGCGCGGCGAGATCGCCGGCAAGATTCTCAAAGAAGTCCGCGAGCGCCTGACCTTCCTGGTCAATGTCGGCCTCGATTACCTGACTCTCGACCGCCAGGCGGACACGTTGTCGGGTGGCGAGGCCCAGCGCATTCGGCTAGCCAGTCAGATCGGAGCCGGTCTCGTCGGCGTCATGTACGTGCTCGATGAGCCCTCGATCGGACTGCACCAGCGCGATAACGCGCGCCTCCTCGAAACGCTGACGCGCCTGCGTGATCTGGGCAACACAGTGATCGTTGTCGAACACGATGAGGATGCGATTCGCACCGCCGACCACGTCGTCGACATTGGTCCAGGGCCCGGCGTGCACGGCGGCCAGATCGTGTTCAGCGGGCAGCCGAAGGGGCTCATCGACTGCAAGCAGTCGCTGACGGCCGATTATCTGTCCGGCCGCAAGGCCATCGATATCCCGAACACCCGGGCCAAGGTCGACAAGAAGCGCATGCTCAAGCTCGAGGGCGCGACCGGCAATAACCTCAAGGAGGTCGACCTGGCCGTCCCCGCGGGCCATTTCGTCTGTATCACCGGCGTTTCGGGCTCAGGCAAGTCCACCCTGATCAACGACACGCTTTACCGCCTGCTCGCGCGCGAGCTCAACGGCGCCTCGGCCAACCCGGCGCCCTTCAAAAAGGCGTCCGGTCTGGATCTGTTCGACAAAGTGGTCGACATCGACCAGAGCCCGATCGGACGCACGCCGCGCTCCAATCCGGCGACCTATACCGGCCTGTTCACGCCGATCCGCGAGCTGTTCGCCGGGACCCAGGAAGCTCGCACCCGGGGCTACAAGCCCGGCCGCTTCTCCTTCAACGTCAAGGGCGGTCGCTGCGAGGCCTGCCAGGGTGACGGCATGATTCGGGTCGAGATGCATTTCCTGCCGGACATCTTCGTGCCCTGCGACGTCTGCCACGGCAAGCGCTACAACCGCGAAACACTCACCGTCCAGTACAAGGGCAAGTCCATCCACGAAGTCCTGGAGATGACCGTCGAAGACGCGCTGCCCTTCTTCGAGGCAGTGCCGTCGGTCGCTCGCAAGCTGCAGACGCTGATGGACGTGGGCCTGAGCTACATTCAGCTCGGCCAGAGCGCAACGACCCTCTCGGGCGGTGAGGCCCAGCGCATCAAGCTGGCCCGGGAGCTGTCCAAGCGCGATACGGGCAATACGATGTACATCCTCGACGAGCCGACGACAGGGCTGCATTTCCACGACATCAAGCAGCTCCTGGCCGTCCTCCATCGGCTTCGCGATGAGGGCAATACGGTGGTCGTGATCGAGCACAATCTTGACGTGATCAAGACCGCCGACTGGATCATCGACCTCGGTCCGGAGGGTGGCCAGGGCGGTGGCCAGGTCATCGCGACCGGAACGCCAGAAAAGGTGGCGGGGACCGCGGGGTCCTGGACCGGAGATTTCCTGGCTCCGATCCTCGGCGTCAAGCGCAAGAAGAAAGCGAGCTAGGGCCGATCGGCTTGGTCTGATCCCGACGGTGTTCGTTGACGCAGCAGCCAGACGAAGACGGCCCAGTCGTAGAGGAAATGCGCCACGATTGGAACCAGCAGCTGATCGGTCCACGCGTACAGAGCACCCAGATAGAGTCCGATCAGAAAGGTAATGATGAAATAGGCCTTCGTCATCGCGTGGGCCAGGCCAAAGAGCAGCGAGGCCAGCAGGAGTGCGGGCCATAACCCCATAGATGTCTCGAGGCCGGCCTGGATCACGCCGCGGAACAGGAGCTCCTCGAATAGACCGGCGGACAGAGCAATCAGGAAGATGCCGGTGGCGGGAATACCGTCGAAGAGAGGAATCAGCTTCTCCTCGACGAAAGCGCGGATTTCGATCACCCACCTGCGTCGGCTGAATTCGAACCAGACCATCATCGCCAGCATCGGCAGCGTCGCCAGCAAGCCCCAGGCAAGGGCCGGGAACCAATCTGAATTCGCCAGGCCCGCGAGCAAGGGAATCCCGAAGAGCCAGGCCAGGCCGATCGCCAGCACGCCCAGACCGGCCTCGAAGCCGAGCATGCGGTACAGCATTTCCTTCGGTGTCAGCGTGGCTGGCCGACTGG
>Ga0207419_1002667_pt1 | contig 11455 bp, 6 predicted proteins | sample ElkSloMetagenome_4_FD_184723 | JGI IMG/M metagenome (GOLD analysis project Ga0207419, IMG submission 184723) | Hot spring microbial communities from Elkhorn Slough, Monterey Bay, USA - MD2A (version 2) | ecosystem: Environmental > Aquatic > Marine > Intertidal zone > Estuary: Microbial mat ... | reverse complement strand
CCCAGCTGAAACCTGGAAAAATAAGATTAAGGCAATGAGCTTAAAGTTGAATTTCATTTGGCAAAGGTATCGTTTGTGTTCAATTGGAAGCCGCTGTAATCCCAGTCACATAAAACCACTCATATTATCTGTTCCTTAGAGTCCATAAACTAATCATCATGAAATCACATTATCAAATTCTTATAGTAGGTGGTGGAACTGCCGGGATAATGACTGCTGCTCAACTAATGCGTAAAAAGCACAATGCCGATATCGGTTTAATTGAGCCTTCAGAAAAACATGTTTATCAACCGGCCTGGACTCTTGTTGGAGCTGGTACTTACGACTATGATAAAACAATCAGAAAAGAGGAAACGCTTATTCCTAAAGGAGTAGATTGGATTAAGGATTACGCTGAAGGCTTTGACCCTGATAACAATACAGTTACTACGCGTTCTTCGGGTAAGATAACATACGAATATCTCGTTGTTTGTCCTGGAATTCAAATGGATCTTGATGGAATTGAAGGACTGAAAGACGCCCTCGGTAAGGGTGGAGTTTGCAGTAATTACACCGACCCTGAATACACCTGGGAGGTATTGAAAAAATTTGAAGGGGGAAATGCGGTATTTACCCAGCCCGCAACACCTATTAAGTGTGGTGGAGCTCCGCAGAAAATTATGTATCTGGCCGAAGATTACTTTCGCAAGCACAACTTAAGAGATAAAACTAACGTAGTCTATGCAACTCCGGGTTCTGTCATATTCGGGGTTAAAGAGTTTGCCAAAACTCTCAATAAGATCATAATCGAGCGCGACATCATCTTCAAACCCTACTACTCACCCAAAAGAATAGATGCAGCCAACAAGACAATCTATTTTCAATATACCGAACCCGGTGAAAATGGTTGTGTAATAACCGAAGACAATAAAATAAATGAGCGTCTGGAGGGAACTACTGAAATAGCTGTTCCGTACGATATGCTTCACCTGGCGCCTCCACAATCTGCCCCCGATTTTATAAAAAACTCCCCACTGGCTCATCAGGAAGGGCCTTCCAAGGGCTGGTTAAACGTTGATATTAATTCTTTACAGCACAATAAGTATCCAAATGTATTTGGCTTGGGAGATTCGGCAGCTTTGCCCACAGCTAAAACAGGAGCAGCGATCAGAAAGCAAGCTCCGGTAGTTGTAGCGAATCTTTTGCATCTCATTGCGAATGAAGCCAAGATTGAAAAAGGCTATGAAGGATATTCATCTTGCCCGCTGGTTACAGGGTATGGTAAAATGGTACTCGCCGAGTTTAAATACAATAATGTTAGAGATAGCGACCCGTTTCTAAGCAAATTTGTAGATACAACGAAGGAACAATGGAGCATGTGGATCTTAAAGAAATATGGATTGCCTTACCTCTATTGGAATAAAATGATGAAAGGAACCATGTAAATTAAAAAAGCCCGCTCTAGCGGGCTTTTTCGTTGGTTAATATTTTCTATCGGGCTATTGTAATATCGCCTGAAATAGCTTCTTCATTGGGTAGTGTAATAATGTAAAAGTAGGTTCCATCGGGTAAATTATCACCGTCCCAAAAATTTCCCGGTTTATAGTTACTAGACTCAAAAACGATTGTTCCCCAACGATTGAATATTTGAACCTGAGTTCCGTCAATCGTTTCGAGTCCCAGTATTTCAAATTCGTCATTAATTCCGTCTCCATTAGGCGAAAACCCTTCAGGTATGGTAAATTCAAACGTGGAAAATACATGTCTTGTGGCTGCATCTTCACATCCTAATTCGTCTGTTACTACAAGTGTTACCGTGAAAATTCCAGACTCTTCATAGGCGTAATCCGGATTTTGAGAACTCGCAATATCACCATTACCAAAGTTCCACATCCACGATTCAAGGTTGAATAACCCAGGATCTGAAAGATCGCTGAAAGTGAGTATCGTACCCGGAGTGAATACCGTGTCTGGAAGGATATTAAAATCTGCATCCGGTCCCTGGCTGGTAATCGTTGTAGAGGCTTCAGCTGTGCACCCATTTGCATCTATTACTTCCAGGCTTATTTCTGGCTCATTGGTGAAAATAGATTCGCTTGTTTCTCCCGTACTCCAGTTGTAAGTATCCATCCCGGCAGGGCCCATTAGGATTATTTCATCACCATCGCAGATGGTTGTGTCATTTATAAGCTCAAACTCCGGATTAGAATTGACGGTTATGTCAAGGGATGTTATCTCAGAAATACATTCATCCACTTCGGCAAATAGGGTAATGGTTCCGTTTTGGTCTAAATTTGCATCAGCTGCAGTAAAAACACTTGCCGGGGCTATATAAGTTGGTCTTCCGGGTACACTTAAGGTAAAGGTTGCATTTGGAATACCACCCAACTCTATTATTATATCATCACCCACGCAGTACGAAGTTGGAATATCCAGCTCTGGTGCTGGTGGAATGGGTCGAAACTCCACTTCAATAGAATCTGTTGAAGTACAGCCAATTTCGTTTGAAATGCTCAGGAAATACGTACCTGATTCGGCTGGAGTAAAAGTCGGGTTAGATGAACCGTCTTGCCATTCATATGTTCCGTCTACATCTCCTGGGTCCAGCACTATAACTACGTCTTCGCAGACAGAAACATCTTCGCCAAGAGTGAATTGCGGAGAGCTTAAAACAGAGATATTGACCGTATCGGCAAAAGTTTCGCAGCCATCTACAATGTAAAATCCGAGGTATTCACCGGCATCAGAAGGCTGAGCATTTTCTATAATCAGGTTCTGATTAAATGTTATTTCACCTGAAGGCAAAACATACCTGTAATTTGCATCGTCAAAATCGTCCATTGAAAGCTCAATGGTTTCGCCCTGACAATACTCTGTTTCACCAAAAACTTCCGGTGTATCGGGTCTTGGACTCACATCAATTTGTATAGAGTCTCTGAAAGCACATCCTTGAAAATCTGTTACTTCAACCCAGTAGATACCAGCAGTATCTGTTTCTATTGAACTGGTCATTTCGCCGGTATTCCAGGTAAATAAATAATTACCATCTACAGAAAGCGTCGTGCTAGTGCCATCACAAATGGTATCGTTTTCTCCAATATCTATTGGGGGCTCATAGTAGAAAACCAGAATTGAATCAGATGCAAAGCAGTCAGATCCGCTAAAGACATCTACATAATAAAGACCGGGCTCCGTTACCACAATAGATTGTGTTTCTTCACCTGTGTTCCATTCGTAACTGGTTTTTCCAGGGCCTGCGTCTAGCACTAAAGAATCGTTGAGACAAACTTCTGCCGAACTACCAATATTAAGATAGGCAAAGGCTGAAAAGTATCCGTAATTGCAGGATGCCTGATTTCCGTTCATTGTAGCCAGGTGGAAAAGTTCATCGCTGAAGTTAGTCAACACATGGGCTGTGCCAACGGCAATATCAGCCTGGTTAAATTCAATTCTGGCAAATACATATTCTCCATTAGAACCAGGAACTTCACTAAAAGCTGAAGCAGGAACAAGATTAGGATCTCCATTTAACTCAAACTGATCTTCAGCTCCGGCCCTAATCGTAATGTTTAGAAAAAATGGTCTGGGACCACCTCTTACAAACCCAACCTGGTTGCTTCCTGTACAGCCTAAAGTAGGGACGGCCGCACCTGCAATCTGATCACCTTGTCCAGAAACCTGAAAAACGGCAATATTTTCATTCGCAGTTATAAAGGCAGCTTCATCAATAAGTTCGTACATATATTGTTCGCCAGCGTCTAGTTCAATAGGTACCGGTATATCTTCGATAATAACCTCCGTTCCATCTGTGGTGGCACAGATCACTACTCTTTCATGTTGGCCTACCAGGTCTCCCCGAATTGCCACGTGATCTGTTCCCAAAAACTCTGAAGCGATTAACTGGTCTCCGATAACATCGGCTCCACCGTCATTGTCGGGCTCCACATCAATCATATCGTCTTTGACGGTAACGGTTATTTCTTTGTTGCTGACTATTCTTGTTCCGCCCGGTTTAGACTCCGGAGCGCCATCTAATGCCTCGCAATAATAGGTTTGGCCTCTATCCAGTTCAACGGTGAAAGTCACGCCTGCAGGATGCCCTAAAATATCAATGGATGGTGTAATTTCAACTACCGTTGTATCTCGGGTAGCCATTACCACAAATCCAGCGCGGGGAGGAGGGAGGTAAGGGTTCCCACCTAGGGTTTGATTATTTTGGAATTCGGTCTGGAAAGGTGTGTAGAACTCTGTTCCGAGAGAGTTTTTACCCTTCAACGAAAAAATATCTGTGTTATTAGCTCCTCCAATCTCGTAATATGCCGTTATAGGTTCATCAGCTCGGATCAATAGGCCCGTATTCAAAACTTGGTTCGCTGGCTTTGTTTCAATAAGAGATAGAAATTCTCCAAGGTTAATCCGGTCTGTACTATTTGGAGCTAAGTTTACAATAACTGGCTCGAATGATAGATTCGCGGGTTGCAGAATCTCTATTTCAGTTTCGTTTGAAAAGCTGGAAAAAACAAGGTAGATCGTACTATCTCGTCGCGATTCAAATTGGGTTCCTTCTGTTAGGTCGGGTGCTCCGAACCAGAATTCATTATCTATCTGAGCAATAGAATTAAGTGAAAGGAGTACAAAAATAACTATCAGCAATTGCTTCATGTGCAATAGTTTAAGTAGGGTTCTGGCAAAATATATCACTAGCCAAAATAAAATGTCATTCTTAATAAATAAGGCTAATAAAACTAAGTTTCAAACATTTTGCGTTAAACAGAATTACGTAGGAAACAGAAAAAGGTTGGCTTATCTGCTAGAACTTCAAAAATCAAGGATGTTTGAATCTACTTTATGAGGTACGGTTACTTTCAATGCAGGTTCAGCATCCATTGCTCGGTTAATGGCAAAAATAGCTTCATCATTTCGGGCCCATGCTCTTCTGGCGATACCATTATTTACGTCCCAGTGTAACATGTTCATTAGGCGGCGTTCAGCATCAGCACTACCGTCTAGAAGCAAACCAAAACCACCGTTTATGACTTCGCCCCAACCAACGCCACCGCCATTATGCAGGCTAACCCAGGTAGCACCGCGAAAGCTATCACCTACAAAATTTTGGACAGCCATATCAGCAGTGAATTGAGAGCCGTCGTAAATGTTGCTTGTCTCTCTGTAAGGAGAGTCTGTCCCAGATACATCGTGATGATCTCTTCCAAGTACAACCGGACCAATATCGCCCATGGCTATAGCTTCGTTAAATGCCTTCGCAATTTTCATTCTTCCTTCGGCATCTGCATAAAGAATTCTGGCCTGAGAACCTACAACCAAATTATTTTCCCTTGCACTTTTGATCCATTTGATATTGTCTGCCATCTGCTGGCTAATTTCTTGCGGAGATTCTTCCATAATCTCTTCCAATACATCGCAGGCTATTTGGTCAGTAATTTCAAGATCCTTTTCCTTGCCGGATGCGCATACCCATCTAAATGGTCCAAACCCATAATCAAAACACATGGGCCCCATAATATCCTGCACATAAGACGGATATTTAAAACCCTTGCCTTCTTCATTCATAATTTGAGCACCTGCGCGGCTTGCTTCCAGGAGAAATGCATTTCCATAATCAAAAAAGTAGGTGCCTTTTTCCGCGTGTTTATTTATTGCTTCCGCTTGTCTTCTAAGTGATTCTTGTACTTTCTCCTTAAAAATTTCTGGTTGTTCAGCCATCATGGAGTTTGCTTTGTTAAAAGACAATCCAGCTGGATAATAGCCACCTGCCCAGGGATTATGAAGTGATGTTTGGTCTGAACCGAGGTCTACATAGATACCCTTTTCGTTGAAAGCTTCCCAAACGTCAACGATATTGCCCAGGTATGCAATTGATACGATTTCCTTTTCTTGCTTGGCCTTGCTTACGCGATTTACCAACTTTTCTAAGTCGTAGATAATTTCATCTACCCAGCCTTGCTCATGTCTTTTTTCCGCTGCTTTAGGATTGACTTCTGCAACAACTGTAATGCATCCGGCTATATTTCCGGCTTTTGGCTGAGCGCCGCTCATTCCACCCAATCCACTTGTAACAAAAAGCTTACCCGCTAAACTTTCTCCAGACTTTGCGATTTTTCTACCTGCGTTTAAAACGGTTATGGTTGTTCCGTGAACTATTCCCTGGGGTCCTATATACATATAAGAGCCGGCTGTCATCTGTCCGAATTGGGTAACTCCGAGAGCATTGAATTTTTCCCAATCGTCTTGACTGGAGTAGTTGGGTATCATCATACCATTTGTTACCACTACTCGGGGAGCATCCTTATGAGAAGGGAAAAGCCCCATTGGGTGACCTGAATACATTACCAGGGTTTGTTTACTGGTCATCTCAGAGAGGTATTTCATAGTGAGCAGGTATTGTGCCCAGTTTTGAAATACCGCCCCATTTCCACCATATGTAATCAATTCGTGCGGATGCTGGGCTACGGCTGGATCCAGATTATTCTGAATCATGAGCATGATGGCAGCAGCTTGCTTACACTTTGCCGGGTAATCCTTGATTGGTCTGGCATACATGTCGTAGCTCGGTCTGAATCGATGCATATAAATACGTCCATATTTCTGTAACTCGTTGAAGAACTCTGGTGCCAATTGTTCATGCATATGTTGAGGGAAATACCTCAAGGCATTTTCTACAGCCAATTTTTCGTCATCCTTCGAGAGTATTTTTTTTCTCTTAGGAGCATGGCTCACTCCAGAGTCATAAACTGGTGGCTCGGGCAATTTATCTGGAATGCCCATTTTAATGCTTTCTTGAAAGGGTGTTATCTCCTTACTTAAGGTAGTTGCTTCCATAATTTTATTTTTCGAAACGAGCCGTTTTTGCATTATAGCCATAAGGACAGTGCTTGCAGCCATTCTTGCAGCAATAACCTCGCTTTAATAAGTATTTGCTAGTGAATACCAGATAGCCTTCTTCGCTGTAATAAAAATCTTCAGGGTCTAGATTGTTCCGCTTGTTAAATCCCGAGAAATCAGATTTCATAGTAGGCAAATTTCGGTAAATTTTTGCTACCGAATAATGAAACTAAGAACTCAGGCATTTGTTCTGCCGAGAAATCAATCCCGAAGGAGTCTGCACTTTAATTTGATATGAATTATTGTACTTTCGCAGCCTTAAATTCAGGGATGACCTTAGACCGCTTTTTCAAATATTTCGAAGAAGAGCTTCAAGAAAATGAGCCTTTGACTCATTATCATAGGTTCATCAATTCACCCAAGCTATATGAATTCAGGAAATCATACCTGGAGCAGCGATACAGGTTTGTACTCAATCATGTTGAAAAGCCTAATGCCCAGATTTGGGATGTAGGATGTGGTTACGGAACCACTAGTATTTTATTAGGTCTTAACGGACACAATGTTCTGGGCACAACTCTGGAGTATTATTTTGATGAGATCAAAAACAGGTTGAGATACTGGAGTCAATACGGCAATATGTCTGAGGTTAATCTTGAGTACCAGAATATGTTTGATCATCATCCCGAAGATGAGAGTTTAGACTATATCGTCGCACAAGACACCTTGCACCATCTAGAGCCATTTGATAAGGCGGTTGAGATTTTTCATAGAGTACTCAAACCCGATGGAAAGATTATAGTGAGTGAAGAGAACGGCAATAATATTATTTGCAACATTAAGCATTTCAGAGAGCGCGGATTTAAGCGAATATCCAGCTATTACGACGAGCGGCTGAAGAAAGAGATTATTTTTGGTAATGAAAATACCCGTGGTCTCTCCAAATGGAAGAAAGAATTTTCAAAAGGTGATTTTGAAGTTGAAGAAGATAGTGTTGAGTACATCCGTTATTACATGCCAGGCAAATACGATGGTACGAATACAGAAGAGATCATAGAAAAAGAGTCAAGGCTTTGGAAAAAGAAGCCATTATTGAGGGAACTTTTCTTTTTCGGAATGAATTTTACCGTTCAAAAGTCAGAATGAAAATTGCCGTCAATACCCGGCTTTTAATAAAAGGGAAACTTGAAGGAATTGGAAGATTCTCTCTTGAGATTCTAAGTAGGTTAGCTGCAAGTCATCCCGAACATCAATTCATTTTCATTTTTGATAGAAAACCTTCTGGAGAATTTGTTTTTGGTTCAAATGTTAAACCAGTGGTCGTGGGGCCCCAGGCACGTCACCCAATCTTGTGGTATTTATTTTTTGAATACGGCGTTTATAAAGTTCTTAAAAAAGAAAAGCCAGATGTGTTCTTTTCTCCGGATGGGTGGATATCGTTGCGAAGCAAGGTGCCAACATTAAATACCATTCACGACTTAAATTTTGAAGAACACCCCGAATTTCTACCCCGCTACATCGTTAAATATTATAGAAGATTTTTCCCCAGATATGCTAAAAACGCCACGAGGTTGCTCACAGTCTCTGAATATACTAAGAGTGATATTTCTAAGAGATATGGAATTGATTCTGCCAAAATTGATGTGGTTTACAACGCGGCCAACGATTCATTTAAAAAGTTAAGTCCCGACCAAATAGAGCGCGTTAAGGTGAAGTACACCGGCGGTAAGGATTTTTTCTTGTTTGTTGGCTTAATTCATCCGAGAAAAAACCTCTACAATCAGTTAAAAGCTTTTGACCATTTCAAAAGGGAAACAGAAAGTGATTACAAATTTTTGATCGTAGGTGACAAGTACAGCTCGACACCTGAACTGGATGAACTTTTAAAAAATTCAGATTATTCATCGGATATTTTGTTTACTGGCCGACTGAGTATCCATGCACTGGTTGATGTATATGGAGCCGCTTTTGCTTTGATGTATGTAAGCTATTTCGAAGGTTTTGGAATACCCATTGCAGAAGCCTTTATGGCCGAAATCCCTGTAATTACATCGAATAGAACATCCATGCCAGAAGTTTGTGGTGAAGGTGGATTGATTGTGGATCCCGATGATTACCATGCAATAAGCGAAGCCATGTTAGCCCTGCACAATTCAAAAGATTTGGTAAAAAGATTGGTTGAAAACGGGAAAAAGCAAAGTTTGAAGTTCAGCTGGGAGCGATCAGCAAAACAGGTAATGGATGCCCTGATGAAGACAGCTCAATCTTAATTTACCTTAGATTTAGATCTTTACGCGCAGATTCAAGCAAATGCAAAAGAAATTTCTTTCTTCTCTGGGGCTAATCGTGCTGCTCAATCTAATAGTTAAGCCTCTTTACATCCTCGGAATTGATGCGGAAGTTCAAAATAGGGTAGGTCAAGAAAGCTATGGTCTGTATTTCGGTCTGCTCAACTTATCTTTCATTTTCAATATTCTCATAGATCTGGGCATCAATAATTTCAACAATAGAAATATAGCTCAGAATACCGGCTTAATTAAAAACCACTTCTCTAAGTTGTTTAGTGCCAAGGCTATTCTTGCTCTATTATATGCTCTCTTCACACTTTTCATCGGTCTGCTTCTGGGTTATTTTAGCGACCAAAACGAGCTTCATATTCTGCTTTTCCTGGTCTTCAACCAGGTCATTGTCTCTTTTATTCTTTTTTCTCGAAGCAATTTGGCTGGGCTTCACATGTTTAAATCTGACAGTGTTGTTTCAATCTTAGATCGATCCTTGTTAATCGTTTTTTGCTCTGTACTTCTATTTACAGGAATTACTGGTGGAGAGTTTAAAATTCAGTGGTTCATCTATTTACAAACAATAGCATATTTGATAACGCTGGCTGTATCTCTGTTTATGCTTCGAAGTCAAATAGGCGGTCTGCGATGGAACCTGGATATGAAATTCAATCTATCCATTTTCAAGCAGAGTTTGCCTTTTGCATTATTTATGCTTTCAGCAGCTCTCTATAACAGGATTGACGGAGTAATGCTTGAGAATATGCTAGACGATGAAAGCGAAACTGCCGGAGTTTATGCGCAGGGTTTTAGATTTTACGAAGCCGCTGGTATGTTTAGCTTTTTATTCGGGACTCTTCTCTTACCTATTTACTCCCGAATGCTCAAGCAAAATCAAAGAATTGAAGAAGTTTTACGTCTTTCATCAAACCTTCTCCTTTCAGTTTCGGTATTCGCTGCAATACTTTGTTTCTTCTTTGGAAATGAGATTTTGAATTGGCGTTACACTGATGTAAGCCATGACTCAGAAATGGCGTTTATTGCTTTGATGTTTGCATTTGTGGGAATGTCTATGTTTTACATTTATGGAACATTGCTCACGGCTAACGCAGATCTAAGAATATTAAATATCATTTCATTTACCGGCCTCGGCCTTAATCTAGTAGTAAATCTTGCGCTAATACCCACATACGGTGCTTTTGGAGCGGCAATCGCTACAATGATTACTCAGCTTTTTGCAGGTTTTGCTCAGTTTATTGTAGTAAAACGAAAATTCAAGGTCCGTGTAAATCTTCCTGCGCTTTTAAGAATTGGACTTTTTATAGCTACTTATTCGGTTTTAAACTATTATCTCACCAAAACTACTTTCGATGGAATTGGCCTTGTTTTGATAAGTGGAGCATTGGGTTTGTTTTTGCTCCTTATAACGGGTTCAATCCAAATTAGGCAGATAACTCAAATCTTACGCCTAAAGGATGAATAGTAGGCTTCTAATATTTTTACATTTGTCGCGTTTTAAGCTAAATTAAGTATGGAATCCAAGAATTTTGACTTCACATCAATAATCAAAATTATTCGCGAAAATCTTAAAGTTTTCGCAGTTGTAGCCATTGTAGCGGGAGTCTTATCAGTAGTTTTCAGTGGTCCGAGCTTCATTAAACCGCGCTTTAAGTCGGTGGCTGTTGTTTATCCCGTTAATATCCATGTTTATAGTGATGAATCCGAAACTGAGCAGATGCTGCAAATGTTTGAGTCAAATAGTGTTCGGGATACTATTATTAAAAAATTCAATCTATATCAGCGTTACGGAATTCAACCAGGAGAGCCATCTTCAAGGTACTATTTGCACTTAGAGTACAATGACAGATTCGTTTCCAGTAAAACAAAATACGAGTCTATTTTGCTCGAAGTTTTTGATGAAGATCCGGAAGTAGCCAAACAAATGGCTGATGAGGTGCTTGATCAGGTAAACAGGACTGTACGAGATTTTAGAAATAGAAGGGGAAATGGCAAAGCAGAGAGCTTTCGCGATCAAATGAAATATCAGCTTGTCTTAATTGATAGCCTTGAACAAAGAATAAAAGCCTTAAGTAAAGACAAACGGCTCTTGAATTACGAAGCCCAAACCAGAGAGTTGGTGAGAGGTTATATTGAAGAATTGGGTAGCAACCAGAACTCTACAGCATCTAAGGAAATAACATCTTGGCTAGAAGATATGCAGGAATCGGGAAGCCTTATTCAAACGCTTCAGCGTGTGAACGAATATTCAGCAGAGCAGTATGGTTTAATTGCAGAAAAGTTTTTTGACTGGAGGGCCATGGGTTCTGAAGATATGGCTTATTTAGACGTTATTG
>Ga0207419_1002666_pt1 | contig 11459 bp, 12 predicted proteins | sample ElkSloMetagenome_4_FD_184723 | JGI IMG/M metagenome (GOLD analysis project Ga0207419, IMG submission 184723) | Hot spring microbial communities from Elkhorn Slough, Monterey Bay, USA - MD2A (version 2) | ecosystem: Environmental > Aquatic > Marine > Intertidal zone > Estuary: Microbial mat ... | reverse complement strand
ATCAACGAGAGCATCCAGACTTCGGAAGATAAACCTGAATAGGTTTTTAGATAACTACTGATGAGCTTCAAATTGGAATAAATCCTTAGTTTAGACCAGCAATAATAACCTATTCGGGTGGATATTAAAATGAGAAATCAGCTCCGTAGAGTATTTATTTTGCTGCTGGCAATTCCTAACTTACAAATGGCTTTTGCACAAGGAAGCGATATTGGATACAACACGTCTTCTAAACCGGATGAAGTTGATACGAACTACATTCAAACTTTCCCTGATCATATTACGGGTAGGTTTTATCTCTCACAGAAGTATACCAATTTTGAAGTAATAGACGACAGTAATGCCGTCAGCATACTCTACGAGCCCAACACCACATTGAACCTGGGTGTGGGGGTTACCATAAATTCATTCACCTTAAACCTGGCTTATGGTTTTGATTTTCTCAACCCGGATATAGGGCAAGGCAAAACCCGTTATCTCGATTTACAATCGCATATCTACACCAGGAAATTGGTTATAGACTTTTTTGGACAGTTTTATAAGGGTCTTTACCTGGATAATACAGCCGATCTGGCACCAGATTTCGAAGACCCTTTCTATCTGCGCCCTGACATTTATGAGCAGGTGCTAGGAGGCTCGGTTCAGTATGTTTTTAACCATAAGAAGTATTCTTATCGTTCCGGACTTGTTCAGAATGAGCGTCAACTAAAATCTGCCGGCTCATTTCTTTTAGGAGTCGATGCATATTATGGACTCATGCTTGGAGATAGTGCTCTAATTCCAAGTTTTGCAAGAGATCTTGGCTTCGGTGAGAAGAAGGACATGGATCGGTATACTTTTTTCAGAGCAGGGCCAAATCTCGGTTATGCGCATACATTCGTTGTGGCCAAAAAGTTTTTTGCTATGCTTTCCCTATCTGTTAGTTTGGGGGTTGGCTCCTATTCAGTGAGAGCTCCGGGAGAAGGCATAGAAATTGTTCAGGGATTTAGCGCGGCAGCTCTTGGTAGATTTGCCTTAGGCTACAACGATGAGAAATGGTACCTGGGCCTTTCGGCTGTGACTAACAGCATTGACTCAAATAGCAGCCCATCGCAGGTATACGCCACATTTGGGGTAGGGAATATAAGGTTAAACTACGCAAGGAGATTTATTCCCGGGCCTAAAATCAAGAAAGTTCTTGATAAGCTTCCGATCCCTTAGGAATAAAAAAGAAATTCTGCCCTTTATAGGGATTCCCTTTAAGTGGTTTAAGGCCAGTTCCATTTCTGAAATGCGTTTCGTAGCCAAGCGATTCCAGAAATTCAAAACACTTATAGCGGTTTTCGTTATCCCACAACTCCGAGTAGATAATAGGCTTATTTTTCCGGATCACTTCCTGTCCGCCCTTTAAGACGAAGTATTCAAAATTTTCAACATCAATCTTAATACCGGAAACTTTTAAGTCTGCATGTATAAGATTATCAAGTTTTTCGACTTCAACCTCGTAAAAATCTCCTTCGTTAAATTCGGTGATACTCTCGTGAACAACATGGCTCAGACCTTGCATTTTAACATCTTCAACTTTGGGTAACACCATTTTCAGCTTGCCTTTTTCATCGCCCAGAGCCTTGTCAAAGATCCTCAACCGATTTTTTGCAACATCGGCCGTTGTGGCACGAAGAACATTCAAATTATCGGGTATAGGTTCAAAAGCCCAGATCTCTGCCTTCTTAAAGTTAGATAATAGATGCCAGGTCATAATTCCCAGATTTGCACCTATATCTAAAATAGTTCCTTCGTCCTTTAGTAGCTTCATAAAGACAAAGAAATCTCCTTCTTTGCTATCGCGCCTTAAGGTATTCACCTTAAACTTTGCAAAGATTTTCAGATAAGTATTAAAGCCGAGAGTTTTTTGGAGAATGCGTTTAACTCGATTCTTCAATTAATTCCTTTTTTGCAAAAGTAATTAATTTACCTGGAATGCCCCTATATCGGGCTATTCGAGACTCTTTAATTTTGGAATCAAAACCCTGTCTTCTATAAGTCCATGTACTTCGAATTCAGTCTTTAAGTCACCTAACCTTTTCATAAGTATTCTATAGGTCATGTAGGTTTCCAAATCTGTAGACAGCCATTTAAAAAACTTTATAAGTCTTTCTATGTCGACCACGAATTTTGGGTGATTATTTTCAAAGACTGATGTGGAGTAGTCGCTTCGATTCTTCCCTTGCTTAAGGTCTCGAGCATAAGGAAAGAGACTAGATTCTTCGTAATTAAAATGAGCAATTAAGTCTTCTTTGAACCCAAAAAGGATAATTGGGCCCGCTTTATGGAGCAATTTGCAATTAGGCGCGTTTTTGAGAAGCTGATCAAAACTATTGAAGATATTGGGTAGTAGTAGGTCTCTGTACTCTCTGTGGCATTCTTCCAAATAGCTCACCAATAATCCAACATCGTATTTCATAAAAGAAGATGCTTCTGCCTTTGCAGGATCTAGATAAGTATACTCCAGGTCTGAAACCAGACTACCAAGGCCGTTATCAGATTGACGAAGTTTTTCTAAAAAGGATGATGTATTCTGTAATTGAATGCCTGTGTCTAACATGATTTGATGATTTAAACCCTGAATTTAAATGGGCCATTGAGACCTACCAATAACCTAAAAATGGTATTCTGTACATTAAATTGCTTAAGTGTCTGAATATCAATATAATAAAATTCATGTTTTACAACTTGTAATTATCAACTCTACCTTGTTAGTCTATGACATTTTCAAAGAAAACTTTGTAATATTTGAAATCATTGCTGGGTTTCTGAATGCTATCATCCCTAAAGAAAAAATCGCCCGGACTTATTGAGTTATTTTCTTTCAATGCTTCGCCTTGCGCAACAATATTAATCTTCTCAAGGCTCGCTGATGTTGGAATCACAGAATCTACATCAACTGCAAAACCATCGTCCTGATAAATGAATGCGTCACTTTTCGTCGTAGACTTTAATTCGTTTTCCTTGTTTTGAAGCACTGCAATAAGATGAAGCGGCCCACCATCCAATACTGAGATTTGATGAACAAAGGAATTGTCATCATCATACATGTCACTACCCATCCACCCATCAGGGAGCTCAACTACTCTTGGCTCGCCTTCAGGAGTGTTAAGCCACATTTTCGCTCCTGTTAATGTTAGATAGAGAATAGGTTCTTGATGCAAGTGAAATAAACTTGTGTCACCTTTCGCCATTTTGAGTTCAATCACAGTAAAGTATTCATTTTTAAATACTGGCTTGTGATAAGGCTCTTCGCTCACATGTATAATGTTTTGCGCATAGCTATTTAGGCCGCAGAATACAATTAAGAAAACCAAAAATACAGGCATCTTCATGTTGATGTGTTCGTCAATTAATTAGAAAATTGAATATTCATGGGTAATTCTGTACATTCACCCTTTAATTGATCACGAAATAAGCTAAAGCAATGAAAAAACTAAAACTACTCGCACTGAGCATATTCTTATTTGCAGGTATAACCGTATTCGGACAAGTGAATTCCGAGCAAATTGAAAAGGATTCAAAGGCTGTGACTGAGCAAATTACTCAGAAGATTGACTTAACTAACGATGAAGAAATGCTCTTATATCGTCAGGTATATACTTATCAGGCTAACATGGCAAAATTCTCTACCGTTCAAGATATGAACGATAAAATGGTAGAAGCAAAGCAGAACATGGAAAATAACTACGTTTCTGAGGTCAAAAACATTGTTGGTGAAGAGAGATACGCTGAAATAAAAGAATTAGTAGAAAAAAAGAAATAGGAATTAATCTTTTTTAAGCAAAAGTATTTGCAATTTTAACCGGTGTAATACCGGTTTTTTTATGCGAAAAAAAATTATCATTCCCTTTGTGCTTCTTCTATCAGTAGTCGGGTGCAAGAATCAAATGAATCTTTCAAGCTTGTTAAACACAATTAGCGGGCAAAAGTGGCAGGTTCAGTCCTTGAATGGCGAGTCATTAGATGCTGAAGCCTATAAAGAGTTTAAGGGGCTCCCTGAATTAACCTTTAGCGAGGGTGTAATAAACGGGCATTCAGGCTGCAATGGCTTCAGGGCAGATTACAAGACTGACGAAAATCAGAATATTGAGATTAGGCCTGGGGCCATGACAAAAATGTATTGCCGTGGAGTAGACGAAAACGGCTTTCTTGAAGCCATAAATAGCACCCGATCCCTTAAAATGGACGGTGATGAATTACTTCTGGTTGATTCTGCCGGAACCGAGAAAATGCGACTTGCTAAGATTTGAAGAACTTAATTACATCTTTAGTAGTACTTATTTTATTCTTATCCTGTACCCAAACAAAAGAAAGAAAGTCGGGCAATGGCAACAGTGAAGCCGAGGAAAAACCGAAGCTCGACCTTCCTTCAGAGTATCAAGGTCTAAAACTAATTCCCGGTGGCACTTTTTCTATGGGAGCACAGGTAGATGGTGAGTACGCCCGTGAATACCCGGCTCATTCCGTGCTTGTTGACCCCTTCTATATAGACACCACGGAAGTTACAAATGCTCAGTTCTTGAATTTTGTAAATGAAACGGGCTACCTAACAACTGCGGAAAAGGATGTAGATTGGGAGGAGTTGCAATTACAGCTGCCCCCAGGCACGGCAAAGCCAGCTGACGAATTACTCGTGGCAGGCTCATTGATTTTCAATCCACCAGATGGCGAAGTTGACCTAAGAAATCACTTTCAATGGTGGGCCTGGAAAACAGGGGCAAACTGGAAGAATATTACAGGAAAAGAGATAGCAGATACCTTGCGTTTGAATCATCCGGTTGTGCAAGTGTCATTCTACGATGCAGAAGCTTATTGTAAATGGAAAGGCGGCAGACTCCCAACTGAAGCAGAGTGGGAGCGAGCTGCTCGCGGCGGACTAGAAGGAAAGCGCTTTGTTTGGGGAGATGAAGATCCTATTGAAAATCCATCATTGGCTAATATCTGGCAGGGAAAATTTCCAAATGAAAACACGGTTGCTGATGGCTATCAAACCACAGCTCCGGTAGGAAGCTTTCCTAAAAACAATTACGGGCTTTACGATATGTCTGGAAATGTTTGGGAATGGTGCTCGGACCTGTTTAACGAAGCTTACTACGAATCTCTAGAAGGAATTAAGTTGTGCAGAAACCCAAGAGGACCCGATAAAAGTTTTGATTCCAGAGACCCCTATGCCATTAAACGTGTTATTAAGGGTGGCTCTTATCTATGTCATGAATCGTACTGCGAAAACTATCGTCCAAGTGCCCGAGAAGGAAGCTCTGAAGATACAGGTATGCCACATGTAGGCTTTAGATGTGTCATGGATGCTGATAAAGTGGTATTTAGCGATGACTAAGGTGCTGGGTGTTACTTTAACTCAAAGTGTTCTTATTTGAGCTGCTCTGATGAAAGTGAGAAATGGCTCTAAATGATCAATAACAAGTTTGACTATTTTTAAGCTTGAAGTACCTTGGTTTCAATTAAAGCTTCAACGTGAAAAAGACAATCATCATATTCGGGAGCTTATGTGTTGTTCTAATCCTTCTTTTCCAATTAGAAAAATGGTCGCTATTTGCCCTGGGAGAATCTGAAAATCTTTTTGTGATTGTCACGGGAATACTGTTCCTAATTTTAGGAATCGTTTTTAGTAGGTATTTTTTCATTCACCAAGAAGAAAAAAAGAGAGCTCGTAAAAAGTCAAGTCTCAGCCCCCAGGAGTTACAAGTACTTCAACTCATCGCCGACGGACTTTCTAATAAGGAAATAGCTTCTGAGCTTTTCATTGCTGAATCTACAGTTAAAAGTCACGTATCTAATGTTTTCGGCAAATTAGGTGCAAGACGAAGAACGGAAGCAATTAAGATTGGAAAAGACTTGGAAATTATTTAATCCAACTAAGGATTGATTTCGCCAGAAATTTGTAAAAACCTACTAAAGTACGATGGCTGAATCTACTGATAAGTGTATAATTGAACCAAACCAAGAAGAATGAAAAATTATATCTGGAAATACGGAATTATTGGTGGACTAATTTCAAGTGTGCTGGGAACACTTAATTGGATGTTCATAGCCAAACCACTCGGAGTAGCATTTTCTCAAACTGTAGGTTACTTATCTATAGCCATTTCGCTTTTGTGCATACCCTTCGGCGTTAGGTACTTTAAGAAAAAACATAACAATAATCAGGTGAGCTTTGGGCAAGCCTTTAAAATAGGTTTAGCCATAACTGGTGTAGCCGGCATTGTAATGGCCATCCACAGTATATTGTTTTTTACCTTTCAGAAAAATGAGTTTCTAGATTGGCAGAAACAAGGTTTGAGCGATTCTGAGCTTACGGCTTTTAATGAACAAATGGCACAAACACCAGATTTTGTTTACACTCCTTTTTTCCAGGGACTCGTTATGTTTGTAATGGTTTTTTTAATTGGAGCAGTAATAAATCTAATAAGTGCTTTATTCATGAAGAACGTTTGATTTTTAATAATGACCCAGCCCATTTTGCATGACCTTGATTTACTGGATCTATTTTGAACGCTATCAATACTTATTTTGATAAAATGATGAGTCTTTGCACAATTTCTTCTGTTTCCATTTCTGCTTTCAAATAATAAACGCCGGGTTGAAGTGAAAGCTTGAGATGCTTGCCAGGGTGTTCAATCTCATCGATTAATCTACCTGTTTTAGAATAAACCCTGAGTTTTTTAATATCCAGTAAGCTCGTAGATATCTTGCCTGTGCTGGGGTTTGGATAAAAATGCAGTTTGTTCTCATCGCCGCCTTCATTCGGGCTGCTTAATGGGTCGCAATCCAAACCCGATATCAGCTGCCACAATTCAAAATCAAATCCACTTAATGCTGGATTTTCTTCATAGGCTTCGTTCCCCTGCCTGATAACAACTAAATTCTGACTCGGTACAACGTATATTTTCTGATCATTCGCACCTAGTGCTGCGTACATATCATCTGGAGCAGATGGTATCAGCGATCCAGTGTAAACTGTTTCATCCAGCGGTAGCATAAAGGATTCCTGTCCATTCAACCACCACAAATAACCATAAGCCTGATTCATCTCCTGCGATGGGGTAGTCAGAGCCTGAATATAATCACTGTCTGTCAATACAGGAGTGCCATTCCAATTAAAATCATTTAAAGCCAGTAGTCCAAAACGGGCCATGCTTCGGGCATTACTCCAGTAAAGATTTTCAGACCAAAAGCCATTCATGCCAATAATGTCTTCTATCTTTTGATTGGTGTAGATGTTTCTGGAAGTTCCGGTGGCTTCTTCAACAACATCTAACAAAAGCCTGTAGACGCCATTGTGATAATGCCATTCAGTGCCCGGTTCTACTCCTGTGCATAAAAAGCATGCAGGTTCTGTACAATCCCACAAAAAAGGGTTGTTATCAAAAGAAGAACTCATCGTGAGTTGATGCCAAATGGTTCTTTCAGTTTCTTCTTCCAGAGAGCAACTTGTCCATCCTTCGCCTAAGAATTGATTTACGGGGTCTGAGAGTTCTAAAGCTCCTTCTTCCTGAGCTACTCCTACAAGAGTTGCCGAAAGCGTTTTCCCGGCAGAAGCCCAATACCAAAAGGTGCTTTCTTCATGATCATTGAAATATTCTTCCATTGCAATTCTACCATCTTTAAGAATTATAAAACTCTTGGTATTTCTCACTTCCAGGTAAGACAACAAGGTATCAATAGAATCATCACACCAATCCATGTCTACCGTTTCCCAGCTACCGGATTCATTAGGTGGAAAATAGTTTTGACCTTTAACAGAAGAAAGAGAGACGACGAGACTAACAGCTAACAAAACTCTAATCATATGCTTAAGACTCATAATGGGCTCCATAGTTTAAAGATCTCAAATAAATATTCTAAACAGGAATTCACAATTGCTTATTTTTCCATTCTTCCAATAAATAGACCGTTCTACATAGACTGCTTTTGAATCAAGGAGCCGTAAACTACATTTACTTTAAACGCACTGTGTAATGAAACTATCAACCCCCTGGAAAACCGTTATAGGGATTTTAACTGTTCTTCAACTATTTGCAGGTCTTTTCATTGCAATTTGGTTTTTCACTCAGTTCATCCCGGTGCTTCCGCAGCTAAGTGAAGATGCAGCAGAAGAATTTGTGCTGGTAACAATGGGCAGCTTTATTGTAGCTATAATAGCCTTGAGCTTTGTTGGTCTGGGTATACTTGTATTTTACTTAATTCACGCAGGCACAAACAAGCATATAAGCGGAGTAATGAAAGCTGTTTGGATTATTATGATCTTGATCTTTGGATCCGTAGCCGAAGTGATCTACTTCTTCATGGAAATAGTTCCAGAAAAATCAATGACAGCAAGGTTGGAAGATGAACCTTAGGGCTCGTCGTAATCTACTACCATTGTTTTCGTGGTAGGATGAGATTGGCAGGTTAGTATGTAACCATCTTCTACTTCCTGATCGGTCAATGCATAATTGACTTCCATTTCTGCAGCTCCATCCATGACTTTAGCTCTGCAGGTGCAACAAGAACCACCCGTGCAGGCATATGGAGCATCTAAACCAGCATCCAAAGCTGCGTCTAGAATTACTTCTCCTTCTTGAACCGTAATCTCGGTTTCTTCGCCGTCAAGAACAATTGTTACTTTACTTTCCTTAGTATCCCCTTCATCATCACTGTTGTCTACTGCAGGTGCTTCTTCTGCGGCTGGAGTAGAGAATAGTTCATAGTGAATACTTTCTTTAGATTTTCCTACTTGCTGAAGGTGTTCCTGAAGAGAAGTAATCATATCATAAGGTCCACAAAGGAAGTATTCGTCAGCGCGGTATATCTCGGGAAAAGTATTAAAAAGCCCCTTGCATTTATCTGCTGTAATACGCCCTTTAAATAGAGGGTCTGCAGTTTCTTCACGACTTAGAATGTGAACTACTTTAAAGCGGCCTGGATTCTTATTCTCAAGTTCTTCGAGTTCATTCTTAAAAATGATGCTTTCCGTGTCTCGGTTTCCATAGAAAAGAGTGAACTTGTTGTTAGTATCAACTGATAATGCGGTTTTCAGAAGTGACATGATAGGGGTGATTCCACTTCCGGCAGCAAATGCAACATAGTGTTTTGGAGAGTCAGCAGGCATTTCTGTAAAGAAATTCCCCATGGGTTTCATGACATCAATCGGGGTACCTACTTCAATGCCATTATTGAGATAAGTGCTGGCTTTGCCGTTTTCTACTTTTTTGACCGCTATCCTGAGCTCATCATCCGCAACCGGGCTAGAACAAGCTGAGTAAGATCTTCTTATTTCTTCACCATTTATTTCAAGGCGAAGGGTTAGATATTGACCCTGCTTATAGCTAAACTCAGGTTTTAATTCTTGTGGTATTTCAAAGGCTATAGATACGCAATCAGGTGTTTCGCGCTTTATATCTTTTATTTTCAGTTTGTGAAAACTCGGCATTTATTCAATTTTAGGCCTGCAAAAATAGCATTAGAAGCTCTGTGGACAAATTTTGAATTTAAACGTCTTCAAATTTGAATTGTTTTTATTCAGTAGGAAAGAACTTCTTGAACAAGGACTTCTAATTTTTGGGCATTAGGTATCATTGTGTTTTCCAGTGTTGAATTGAGTGGGATAGCGGGAAGATCTTCTGAACCCAGCACCCTGACCGGAGCGTCCAGGCTTTCGAAGCAGTTCTCCTGAATTTCACCGGCAATATTCTTCGCATAAGTACACCCTATAGGTTCTTCCGTTAAGACTATGCACTTACCATGCCTTCTGACTGATTCAAAAACGGTGTCTTTATCCCAGGGAGAAATTGAACGGAGGTCAATTACTTCAATTTGGTTCATGTAATTCTTTGCGGCAGTCTTAGCCCAATAAACCCCCATTCCATAGGTAATGACAGTAAGGCTTTTTCCTGATTTAATCTGTTTCTCGTCAGCTTCAAGGGCAATTCTAGCCTTCCCAATTGGAAGTACATAGTCTCTGGCTGGAAGTTTAGATTTAGCTTCACTTGTTCCTTTTATCTTACTCCAATACAATCCTTTATGTTCTAAAATCACAACTGGATTAGGGTCGTAAAAGGCGGCTTTCATAAGGCCTTTCAAATCGGCACCCGTTGAAGGGTATACAACCTTTATTCCACGGATATTTGCCAAAACAGATTCTACGCTTGAAGAATGATAAGGGCCACCGCTTCCATAGGCTCCAATAGGTACACGGATAACTGAACTCGCCGGCCATTTACCGTTTGATAGAAAAAAGCTGCGGCTTAATTCTGTGAAGAGTTGATTAAGTCCCGGCCAAATGTAATCGGCAAACTGAACTTCTACGATAGGCTTTAAACCTGCAGCTGACATTCCAACCGTGCTTCCTATTATGAAGGCTTCCATAATAGGCGTGTTGAACACTCTATCATCGCCAAATTTCTTAGCCAGGGTAGCTGCTTCTCGAAAAACTCCTCCTAACCTTCCACCTACATCCTGCCCATAAAGTAAGGCTTCCGGATGATCTTCAAGTATTTCCTGGACGGCAAATAAGGCGCAGTCTACCATTAGAGTCAGATCTGTATCTTTGGGTTCTCTGGTGCCTTTTTCTTCAGTAACAGGGGTGGGGGCAAAATCAAAATTAAAAAGGTCTTCGGGTCCAGGATCAGGCTCATTTAATGCCTCCTGATAAGCGCTAGAGACGTCTTCAATGGTTTTGGCCTTTATTCTTTCCAGCCATTCATCTTCGTAATCGTATTTCCTTAAGAGCTTCTCAAGTTTCGGCAGGGGGTCTCTTTTTGCGTGTTCATCAAGATCATCTCGGTAAGTTTCTTTACGTACACCTGAAGTATGGTGATTTAATAGTGGAACCTTAGCATGGATAACATACGGCACTCTTTTGGTTCTAACCTTTTTGAATACATCTTCAATCGTCTTCCAGGATTCTTCAAAGTTGGTACCGTCTATAGAAACGGCGCTTAGACCTTTAAAGCCTCTGGCATAATAGGCCGCATCGTTTGCCCTAACTTCGTCCGCACTTGCCGAAATATCCCATTCATTATCCTGAACAAGGTATACAATAGGCAGCCTTTTCAGGGCAGCCATCTGCAAAGCTTCGCTGATTTCGCCTTCCGTCATGGCGGCATCGCCAATGGAGCAGACAACAAGTGGATTCTCTTCACCGCGATCTTCAACCAGGTTATTTACTTCTTTTAACCGCAAACCCATGGCAACTCCTGTGCTGGGGATAGCCTGCATTCCCGTCGCGCTTGAATTATGGGGTATTTTTGGCATGTCTTCTCTATTCAGGCTCGGATGGGAGTAATAGGTTCTTCCTCCTGAAAAAGGATCGGATTTTTTTGCCAATAGTTGCAGCATGAGATCTTTTGGTTTCATGCCTATACCCAATAGTATGGAATCGTCGCGATAGTAAGGGAACACAAAGTCTTGTGGCTTCAACTGGTAGGCGCAAG
>Ga0207419_1002665_pt1 | contig 11467 bp, 6 predicted proteins | sample ElkSloMetagenome_4_FD_184723 | JGI IMG/M metagenome (GOLD analysis project Ga0207419, IMG submission 184723) | Hot spring microbial communities from Elkhorn Slough, Monterey Bay, USA - MD2A (version 2) | ecosystem: Environmental > Aquatic > Marine > Intertidal zone > Estuary: Microbial mat ... | reverse complement strand
TTACCTTCCTTGAACCCCCAATAAACCCCTTCTCCCAATACTACCTCTGCGCTTTCCCTCTGCGAACCTCTGCGCTTTCCCTCTGCGAACCTCTGCGTTGAAAAAAATCTCCTCTTCCCCTCTACCAACCATTCAAAAACCCGTCTCTCTATGCCCAAAAATCCCCCCCCAAAACCCCAACTCTCCCTCATCACCCATCAATCCCAACCCCAGGTAATTTTCTGGTTATCCCTCAACCTGATCATTGCCACCAGTTATAGCCTTTTAGCCCTACAAAAAGCCTTCAATTCCCCTTATATTGTCCAAGATGACGCCAGACAACACGTCTTTTGGATGCAGCGATATATAGATCCCCAATTATTCCCCAATGATACCATTGCCGATTATTTCCAAACCGTCGCTCCTGTCGGCTACACAACCCTCTACCAACTCATCGCCAACCTAGGAATCGAACCCCTAACCCTGAGTAAACTCCTCCCCCTACTCCTCACCCTAATCACCACAATTTACGCCTTTGCGCTCACCCGACAACTCCTCCCCATCCCCATCGCCGGATTTATCAGCTCCCTCCTCGTCAATCAAACCCTGTGGATGCGGGATGATTTAGTTTCCGCCACACCCAGAGCATTTGTTTATCCATTACTCCTGGGATTCTGGTATTATCTAATCAGGCGATCGCTAATTCCCAGTTTAGGTGCGATCGCGCTGCAAGGATGGTTCTATCCCCAAAGTGTCCTCATCTCCAGTGGAGTATTAATTCTCCAGTTGGGGAAATGGCAAAAGGGAAAATTACAACTGTCGCCGGAAAGGAAGGATTATTATTTCTGCGCGGCGGGTTTAGTCGTGGCATTTTTGGTGATGTTACCCTACGCCATCACCACATCTGAGTTTGAGCCAATTATTACCGCTACTCAAGCCAAGCAAATGCCAGAATTCTGGGCGGGGGGGCGAGCCAGCTTTTTTACCGATAATTTCTGGGATTTCTGGTTAAATGGCGATCGCAGTGGTCTTCTCCCTCGACGCCAATCCCTTCCTATCTTACTATACGCCGCCCTCTTCTTACCCTTTTTAGGAAAAATTCCCCAACACTTCCCCCTAACCCGACAGATTCACCCCTCAATCATCCTCCTCCCCCAAATTCTCATCACCTCCTTGACTCTATTTTTTACCGCCCATTTACTCCTCTTCCACCTCCATTTACCCAGTCGTTACACTGAACACACCTTACGACTCCTACTCCCCATCGCCACAGGAATTGCCCTAACCATTTTAGGTCATGGACTCTTCCAGAAAACAAAATACCTCGCCATCGGCTTCGCCACAATTCTCGCCGGAATTCTTATATTTTATCCCCTCCTCGTCACAGACTTCCCCAAAACCGCCTACGAAATCGGAACCGCACCTGAACTCTACCAATTTTTCACTCATCAACCCAAAGATAGCCACATCGCCTCCCTATCCAGAGAAACCGATAACCTCCCCACCTTTACCCACCGTTCAATTTTAGTCAGTTGGGAATACGCCATCCCCTATCATCTCGGCTATTACCTCCCCTTGCGCCAACGCGCCATTGACTTAATTCGCGCTCAATACAGCCCTGACGCCAACGAGATCAAAACATTCATTCAACACTATAATATAGACTTTTGGCTCATCGACCAATCCGCCTTCACCCTCGACTACATCACCCACAGCAAATGGATACAACAATTTCAACCTATCGCCACAGAAGCCAGCCTCAGAATAGAACAAGGAACACCCTTAGCCATTCCCCCCTTAATTTCAAAATGCTCTATCTTTCAAACCCAACGATTTATAGTATTAGACGCAAAATGTCTGAATCTTCCGTAGTTACCGTGCTAAATTGTTAGTTTGATTTGCCGTAATATTGGACACAGATTAGAGGAGAATCAATTGAAGACTGCTGTAACATCAAAGACGTTTATAAACAGAGCCTTTTGCAGCTTAGTTATTTTTAGTCTATTGATTAACCTTTGGGGAATAAACTGGGGATTACCCAGTTTTAACGGGTGGGCGGCGGACGAACTTACGCCGATACGAGTGTTGGAAGCCGTTGAACAGGGATTTGCTAATGGATGGCATTATAAGTATCCACCGTTTCATTTTTACCTGCTTACGCTTTTCTATTCCCCTGTCTTGTTTTTACATCAATTGGGTGTGGTAAATGTCTACACTTTACCCACCTATACCCTTTTATTTTATATCGGCAGAGTCCTCAGTTTGATTATGGCAGCCGGTATTTTAGGGATTGTATATAAAATTGGACAAGAACTCTATGATCAACAATCAGCATTCTTTGCTACCGTCATCGCCAGCTTGAATTTGCCCTTTATTTATTATGCTAAAACCATTAACCTTGATATTCCCTATTTATTCTGGTTCATGTTATCGTTATTCTTTTATATCCGCATCTTAAAAGAGCAACAAACTAGGGATTATCTATTATTTGCAGCGACAGCCGCGATCGCGGTTGCCACGAAAGACCAAGCTTATGCCTTCTATATCCTAACCTCTGGCTTTATTGTATGGCAGCACTATCGGTATTTGCAACAACGTGATTCATCCGTCACCCTGAAGACAGCGCTGAAAGACCGAAAAATTGTTATTTCCTTAGGCGTAGGACTTGCCCTATTTCTCGCTATCCACAACGTTATATTTAACTTAAATGGCTTCTTTGCTCATGTCAATGATATTACATCAGGGGGCGCTACCATCAGTCCTCGATTTGAGCGCAGCCTGGGGGGACACCTGACCATGTTTGGGCAAAGCTTTAGGCATATCAGAGTGTCTTTTGGCTGGCTTTTATACGGAATTTGTATGCTGGGTTTGCTCAAGGCTGTTTGGCAACGAAAACACTATTATCTCCTCTGTTTACTGATTCCGATTGTCTCGTATTATTTATTTTTTGTCAGCATTGTCATGTATAACGCCCTGCGTTATCTGTTTCCCGTCTGTCTCATTTTGGCGTTTTTTGGCGGTAAGCTAATCGGGGATTTCCTCAACCCCTCTGCCCAGCTAGTTCGCGTTAAAGCTTTATCCCTTATCGCTGTATTTATTTATACCTTTTTTTATGTCACATCCGTTAATGTATTGATGACCCATGATTCGCGATACCAGGTTGAACAATGGATGACAAAAACCGTTACACCCAACGATTTTATTGTAGGAGCTGGTGATGCTAAATATTTACCCCGATTAGAAAAATTTAGTTCTGAAAGTCTCAAGCGCCCGACTCTGGAAACTCTCAAGCAGAAAAATCCAGATTATATTATTGGCACGAGTGCCTACGATAGTCGTCGCTTTGAAGCTGGTACACCTAGGTATGAATTTTTCTCTAAACTAGAAACAGAAGAACTTGGCTACGATTTAGTGTTTCAGTATAAAGCTGACCCCCAATGGGATTTACTCAATCATAAAGAATTAGGCTATCGACATATCAATCGCATGTACGTTTACTCCAATTTCGATAAAATTAATCCAGAAATCAAAATTTATAAAAAGAGTAGTCAGTAAGTCAACACAGTTTAACGTAAACGGTCATTTGTCATTTGTCCTTGGTAAGTGACCCGAATTTAGTATTAGATCCGATTACTACGTTTGTCAATCATATCTGCCAAAAGCGCAAACATACCGATTTGGGTAGCTGCGACAAAAAGAATCAGAGTCGATTCAGTTAAATCCTGCCGAATAAAGACATCTTGAAACAGGGAAATTAAAAAGCCGACAAAGAATAAACTAGCCACAGGAAAAAAGATTCGCATTGGTGCAAAATAGACGCCCATGCGGAGAATTAACTGAATAAATCCTAAGGTATCACGGATTGGCTTAATTTTACTTTTGCCCACTCGATGATAGTAATCAATCGGTTCGTAATGGACGATATAATTATTCGTGAGCATGGCAATTGTAATCGTGGTGGTAAAACTGAAAGTATCCGGGAGAATAGTCAAGAATCGTTCCACCACATTTTTGCGAAACACCCGCATTCCACTATTCAAATCAGGAATGCGATACTTCGTCACCCACTGGGCGAAGTGGACAAGAAACCACTTGGGAATCTTACGAATTCGGGAATAGCGAACATTAGCCCCAATCCGCGCCCCAACTACCATATCGGCTTGAATTGCCAGTTTCACTAAGTCGGGAAGGCGTTCATTTGGATAAGTTCCATCGCCGTCTGTAATCGCGATAATCGAGTATTTGGCATATCGAATTCCCGTCTTTAGCGCTGCGCCATATCCTCGATTGATTCCATGGCGGATCACTTGAATAGTTGGATACTGTTGTAAAATTTGACCCGTGTGATCCGTCGAACCATCATCGACTACAATAATTTCCGAGTTGCACGACACAGATTTGAGAATTGTCTGCAAGTGTTCCAGTGTAGCAGCAATACTTTTTTCTTCATTATAGAGGGGGAGGACGACGGAAAAATCAGGGCAAGTTCCTGAAACTAAAGCGGATACCTCACCCCATCGCTGACTATCTGGCATTATTTATCTATTCCCCTGATGAAATAAGAGTTGAGCTTATTTCAAGATACTATCATAACTGGCTTTTCTGTACTTGGGGAATAGGGAATAGGGAACAGGGAATAGGGAACAGTAAGGATTTGAGCCTTACTTAGGCGATAATTAAAAAATTCTTTTAAATCGGGGATAATAGTTTCGCCTAAGCAGAATAATTTTTGATGCCGTATGTTTAATGTTTAATGAGTTTACAAAGGGATTTAATTAATGACGACTCTAGCCTCTAGGCGATATGGCATGTTTGAGGGACTTGGGTCACTTGTTTGCGTTGGCTATTACCAACTTTATAAGATTTTACAACAGAAAGCTCGAAAAGCTGGGATGCATTCAGCCGTGAGTAGGGTTCAATTGATTCAGGCATGGCTTGGTAACAATGGGGGCAGAACCAGTAGACTTGGTGAGAGCGAATGTGCCTGAGTAAGGTGTGTGAGCAACAAAGACAAGTATGACTAAACATCTTTTTCCTTCCTATTTGCAGTAGAGTTCAATTCAATTCCGGTACGATACCGTTATTGGCGTGGTTTGACGAGACTGTAGAGTGTGATACAATCTACGACAACTCTGCTATATCTCTAGACTAAAACCGAAATCTGAGGAAATTCTGAGGATAAACATCTGTTTCAAAAATTTAGAGTTTCCTGACTGTAGCGAATCGGACAAGACTATTAAAAAAGTATTAAATAAAAGCTATTCAACTTATTTTTGTGGTATGCAATCAGGCGGATCAGGCGTCACCGTGTCAAACTGGGGCGTCAAAATAGGGATTCGATGACGATCGCACTGTAGATAGGAGTATGCCCCAACCCAGGATCTGTCGCATCAATGGCGGAATACCGGGTTTGGGCAAACCTCACGCACGCGATCGCAAGAATACAGTATGGTTATCCATTACTCTGCTAGCAACCCCAGTCAAAGCCAACCCGCCAACCCGACGCCATGCCCGTTTCAGGAACAAAAAGGGGATTCTGAGGCTTGTGCGTTTCTAGCCATCTTCAATGACTCCCTGGATGCTATGGTGATTGCGGATAGTCAGGGACAATTACTCCGAGTCAATCGGGCGGCGAGTATCTTATTTAAATTGTCTCAGGCTCAACTGCTGCATCGCACGCTATTGGAGACGACACCGATTACTATTCACCACTGGCGTCGCTTTCTCGAACAAGGGCGAATCACCCATAACTTTTGTCTATGGCGTGCCGATGGAACTCAACGCGACGTAGAGTTAGAAGGTACCGCCAATATGTTGCCGGATCATCATCTATTAGTGTTGCGAGATGTAACTGAACATCAGCAAGCGGAAAAGGCATTGCAGCAATCCCAGCATGTGATTGAACAAATCAGTCAATCTATTTCCGCTATTGTTTATATTTACGATCTGATCGAACAGCGTAATATCTATAATAATCGCACCATTACTGATATTTTGGGATATTCTCCGGAAACAGTACAAGCCATGGGAGACACCCTGTTTCCTCAACTGATGCACCCGGACGATTTAGCCAAATTGTCGGCACGAATGGAACGCTTGGCGACAGCTTCCGATCGCGAAATTATCGAAACTGAATACCGAATGCGTCGTGCCAATGGGGAATGGTGCTGGCTTTATAGCCGAGATACAGTGTTTGCCAAAACTCCCGATGGCAAACCCCAACAAATTTTAGGCATCGCCACCGATATTACCACAATAAAATTAGCTGAAACCAAAATATTAAGCTTAAATGCTGAACTAGAACAACGGGTAAAAGAACGCACCGAAGCCTTACAGCAAGCCAACGAAGAACTCAAACGAGAAATTCGCGATCGCCAACAGGCTGAAAAAACGTTACGAGAGAGTGAAGAACAATTCCGTTCTATTTTTGAGAATGTCTCGGTGGGAATTACCCTGCTGAATCTAGAGGGGTATATTCTGACAGCTAACGAAGCCAATTGTCGGTTTTTAGGTTACTCTCCTGATAAAATTGTTGGAATACATTTTTCTCGGTTGACTCATCCAGAAGACTTGTCTCTGGATGCTGATTTATTTAATTCAATCGTACAAGGTAAACGGAAAAACTACACCATTGATAAACGCTATCTGCGCCAAGATGGTGCTTGTGTTTGGGGTCGGATCACGGTATCGATGATTAAAGATGAAGAGAGTTCACCCCGATATATCGCTATCGTTTGTGAGGATATCAATGATCGCAAGCAAATGGAAGAGGTATTGCGGGAAAGTCAGCAGAAATATAAAACCCTGTTTCAAATCTTTCCGATTGGTATTTCCATTACTGATCAAGGGGGAAATATTATTGAAGCCAATGAAGCCAGTGAGGAAATTTTAGGACTATCCCGTCAAGAACACACCAGTCGCACTTATGATGCTCCCAATTGGCAAATTATTCGACTCGATGGTACTCCGATGCCAGCCTCTGAATTTGCCAGTGTTCGCGCTTTAACCGAAAATAAAGTCATTGAAAATATGGAAATGGGAATTGTCAAAGCCAAGGATAAAATCACTTGGGTTAGCGTCACAGCCGCCCCCATTCCTCTCGCTGATTATGGCGTTGCCATTGCCTACATTGACGTTAGCGATCGCAAGCGTATGGAAAAGGCGTTACGGGAAAGTCAACAAAAATATAAAACCCTGTTCCAAATCTTACCCATTGGGATTTCAATTACTGATAAACAGGGAAATATGATTGAAGCAAATGCTGCGAGCGAGAAAATTTTCAGACTATCCGTTTCTGACCGAATAAACCCTAAATATATTACGCCTCAATTAACCGTTATTCGACCCGATGGTACAGTCATGCCCCGATCAGAATTTGCCAATGTCAAAGCGTTAATTCAAAACCAAGTGATCAAAAACCATGAATCAGGTATCGTTAAGCTCGATGGAACAACGACCTGGATTAGTGCCACCGCTTCACCGATTCCGTTACGCGATTCGGGTGTGGTTGTTGCCTATTTAGATATTACCGAACGTAAACAAGCTGAAGAAGCCCTCCAGCAAGCGAAAGAAGTGGCAGTTCGAGAAGCTACACGCAGCGAAATTGCCAACCGTGCCAAAAGCGAATTCTTGACCAATATGAGTCATGAACTCCGCACGCCGCTGAATGGTATTTTAGGGTATGCTCAACTGCTCAAACAAGATACAACGTTAACCAACCCACAGCACCATAATTTGAACATTATTCACCAATGTGGTGAACACCTGCTCACGTTAATTAATGACATTCTCGACTTAGCTAAGATTGAAGCGCAAAAGATGGAACTCTATCCCACAGAGTTTCACTTGCCGAACTTTCTCCATAGTCTGGCTGATTTGTTTCAGTTACGTGCCCAACAAAAAGATATTATCTTTACCTATCAAGTGCTTTCGCCACTTCCTAATGGGGTGATGGCAGATAACAAACGACTGCGACAGGTTCTGTGTAATTTACTCAGTAATGCGATTAAGTTTACGGATGGGGGTGAGGTAACATTTACGGTGAGTGTTGTCAACCGCTTTGATGTAAAATCGGCTTGTACCAACCAGATTTACCATGAGCAAAGCGAAGCGTTAACACTCAGTCAGGGCGGGTTTAGTCACATCCGGGCGAGTCACGAAACGATAGAAGTGAAACCCGCCCCTACCGACGCGCCATGGCACGTCTCTACACTCAATACTCAACACTGTAAAACAATTCGTTTTCAAATTAAAGATACAGGTGTGGGTATTGATTTGAGTCAATTAACCAAAATCTTTTTACCCTTCCATCAAGTCAGTGATCATAGCCATGCGACTGAAGGAACGGGACTGGGATTAGCGATTAGCCAGAAATTAATTCAACTGATGGGGAGTGAAATTAAAGTTAAGAGTACTCCCGGTAACGGCAGTACATTCTGGTTTGATATTAATTTCCCCTTAGTCTCAGGATGGCACGAACCGAATCCTTCTGCCAAACGCCGGATTACAGGCTTCAAAGGGGACAAACGCAAATTAATGATTGTAGATGATAATAGAGTGAATCGTACTCTATTGCGGGCGATGCTAAAGCCTTTAGGGTTTGAAATAATAGAGGCGGTTGATGGGCAAGATTGTTTGCAGAAGGTTGTCGAGTTGTACCCTGATCTAATTTTAATCGACTTAGTGATGCCAGGGATGGATGGATTGGAAACCACACGCCGAATGCTAGAGTTACCTCAACTCCAGGATAAAGATATCGTCGCGATCGCGCTTTCTGCAAGTGTCTACCCTGAGATTCAGCAGGAGAGTCTCGCCGCCGGGTGTCGGGGTTTTCTCGCCAAGCCTGTGGAAACCCAGCAACTTCTCGACGCGATCGCACTCCATTTAAACCTAGAATGGATTTATTCCCTACCCCAATCTCTCTCCCCCACTCAGGCGGCTAACCTGAAGCAGACACCGATTATTTCCCTACCCGCATCAGAAATTACAGCATTAGCTGATTTAGTTAAAATGGGGGATATCCAAGGCATTATCGAACGCGCTGAATCTCTAGCCCAAAACAATTCGCAATTTGAACCCTTGACAAGCCAAATTTGTCAGTTAGCGAGAGGGTTTCGATTGAAACAACTGCGGGAACTGATTCAAGATCATCTTGGTGATGGTTAATAGTTTATGGTTCATGGTTCATTGTATTCGGGAATTCTTGATTCCATCGTTCTAGCCAAACCATTACCCTATTAATCACTATATGTCCTATATGTCTTGGTTGGTTGCTTCATCAGTTATCATTTATTATGACCCTTCAAGTTCCGGATAAAAGTAAACTGTTGATTGTCGATGATAACCCCACTAATTTAGGGTTTCTCTTTGAGTATTTAACTCAATCTGACTTCAAAGTATTAGTCGCCTTAGATGGAGAAAGTGCGATTGAACAAGTGCAATATGCCCAGCCGGATCTGATTTTGTTAGATGTAATGATGCCGGGAGTGGATGGATTTACAACCTGTAAACGCCTCAAAACAGATCCATCGACTCAAGATATTCCCGTAATTTTTATGACCGCACTTTCTGATACCGTCGATAAAGTCCAAGGCTTTAAAATTGGTGCGGTTGATTATATAACTAAACCCCTGCAACCCGAAGAAGTATTATGTCGTGTTCAAACCCATCTTGCCTTGAGAAATCTACAAAAGCGACTCATTGACCAAAATCAAAAACTATTACAGTCACAAGAGAAAGAACGGCAACGATCCTTAGAACTTGAGCAGGCATTAAAGAAATTACAACAAACCCAACTTCAACTTATTCAATCCGAAAAAATGTCAAGTTTGGGTCGGATGGTTGCCGGAATCGCCCATGAGATTAATAATCCGTTGAATTTTATCTACAGTAATGCCTCGATTACAAAAACTTATCTGGAAGAACTCTTAAATTTGCTTTATTCTTATCAACGTACCTACAACAATCCTAGCCCCGAAATTGTTGCAGAAACCGAAGCCATTGACTTGGATTTTTTGCAGTCAGATTTACCCAAAATTCTCAGCTCAATGCAAGTGGGAGCAGAACGAATATGTCAGATTATTCTGTTGTTGCGGAGTTTTTCCCATTTAGATGAATCAGATTTTAAATTAACGGATATTCATCAAGGAATTAATAATACACTATTTTTGTTACAGCACTGTCTTAAATCTCAGTCAGACCGACCCGCTATTCGAGTGATTAAAGAGTATAGCGATCTGCCTAAAGTTGGCTGTTATGGTGGTCAGCTTAACCAAGTGTTTACATATATTATCACCAATGCCATTGAAGCCATTGATCAGGAGAAAGAGAAATGGAGAACAGGAAACAATGGGTTTGAATCGAATCCGCCAACGATTTGGATTTGTACGGAAATTAAAGACAATGCCAATTTGGTTATTAAAATTGCCGATAATGGTTCAGGGATGAATGATGAGGTTAAACGCCAAATCTTTGATCCCTTTTTTACGACCAAGCCTGTGGGTTCAGGAACAGGTTTAGGGTTGGCGATTAGTTATCAGATTATTGTCGAAAAGCATAAAGGTCAGTTACAGATAAATAGTCAACTGGGAAAAGGAACAGAATTTGTAATTGAGATCCCGCTAGATTTGAATGAAGAGTAGAAATAAATTCCATTAACTTTCACCTTGTTACACCGCCTTAAAATCTGGAAAACCTCTCTCAAAACCTCTCTCCGAACCTCTCCCTAGCCCTCTCCTACAAGGAGAGGGAAGCGGAATATATTTTTTTATTTAGAGAGGCTTTGAATTCTCCCCCATGTGTCGATTTTTCTAAATGGCGTGAAAAGTCAGATCACCTCCTCACCCTAATTATGGGTATTTAACCGGACATGATATTATTAATTTGTATGGTAATTTTTTTGATAATTAGCAAAGTGTAAGTCTTCAACCAAACGTTATATGACAAATGGATAACCTATGTCCTACAGCCAGTTTACCCTTGCTCAAGCCGTAGCAGACTTTAATCTCGTCTTGGTTGAGGTTCCGCAATTTCTGCCGGAGGTGACTCCGGTTACACCGTCACCCATATTAACGGAATTCCTAGAAACGAGTCTACCTTTAACCGCCACAGGGAGTGAAAAGGCACGGTCTGAGGGTATTATTTACCCAATTCTCTGGGAAGTAAAACGCCTTTTATCTTCTCAAGTTAGCTTGTTTTCAGGAGAAGAATTTGATGTCGATCCCTCGGTCGGTTTAAATGGGGTGTGTGATTTTATTTTGTCTCGTTCGGTTGAGCAACTATTTATTCAAGCCCCAGTGGTAATATTAACGGAAGCAAAGAAGGCAGATATTCGCACGGGATTAGGTCAATGTGTGGCGGAAATGGTAGCGGCGCAACGGTTTAATGCGGCGGCGGAACGTTCGATTACGACGGTGTATGGCTGTGTAACCAGTGGTACACAGTGGCGGTTTCTGAAGCTAGAGGGACAAACGGTAACGATCGCGCTAAC
>Ga0207419_1002664_pt1 | contig 11479 bp, 7 predicted proteins | sample ElkSloMetagenome_4_FD_184723 | JGI IMG/M metagenome (GOLD analysis project Ga0207419, IMG submission 184723) | Hot spring microbial communities from Elkhorn Slough, Monterey Bay, USA - MD2A (version 2) | ecosystem: Environmental > Aquatic > Marine > Intertidal zone > Estuary: Microbial mat ... | reverse complement strand
TAGTTTAAATGAAAAAAGCTCCCATAACATTGAGAGCTCTTTTGTGCGGATGACAGGAATCGAACCTGCACACCTCGCGGCACTAGATCCTAAGTCTAGCGTGTCTACCAGTTCCACCACATCCGCTTAGACTGATAATAAACAATACCTTCACTTATATCAGGATGCAAATATAAAATTTTATTGTGCTATGAAAACAAGATTTTAATAAAATTTAGCGAGCGGTTAAATTTTCAGAGAAAACGACCAAATTATCAGTACCTGTACCGGTTAATCGCTGTACAAAAACTTCAACAAAATCATCTGTTTCCATAGTTACAACCGTATTAATTGAAATAGACTGTATTTCAACATCGCTATTGATTCTAACTAAAGAATCAGAATCATCTACAACGACTCCATTTTTTGCAATTAGAAACGTGTAAAAACTACCTGCTGCCCCGATTACTCTAACTGATAAAGATGCAGCGAGTTGGAAATTTCGTGTCTTTTCACCTTCATAAATAAGTCTATTATTCGTTGAATTAAATCTGAATCTGAAAAGCTCGGTGTTTTCAAATGTGCCTCCACCTTCTATTTTTACTGCAGTTCCATTGGTTATTGTCTGTGTAAAACCTGATGTAAGGGATGAGGTACTGAAAAAATTGGCAGTAGATTGCTCGTCAGTTTCTGTAGGAATGCCAGAACTATCTACAGTCCAATCTGTAGTAAAATTGAAGCCATCGTAACTCCCTGAGGTATATTTGTTTATAAGAGTACCATTTCCAACAAAACTTAAACCTGACAATTTCGCTTCATTAACGATATTGGGGTTTGCGCTAACATCAATACCTATCTCACCGCTATCTATTTCAATTCGCCCGCCATTGATTTGTAGATTATCAAAACTTCCGCTAAGATTAGCAAACGTTCCGGAATTTGACGCAGTCCAAAACACATTACTTACAAAAAACGAAGAAATATCAGAAACATCGAATCCGTTGCTATTATTTACATATTGTGTTATACTAAAAAAAATGACACCCAAATCACTTAAAGAGCCTAAACTACTTCCTCCACTGAAAATAGCACCACTGACCAAAAGAGTTTCAGTACCACTACCGCTTACATTAAATATGGTTTGACCATTACCTGCAATAGTTAGATTGCGTAAAGCACCTGCAGAGCCTTGGATAAAAGTACTTCCTGAATCATTAAATAATATGTCTTCGGTTGAATCCACTCCTTCTACGTAAGCACCATTTAAATCGAGTGGAAAATCAAATAAAATAGTTCCATTAATTTCATACAGGAAATCAGTATTCAATTGGTAAATTGATCCACCGCCAGCGATTAACTCATCTGCTAAATCAGAAACCGATTGTACAAGTTTATAATTTGCTCTTTTACTATCTGCTGCAATAGTTTTCCAACCATTTTGATAATACTGAAAGGCCTCCAGCGTGGTATCATAGACCAATAAACCTTGAGCTGGGTTATCGATATCTTCTCTTTGGGCCGTAGTCATCCTAGGTGCTAAAAAGCCACCTTCGGTGGAGTTTAGTTTAGGTCAAGAACTGATGAAGGATCAGGATTTTCAGTATTTATACCGACCTGAGCAGTGAGGACATTTGAAACAAAAAGGAAAAACGAGAATAAAATTAAATATTTATATTTCATCTTTTATCATCAAAAATAGAAACTTCTAAACAAAAAAAAACGTTTAAATGTAGATATTTTTGATGAAATGCATGGTAGGTTGAAATTTAATTCTGATAATGATTGAATTCAATCTAAAAATGTGCCAACATCAATCTCCGTATTAAAATTTCAATTGCTTATTTTTACTCAACTTAAAACAATTAATAGTGCACAATATTCAATCTTACCTTAAAGAACATAAAGACCGTTTCCTTGCAGAACTAATTGAACTTCTTAAAATTCCTTCAGTTAGCGCTGACCCAGCATTTAAGGATAATGTTTTCAAAACTGCCAATGTCATAAAAAACAGTTTGGAAGAAGCAGGTTGCGAACGTATCGAAATATGTGAGACCGAGGGCTTCCCGATAGTTTACGGTGAAAAAATCATTGACAGGAATTTGCCTACAGTTTTAGTTTATGGGCACTACGACGTACAGCCTGCAGACCCCATTGAACTTTGGTATTCGCCTCCCTTCGAACCAGTAATTAAAAAAACTGATATTCATCCAGAAGGTGCCATTTTCGCTCGCGGCGCTTGCGACGACAAGGGACAGATGTACATGCATGTAAAGGCGATGGAATTTATGAGCAAAACCAATCAGTTGCCCTGTAACGTCAAATTCATGATTGAGGGCGAAGAGGAAGTTGGGAGTGTCAACCTTACAACCTTCGTGAAAGCGAATAAAGAGAAATTAAAAAATGATGTCATTCTAATTTCAGATACCGGAATGATTGCCAAGGACATTCCGTCAATAACAACCGGTTTACGAGGGCTAAGTTACGTTGAAGTTGAGGTTACCGGACCAAACAGGGATTTACATTCCGGGCTCTACGGCGGTGCGGTTGCAAACCCAATCAACATTCTTACCAAAATGATTGCTTCCTTACACGATGAAAATAATCATATTACCATACCAGGATTTTACGATAAGGTTGAGGAACTTTCTTTAGAAGAGCGAGCTGAAATGGCAAAAGCACCTTTCAGCTTAGAAGACTATAAAAAAGCATTGGATATTGATGCGGTTTACGGCGAAAAAGGCTATACTACCAACGAACGTAATTCCATTAGACCAACGCTTGATGTGAATGGTATTTGGGGCGGTTATATCGGGGAAGGTGCAAAAACGGTAATTGCGAGTAAAGCCTACGCAAAAATCTCAATGCGCTTGGTGCCAAACCAAGACTGGCGAGATATCACCGAGCTTTTCAAAACCCACTTTGAAAGCATTGCGCCAAAAGGTGTTAAGGTAAATGTTAAACCCCATCATGGCGGCCAAGGTTACGTAACGCCAATTGATAATATGGGCTACCAAGCGGCATCAAAAGCTTATGAGAAAAGCTTCGGGAAAACACCGATACCACAACGAGGTGGTGGCAGTATACCTATTGTTTCTCTCTTTGAGGAAGAGTTGAAGAGCAAGACTATTTTAATGGGCTTTGGGCTGGATAGTGACGCGATTCACTCCCCCAACGAACACTTCGGTGTTTGGAATTATTTTAAGGGCATCGAGACAATCCCGCTGTTTTATAAGTATTTTACTGAATTGAGTTCTTGTAAATGAAAGGTTTGGGGCTTGAGGTAAAAAAACAGAGCCATGAATCAAGAATCAAGACGGGATATTTGGTTGAAGTTTTAGATATTTTGTGAGATAAAGCGCAGGTTGTTGTTTACAAATGGAACAAACTTTCACGAATTTCAATTGCTTATTCCTTAACGAATTTGAAAGTAGCTGTTTTTTCCGCAGAATTAAATTTGAAAAAATAAATACCCTTTGAAAGGTTTTTAATATTCAACTTAGATTTTCCATTTAAGATTGTATCTAATTTAAGCTTACCAGAGGCATCGAATACCGAAAGCTGAACATCCTTAGTTTCTTTTATGACAATGTTGACAAAATCCTTACTTGGGTTGGGGTAGATTCTTATAGCTTCTGAAGAAAACTGTTCTAAATTAAGTGTATCAACTGAAAATGCCTCACTAATTTCGGTACAGCCATTGAAAGTAATTTCTACGGCGTAATTTCCGTTTTCGGTCGCCATAAAAACCTGATTAGTTTCCCCAGCGATAGGTGAGTTGGTTTCTAAATTTATCCATTGGTACCCAGCATTATCTTGATTGGCAGTAAGTATTTCTTGATTTTGACTTATGGTGTTATCGATTACCAACAAATCTGCCTTTGTAGCTAACCAACCCGTTACCAACTTGGTCATTTCGTGAAAATATGGCAAGTCCAAGGTTGCAACTCTATCTTGGGAAGTATGGTAAAATGGGGTTTGGTCATTAGTCTCCCAGGACTCCCCAACCAAAACTGCCGAATAATCTTGACCCCAAAAGCTGGCGTGGTCACTTGCTGCTGTGCCCGGATTGACCTCAATAACATTTAAATTGAAATCGTAACTATTCAAAACACTGATGATATCATTTTTCATCGCCACCGAACCCGCGATATCCCTAAAATCGATATCAAATTCATTGTCGCCAATATCGCCTGGATTATCACCGTCGTAACCCATCATATCCATATTAAGCACGCCCAGAATATTCTCATTATTCGCGGCGGCTTGATTCGCATAAAATTCAGACCCCCGCAATCCAATTTCCTCTTCGTCCCAAAGCGCGTAGATGATAGTATTTTCAATGCACTGGTTGGAGAGTATCCTAGCCATTTCCAAAACTGCGGCGGTACCCGCGGCATTGTCATCGGCACAATAGTCGGCCACAGTATCGTAATGGGCGCAAACTATATAAATATCATTAGGATTTGTTTTACCAAGTTGGGTAGCAATCACATTTTTGCCGTTGGTATTGAAGGTTTGAATATTTACCGATAAATCTTTCATAGCTACAAATCGTTCAACCAAATAGGCTGCTGCCAAATCGTTTTTGGCCTGTTGACGACTGATAATGGTGACTTGATCTCCGTTTACGGTGGTTGGGATTTCGCCTGAAAATTCGCTTACGGTTAGTTCAAGACTGTCCAGATTAACGGTATTGATGATATCTTGAATGGACTGAGCTGTCAAGAAACATGAAAAACCGAGAGAAATGAACGAAAATAAAAACGACTTCATAATATTACAATGAAATAAAGATAAGCGTTTTAAAATTTGATTTTTGATTTTTGATTTTTGATTTCTAAAAAATAGAAGCCATCAACTCCATTAACACTTCCTTTTTATCCTTTGATAGATTAATCATTTTTCCGTTTACCATAACAATATACATACCGGAGCCTCTCTTGACCTCTTTCACAAAATTGAGATTAATAAAATAAGAGCGCTGTGGCTTAAAAAATAGATGCTCTTCGGAAATTTGCTCCACAAAATACTTTAGCGGCTTAGCAATTTTTAAATCCTCGCCCTGTTTGAGCTTAACTACAGTGTACATGGCTTCAGCTTGAAAATACAGAATATTATTTGGGTCAACAAACTTGTAGCCGCCTGGAACTTCAAGTGCTAGTTTTTTAACCTTTAGTTTTTTGAACATCTGTTTTACCTGCTCATAAGATGCCGTCTGCTCGTTACTTTGTATTTGCTTTATTGCTCGGTCTAAAGACTTGTGCAAATCGTTTTGGTCTATTGGCTTTAATATATAATCTAAGGCCTGTTGTTTAAAAGCTTCAACCGCATATTGGCTGTAGGCGGTTACAAAAACTATGCTGGGTTTATAATGTTTAATTTCAATACGGTTAATGAGTTCCAAACCACTTGGGCCAGGCATTTGTATATCTAATAAAATCAAGGCAGGCTCATTTGATTTTACGACCTCTATAGCACTTTCAACGTCTGAAGCCTCAAAAATCTCGAACTCCATATTTGGATAAGCGTTTAAAAATCGGGCCATCAAACTTCTGGCATTACTTTCGTCATCAACAATTAATAGCTTCATGCTGCTTCTATGTTTTTTGGTAGTCTTATCTCAACCCGTGTACCTGGATATATGTTGTTATTTGTGGCATTTGTAATTTCAATGTCCAATCTTCGGTTTAAGCGCTCGCCAATTAAATCTAAACGCTTACGCATTGCAGAAATCGCAAAGCTCTTGTGAGTTCTAAGCTTAAGTTGTGAGGATTGCTCGCGGCCTATGCCGTTATCCACAATCTGGACTTTAAGGGAATGCCCGTATTCTTCATCCTTAAATATAATGCTCAGACACCTATTTTGCTTCTTATTCAGTAAGCCATGTATAACAGCATTTTCAACAAACGGTTGTAATAATAAGGATGGAATTTTCGTCTTTTTAACGTTTATGCTTTCGTCAATCTGAAAATCGTAATTAAAGTTGTTATCAAAACGTTTCTTCTCTAAATCGAGATAAAGCTTAAGAGTAATAATCTCTTCCTCAATACTTATCAATTGCTGTTGCGATTGGTCTAATATTCTTCGCATTAATTTTGAGAACTTTACCAAATAATTGGAGGCCACTAAAGGCTCTTTTGAAAGAATAAATTCCTGTAACGTGTTAAGCGTATTAAATATAAAATGTGGATTCATCTGAGAGCGCAGATTCTCTAATTGCAGCTCTATTAAGGCACGTTCGCTTTCCGCTTTTTGGGAGCGCAATAAAAGTGATTTTGCTCGTTTCTTTGAATTTGAAACGACGATATATAAAGAAATCAATGCGGCAATAGTTAAAACAACCAACCAGAACCAAGTGGATTTATAAAAAGGTGTTGGATTGTAAATCACAAAAGTCTTTCGGTCAATAGTCTCTCCAGAAAAATTGTCAACGGCTTCAACTAATAATTTCTGTTTCCCATAATTCAACCCAGAAAAGCGCAATGCCATTTGACCTTCACCCAATTTCACATAAGTTTCTGAATCACCTAAACGATAACGCAGATGCATACCTTTGGTCTGACCATAACCATTGGTGTGAAATTGCATATAAATGGCATCTTGGGAATTTAGGAGCTTTATATTTTCGCTAATCGGAACCGAACTTCCGGATAGTTCCAATTCTTTAAGATAGATATTTTGATTATTTGATTCTTTAATGTTGATGTCTTGGGAAATCCTGTAAATCCAATGTTTGGAATTTGCCCAAATATAATTTTCACTCAAGTGAAGCTTCTCTACATTAAAATCGGTTTCAGATTTTCCTAAGTTTAAATAGCTATACTTCAAATCTGCTGTTGAAAACCTAATGAGATTATTATTTTTAAGGTACCAAATGTACCTATCATTGATATCAAAAGCGCGATTTCCTAAGCCTGTTTCCACAACCAAAACTTGTTCGTTTTGGTTTTCGATATCGCGATAAAATTTAAGCGCCCCTCGTTCAAACACCAAACAATGTCCTAAATCGTTGCATTTAAATGTTTGTCCGCTAGTCAAACTTTTCAACCTGAAATCTCGTTCAGATAATTCGACCGCAAATATGGTGTCTCTGCCAGTGATAAGAAATTCATCTTTTTTGTTTGGAAGCTTTTCCATTTCAGTATAGCGACCATTTAGCAAAGTGAGAGGCTTATTGCTAACGATTTTACTTAATCCATTTGAAAAGGTTTTAAAGGTTACTTTTTCATCAAAATACAGAATATCCTTCGGGAAGTTATAGGCATTGTAACGCATAATCGAATCAGTTTGAATATCAAATTCAATTTGGTCAAAACCATTGTTTAAAACCAGTTTATGGTCATAAGGGTTGTAACTTAAAAACTGATTGTACTGGTTTTGGATTGGCCATTGTCTTGACCATCCTTGGTTGAGATTGAGCTGGGAAAGCTTTTCGTGATTTGTTATGTAAAATAACAAAGTATCGTTGATGACCTCGAGCGCGGTAATCTTGGTATTTTGGGAATTACTTGTGCTAAGTTTAAAAACATTAGTATTTGAAATGATATATAAACCATCATTTAGTGTTGAGATTATCGTATTGCCATATTGGTCTATGGCGTAATCGGTAATCGTAGTTCCCTTAAAATAATGATGTGCAATATCGAAAGTGCCATCATTCTTTAAAATGATTAACCCGTTAGAAGTAAGAGAATACAATTGATTTTCTTCTTCAAAAATATCAATCACAGACAAGTTATTCAGTACCCCTAGGTTTAAGTTTTGATATTTTTTGTTTTTCAGAAATTTAAAAGACATCTGATTAGTCTTCATATTCCCGTAGCTTAATAGAAAACCATTGGCGAGTTTTCTTAAGCCTAACTTCCCTACATGATTTTTGTCGATAACCTTCTCGAAATAAGGTACTGGCCTACCATTCGTAATATCTACTATATCGCCATTAAGAATACACAGCACCTTATCGTCATATATTAACATGTTTGACGAGTGCAGGGAAAAAAATTTATCCCCGAATATTTGTTTTCCATTGTCGTTAAGGATAAAATGCGAATTGTAACGCGTCTGAACGTAAACCTTCCGATTAAAGGCTATAATATTGGGGACAAAAGTATTGTTGTTGGCCTCCTTATAAATTCGAGTTTCTTTTTCTTCGGAAATATTAAAGGTATATATATTACCAATCAAATCATGATATACCAATAGATTCTCACTCATTTGACATAGACCAAAAACCGATTTGCTCTTGCTCATTTCTCCGACAATATCAAAGCGCAGCCCATCATAACGAATAAGCCCTACTTCGGTCGCCATCCAAACCAGCCCATCATCTGTTGGCAGTAATTTATAGATGGTACTGGTCGGCAGCCCATTAGAAAGATTGAATTCCACCTTATACGGCTCCCAATTTTGGGCATTTCCGTAGAAGACAAAAACACTAAGAATATAGACCAAGAGGTACTTGTGCATGGTGCAAAAATAAAAGAAGTCTTACTTTTTTCTCATCGCTACTGCTTAAAACCAGCGTTTCGTTTCTAAAAATAGGTTTTTGAGTATCAACATCCATTACAATAGAGGTTTGAAGACTATTTCAGAAACGATTTTACTGCTTTTAGAAAGACGGTCTTGTCCATAATTCAAGATATCCTGAACATTGCCTAAACTCAAAAACCACTTTATTATGAAAAAAATTACCTGCTTAAGTATATTATTTTTACAAATCCTTAGCTCTGCTTTTTCCAAGAACACTAATTACAATAATGTACCTAGAGTCGATTCAGAATCTAAATTGACTTATTTAAATTCTGAAACGTTTGGTAACTACTCAACACCATCTGGTCTTTCAGCACAATTTTCGGCGGGTAATACCATTACCGCAACTTGGAATGCTATGAGTGCCGCCCTTAATTACGATTTAGCCAACTTGAAAGCTGGACATCCCCTTATAAAGGCAACCGCCGTAAACACATCCAATACCACTGAGCCCTTTAAGGTTAGCCTTGATTTAGTTTGGGATGTTTATGAACCTTCCAATTACAGAAGCTACTTTTCATCTCACCCCCAAGTCTTTAAGCTGAACGGTACAACAAGCAATCCCAATGTTATTTACGTCGATGGCACGAACGGTAATGATAATAACGATGGCTCAAGTTGGGCAAGCGCAGTACAGACAATTCAAGAGGGTATTGATTTGGCAAATCTTGCGAGCCCAGTAAAGGATGTTTGGGTGCGCGGAGGCACTTATACGCCTGCAACATCAAATCGTTTTTTGGCATTTAATGTCCAAAACGTTGAAATATACGGTGGTTTTGATGGTACTGAAGCTACTTTAGCCGATAGAGACCTAACAACAACACCAACTATCTTGAGTGGCGACCTATCCGGGAACGACAACAACGTCATTGCAGATGGCAATTCAACCTATAATGACAATAGCGTTACCGTAGTTCGTGTGCTAAATGATGCCACAATAGATGGATTTACAATAGCCAGCGGTTATGCCAGCGGCTCTATTTCGAACTTTAACCCCGAAGGTTGGGGTGCAGGACTTTATATAGGTTCGGGGCAGGCCGATTTAACTATTCGTAATTGTATTTTCGAACGTAATGTAGCACGAGGGGGTGGTGCAGGTATCCTTACTACCAATACCAACAATTTTGATAGAGATCTGCGAATAGAATCCTGCGTTTTCCGTGATAATTTGTCACGTTTTGGCACTGGTATTTACCATAGCGCAGGTAATGCGGCAATGAACATAAAGGTGGTATCCTCTCTTTTCTATAATAATGTCGCTACACAAACCGCACAAGGTAACGGTGGATTGGCAAGTTCAATATGGTTAAGAAACGAGGCCAATGCCGCCGTAACCAACGCATTTGTGGTAAATAACACATTTGTGAACAATGAAGAGCTCTCAGATTTTTTGACTTTGCCTATAAGCGATAGAGCTACGGTTATGCTCTATAACCTTGGTAATATGAATTTGAGTTTTGATAATAACGCGGTGTTTAACAATATCAATTTGTTAACTTCCTTTCCGAGTCCTTTAGGACAATTTACCGATAATGATACAAACGCAATCAATTTTAATATTCGTAACAACTTAAACAGCAACGGCTGGGGAACTTTACCTACATCTGGTATTTCAAATAACATCAATAATGCACCTTCATTTGTAGATTTTAGTGCAAATGATTTCCGTTTAACAAGCAATTCCGCTGGCATCAATCAAGGCAATAATGCCTATGTTAATAATGTTCCTGAAGGTATATCTTTCGATTTGAGTGGAGCAGCTAGAGTTCAAGGTACAGCCGTAGATACTGGAGCATACGAATTTGACCCGAGCTTAAGTGTTACTGATTATGCGGTAAACCAAACTATTAAAGTGTTTCCCAATCCAGTTTCTGATATTTTGAACATCGACATGTCTAATGCTGAAAAATATCAAGTTTTCGATGTCCAGGGCCGATTGGTTTTAGAGGATTCAACTTCAAAACTGAAAGTCTCAAATCTCGAAATAGGGCTACATTTCCTAAAAATAAAAATGAATGACGGCAGCGTCCAAACCCAAAAAATCATTAAAAATTAAGATGTTACGACTATGAAAAATAGACGCTCATTTTTAAGCTCTGGACTTTTAATCTTGTTTTTTACGGCACTTATAACTGCGCAAAATGTAGAAGACCAAAGCAAACAAATCAATACGCTCCAACCTGGTAATTATCGCTCGGTCAAATTGATTAAAGATAAAAAAGATGGTTACAACTACGACCTTTACCCTGAAACTCTGGTTTTAAAGGAAGTTAATCAAGACCCTAATTTTGTTGAACACAAATATTTCGTGATTGAGGAGGACGGCCAAGATTATAATTACGTAGTAAACAATTATGCATTCCCGGTTACTTTCGGAAAGGAATATTTTATGGGAAACAAAAAGCATCAGGAACAACTTGGTAAAATCCCACGGGAATTTAGTGATGGCAGAACGGTACACGTTGCCGTAATCGATGGGATGATTTTTGACTTCAATTGGAAGTTCAGAAAAGATGACCCTTCAACCCACGTACCCTATCGCATTTTGGTTCACGAGTCCTTTTTGAAGGAAGAGGAAGGCGATGGTAAGAAGAAAAAGAAAAAATTATCGTTAAAGGAAAAAATGATGCGGAAAATAGCTGGCAGCAATCCAGAAATGAAGACTGTTTTACGAGTTAACGATAAACTACGTGAAATGGATGCTGCCAATATTGCCCAGCAATACATCAAAAACGCACTTGCCATGCAAAAGCAGGTTGAACCGGCTTGGAACTCTAAACCCTACAACAAAAAACGGGTTGAAGCTTTGGAGTCAAATCGGGAAATGATGTACAAGGCTATCAATAAGTATAATGCTGACATGATGGATACTCCAGAATGGCGAGCCATACAGGAAAATAACCGAAGGGCAGAGGCGGCAGGTAAGGCAAATAACGTTACGGTTGAAAATCAAACCGGGAGTGACATCTAC
>Ga0207419_1002662_pt1 | contig 11481 bp, 9 predicted proteins | sample ElkSloMetagenome_4_FD_184723 | JGI IMG/M metagenome (GOLD analysis project Ga0207419, IMG submission 184723) | Hot spring microbial communities from Elkhorn Slough, Monterey Bay, USA - MD2A (version 2) | ecosystem: Environmental > Aquatic > Marine > Intertidal zone > Estuary: Microbial mat ... | reverse complement strand
ATCCGGAAACAGTTCAGGATACTGCTCGTACATCGTATTGACCCAACGGCGAAACGCATGCCGATCTTGCACCTGTTGCGTGTAGGCCTCCGGTTCGATCGGCAGCACAATCCGGCGCGATGGCTTTGCGATCAGTTGCAACTCTGGATGTCGGTTGACAAAGTTATTGCGCCGAGTGACAGAGTTATTGCGCGAATTGACAAAGTTATTGCGTAAATCCTCTGACCAGCGCAGATTTTGGGGTGGCTGTGTAAACGAAAAAGCACCTCGGATTGAGGTGCGCGGATAACAATATTCTTGAGTACAGGTAAATTTAGCTGGTTTAGTCTTTCAAGACTCGCATCACCTCCTCTCTGAGATAAGTTTTGGGAAACTCAACAATGAATTTCAAAGATTGCAACCTGTAGGAAACAGCTACAATCTCTAATTCAGATGCAAGTTGCTCAATTTCAGGTAACAAAATGTGCTTTTGGTGCCAAAGATTGAAGTCAGATCTGTCGAATATGTAGCAATGCCGAGACGCATTGGGTTCAACAGGTAACGGTGGAATTAGTCCTGCTCGCATCAGGCGCGAGATTGAGACATACGGGATGCTGAGTAACTGGCTCATCTCACCCATGAAGATCACTCGTCCGTGAATCCATTCAACATCTTGACGGGCGAAGAACTGTTTATTTCCATCTCCCTCTTCTGGTACCAGATATTTTGAAGCAAGCAATTGCTGCAAACCACGTTGTCCAATTCCCATATAGGTCTGGACATCGGTTTTACTCATCCAATCACGCTCTTGCTTGATCTGGTTAGATAAGTTTTCAACATCTCGTCGCATGAACCACATATCGCCTAAAGGCAGCAAACTCGTATTTGCGTGGTAGGCTTTCAATTGACCTGCCAAGATACGGGATAACAGGTGAACAAGGTTCAACCTGACTGACCCATGGCGAATACAGACATCTCGTAGTAGAACATAATCAGTGTCTTCGGACTTTTGGATGACGGTGAATGGCCTGAGGCGTTGGGTTAGATTTTGCAAGCTGTCAGGATAGAAATATATCCGACGCCACTTTGGAGTCAACATCGGTGGTACGACTTTTAACAGTTGGGCATCTGCCAATTCACGAACAAGTCGCTTGCTAAGCCCCAACTGCTGCACGACATGCAAAAAGGGCACATACTGTTGCCATTGCTGTTTAAACTCATCCAGGTCACTTTTTGCGAACCAAACGCCGTCTGTATCTCCCTCAAAGCAATGCACTGTTAAGGAACAGGCTGTGTAGTGCGGTGAAAAACCTGGAACACTCAATAGCGGAGTATGATGTGCTAGCACATACACTCGATTGTAAAGAACATAGTATCCATCATTCGCATCATGATAGGTTGACTTGGGAGAGACATATCGTAAAACAGGTCCCCTGCTCACGATTAACAGCCGTGACAATCCCCTTATGTTGCTGGACGACGGCTTTTACAATAGCGAGTCCCAACCCACTACCCACATAACGCGAGACCCCACGCCCTCGGTAAAAGCGGTTGAACAGGTGTGGTAAGTCTTCTAGTGGAATACCGATACCGCTGTCTTCAACCTTAATTTCAACGTGTTGATTGACCTCACGCAATGAAAGCTGTACATCACCACCAGCAGGTGTGAACTTGATGGCGTTTTCCAATAGATTGTTCACCGCACGTCGTAGGCTTTCGACATCGCCGGAGCATATCACCTGGTGGTCTGGAAGGTTCAGCGTCAAATTCAGGTTGGCTTGCTCAGCGCGTGAAGCGTGTAGTTCGGTGACTTCACGGATCAAAGCAACCACATCCACCGGCATGAAGTCGGGTGTATTGACCGTCGCTTCAATTCGGGAGAGTTGTAACAAGCTATCTGTCAGTCGGTTTAAGCGCTGAATTTCGGCCAGTGTTCGAACCAGCGCGGGATTATCACTGTCATCATTAAGTAGTTCCAGATTTGTTTGGAGAGCCGTCAGTGGCGTTTTCATCTCATGTGCCGCATCACTGACGAACTGCTTTAGTGTCATGACCAACGATTCGACATGCTCTGCCATATGATTGAACGCCTGTGCCAGATTGCCGAATTCATCTTGCCGCTGAATGTCAGCGCGTGCCGTCAAATTACCTTCTGCCATGTTGTCGGTTGTCTGCATCAATTCGGCAAGTGGACGGTTTAGGCTACGACTGATGAAGATACCTATAATTATTGCCATTGAGACCGCGCCTATACTCGCAATAGCCCATCCGCGTGCCACACTCTGCACAATCTCGACACCGTAAGCAGGTCCACCAGTTAATGTGATCGTGCCATATTGGATGCCATCACCATCTGTAACCGACAATGTGACCGATTGCGAGGAGCGTGGTATGTTGGGATTAGAGGCGATGTCGTCACTCGATTGGTTCAGTGCGTAACTATACAAGGATGATGTCACACCAACCTGTGGCGCTTCATTACCGTTACTTGTGGTGACTATGACGCGTGACCCCATCGCTTCACTTTCGGTATCCGGGCTGATGGTCGTAGCTGATGGGTTATCATCAGAACTGATAATGTAGGGTTGAAATTGATAGGGGTCTACGTCTCCGCTAAACACATCAACGACGATGGGGGCTTCATCTATGCCCGTATAGGTAACCTGAGACCGTGACAGGAATGAATATGTTTGTAGAAATGTGCGAATGTGTTCTGCGTCATGCCCAAGCTCTAGTTCTGGTCGCAGTTTTTGTGAGATGATAACCGCGTTGGATTGCATATAATCGCGTTCCTGTTGGGTGTAAAAGCCAGAGAGGATGGTCAACAGCAAAAAGCCGGTGATGAGCGCGACCAGCAAGGCGATCAGTATATAGGACAAAGGCAGTCGCAAACGTAGCGAGTGCCAGTGGATGTTTTTGAGCATCATGTCACTTCGTAGATAAGGTGTGGGGAAACGAAATTCCCCACACCAGCGAGCGGTCAAGAATCAGCTTGCGCCTGACATTGCGCGGCGCGGGTCTGAAAATCGGCATCGGCGGGTGAATCGATAGCAGCGCCTCCCATACATTCGAGATAGTTGCGGGTACGGGTTTCGGCCTCTGCCAGCACTGAACTGAGATCAGCATCAGCCAGCACATAGGCATCAAATGCTTGATTCAACCAGCGTGTGGTATACCTTATATCAACTGGAACACTCACGGCATTGGGCTGTGAAAGCATTGTCGCGAACTCGCGGTACGTTGCCACCACCTGCTCGCCGCGTGTTGCCGCCAATGCCGGTTCATCCAGTGCTGTCGCCAACGCCGGCATTCCGGACATCACATGCGAATGCTGTGCCAGATAGCTCAGCCAACGATAGCAGGCTTCCGGGTAGGCACTGTCTCTGCCGATGTACCCCGCACTGACGCTATACGAAACAGGCGTGAAACGATCCCCCACCGGGTACGTCACAGAACGCACCTCGCGGTCAAGGGTCATAGAGAAGCCAAATGACAGCGTGGTATCCTGCCCCAACGGTGCGGAAGTATCGCCAATGTGAAGCATCATGATTTCACCATCATTCGCCAACGCGCTATAGTCAATCAATCCCACTTTTGCCAGATCAAGCACAGCGCGTATTGCCTCGACGGTATGTGGTGAGGTGAAATCGACTGTAATGGAAGTTGTACCGAAATCTAACGGTAATCCGCCCTGTGCGGCGATCAGCATTAAAAGATAGCTACTGCCAAATCCAGCCGGTTTGAAAGGAGCTACATCCTCGGCAATCACTGGTTGCAGGCTATATAGCGCGGTGATGAAGTCGTTGACTGTCCAGCCATTGACCGGTTCTGGCAATCCAGCAGCAACGAAGTCATCCGGTGAATAACGCAATATCTGTGGCAAGATAGTCATCGGCAGCGCCAATACCTGACCATCACGGCTCACCTGATTCAATGTATCCCCCAGTAAGGCATCCGCGTTCAGATTGGGGTCTGTATCCAATAAAGGCTGAATAGGGAGCAATATCGAGGTGTCCATGTTCGGGATGAGATTATTGATATGGTACATACATTGCGTTTCCACCAGCAAATCTTCGGGGGAGGCGGCACGTGTGATGATGTCAACCCGTGCGATTTGCGGGTCTTGCGCCACGAAATCGGCGATCAGGGCATCCCATTCGTTCTGATTTGGTAGATTGCCAACGGGTGATGACAACCCAAAATTGAGCGTGATTGACCCTTCGGGAATGGGTGGTGGTAGTGTCGGCAAAGGCACAAAAATCTGCGTCGTTGTGGCACGGTCTGCGGTTGCCAGCACTATCTGGCGGGCGCTTTCTTCGGCAACGCGCAACGCTTCTGTTAGATCGTTACTATTGGTAATGTCATCCATTGCCAGCGTTAAATACCCCGAAAAGCGTAAATCGGCAGGGGATAAGCCGTTCGTCAGTACATCCGCGACCAGTGCTTGCTCGTCCAGTGTGCGCTGCGGGTTGGCATCCATACCGCTCAAACTGCGACGTGCCGCTTCTCCACCAATGGCGGTGATACCCGAAACATCTGCCCGCTGTGTGAGATGACGCACCAGCTGATATGCGAGTTCAGGGTAGTTGCTGCCACTGCTGACCGCGAAACCGTGCGTCCTAAAACTCCCAATACCGCCCGGCATGGTCGTGGCAACCAATGTCTGTTCCGGCATGGGGAAGTTTGGGGGTTCGTCATTATCATCACCCACCCCAATGCCGATAGTTACGATGCTCGTCCCAGTACCAAGTTGTAATGGGATTTCATCAAAGCGTTCACCGAAGCTACTTGAGACAACACCTTCTGCTTCGAGTGCTTGCCACGTCTCCAAGAGATCAACCAGAATAGGCGTGTTCAGGCTTGGAAGTGCAGGGTTTGTCCGGTCATCGCTGAACGTGTGCCCGCTTAAACTGGCAAACAACAACGGAAGCGCATCCGGCGTGACATACAGCCCCGGTAAGGTGATGGCATTGTTCGCATCACGCTCTGATAATGCCCGTGCCGCTTGTGTTAATTCGTTCAGCGTCCAGTTCGCGTCAGGGTAACTCACGCCAGCAGCATCAAACGCATCGGAGTTAAAGCGTAACATCACGGGTGATGCGGATACAGGTAAACCCCACAACCGAGTATCCCACTGGAAAGACTCCCATACGGCGGGATAAAAATCACCTGTATCCAGCACCGCATCCGCATTTACAAGTGGTGCGAGGTCTAGCAAATAGTTTGCATACGTCACTTCTGGTATTAGGGTGTTGCTGGTCATATAAACCACATCCGCTTGTGATACATAACTCGCCATTTCATCCATAAAATCAGCCGTGCTATCAGCATCATACCCGGTACGGAACGGCGGAAAATTGGTGTAAACGACCTCAACCTGAGCATTGGTCTGTGCCTCAAAATTGGTAAACGTATCCTCGCCAAGGGCAGTATCCCAGAAGCCCGGCAGCGCAATCGTCACGATAGGTGTGTCCTGTGCAATAGTCGGTAGTACGAGCACTGCCGACAGGCTCAAGACTAGCAAGAATTGATAGAGTTTTCGCATTATGGATAATCTCTTCACAATTGTTTTCGCTTGTGTCTTAGCCTATGCGTGCGTGGTTGTGGGGTGAATGTAAGGAGATTATAGGTTCACAATATTAACTGTTGAGGCGGTAACCGATGCCCATCACGGTTTCGATCAGGCGCGGGTCGCCGGGGTCATATTCGATTTTCTCCCGTAAACGACGAATGTGGCTGTTGACTGTGCGTTCGTTGCCGGGGGTGTCGTCATACCCCCACACCGCTTCCAGAATTTGCGAGCGGCTGAGTGCTTGGTTGCGATTTTGTGCGAGGTATACCAGCAGGCGAAACTCGACAGGGGTTAGGTTGAGAACACGCTCACCCCGACGCACCTCACCGCGTGTACGATCCACAATTAAATCGCCTACATATAAGAGATTACTATCCGCACCCGCAAATTCACCATATGAGCGGCGTAACTGTGCTTTGATGCGCGATAGTAACTCACGGAAATGGAAGGGCTTGGTCAGATAGTCATCCGCGCCCATTTCTAAACCCAATACGCGGTCAATGAGGTCTCCTTGTACGGTCAACATAATGATGGGCTGGTGTAACCCAATTTGACGCATCTCACGGCACACATCAAAGCCGGTCGTATCGGGCAAGCGCACATCCAGCACAATAAGATGGGATGGGTGTTGTTGAACATATTGCAACGCATCTTGCCCGGTTTCAACATGATGGATGGCATAGCCTTCCCGTTGGAGCGCATCTTGTAGGCTTGCCGCTACCCCAGCATCATCTTCTACCAGCAGAATTTTGTTATTTGTTATATCAGTCATCATACCTCCAAGCGGGTAGTATCTGATCTAGTCTATCCCAAGTATATTTTCCTGTTGTTGTGAATTGTAGTGCGGTAGAAAATCTGGAAAACTCAATAGTAGGGCATGATCTGTTTCGGGAGCAGTCCCAGGTGGTTACACAAAGCAGTCACCGAGGTTTGTTGCTCACGTCGCACCTGTTGCAGAATATCCTCGCTGGCATGTGTGTCCCGCAGGCGGGCATACCGCCAGAACAGCGTCAGGTTTGCCAGTTGATGCCCCTCGCGCAAGTCCTGATCTGTATAAGTGACGAAGTGGTAGTTGTTTTCCGCTGCCCACGTCTGCCCGATACGTCGCTGCTGTTGCGCGTGAGCAGAGTCGAGACGGGCAACCGGCTTGCACTCCGCCAGTATCTTCCGGTCACCGTCGTGGATTTCGTAGTCCGGTGTGTAGCGATGGCGTTTACCATCTTCCCCGAACCACGCGATGGTCATGGGTTGTTCACGATACCAGGTCACCGCCTGCCAGAAATCGAGGAAGTACAGCAGGTCACGTTCGATGGTGGAGTGATAGCGCACCATGCGCCCCAACTTGAGACTGGGAAAGTCACCCCGAATGGGGCTGGTATGAACCATGCGCGCTTGTCCTGTTTTGGAGAGGATTCTCGCAATAACTGTGGCACGGATGTCGGATTTCCGCAATAACTCTGTCAAAACTCGCGCAATAACTGTGTCAAAATGCCCCAAAATGGGGCACTTTTACCGCAATAACTTTGTCAACTGACACCGGATTACACTGGCGTTTAGGCTGAGGCATAGCTTTGACCCTTCTCTTTGGTTTGAGATCAGGTCAATTGTGCTTCAGCCACCTCTTTTCCACCAATTCCGTTAGAACCAGTAAAATTTCAGTTTTTGGAGGATGTTTTGGTATCTGGCAGTAGTTCTGCACTACTGCCAGTTTATAACTCGAACTCTACACATCATCATCACTGTTCGCAGGACGTGGTAGGGCGATCAGCAACGCTATTGGACCAGCTAATAGACACCACATGGCTACCTCAAGTCCTTGACGTTGCGCCACCATGCCCAGCAGTAATGGCAATAGTGTGCCAAACAGCCCGGCAGCGTTGCCCACGATCAGCACAGCGCCGCTCTGGCCATCCAATGTATCATAGAGTTTGCTCTGCAAGATGGCATACCAGCCCGCGTTGAACAGTCCCATGAGCGCAAGCAATACCAATTTGCCTACCCACTGATCGACCAGTAAAAAGGTCGGAAACAGAATGAGCGTCAGGGATGCACTGAACCGCAGATAGATCAGTCCGCGCACGCGTTCCAGCAGTGGAATCAACAGAAAGTCGCCCAATAACCCGACGCCTGTCCACACGACAATGGCAAGGCTGGCTTCTGCCGGGGTCACACCAACCACATCGACCATATAGAGCGCCAACAGACCGAACAGCACATCCAGCATAAGATTGCTAGATTCGAGCAGTATCAGCCAGCGCCACACATTTCTATTGCGGAGCAGAGCAACCACATCTTTCAGCCGATCCCGGAGAGATTGATTGGATTCGTTCACAACATCATCGGCGGTTTCGCTGCGTAGAGCAGGATTCTTCGGCAACAGGGCGATACTCAGGGCAACAACCAGAGACAACACACCGATTCCAATAAAAGCGGGACGCCAATTGCTGCCCAGGGCGGTCATTGCCGCCAGCAGTAGTGGACCGGTGACCACGGCGAGTGACCCGCTGAACGTCCACAGTGCCATACGGTGTTCTCGGCGTTGCGGTGCATCATCCATTAACGATGCCTGTGCCAAACTAACGAAAATACCGCTGGCTGGTGCCTGCAAGGTGGCCCCCACCAGAAACACGCTAAAGATAGGTGCGAAACCCTGCAAAATCAAACCCAGCCCGAATAATATCGCTCCGCTGACCATCAGCAAGCGGCGTTTACCCGTATCGGCGAATAAACCAGCGACTGGCTCGACCAGAATAGCAACCAGGACGGGCACGACTGTGATCAAGCTGACTTCGACGTAGGTCAGCATGAATGCATCACGAATCAGCGGGCGAGCCGCTTCCAGGGCGCTGTAGGCGAATTCATCCAAAAATTCGACCACCAGCATCACTAATACGAATACCGTCAGGCGCGCCGCAACGCGCCGATACATTTGAAGCATGGCGTTTTCCTTTTATTCTGTTGGATTAGAGACGGTGAATCGGTGTATGTGGGAACACAAAATAGGCACAACGGGAGCCGATGCACCTGCACAAGGTCATGCGTTATGAGGGATTTTGGGGGTTAGCAGCTACCGCGACAGTGCGTCATTCTGAATCCTTTCGCCATAGTTCGAGCATATTATTGCATGGTCTGAGTAAGCAAGCGAGTTTACAAGTGCATTGCTATGCTTGAAATGTGATATCGCCTTTGCGCCCACTGTAAACGATACTCATGTAAGCGAGGTTTGTGCGTGGCATCAGGGAAGTCACAGATACGGAAACTGCCCCATTCGATGTCAACTGGTCTGCGACGAATGACTGTGACATGGGTTTAAAGTTCCAGCGCAAGCTGAGTACAGCGGTCATCGGACACTGACGGGTTGCCACGATCATAAACTGCCCACCCGGTTTCAGTACGCGCATCAACTCTTGGATGCCGGTATCTGGCGCACTCATGTGTTCGAGTGCATGTGCGCTCATGACCAGGTCGAAAGACTCGTCTGGATAGGGTAGCGCTGCCAGGGTGCCGCAGCGGAAGTCCCCTTTAAGACGTTCACGAACGGTTGCTATCATGGATTCAGAAATGTCGATCCCAGCCAGTAAGGTGCCTGGCTGACGGCGAACAAGTGCGGCTGACAACTCGCCCGTACCAATGCCCGCATCAAGTACAGAGGCCGTAGCCGGTAGTTCGGCTAATGTCCCATCATTGTACAAACCCCGGAACAGCCGATCATAGGCATGTAGATACCCCATGCGCTGGATAGATCGACTCCAACGACCAGCCGCCTGATCGTACATGTCGGCGAGCTTACCCTCCTCAAAGATGACCCGTTCGATTCGCACCCGCCAGTTCAGAATGTTAATTTCCATACGATATCTCCATTATACTTGCTAACGCAAGTATTTTTCAAAAAAAGCTAAGGCAAGTTCGCCTCTAACCGATGCAGTATCGATATCAATTGTTCGACCTCACTATCGTCAATGTCCGCAAAAATGGTTTCGCGCACGGGGATGATCGCTGGCAGTAACCTGTCCATCAATGCCTGCCCATCTTCCGTAAGCGATACTAACCGCTGCCGCCGATCATTCTCGTCTGCTACACGTTTGACGTATCCTTCTTTCTCTAGTGCCCGAACCAAGCGTGCAATATTCGGCTCATCATTGATAACCGGGTCTGCTAATGCTACCTGTGGGAGTGGTGTTTGATTGTGGAGCTTGAACAGAATAAACCACTGCTCAGGGCTGATATCCACGCCAAGTTCCGTCAGGGTACGGTTCAGGTGAAGCCGCAGCAGCCGGGACACGCGCAGGATAATGTACGCGACAGCGTTATTTAGGTCGGTAATGTCATGATGACGGCTCATTTATACATTTCCCTTGCTCGCGCAACTATATGGAAGTCTATGGAAAAGTGATGGCCTTGTCAAGTAGCGACCACTTAGGTGATTTCCAGACGAAACTCTTGCTAAGGGCGGCTCACGGTGCCCAGGTGTGATAGCGGTTGATACTCCTACTGTCGGTCACGTTGATAATCTGTTCACCATCCCAGACGGCAATATTCCAGCTAATGCCCGTATCGGCGACCCATGCTAGCCAACCATCGGCGTTCCACCTCGGCGAATAGGCATCCGTATCGGGCGACTGCGTGAAGTTGATAACTTGTTCGCCATCCCAGATGTAAATCTCATGGTATTGGTCACGTTCCGATTGCCACGCGAGGCGGCCATCAGGTGCCCAGTTGAGATTTGCAGCGTTGGTATTCGCTTCACTCACCCGAATGGTATTCTCACCATCCCACAGGTAAACGGCCTGATAATCATCGCGGGTGGAAACCCACGCCAGACGACCATCATCACTCCAGGCGTGCCACGCATCCCAACCGGCATCCTGGCTGACGTTAATGACTTGTTCGCCATCCCACACCAGCACCTCAAGATTATTATTGACGCCACTACCCCATGCCAAACGACCATCATTGCTCCAACTCGCATTCCTGTCGTCCCCGTCCGGGTTCTGGCTGATGTTGATGATCTGCTCACCATCCCATACATAGATTTCGGCATTCTCGTCCCGCTCGGATGTCCAGGCGAGGTGACCATCGCTGCTCCATGTCGGCATCGTGTCACGTCCGGTATTCTGGCTGACGTTGATAATCTTCTCGCCGTCCCACATATAAATTTCTTCATTTTCTATCTCACCGCCTGACCACGCTAAACGACCATCGACACTCCAGGCAGGCATACCGTTCGGAGCTAAATCCAGCCCCAGTCGCAGATCAAGATTGAACGTCTGCTGACCGTCCCAGATGAGGATGTCCGCTATGCCGTTCATGTCGGATTTGATTGGATTCAATGGATAGGCGACCCATGCCAGTTCACCCTGATGACTCCAAACTGGCTGTGTGGCGCGTGCGCCCGGCGATGGGCTGATATTGATGGACCGTTCGCCATCCCAGAGATGCACCTCGTTGTTAGAGACATACGCTAGAAGTGGCTTATTATCCAGTATTTCCGGCGTAGGCACGGATAATCCATGCACCGTCACAGGTGGGCAGTTCGGCGGAGCCATAATATCATCATGCCAGATGAAGCCTATCCCCCCAGTATGATCTACCACAAACCAGACGCCATCACCAATTCGGATAAATCCGTCGGATTGAACGGTCTCGTTCTGCTGTAGTCGCCCGATGACCGCCAAATCGTAATTGGGCGATTCATATATAGGGACCTCTCCAATATATTCTCTAGGGAAGTTTGTAATCTGGCAGATTGGATCGGGCTGCGGTGGTAAATCCGGGCTGACCTGAGCGTTGACGACGATACCTGTCACCAGCAGCAATACCCATAATGACATCCCAATTTTCATGATGTGCCTCCTGTCGAAAAGAAATTTGTTCGACGGTGCAAATCCGCGACCATGACAACCCACATCACGATGGGCACCACCAACACA
>Ga0207419_1002661_pt1 | contig 11483 bp, 10 predicted proteins | sample ElkSloMetagenome_4_FD_184723 | JGI IMG/M metagenome (GOLD analysis project Ga0207419, IMG submission 184723) | Hot spring microbial communities from Elkhorn Slough, Monterey Bay, USA - MD2A (version 2) | ecosystem: Environmental > Aquatic > Marine > Intertidal zone > Estuary: Microbial mat ... | reverse complement strand
GACTAATTTAGCGCTCAGTTCCCACAACTTCTCGGCTTTCTGATCATCGAGGGCCTCATTAGAAACTTCTTGCATAAAAGATTTACGACCTTCTTTTTGTCGATTTCCCCAACTCCAATACACACCAGATGTATTATATTCGGGGTCAGCCACAACCATTGCCACTCGTTCCCCTGCGAGTTCTTCCGAGACATATCCACCTGTAATATTTTTTTGGAACCAAGGGAAAATCTTTTGAAACAGAGGATAATGATTTCTAAACAAAGCTGTTGTTGCGACACAACCGGGATACAGAGAACTAAACACAATTCCCGTTGATTCGTGATAGCGACGATGCAACTCCCGCATGGTTAAAACATTACAAAGTTTGCTGTCTTTGTAGGCTTTACCCGATTTGAACTTTTTGCCATCAATCATGGCAATTGGTGCTTTAAAACCAGCTTCCAGTCCTTGCATATTTCCTAAATCGGGAGGTGCAGGGATGGGGATTTTTCCGCCTAATTCTTTGGGGTTGGCGGTAACAGTTCCGAGAATAATCAGTCGAGGTTCAGAAGTCGCCGAATGCTTCAAATCCTCTAACATCAGGTTACACAGCAGAAAATGTCCGAGGTGGTTGGTTGCCACACTCAATTCATATCCATCTGCACTGCGTTGGGGTTCCTTCTCTAGGGGAAGATAAACCGCAGCATTACAAACTAAAGCATCAAGAGACTTACCGCTTTCGCGAAATGTCTTCACAAACTGATGAACACTCTCTAGGGAGGCTAAATCAAGAGGGATGATAGTATAGGTGCCAGCAGGGATTCCTACAGCTTGAGCCGCTTTTTCCGTCTTCTCCAAATTCCGACAAGCCATCACCACATACCAGCCTTTTTTAGCCAAAGCTTTTGCGGCTTGTAAACCCACTCCAGAGGAGGCTCCGGTAATCACGACCGTTGACTTCTGATGTTGTTCCATAGTCTTGAGACTAAGTAGATTGCTGTTGATTTTTGTCAGGATCTAATCCTACTAAATTACGAGATTATATTGTCTCATTCTCAGTCACCGATCACTTTTGATGTTGAGGCGAAGGGTTTAGAAAGCTTGTCTGCTATTGGAAAACAGCAACAGTGAAGAACTATTACAAACTGTTTCTCCTTCTGTTACAGCGTTGACGCTTTAATAGTACAGGTGTCTGGTTTCAGGTGTCCAGTATTGGAAAGAACGGGTGACTCGAAAAGACGGTTCCCTGTGTCCTACTTGGGACAGAGAGAGCAAAATGGCAAAGTCTATCTAAAGATAGTCGTGTAACTGAGTTGCTACGTGTGACAATTTGGAGGAATGAATGCGTTTGTTTGTTCCTTATCGACAAGAAAGACTTGAGGGTAGTTTGAAGGGACTGGGTTATCTACTCAGTCCTTATTTTTTTGTCTATTTCACTGTTAAATACAGGTTGATTGAAATCTAGTCTAGAGTTTGTAATAATTCTTAATTTTTTGAGTTTAGGTGTCATTGTGCCGAGTTGTCTAACAGTGACACCCATGATCAGAATTAGCTTATTTCTTCTGAGAATCTATCGAACAAGTTTCAAAACTACATTGACTAAAACGTTGTCTTCGAGAGGCGACAAATGTGTAGATTTTGGGGCCAAAAGTCGATGAACCGGGAAGATAGAGAACCAGTCGTAACGGCGACAATATTGGAATATATCGCAAAATTTCTCGAAAGGCAAAAAATCCTTTTCTTACCGCTCCATTCGGTAAAATTAAGTGCATTTCCTCTAAACAAGCTTGCAATGAAATTTGAGGATGAGTTTCCGCGAGAGTTTGCCAACGTTTTTCTAAATCACTGTAAATTAGACGATTAAACCAGTCAAAATAACACAAAATAGTCATCGAACGAATGCACAAAGGACATTGACCATCATAGAGAATTTCGGGTTTCTGGCTAGCAGTAGACCAGGGACGAGACGTGAAGTTTTGAACAATAGAAGCCCAAGGAATAAATACGGCATAAAGAACAACGAACTGGAAAAAAGGTGCTTTCTGGGCTAAATAAATACCGATATGAAAAGACGCTCCTAAAGGAATATAAATCCAGATTAGCTTGGGAAAAATCAGCACCAAAAAGAAGGTCAGTTCAAACCAAACTGCCATCAAAGAGGATAGCACTGCCATTGTATGACTATGTGCTAACCACACCCCTAAATCACTTCCCCACCGCAAACCATCTGATAGCAAATAAAATTGTAATGTATACCCGTTAAACCAATCTAATCCCCCATCAGCTAGTTTAGCGAGTCCTGCGCTCAAATAAATTAATGCAAACATCCACTGAATTAGTAGTAACGGCCATCGGGCAAAGGTGCTGTTTTCATCGACAATATTGAAGGTTGTAAATTTTCTATTTTTGAGGTTAAATCTAATTCGTTTTCCGATGTCATCAAGAGATAAAACTCGACCTGATGGACTCAGCGCAAGGATAACTAAAGCGATCATCATAAAGGCTTCAGGATGATGATGTTTCCCAAAAGAATAGATATACTCTTGTATCCAAAGACAACCGAGTGAGAAAGAGATTAAACTTAAGTTTGTTTTGAAACCTAAGAAAGCAAAAATCCCTGCTCCTAGAGTAATCCAATACATCAGAGATAGAAAAAGATCCGGTGGAGGTTCACTCGATCCGAAGGGGAATGTTAGTAACTGAACAAACGGTAAGGGAGTATAAACTGCATCAGGCAATGATGCTCTATCTAAGATATTATTGAGATAGTAGGGTTGTAGAATATGGTGCAGTTGAAAGATGACAGCAACAATCCGACAAATCGCTAAATTAAACAGAGGAGCCGGACTAAACCAGTAAACATTCCAGGTGGCTAAGATTGATTCTTGATATTGTTGTATTCTCATTTTTTACCTCTATTTTTTATTAGATGAAATTATTTCGACGCTTTCAAAATTTGTTTTAACAATGCCATCCTTCGTGATTTTATAAGTCTCTACATGAATAAAAAGTTCCTGGATTTTATTTCCATTTAGAGCTTCATACAGTTGAAGTAGCTCGGATAAAGTCTGCTCATCTTTTCCTAACTTAGCTGTATATTTTTTGAAATTGTAATCTGTCATTCCTAGAGATTTGTGATCGACACTCACTTCTGTTCCATCGGTTAACTTTGCCATAAAGCTCCGCTTTCTAGCGGTTTGTCCTTCATACTTAGCACGGCTATACATTGCATAGGATATAAAAGGATAAAGTGCTGGATCACAACCGACATTAACTGCCGCAGGCAAAAATGAAAAGATACTTCCTAAGCATAACAATCTTACCGCAGTCGCAGCTTGCAAAATCAAACAGAACAGAATAAACGGAGATAGAAGCTGTTTTGCATGATTTTCGAGAGTAGTTGAAGGTGTTATTTTCATTTTTTTCTGAGATCAATACTGGTTTTTCTGAAAAAAAGTTGAGTCAAAGTTTAACTAAAAAAAGAATGAAATCGCTTTTCTAAAGCGATAAAAACCTTGAACTAATTGCTGAAAAGTTTTTATCGTTAATCGTTTTATACGATAACAAACGACTTCATAACGATGGGAGCTTGTAGGCATTCTTAGCAGAATATAAACACATTTTCGACCGATAAAAGCGAGAAATCCTTTTAACTCAATTCCAAAACTAGAGACAGTTGCTTCGTGAATTCCTAACGTTAACATCTGTCCCAAATGTAAATAATGGAACGCTCGCAATGGCTGTTTATTAATTGCTAATTTGAGATTTTTAGCCGCACAATTTCCTTGCTGAAATGCAGCTTGAGCCGTTGTCGGAACTTGTTCGTCTCGGCGATTGCGTATATCTGCTAAATCACCTAAAGCAAAGACTTCGGGATAATCAAGCAGTTGTAATGTAGGTTGAGTCAGGAGTTGTCCTCGACTATTATGTTTACACTCAAGAAAATGCAGCCATTCTCTAGCTTGAGTTCCCATCGTTCCAATCACTAAATCGATAGGAGTAGTATAGATTTGATTGCCTTGCATCAGAGTCAAAGAATCCTCATCTAACGCATTCACTTTTGTGTTAAACTTGACTTGAACACCACGAGAAATCAGCGATTTATACGCGACTTTTTGGCAAGAGGTTGAAAAGTTTTTCAGAATTTTTTCCCCTCGAACAATCAAGGAAATCTCGCCTCGTTCTCCCAAACGATCTACTAATTTACCTGCTAATTCGACTGCATTTGCACCCCCTCCAATAATTCCAACTCTAATTTTAGACTGAATAGAATTTTCAAGAATATGCAGTTTTTCCTGTAAGCGCATTGCATCTTCTAGGGTTCGGAAAGCATAAGCATTAGTTGAGATACCTGAAACAGTATCAGAATAGCTTCGTCTGCCAACTGCTAGAACTAAATAATCGTACAATAAAGGATCGCCATCTTGCAATAGAATTTGATGTTCTTGTAAATCAATCCCTTTTACAGTTCCTTGATGAAATTGAATATCTGTATCCATCAATAACTTTTGAAAGGAGGGAGCTACTTCCCAGGTTTGGAGTTCTCCGGTGATTAATTCATAGAGAAATGGAGTAAATAGAAAGCGATCTTTTTGATCAATTAGAACAATTTCCGGCTTTTTCCCTTTAGACCAAGATAGACGATCTAAGTACAAAGCTGTATATAATCCAGCAAAGCCACCACCGAGAATACAAATTCGGCTTGAAGTTCTGTACCCAGATTTGACAACTTGCAGCATATATATGTTTCCTATGAGGAGAGGATACGGGTCATAACCGGGAAAAAAGTTATGAAGAATTAGCGAGATGGACGCTATCCAAGCGACAATGATAACTGATCTGAGTTTTTTTCAGAGATTGATTTTAAAACTTGAATTAACCGGATGAAACAATACAATTTAATTTATATTGTTGACAGGAGTTAATAACAGGTGTTTATGTAAAGTTATCCAGAGATTTATGTAAAACTTTTGTAAAATCTATCTTGATTGCTTTGGGAATCTAGCTCAGATTGGTATAAATACATCGCATTGGCAACAATTGACGGAGACACCGGGATTTGAGATTTATGTTTGGTTAAGTTTTCTGAGAGAGATATAGTGCTACTCACTAAGGTTAGGACATTTGTAAAGGCTGAAAACCTTTGATAATCGAACTTTTGCCTAAGATTGCAAAGTTGCTCCACGCAGGCGTGACCCCAAGACCCTCCGGGTTCGGCAGTCACTCTCTTACGAAGTTCCTACAACGGGGGGAACCCCCGCAACGGACTTCGCGCTCCACGCAGGCGTGACCCCAAGACCGCGCTGCACTCACCGCACTTTGCGCTTTTGCCTTTTGTAAGATTGCCGGAGCGTAGCGCTATAGCAGCGAAAATCCGTTAAGCTTACCCCTGAATCTGGATGCTTTAATCTATAGACTAAGATATTGTGTCGATAGCTAAATAAGCTGGGTTTGGCGGAAATCTGAATCCCTAGATTTTAGAGATGAACTCTAGGTTTTCAATTCGGATCAAAAACTCAACTTAATCCTCTCATCAGTAGATTGTCCATTAATCTATTTGTTCGGAATAAGAAGTGATCCCATTTCTCCGCCTGAAACCTTGTGGCTTCAGCCCTTTCTATCTTCCCCCAAATTTATTGCAGCTTCTGCACTCAGGTGTGCTATAATGAAATACTAGCAACCAGCGGACGTGGCGGAATTGGTAGACGCGCTAGATTTAGGTTCTAGTATCGTAAGATGTGAAGGTTCAAGTCCTTTCGTCCGCATTCTGCCTAACGGCATAAATAGCAGGCGTTTCAAACCTTCGCTAGCTTACAGCTAGTTACCTTGTCGCTCGTTTGTCGCTCAAGAACTTCATTCTAACAGGAAACTGAGGGACAGTCTAGCAAGGTTGAGAACCTTCCTGCTAATAATACCTCTACTGTTCAAGTTTTTCAAGAACAAATTGGTGATCTGGGTGAACTTTTGAAAGAATTACAACCGACTCAGAAAACCTCTCCCATTGTTATCAATTCTCAACCTTTAGAAGATGAAACAGATAATACTGCGATCGCACAAGAACTTTGTAACCAAATCTATCAAACCGTTTTTCCTAACGATGAAAATATACCAGAAGTGAACAATCATGCTCAACTCAAGCGATTAATTCCCAAACTGAAAAAACACTTAAATACTCAACACATCGCTTTAATTCTTTACCAATGCGAACCTAATACAGATCTGATCTCTTTCTGTCGAAAACTAGCTAATGATTTACACATTGCTTTTATTACGACTCAAAACATTGAAGCTCCTTTAGCAAGTTTTCCTGATCAACCTAATCTAATTAGTATACTACAAAACTGGTTAAGTGAACGATAAAACCAAATTAAAATTAAAGTTTTTTAGAGATTCTTCACGCTTTTTCAGAATGACAGATTATAAAGAATTTATTCTTGGGAGAATCTAACATCCCGCATCCCCAACAACGGGAATTTCTACGGTTTCCCCTGCTTGTTCAATTTGTAGGGTTCCTTGGGGAATTGCAACCGATTCTATTTCTCCTTTTTCCCCCAGTTCCACATCAACTTTTACCTCAATTTCTCCATCTTCACTAATAAACATTTGTGAGTTTTTTTGTCCGTAAAAATCTTCTCCCGTTGCTTCGGTTCGATTTAATTTAACCCATTCACCGTTAATTTTCATCAGAGTTGAATTCGCTTCAGTTCCATTAAAAAAGAGTGTGGTTTCAGGAGGGTTACTTCCAGCTTTCCAGAGACTCATTCCACAACCTCCACCACCATTATCGAATAACTCATCCATCGTAAACCCTTCAACTTGGGGAACAGTCGCAACTTCTGTTACAGGTGTGACATTAGAAGAATTCGTTTCAGTTTGACTGGTTTGAGAGGTGATGGTTTCCCCAGAGTTATTACTCACAGAAGATTGGGGAGTACAAGCAGATATACTCGCAAAGAATAACAACGCCAAGCTACATTTGAGGATAGTTTTCATGGTGCTTTTCTCCCAGATTTAAAATAAAACTGCCTATTGATAAGGTTAATTCGGCAGTTTATGAGTCTGACTCTATTTTAAATAAATTGTTTCTGAAAAATTAGAAGAATTGGGAAAATCACACCGATGAACCTAGAAATGAATCACAAACCCTAATCCTAATAGCAACCCACTCCAAAAATGCAGGGAAACCGCAATATATTTACAATTACTAATTAACTCCGGTTGATCGTGATTTAAACCAACGTGACGACAGAGTTTAATCGCAGCAGGTAAACCCACAAAACTCAATAACGTCCAAATTGGAAACGTTCCTAACACAACGCCGATGGCTGTAATTGCAAATATTATACCACCAAAAATAGGCAAAAGTTGGGCGGATCTTTTTGTTCCTAAACGCACAATTGGGGAATATTTTCCCGCAGCTAAATCATCTTCTACTTGATGAAAATGGGAACAAAATAATATTAAAGTCGTCGAAATTCCGAGAATAACAGAAGCCGCAAAACTCACACTTGACCAACTCTGAGTTTGACTATAATAAGCCGCAGAAACCGCCAACGGCCCAAAGGCAAAAAAGCAGAGAAATTCGCCCAAACCTTGATAACCCAAACGAAAAGGAGGCCCCTGATAAGCATATCCCAGGAAACAACAACCCAAAATTAAACCAATGACTGTAAAATCTTTTTGCCACCAACAAATCAATAATATTTCCAGAATTCCAACCGTTAAACACAGTAAACCAATAGCAAAAACTAAGTTCTTTTTTTGGGTTAAATTCACTAAAGAATGGGCTTTATTTTTATCAATTCCAGTTTCCGAGTCAAATACATCATTATGAATATTTTCCCAGGCTAAGATTAAAATTGCCGCACTAACAAACGTGGTAAAAATTCCCCAATTGATCGATTGTTGTTCAAACCAAGCAATTGCTGTCCCCAACCAGATAGGCATAATTGCCACGCTATACATTGGGGGTTTAATCGCGGCTAACCACAGTTTATTTTGATGAGTGTCTGTAATTAGTTTTGTTGTCATAATCAAGGTTTTAGTTGCTTAATTTTAGTTTAGCGGTTGACTGCTTTTGTTGAAATCCGGGTTTGTATTCCCGTTAAAACTGTGAGTCTAAAATTACCCGAAGGAACGATAGTAATTCCCCGTCTCACCGGCTTAACAACATGAGCTTGATTGAAAGCTAACTGATAGTTTAACAAAATTGTTGCTAAAATCAGCTTCATTTCAAACAGGGAAAGTGCCATTCCAATACAGCTACGACTTCCGCCTCCAAAGGGTAAATATTCATAAGGTGAAAATTTCTGCTTTAGGAAGCGATTCGGGTTAAACTGTTTGGAGTTGGGATAAACTTGATCCCGATGATGTGCTAAATGAATGCAAGGTACTAATATTGTACCGGGTTGAAACTGATAATTCTCAATTTTGATACTTTCTTTAACAACTCTCGGCTGAGAGATTAAGGCAATCGGATAAATGCGTAATGTTTCTTGACAAACAGCATTGAGATAAGGCAGTTGGACAATATCCATCGGATCGGGATTTTCTCCCAAACTGTTTAATTCTTCTACTAATTGATCGAGAATTTTTGGATAACGATGAATCCAATAAAATGTCCAAGCTAAAGCCGATGCTGTGGTATCATGCCCTAAGAGTAATAACGTAATGAGTTGATCTCTGAGTTCTTGATTAGTTAAGCCTTTTCCAGCTTCATCTCTAGCCGAAATGAGTAGTGAAAGAACATCTTCCCCGAGTAGTTTTGTCCGACGTTCGGCTATTTCAGCGTAAATTAAATCATCTATTTGTTGTCGTTGTTGGATGAATTTTCCCCAAGGACTCCAGTTGCCTAGATTTTGTTGTAAAGGCGGTAAGAAAAACTGAATTGAGTTGAGGGGTTGATTGACGCTTTCTAAATAGGGTTCAATTAGATTTTTGAGTTGAAAATAACGGCGATTTTCTTTCAGTCCTAAAACGACTTGCAAAATGACTTCTAGGGCAATTTCTGAGGTATAATCTCGAATTGAAATAAAATTACCTGGAAACCAATTTTGAGTTGCTTTTAGGGTTAAATTACAAATGGTTTGACCGTAGGCGAGAAGTTGTTTACCATGCAGAGGAGGCATCAATAATTGACGCAGACGTTGATGACGTTTTCCATCTTGCATAATTAAGGATTGAGATCCCGTTAACGGTTGAAAGACGTGTGTAATTTTTCCAAGTTCAAATTTATCCGCATCGGTGTTAAAAATCGCTTCAATGGCTTTAGGATTGCTAAAAAAGACAATTGGAGGTGAGTTAAAACCCAGTACCCGTAACGTAAAACAGTCTCCAAATTTGTTCGCACACCGTTCTAAAAATTGGGTAGGTTGGGCGATAATTTTTAAAGTTTGGAGTAACGCAGGTAGCCTGGGGCCATCAGGCAATCTCATAGATTTGTTTGTAGAGAATCCAGTACAAAGCGGTAGAAACGTTCTAGAGAACAGTCTCTAACCCCTATTTGATTAGGATAGCATTTCAGTTGACCCCTGCAACTTTACAAAAAATTACAGATATAATAACAGCAGAGATTGACAACTCTTGTGAGAAGCTAACTCTGCTGAACATCGATTCACTTTTTCTGTCAATTTTTATGGGTATGATTATTGGTGTGATTCGTCAATTTTGCGAACCACAATCATCCCCCGAGAGCGGGTAGAAGAAGAATCTTTATCAACACAAGCTTTATACATTCGTTCGGCGGGGCATTTCCAAAAGCGAGTATATTTCTTGGGGTTGGTATCGGCAATTGTGATTTCCTGGGTATTCAGATGATCGGTTATTGGAAAGCCAAAAGGTTGATATTGTCAAGATCTTTTGTAACCATGAGGGTAGTCCTAATTTTATCTATTCCTTAAAATTTGAGGAATTCAGCATTTTATAGTATCAGAAAAGATTAGTTTTTTTTACAATGAATATTCAGGACATTGGAGAGCAAGGTCTATTAGCAATTGTCAAGCGTTTTTGTCCCCAAGAAGTAGTCGGGGATGATGCGGCGATACTTACCCCAAAATCAGATCAATCTTTGGTCATTACTACAGATATGTTAGTTGATGAGGTGCATTTTAGCGATCGCACCACAACCGCAAGTGATGTGGGTTGGCGGGCGACTGCGGCGAATTTATCGGATATTGCGGCGATGGGGGCGTTTCCGGTGGGAATTACGGTGGCTTTGGGGTTGACTCCTGAGACTTCTGTGGAATGGGTTGAGGAATTTTATCAGGGAATTTCTCAATGTTTAGAACCCTTTAATACCCCGATAGTCGGAGGAGATATCTGTCAGTCACGGGTGCGTTGTGTTTCTATTACCGCTTTTGGACAGGTTAATCCTCAGTTTGCCATTCGGCGGAATACAGCCCAAGCAGGAAATGCGATTGTTGTCACCGGAGTACATGGAGATTCGCGGGCGGGGTTAGAAGTATTGCTGAAGCCAGAGTTTGGACAATCTTTAAGCCAGATGCAACGTTCATCCCTGATTGAAGCTCATCAACGACCCTTACCCAGACTCGATGCGATCGCTATTTTACAAGAAATTCTCCCGGATGAAATCATAGTTGCGGGAATGGATAGTAGTGATGGTTTAGCCGATGCGGTTGTACAAATCTGTCAAGCGAGTCAAGTGGGGGCGAGAATAGAACGCCATCAAATTCCGCTGTCAGAAGCTTTACAACAGCTTGTTTCTCCCTCTCAAGCCCTAAACTGGGCGCTGTATGGGGGCGAAGACTTTCAGTTGGTGTTGTGTCTTCCGATGCCCTTGGCTGAACAGTTCGTGCAGAAATTGGGAACGGGGGCAGCAGTTGTCGGAATAACAACCACTAACCCCCAAATTCTTTTAGTTGATCAGACGCAACCTCAGACGGAAACCCCCCTTGTTCTTAACAAAGGATTTAAACATTTTTGAATGTTCTATGGGTTGAGAACATTAATTTTCAATTAAAAAACTCAATCGTCAAGCCAAGAACCGGGAAAATGGAATAGGAACAAGTAAAATTTATCCTTGCTCACTCAAATCGAGTCTTCAAGTTCCTCATCCCTAATTCCTAATTCCTCATCCCACGTTCTTTCTAGGCTGCCGGCCAATGTTTTGCAACTAACTCAGCCAGGTCTACAACCCGTTGGCTATAGCCCCACTCGTTGTCATACCAAGCAATGACCTTTACCATGTCACCACCCATAACCATCGTCAAACTAGCATCGACGATAGAGGAAGCATCTCGTCCGCGATAATCACTGGAAACCAGAGGGAGATCGCTATATTCGAGAATACCTTTCATAGGGCCTTCGGCAGCTTCTTGTAAAGATCGATTGACTTCTTCGGTAAATGTTTTCTTCTCGACTTGAACCACCAAGTCTACAACAGAAACATTTGGAGTCGGTACACGCATTGCAATACCGTTGAGTTTACCCTTCATTTCAGGAATAACCAACGCCACCGCTTTAGCAGCCCCCGTAGAAGTCGG
>Ga0207419_1002658_pt1 | contig 11500 bp, 10 predicted proteins | sample ElkSloMetagenome_4_FD_184723 | JGI IMG/M metagenome (GOLD analysis project Ga0207419, IMG submission 184723) | Hot spring microbial communities from Elkhorn Slough, Monterey Bay, USA - MD2A (version 2) | ecosystem: Environmental > Aquatic > Marine > Intertidal zone > Estuary: Microbial mat ... | reverse complement strand
TCAACAAAGTGCTGGCGTTGAGCTCGGGGCTGGCGGTGCTGGTGGGTTTGCTGCTCTGGCTGGGCGTGGGCAGGCCGGCAGGCTTCTACAGTAGTAATCCGATTTTTCTGGCGAAACTCGCTCTGGTGTTCATATTAATAGCCTTGTCGGTAGCGCCCGCCCGTTTTCTTCGTTCCCGGCCCAGTAGTGAAGCCGATGCCACAATCAATGTACCCGCCTGGATCCGCATCAGTGTACGCATGGAACTGATGGTTCTGATTCTCGTTGCCCTGCTCGCGGGCCTGATGGCCCGAGGCATCGGCCTGACACCTTGAATTAAAGCGACTGAAATTCCCTGGGAATTTGAAGGCTGGGAACAGAATCGTTAAGTCTATAAACTGAGGCTGTCATTGTCTTCAGGGTTCCTGCGCTACCTGCAACGCCTGCGCGTGGCCCCCGACGATTGAATCTGCTAACCTCAATATTCTCCGATTAATGCCTGTGCACACAGGGGAATTCATGTCATATCGCCCCCCTAAGTCGCTTATTCGAGCCAGTGTGTCTGCTAGCTCAGCGGCCGATCAGGAGCTCCTGAGCCTAGGCAGCCCTTGCCTAAATCGCCGCGGCTTCCTCAGAAAGAGCAGTGTCATCGCCGTAAGTACCGCCTTGGGCATGCACATACCATTTTCTCGATTCATGCCGGCAGGTCTGATGCCGGCAGCTTTCGCCGCCAGCAATGCGCCCACATCGATTGAAGGCAAGGATGGACTCACCGTTCTCAATGACCGGCCCTTAAACGCGGAGACGCCCGCCCACCTGCTGGATGACAGGATCACACCAAATTCGCGCCTTTTTATCCGCAACAATGGGTTGCTGCCGGACAACATCGATCCGGACAATTGGCGGCTGCAGATAAGTGGTGAGTCCTGTCTCAGGCCCACCAGCTTCTCCATTGCCGATCTGCGCGCCCGTTTCGAAGCAGTCACTCTGCAGCTGCAGCTAGAATGCGGTGGCAACGGGCGCAGTGAATTCGTTCCTGCGGCAAGCGGCAACCAGTGGACGACTGGCGCCATCGGCTGCCCGGAATTCACCGGCGTGCGGCTGCGCGACTTATTAAACTATTGTGGCGTTGCGGACGACGCGGTTTATGTGGGTTACTACGGTGCCGACACCCATCTCAGCGGCGATCCCGACCTGGATCCGATCTCCCGGGGTGTACCGATCAACAAGGCAATGGAGCGCGAATCGCTCATCGCCTGGGCCATGAACGGAGAGGATATCCCGCTTCAAAATGGCTTCCCGCTGCGGCTGGTGTGCGCCGGCTGGCCCGGCTCCGTCTCGGGCAAGTGGTTAAATCGCCTGGTCGTGCGCGACCGCGTTCATGACGGCGAGAAGATGGCGGCGCCTTCTTATTCCGTGCCGCAGCGCCCGGTTGCGCCAGGAAGCCAGGTGCCTCCGGAAGACATGCGCATCATCGAATCCATGCCGGTCAATTCCCTGATAACCTTTCCCGAGTCGGGCATCAGTATTAGTTTTCGGGAACGACTTGCGATCAGGGGCCATGCTTGGGCCGGGGACCAGCAGGTAAGCGCCGTTTTCCTGTCCATTGATTTCGGAGCAACCTGGCTGCCGACCTCGCTGGGTTCGGCAGCCAATCGACTGGCCTGGCAGCACTTCGAATCCTGGGTCCAGTTCCCGGAACCGGGCTACTACGAGGTCTGGGCCCGCGCTATGGATCAGCGTGGCCGTTCTCAGCCCATGGTCGTCCCGGGCTGGAACCCGCGCGGCTATTTGAACAATGCCTGCCATCGCATCGCCGTGCAGGCGGTTTAGGAATCGGCCCGAACTATGCGCTTTCTGCTGTTTATTTGTCTCTTGCTGCTCGTCAGCAATCATTCCAGCCTGGCTCAGGAGACTGACCGGACAACGGGTTTGATCATCGCCGAAGGTTGGCAGGCGGTTGCCGGCAATTGCCTGGAGTGCCATAGCGCCCAGATGATCACTCAGAACGCCGGCAACAAAGCGATATGGCGCTCGCGCATCCGCTGGATGCAATCGACTCAGGGCCTGGGCATTCTTGCGCCTGAACTCGAAGCCGATATCCTCGACTATCTCAGCCGGAATTACGGCGAACGCGCACCGACCCGACGCGCCGCCATTCCCCGTGCACTGATGCCTGCCAATCCCTATCCCACCACCGAGAGCGATGACTGACAAGCAGCTCAATATGTTTCCCGAAACGCGGCGCACTCCGTCACGCTCGGAGAACCGCGGCCCCGCATTCACACTTACCCGAACTCTGCCCGGCTCAGCGCAGAAAGTCTTTGACCAGTGGTTGATCCCGGTTTTTCTCGAAAAGTGGTTGCTTGGCCCGCACGTTGGCGACGATGAAATCCTGGAATTAAGTAACAGCGTCCGTCGCGGCGGGGAATTCGAATTCGTTACCCGACGCCAGGGCGCAAAAACTAAAGTTGTCGGTAGCTACAAGGAGTTGCGCATACCACAACGTCTGGCCTTCAGCTGGCAGCAAGGCGGCAATGAAGCTGAGGAGCTTCAGGTAAACGCCGAGTTTTCTGATCAGGGTGACAAGACCCGCATCAAACTGACGCTATCACTGCCGCCCGATCAGGCGGACCGCAAAGACGAGATTAAGGCGCAATGGGTGGCTCGCTGCGACGCCCTGGCGACGCGCCTGAAGTCTCAAGAGCGATCCAAGGAAGCGAATTCCGATTGATCTGCCTCACGCAGGGTTCGCTCAGCGGCGAAAGGGAAAATATAACCTCCGGCCAGATTTACTCTAGCACTTGACGCACTTGACGCACCTAGTCCAACTGGCTTGGGTATAGCTGCCGCAGCAGGGACGCAGACAATGGTTCATATTAGCCATACTGAAAACAAAAGCAATTCAAAGTGCCACCGTTGTGGTCGGGCCTGACAAGGCGCCATTACGCCGGCGTGCCGACAGCCTGTCAAGAAATGGCAGCGCGCGCCGACCGCAAGCCCCTACCGCCGAGATAGAGCTTTAAATTGTGGCATCTGGCACGGCCGTGAACAGTCCGGGAAGCCAGCAAAGCAAAGACAAAAAAACACAGGTTTTGCGCTGCCGCTTGTTATTCATCTTATTACTCCTGTCAGGGACGCTCTCAATAATGCAGACTGGTTGCCTTCTCTGATCTGGCGTAAAGCAACAGCCCACCGGCCACTATCCGGCTCTCGCCGTCCGGCAAAAAATTCGACAATTTTCCTCCTCAGCTTACCAAGAATATACTCCCTACCTAATCGTCCGGAGCCCCGATAGTTACATGACCACGCCCGCAGGAAAAGTACAGCAAGCCGTCGCACCGGGGCTTTTGCAAGCCCTTGTCTGCTTCTTAGGAATACTGGCAATTATCTCCTGTGGCCTGTTCTTGATTGGCGTCGATTTGCACAGCCTGTTGTTCGTGTGTCTGTTCTGGACCGGTTGCCATGTCATCTGGCTCGGCCACAGCGCCAATGACCTGCGCTCGATGATGAGTGTGGCGATCAGCCGCGCCCTCCCCGCTCTGTATATTTTCATGCTGATAGGGCTGGTGATCGCTGCCTTCATGCACAGCGGCACGATCGCCAGCCTGATGTATTTCGGCCTGGGCTGGTTGAGCCCGACGTTGTTTCTGCCCATCGGCCTGGTTCTTTGCGCGATCATGTCGCTGGCTACCGGAACCGCCTGGGGCACGGCGGGAACCCTGGGCCTGGTTTTCATGGGCATCGGCAGCAGTCTGGGCCTGCCCCCGGCGCTGACCGCCGGCATGGTGGTGTGTGGAGCCACTTTTGGCGACAAGATGTCGGCAGTCTCCGATACCACCAACCTGGCCGCCATGAGCGCGGGCACGAGTCTGTACCGCCATATTTACTCCATGCTCTTCACTACGGTACCAACCTTCGTGTTCACTCTGCTGGTATTTACCTGGCTGGGGGCAAGCAACGACGGCAGCGTCAGCGCTGCAGTGGATGTAGACACCTTGCGCACGGGATTGAGCGCAAGCTATCGCCTGACGCCATGGATAACTCTGCTCCCACTGGCTTTGCTTTTTGTGTTGAGCGTGCGTCGGGTGCCGGCCGAAATAACCATGAGCCTGAGCATCTTCGTGGCGGTGCTCATAGCCTGCCTGTATCAGGGCACAGACCTGGCGCTGGTGCTGAATGCCCTGTGGCAAAACCAACCCGGGCAGACGGGCGTCGGCAATCTCGACGAGCTGCTCGGGCGCGGGGGGCTGGCCAGCATGAGCTGGACTCTGCTGCTGGCGCTACAGGCTCTGGCGTTGGGAGGACTGCTCCATGGCGCCAGAATTCTCGACCGCTTGCTGCAGGATATCATTACCCGTGTGCGCAGGACGGGAAGCCTGGTGGCGAGCACTATCGTTGCCGGGGTTATGGGTAATTTCGCAATGGGCGAAGCCTACATCACGATCATTCTCAACTGTCAGCTGTTCGGAAAAAAATATGCCGAGGCCGGCCTCGACGCCGCGGTACTGTCACGCAGCGTGGAGGAAGGGTCTACCCTGACCACAGGACTGATTCCCTGGACCACCGCCGGCGCCTTTTACTCCGCAACTTTGGGCGTTGCCGTACTGGACTATCTGCCCTATGCACTGTTCAATTACATGAACGGCATTGTGGCCATCGCCATGGCGAGTCTGGGCTGGGGGCTGCTGCGACCCCGTGAATCTGACTCACAGAGCCAGGCAGACCAGGTTGTCGACAAGCCGCAATGAATAGACACGCCGTTTTTGCAATCCTGGATTGCATCGGCAATGGACTGGAGGCTAAACGATTTGGCAGCTCCAGGGAGGTTCTGAATAATACAGACATGCACGAGATTGCTATCAGCATGGATGGCCGCGGTCGCTGGATGGACAACGTGTTCATAGAGCGCTTGTGGCGCAGCGTCAAATACGAGGAAGTCTATCTGAAAGGGTATGAAGCATCGAAAAACTCTAATTTAGGGTGCAACTGAAACGGGGATGTTTACAAATTCTCCTTTGCGTGTAGCTTGGCGGCTCATGCATTGGAGTTACTATGGGACTTCCGGATCTGTCAAACTGAGAAAGCCTCCGCAGCAGAGCCTGGGGGTCTCCCCTAATTCTAGGAAACGGGGTAGAACTCATGGAGGCACGTCGCGCTGAGTTTGATTCCGCTGAGTAAGGCTAGCTGACTTATGGTCCTTTGCAGGCGGCTACCGATTCGAGTTCTTGCGTTCTTCTGTTCAGGGGGGAACTGGCAATGGCGTGGTTTGAGGATGGAAATCCCTGTGGTTACTTCGGCAGAAGCTTCGCTGAGTGTTTTACGGCCGCAGGCTGGTTAACCGCAAATAAGCCCTTTGCGAAAGGGAAGATAGAGCCAGAGGTTAAAGCTAAACTCCAGGAGCAAGCGGCATTAGGTGCAAGCCCGTTCATTATTCTTTTTGCTTACTTTGGTGTCCACTCGTGCGAGCTGTGTCATAACGCAGCTTCGGGAGACAATTTTTTTATCCCAGATAAAAGTACGAACACTATTTGGGCAGCACCTAGCCTGATTGTTCACTATATCGATGCACATGATTATCTTCCGCCGGATGAGTTCCGGGCTGCAACTCTGGCATGCCCTGAAACTGGCAGCAAGCTGTACTTTGAGCAATTCTTCAGTCTTTGTAATGAATCTCTCGGGGAAGAGGCCAAAGGCGACCTGGGAATGCAAAGGTCCGTACAGGAAAGTCTCAAGAGAGGGCCTGACGTATTTCAGATAAAAGTGGCATGTTACAAAGGAGAAAGATTCCCGATTAAGCGGTTACCGCGTGAGATACAATGGGTGGAGTTCGACAGAGATGGCGGTTCATTTGGACGGGCGCCCGACAACAAGTGGGTGCTGCCCGGCGAAGCCCATACACTCGATGAAGTTCAAGGTGAGTTTTACTGGAAAGACAAGCAATTCTACCTGAAAGACACGAGCACTAAAGGCATCTTTGTCAATGGTGAAAGCCGCCCGGTTGGGAACGATAATTCCTATCCTATCCAACACGGAGATCGACTAAAGTTTGGCGATTATGAGCTGGAAGTTTGTGGCTTTGGACATAATGAGCGGTAGTATTATTCGATCCAAACCAAAATGAATAGCGGCGGGCAATGTGCGACGATGTTCGCAATGAGCTCGCGCACGATCTTGGCGGATCTGTACTCTGGATCCAACTTCTCTTTTCTGACTTGACCGGTTCGTTTTCAGCAGTGCCACAGCGTCCCCAATCGGTTTGTTCCGCGTGCTGGGCCATCTTGTTCTTAATCTTGTCTGCAATTGACCAAACCGCTGTTTAGAAGAAGAACCAAATGATTCGGCACACGCAGCCATCAATAATTTATAATGGCGTTACACCACCGTGGATTACAGTTCCCGCCTGGAAAACAGAAGGGAAGGAAAGAGCTGAGTTATAACGGACCACTGACCAGGCCAGAGAAACAAGGATTGCTGGTTAAGGAACCTCATTGGTCTATTTTCACCGACTGTTTATTCATTGAAGTACACCAAATAGCTTCTGAATAAAGTCCAATCCCCGCAACTTTCAAGTTGTGAATCGGGTGCTGTGCCGATGAATATCGGTGCCATATCCAGCAGTCTGGCCAACCCCAGCGAATCCTCACCGACGAACCGAATAGAGACCAATGTACCCATGTCGTCGATTCCGTCATTTCCCCCTATGAATCGGTGTGAAAGCTGTTGTTGACTCGTATTTCCCTGTCCAAAGTTTTCACCAAGATCGCCTATGCGTGAATAGAGCTACGCTAAATCGGCACCGCGCTTCAATCTGCACCTGCGGGCAGCAATGAGCGTCGTGTCATTGTCTCCGCCAGCATAGGCATTGCCGGAACCAACGTTTCTGTTGATCCAGTAAGTGCGATTGACATTGTCACAAGACAGTAGCTCTCTCAGATGTCTAGCGGGGCCGGACGTCTCAGAAGGTTCGTAACTCGCCCAATGAGCCATGTTGTCCCAGTACGCAAAGCGAACCAGAAAATTCTCCGAAAACGGGCCAGTGGACATTGGACGAAAATAGAACAAGGAATTCGGGCCAGTGTCCGGCTGCTGAACGGCTCTGGCCACCCTGACTATTTCTTCAACTGAATGGCCGTGCTTAATCGAGCAGACTGTATTGACCTGTAGATTGCCCGGTGGCATCTGTTGTGCATTAAGGGAGATAGACAGTAGCAAAGTTGGCAATATTGCCGCGCAAACTGAGAATATTTTGTGGTGTGGCATTTTGAGCTCCTTTAGGGACACTAATAGTTTAATAGTTTAGCGACCCCGATCACACTAAAGCTATTAAACTATTAGTGTCCCCTGCCTCCTGCCTCCCTGCCTCCCAATCCGCCTCCGACACGCCAGCCTCATCTCCATCACCGGCTCAATCAGATCAGCGACAGAGGGTCCTGCTGCCTCAAACGACATCGTGGTTGAAAGCTCCCGTGATGGCGATGTCTACAACACCGTTGCCAGTCTTGATTTGGAGAGAACGGTAAGTAAACGTTTCGCCGGTGAAGTTTTCTCCCTGGACACTCTCGCCCGTTACATCCGTTTCGACATTGAGTCCAATTATGGTGTCCGTTTTTCCGGCCTGTCTGAAGTGCAGTTCCAGGGTGAGTTTGCTGCAGCCTGAACCCGGTTCAATGATAATGATGCTGATGGGATTGGCCGTACTGTTAACCATTGGCAGGAAGCAACAGATAAAGCAGATGGCATAAAAATTTTAAATGCCACCACCCTGTAACCGGGCATTTTTCTTACAAAGTCGTTTCACCAAATCATCAACCCTCTAGGTGACCCCAGTACTTGGCTGCCACTACCTCTCTTTCTGTCAGTATTTTTTACAATCAGTGAGTCCGGGGTTTTTATCTTACTGATATTTATAAATATTTATTTTGGTATATAAATTGCAATAAATAATTTGTAAGCAAAATGAATTCTACGTATCTAAAGTTAAAGGGAGTTTAAAGCCATGCGCTTTTCCATAAAGATATTATTACCAGCAGTACTATGCATGACCGCCATATCTTCGCCAGCATTGGCGGGCCTCTTTGTATTTGAAGATTTGTCAGCAAATAACAGCGGACAAGGTTCATTTGGTGGTGACAAGCTGGATTCTGTATCAGGTAGCTACAACGACATTACTGAACAATTTACCTGGGATGTTGAATTCAATTCGAATCCAACACCTGTGGATGGATTCTGGCTGGTGGTCAACAATGGACCAAACCCCAAACAATCTAATGTCAATGAACTTGCCATCATGTATGGCGATATGGACACCAATACCCTAACGACCTATGTCTACAATGGACAAAACAGTGCCAGCAGCTGGAACAATCCCGGCATTCACCTGCAGACAGACACCTTCACGTCTGACAGCGATTCTTTAAGCATCGATATCAATGCCACGGCAATCAATGACTGGTCTACCAACCCACTGTATACGGGCATTTCATTTGATGACAACATTGGCATCTGGTTCCATATTTCCACCGGGTCAAATTTCGTCTACGATGGTAATGAGATTGATCAATATAACTTTTCCAGCCAGGGCTGGTATGACAAGGCCAATCTGACCACCACCAGTGTGCCGGAACCCTTCAGTTTTTCTTTACTTTTACTTGGCGTGATTGGACTGTTTGCTAGTCGCAGAAAACGCGGTTTGTAATTCTTGTAAGTCACATTAAAAAAAGGGGCATGATCCTACGATCATGCTCCTTTTTTATTTTTATTCCACATGAATTATTTCAGCTCGAGTTAGGAAGTATTCACGCTATAACCGATCCTGAATTCGATCAAATTCTCCAAACTTCTAGCCATAGTCAAGGTCTACTCAGCTGACAAGCGGCCCAAACCCCTGTAAATCTTCTTCTATTGCGCGAGATATCACCGCGCTCGCCTCAGTAATACTGGATTCTGCACAACAAGGCCGAGTAAGACCCTGCCGCCTTCCCTGGCAGCGTCTCTTTGTTCCCATCAGTAATTCATGATTGGTCAAGCAGCCCAAGCTGAGGTTGGTTCCTGGGGTTTTTGAACGGAATCAATCAATGGCTGACCCTTCATCGAACTTCAATTCCCTGATGTAACTCTCCAACAAATTTTTTTGCTGATCATCAAACAGATACCCCAGTTTACTGCGGCGCCACAAGATGTCTTCGGCACAGCGAGCCCACTCTTGCCGACAGAGAAAATCGACCTCTCTCTGATACAGATCGGCACCGAGGTTCACGCCCAGGTCGCCGATATTGGTGGCGCCTCTAAGTAGCTCGAAACAGCGGGTGCCGTAGCTATCAAGCAGGCGCCCAGACAGGTCCGTGCCAAGCCAGTCGTATTGGCTGGTCAGCTCCTGCAGCAGGGTCTCTGAGCTCTCGAAGTCTCCGCCTGGCAGCGCTGCAGTGGCTGTCCAAGGCGCGCCCATGCGGGGAAAGAAGCGCCCGAGCTCCGCCATGACATGCTCCGCGAGAATGCGATAAGTCGTCACCTTACCCCCATAGACCGATAGCAGCGGCATGGGATCGTCGATTAATTCCAGGGCGTAGTCACGGGAAGCCTTGGTTGCCGAATCACTGCTGTCATCGATCAGAGGGCGCACACCAGAGAAAGTGCTGACAATGTCTGAACTCTGCAGGTTTTTGCGGAAATACGAGTTTGTGAGTGAGATCAGATAATCGACCTCGGCCTTAGAAATCCCGACGGCATCCAAATCGCCCGTGAATTCCTCCTCCGTGGTACCTACTAGTGAGTAACGATCCAGATAAGGAATAACGAAGACAATGCGACCGTCCTGGTGTTGCAACAGAAAAGCCTGGTTATGCTCGTAGAGTCGGGGCACGACCAAATGGCTACCTTTAACCAAGCGCAGCTCATGGGTCGGCGGCCGCTGTGTGAGCTTGCCCTCGAGCGCTGACACCCAGGGACCAGAGGCATTAACCAGAACTCTGCATTGCTTCTCGACTACCCTGTTGGCGCTACGGTCCTGCAGAACGACCTTCCAGCCACCACGATCCGGGCGTATCCCTACACACTCCGTTCGGGTCAGAATCTGAGCGCCTTTGACCCTTGCCTGCAGGGCATTGGCCACAACCAGGCGCGAATCATCGACCTGAGCATCCCAGTATTCGAAGCCTTGCCTAATCGATGCATTAAGCGGGCCGTCATCTCCATAACGCACACGCCTGGATTGACTGAAGGCTTTGCGCCTGGCCAGGTGATCGTAAATGAACAGGCCCGCGCGCAGCTTCAGGGCGCTGCGTGAGTGCGAAGTCATCGGTATTTGAAATGGAATCGGCTTGATTAGGTGCGGAGCCGATTGAGTGAGAATTTCTCTTTCCCGCAAAGACTTACGAACCAGACTAAACTGGAAGAACTCGAGATATCGCAATCCACCGTGGATGAGTTTGCTTGACCAGGACGATGTGGCGCTGGCGAGATCGTTTTTTTCGCAAAGCACCACATCCAGACCGCGGCCCGCGGCATCGGCGGCAATCCCGGCACCATTAATGCCTCCGCCTATGATCAGCAGATCGTGAATCTGGTCAGTTTGCTTGGCTTGCATTCACTGGGGGCGCGGCTGGCGGCACTGGGGTCGTGAAACTCTTATTGCTCAATCGGATCAATGCAAAAGGGCTGTGGACGCAGTCTAGCATGCCAGGCTTCAATATTTTGGGACAATCCAGTAGCCTCAAAGGTCGGGTTGGGTCTGAATAGTGAAAACATGCCCAGGTGCTTTTCACTGCGAATGAGAATCACAAGATGAGCGAACTGATACTGGCAATCGACCAGGGTACTACTAGCAGCCGGGCACTGATTTTCAATCGGGCGGGGCAGCAGCTCGGTCTGGGCCAGCGGGAGTTCAAGCAATATTATCCCGCAAACGGCTGGGTTGAACACGACGGAGAAGAAATCTGGGACACGACGCTGTCCAGTTGCCTGGCAGCGATCGACAACGCCGGCATCTCGGCTTCCGACCTTGCCTGTATCGGTATCAGCAATCAGCGCGAGACCACGTTGTTGTGGGATAGGGAAACAGGAACTCCGGTGCACCGTGCAATCGTCTGGCAGGATAGACGAACTAGCAGGTTTTGCGAGCAACTCAAGCAACAGGGCCTCGAACAAAGCGTCCAGGAAAAGACCGGATTGGTCATCGACCCCTATTTCTCGGCGACCAAACTGAAATGGCTGCTGGATAACGTCGATGGCGCCCGTCGACTAGCCGAGCAGGGGCGCCTGGCCTTCGGGACTGTCGACAGCTTTCTACTCTGGAGATTCACCTCAGGAGAGAGTCATGTCACTGATGCGACCAATGCCTCCCGGACCATGTTATTCAATATTCACGAGCAGTGCTGGGACCAGGAACTATTGTCCCGGCTCGAAATCCCCTCTAGCGTTCTACCGGAAATTTATGACAGTGCGGCCGACTTCGGTCATAGCGAAGCCAGTCTTCTCGGTGCGTCGCTGCCAATAACTGGCGTGCTCGGTGATCAGCAGGCAG
>Ga0207419_1002657_pt1 | contig 11500 bp, 5 predicted proteins | sample ElkSloMetagenome_4_FD_184723 | JGI IMG/M metagenome (GOLD analysis project Ga0207419, IMG submission 184723) | Hot spring microbial communities from Elkhorn Slough, Monterey Bay, USA - MD2A (version 2) | ecosystem: Environmental > Aquatic > Marine > Intertidal zone > Estuary: Microbial mat ... | reverse complement strand
TTTGGATGGTGGAACGTACAATAGAAGCTATGAAGACGAAAGTGTACCGGAAAATGAAGGAGTAGATACAGGGAATAATCTTATCACCTTTAACGGACAGACAGATAGCGGCTTTACTCTAGAAAAAGCTAACTACACAGCAGGTGAAGCGGCTAGGTTTGTAGGGGCGCCTGAGATATTCTATACCACATTAGAAGGCAGGCAGAATTGGAACCAACAGTCTAAGTGGTCATTAACAGATGATGGCGTGGATGATGGTAATACAGGAGTACCAGGTGTAGGAGACGTAGCCGTTATCAAAAGCTACGGTAATAGCAACCAAAATCACTGGGTAAATGCCAATATTGATTTAACCATCTCAGAACTTGTTTTTGATAATAGCTTAGGAGGTTGGAACCCTCGGTTATGGGTAACCAGAAGGAATGCGAGCCTTAACTTAGGCCCTGTATCTGGAGTAGGCACAATTTATCTTGAGGTAACGGCAGTTCAAACTCCAACATTTAATGGGGCTACCGATCTTGGTTCTTATGCAAGGGAGGCTAATAGCTTCTTCGTTTATAGAATCGATGCAGATAACCAAACGGTTGACATGATCAATAACATTCCTGAATACCCTAACCTTAGGATAGAGGCAGGCAATGGTAATGGAGACGATAATAACCGCATACTACAAACAAGTATCCCAATTACTATCAACCAAGATGTGCGTATGGATCGTTCTCCACGTTGGCGAATTAACCATGATGTGTCCATAGCTAGGAATCTGCGGGTTACATGGCAAGCCAATCGCACAACTGTTGAGATTGGTGATGACCGTGAAGTAACATTGGAAATTGGAAACGATTTGCGAATGGAAAACGGTAATGGCAATGACGGTGCCCGGTTCTTAGTAAAGAATGATAACCTAAATGGTTATAGACACAAAGTTCGAGTAGGTGGAGATATAGAGTTTGAAGGAAACCTAGATGGTAGTTCAGAATTTGACCTCTACAATGGTACCGGAAATAACAACAATGCAATATTAGAATTAACTGGAACTGGTAATTTCACTTTTAGTAATAATTCTACGGCTTCTCTGACCCCTGACCTATATCGTGTCGTGATGAATAAAGAGGCGGGTACTGCCACTTCTTTTTCATTCAACAATATTATTAATTTACCTACGCCCGCTACAATTGAAGAACAGCCCGTTGAAGTCCTCAATGGCCTCCTTATCCTCAATGATGCAGGAATAGATGTCAACCTAACTGACGAGGACAGAGGAAACTTTTTACTCCCAAATACAAACAACCCAGAAGCTTCATCGGGCTCAGGTGGTTTAGAAATAGCTGCGGGAACAGTTAGAATAGAAGGAGATGATACGGGCATGCTACTGGACGGCCTCTTGCGAGTAAGTGGTGGTACTTTAGATATGGCACCTGTTGCTGGTAACGGGAACAATTTTGTAGAAATCTCTTCTTCAGGCAATGCCCAAATGGAAATTTCAGATGGGACGTTGGATATTGGTGGCCAAGTAAGACGTGCAACGGCCAACACTACAGGCGTATTAAGTTATAGACAAACAGGAGGTACAGTAAATATAGCTACCAGAAACGGAAGTGCAGAACCTGCACGGGGCATTTTCGAGGTAATGAACCTAGGGAGTGAATTTACACACACTGGAGGTGCACTTAAATTTTTCAACAGTAATAATTCTGCCAATGTACCTTCAGTACGTCTAGAGCCAACAACTGGCCATACAGATGGATCGGTCATCACATTTGGCAACACCACAGGTGACACCAACATGGGTATCAAATCAGCTATCGCACTCAATCGTATAGAACTGATAGGTACGAGTAATCCCACTGTTAAAATTTATGAACTACCTCTTGTTTTGGATAGCCTTACAATCAATGCAGACAATACCTTCGATGCTAATGGTTTTGGGCTCACATTCCAAGGTGGTAGCCTGATAAACAATGGTACCTTTACCAGTAGTGGCGATGTATTCAATCAACAGACCACCACCTTTAATTCGAGCGATGTGCAAGAAATCAGAGGAAGCGGTATCTCCAACTTCTGGAGGCTAACAAAAACTGGCTCCGATAGCCTTTATCTGGTTGATCAAAACATAACAGTACAGGACAATCTCAGATTGGAGACAGGGGTTTTTGAGACTAAAGATAATGCTGTAATAGTTCTTGGTGATGTACTCAACGACGCAAGACACAGTAGTGCAGCACCCACTGGGTCAGGTCCTAGACCACAATTAGGTATCGTAATGGCAGGTACAGAAAAACAAAGGTTACTACGTTCTGTCTCAGGTACAAGCTACTTCGGTACATTATCTATTGAAAATCCAAATGGCGTAATCATCGAAGATGAGACTTTCTACACCTTTCAAGCTGATCAAGCTTTGGTATTAAGAGATGGAGTATTGGATATCAGTTCCAACCTTTTTGTTATAGGGCCCAATGCTACCGTACAAAATGCTTTTGGTAATTCAGGTAGGGACGACTTTAATGTAAACAATATGGTACAGACCAATAGCACCTTTCAAGACTTTGGCTTACGAAAGATATTCAATAATGGAGTTGAGACAGACTTTGTTTGGCCAGTAGGTCAAGGTGCCTATACTCCTGTAGTCTTAGATATGACCGCTGCGCTCAATACAACCGGGACAACGGGCCATATCACCATCAGGCCGTCCAACGAACCACATCCTACGGTCAATGATCATGACAATACCGTGCTCGATCCCGATTCTCCTGGTGAGATAATCGACCGAAATAATGTACTACAGTACCATTGGATTATAAAATCAGAAGGCATCGATGCCCTTACCGCAAATTTAGAACTGATATACGACGATAGCCATGTGAGTTTAGACAATAATGGAGTGACCCATGCAGATGGCCCTTTTGATGAGTCTAATTATGCTGCGGCTAGACTATTGTTCAACGGGAATGTCTGGGACAAGGCCTATGATCAAGCCTCAGTGAACGAGGGCGATAATATCATCATATTTGATAACTCAGTGTTCAGCGGTGCAGGTATCGGGGACGCAGACATCACGGGCGATTATACAGCAGGGCTATTATTAAAGGACGATGGGAGTTATTTGGAGGTTGGGGCTATCCCCAATAGGGTGCCCGAGTATGAGAGCAGAAATTTTACGGGTCTATATGCAAGCGGTTCAGATTGGACAGGGCTAAACGGCACCCCCAATCTTCTTCCGGGGGAGTCACCCGTTGGCGCCATCCTCTACATCCGCAGTGGGGATGATATGCGCATCAATACGGCCAATTCCCGTATCTACCGAACTATCATAGAAGAAGGGGCGACCTTGGAACTGACCGATGCGGCACTCAACACCCGTTTGGGTATCGTAGAAGGTACAGGTACACTTAAACTGACCAATACCACTCCCGGTCAGGCCATTCAACTACCCGCAGGATATTATGAGGACTTCTTTACCTGTAACGGTGGCAGGATAGAGTATTCGGGCAGTGTGGACTATAAAGTGCTAGCCGGTCTCGTAGAGGTGCGCGGGGTTACCTTCAGTGGTTTGGGCGATCGGGAATTCTCCAATACGGACATCACCGTTTGTGAAGACCTTATCTTAAGGGACAATGTCAGTATCACGAACACTTTCGGAAGGGATATCACGGTAAGGGGCAACGTGATCAAATCAGACAACTCGACCGCTACTCTACAGCCTTTCATAGGCGGCAGTGCCACCTTGACCTTGGACGGTACGAGTGCCCAAGAGATACGGGGGTACTTTACAGGGAGCAGCGCCATTTACAACCTGAGGATAAACAATAACTCTGGAGTATCTATTGTAAACACTGCCGAACCTGGCATAACGGCCAATGGAGATGTAGAGGTCTCTAACCTACTGACCCTGAGCAATGGCCTCGTTACGACCGATGTGGACAACTCACTAAAGATATTGGCAGATGCCGATGTCTCCGGTGGTGGCAACTTTGCTTATGTAAATGGGCCACTTGTAAGGGAGATGAGGAACGGCAGTGGTAGTTACCGTTTCCCAATCGGTACGGCCAGTAGATATGGAAGGATAGATCTTGAAAACCCAAGAGATATAGATACTCCCTCAGGCATAAAAGACTGGACAGCTACCTATTACTATGACCTCAACCCTTATGAACTTTTTACCATGACCGCCGATGCACAAACAGCAGGTGTAGAGAAGGCGAGTACCTGGGAGTATTGGAATTTAGATGCAATTTCTCCTGCAAGTGCAAATGTACGACCTTATTGGGGCGCTGACTCTGACGTGACCGACCTAAGTCATCTAAGAGTCATCTATTGGGATGAAGATTACGCACCTAGCGCCGCATGGGAAGTTTTACCAGAGGTGAGTGCGCCAACGGGCAGTTCAGCAAGTGGCAACCTATCTGCAGGGCCATTATCTTTCAGTACCAAAACAGTGACCTTTGGTACCATCAACCAGAGCATTACCTTGTTGCCCGTAGAGCTATTATACTTTAGAGGTGAGGCAAGGGATAATGGAAACCTCCTGTTTTGGGCCACGGCCTCAGAAGTAGACAATGCCTACTTTGAGGTGTTACGTTCCGATAACGGCAGGGATTTCGAGCCCATCGGGAAGGTAGACCCCAAGGGTGGAGTAGAGCAAATGGCAGAATACAGATTTATAGATAGGGATGCAAAAACGGGAACTACCTATTATATGCTCAAACAAGTAGATAAGGATGGCAACTACGCCAACAGCGAAGTAATCGCCATCAAATACGAAAGGTTGGGCAAGGCTGAGGTAGAATTGTCGGTCTTCCCAAATCCTGTAACAGCAGAGGAATTTGAACTACTCGGAGAGTATTGGCAGCCCGACCGCAGGTTGCATTACAAGATAATGGATGTAACGGGCAGTCTTTTGAAAATGGGCGGTGTCGATATCGATGCCAATGGCATCGTGCAACATCAGGTAAAACTGCCAGAAAACCTTTCTACCGGGGTGTACATATTGTTTGCCTCTGACGGTAACAATCAAAAGAGTATTAAAATAATGATTGAATAAAGAAGAGGATAATTACATTCAAATCTCTTGAATGGATGCGCTGGATTACTTTCGATCCAGCGCATCCATTTTTTATTATATGCTATATTTTTTCACCAAATAGTGAGTTTAGATTGCGGCTAATTTTTAGGAGAAATTTCACACCACCTATGTTTTGTTAAATAAAATCAAAGCTAAATTAGGTGGGTAAGTATGTTGTTATCGAGCTCAAAATCTCGGGCATATATTTCCCAAATCTTTTACAGATAGTACTGCAAAAGATTTGTGAAACCGCTTGGAAAGCCGCTTGGAAAAGCCGCTTGGAAAGATTTTAGTAAACGCTCAAATTGGATTTTTACAGTTCAGGTAGCTTTTAGAAAATTGGGCAAATATTAATTTGTAACTTCAAAGTCGATATCTGAACAAAAAAAAATATGAAAAGCTACCTTATCAATCATCATAAACTAACAGGAATACTATTTATCTCACTATACTTAGTAATAGGAACAAAAAGTGCACACTCGCAGCAATTTTGGTATAACAAGCCAGCATCGAACTGGTTAGAGGCCCTACCTGTAGGAAATGGCAAAATGGGAGCGATGGTTTTTAGCCATCCTCAAAAAGAAAGGATTCAATTAAATAACGATTCACTTTGGCCGGGAGGCCCCGAATGGGCGGATAATAACAAGGGCAACCCAGAAGACCTTGCAAAAATCCGTAAGCTTTTGCGCGAGGGAAAGCATACAATAGCAGATAGCTTATTTGTAGAAAGCTTTTCACGCAAACAGATCAAATTATCACACCAGACAATGGGTGACCTTTCCATTGAATTCGACGGTCATCAAAAGTTTTATAATTATAAAAGATGGCTAAGTCTTGACTCTGCCATTGTCAACTCTGTATTCAAGCTTCCGACCGGAACGGTGAGGCAGCAAGTTTTTACCTCTTATCCCGACGATGTATTGGTCGTACATTTAGAGACTACAGCGCCGCAAGGCATCAACTGTCAAATAAAATTGTCCCGACCAAAAGATAACGGACGCCCTACCGTAAAGGTAAAATCTACAGACAATGGATTGGTCATGGATGGTATGGTTACCCAACATGGAGGCCTATTAGACTCAGCGCCCAATCCTGTAGATTATGGGGTAAAATTTCAGGGATTGTTGAAAGCCAAAGCCACGGGTGGTACAATAGTGAGCCAAATGGATGTTTTGAAATTGAAAAATGTAAAAAAGGCTACATTATATTTCTTTAGTGCTACCTCTTGGTACCATGAAAACTTCAAACAAATCAACGCTTTTAAATGGGACAAAGTAGGTTCTAAATCCTTTGAGGATCTGATACGAGATCATGTAAAGGACCATCAATCTCTGTACAAAAGAGTAAGCTTGAACCTAGGAAATGGAAATACAGATTTCCCTTCTATAGACAAGCGTTTAGAGGAGGTCTCTAAAGGAAAGACCGACCCTGAACTAGAGGCGCTGTTGTTCCAATTTGGGCGATACCTGTTGATCGCTTGTTCGCGTCCGGGAAGTAGTCCTGCCAACCTACAAGGCCTATGGAACAAAGAGATAGCTGCTCCTTGGAACGCCGATTACCATTTAAACATCAACCTTGCCATGAATTATTGGCCTGCCGAAGTAACCAACCTGAGCGAATGCCATGAGCCGCTTTTCGGTTTTATAGACCGATTGATAGAAAACGGTAAAAAGACAGCCAAAGAACAGTACGGATGTAGAGGCGCTGTGGTACACCATGCCACTGACTTTTGGGCGCCTGCTTGGATGCGTGCAGCAGAAGCTTATTGGGGCGGATGGATAAACGGAGGCGGATGGATTGCCCAGCACTTGTGGACTCACTACCAGTTTACCGAGGATAAGGAATTTCTTGAAAACAGAGCATATCCTGTCTTTTATGAATTGGCTAGGTTCTATTGCGATTGGCTACAAGAAGACCCTCTTAGCGGAAAGTTGCTTTCCTATCCGTCCACTTCTCCAGAAAACTCCTTCATAACTGAAAATGGAGAAAGGGCCGCCACTGCTATGGGCACAGCAATGGATCAGCAAATCATCGCAGAGGTTTTTGACAATTTTATAAATGCATCCAAAATATTGGGAAAGGAAGATGAATTTACAGAGGAAGTAATCAACAAGAGAAAGCGGTTAAAGTCAGGTGTAATGGTCGGCCCTGATGGCCGTCTTCAAGAATGGATCAAGCCTTATGAAGAATTTGAAAAAGGACATAGGCACATGTCGCATTTATATGCCTTTCATCCTGCGCATCAAATTACCCTTGAAAAGAATCCTGAGGCTATAGAAGCTGTAAAGAAAACCATAGACTTTCGTTTGGGCCATGGAGGTGCAGGCACAGGATGGAGCAGGGCTTGGTTGATCAACTTTGCAGCAAGGTTAAAAAATCCTAAAATGGTAAGGGAACACGTAGGACTCTTTTTTCAAAAATCTCTGGCCAGTAACCTGTTCGATCTTTGTCCGCCTTTTCAGATTGATGGAAATTTTGGATATACTGCCGGTATAGCCGAGATGCTGCTCCAAAGTCACCAAGGCTACATAGAACTATTGCCGACCCTGCCTGAAGAATGGGAAAGTGGTGAGATCAAAGGTCTAAGAGGCAGGGGAGGGTTTGAAGTAGATATTGCATGGGAAAACGGTCAACTTTTAGAAGCCAAGGTTACATCGGAAAATGGTAAGGATTGCGATGTGGTTTATGGAGGAGCTCGGGTCAATCTTTCATTTAAAGATGATCAACCTATTTATTTGGATGGTACATTGACTTTGAAATACTAAACAAAATGGGATTTTTGAAAATTAGATTGTTGGTTGCACTAATACTTGTTGTTCCACTAACAGCCTTTATTCTAGACAAACCAAAGATATTGATCATTGGAGATTCGATTTCGATAGGATATACCCCTTTTGTAAAAGCTAATTTAGCAAGTGATGCATATGTTTTTCATAACCCGGGCAATGCCGGACATACAGGAATGGGCCTAAATAACATCGATGAGTGGATCGGTAATGAAAAATGGGATATCATTCAGTTTAACTGGGGATTATGGGATCTATGTTATCGCCATCCAGACTCAAAAGTTCAGGGGAACAGAGATAAGGTAAATGGGAAGATTACCTTTGAGATAGATGAATATGCTTCTAATCTTGATTCTTTGGTATCTCTTTTAAAAGCAAAGACCGATGCAAAATTGGTTTTTGTAACTACCACGTATGTTCCTGTAGATGAAGCCGGTAGATTTAAAAAAGATGCTAAAAGATACAATAGGATAGCTAAGAGGATTATGAAAAAACATGCGATTGCTGTAAATGATATCTTTAAGCAATCTAAGAAAATCCATAAGAAGTTTGGAAAAGGAACAGACGATGTCCATTATTTAGAAGAGGGATATGAAGAGCTAGGCGGAGTCATTTCAAAGTATCTCAAAGAAGAAGTATTATCGATAGAAAGTAAATGACAGGAGCTCCAGTCTTTGTCATCTCGTGTATGCTTTCAAATACATTTATAGAGATTTGATGGTGAGAAATGAATGTAGTAACTATGCCCAAACGAAAAACTAGGATAAATGAAATTTAAGATAACAGTACTGCTATTTGTATTTTTAATAGGCAAAACTACTTACGCCCAAACTAACATAGATAGTAGCAAAGTTGTGAGAGTACTCTCATTTAACATTCTTCATGGCGCCACCACCAAAGGCGATTTTGACTTGGATGCCATTGCAAAGGTAATAAAAGAAGCGGATCCTGATTTTGTTGCCTTACAGGAGGTCGATTTTAAAACCAATAGGGCCAGGAACTTAGATTTAGTGACAGAACTCGGGTGGAGAACGAAAATGGCACCTATTTTCGGAAGGGCCATGAAATACGATGGCGGTGAATATGGTGAGGGCATTTTGTCCAGGTATTCATTCATCATGAGTAGGAATATTGCTTTGCCCTACACCCCTAAAAACGAACCTAGAGCAGCATTAGAAATAATAACTGAGTTGGCATCAGGTGATACTGTAGCCTTTGTGGGAACCCATCTTGATCATTTAAAAGATGAGAAAGATAGAATAGCACAAGCGAAAAGAATCAACGAGGTCTTTTCCTCAAATCAATACCCAACTATTTTGGCCGGGGACTTAAATGCCACACCAGAAAGTACGCCTATCAATATTCTGGAGGAAATATGGACGGCTTCTTACGATAAAAACAATCCTTCACCCACCTTTCCTTCCGACAAGCCCACTATTAAAATCGATTATGTCATGTTCTATCCTAAAAACAGATGGAGGGTACTTTCCAAAGAGGTCATTCAGGATAAGATTGCCTCGGACCACTGTGCGTACCTAGTGGTTTTAGAATTGTTGGAAGAATGAAAAAATGCATCGATAGCAAAAATTTTGTCAACCGTAATTGAATTGTAGATTTCTACAACTAAATGATTGGCTCATCGATATGAAACATCGATACCGAACTTTGAGATTAAAGAAATCGGTGCTTCAATAAAGGATTGTAGCGAATTTACCGACCCATTGAGCACCCTTTCAAATATGTCTTTAATTTGGTCTGGCTGCTCGCAAATGCCTTGAATATTTGCCATATTTAACTGGTAAATGGCTTCTTTGAGCCCAGAAAAAGGCAAACCCGAAAATACGAGTCCCTTGTATATAACAAAGCAATTAAGATTCCCGAAGGTATATACGGAAGGAAGTTCTTTAGGAGTATAAACACTAGGCTGATGCCCCTTAAAGATAGATTTAACATTTTTGGCAGTAATCTGACCCATTTCAAGTGCCAAATAAGCCTGTTTTTCCCCACCGCCCGCAGCATCTACCGAATCGCCGATAATGAATATATTTGAATCTTGCGAACTCTGAAGAAAGCGATTGACCTGAGGCCAAGCTCCTTTTTCTGCAAGCCCCCATTTTTCTAGTTGAGGATTTGACCTCACACCGCCTGTCCAAATCGTTATATCTGAATGCAAGGTTTTCCCATCAGAAAGGGTAATGCTATCTTCATCGACCTGAGAAACCGTTTCTCTAAAATGGAAAGAAACAGGAAAGTTTTGGCATATTTTCAATATATCCTGATTTACCTTACCGGGCATTCCTGGTAAAAGTTGATTTTCTGCTTCTATTAAGCGTACAGATAGATGTTTGCTCTTTCTGTATCTGCGCAAAATCTCTCCCAATGATTCTATCCCCTCAACACCACCACCCACAATGGTAACAGTATAGGATAAGCCCTTATCCTCTAAAGAGAATAATTTCTTCCCGATTGTATAACACTGTGCGGCAGACTTAAAAGGGTAGGAGTGCTCTTCTACTCCTGGCACACCTCTGTCGTTGCTGATACCGCCTATTGATATGATCAAATAGTCATAGTTAAACGTATTAGCAGCACTAGTGGTAACATGTCGATTTTCTCTGTCTATATCGACTACTTTTTCTTGTACAAATTTTTGCCCTCTTCTTCCAACAATTTCCTGTATGTCAAGACGTACTTCTGCCGGTGCTTTAAAGCCGGATACCAATTCATGAATATTCGGTGCAAATTCAAATGATGGATTTTTATCGATTACCGTTACATCGCCAAATGCTCCTAGCTCTTTGGATGCGGCAAGACCAGCAAAGCCACCGCCGATGATAAGGATTTTTGGGTTGTTTTTAGATTTCATGTGCATAGTGGTCATACTTAATTTTAAAGAGTGTGTATGCCAGAATGTTTAAAAACTTCAGTAGTAACTAAAGGCCTAGCCAAGGACTATCGGTTCTCTAGCCATATTTGAACTGGCCCTTACGAAGTTCGGTAATCGCTTTTCACCCTCTTTATAGACTTTTAAAGCGTGTTTTTTAATAGGGCTGCGGGTCACGGACCTAGGATATTTAGATATTGATTATCAATTAGCCACATCATAACAAGTCTATTACATCGTATTCTTTCCTCTTTGATTGATAGTTAGATAGAAAAGAACGCTACCGAGCATATAAAAAATTATATCCCACCAGTCGGTGGTAAAATCTCTTGAAAGTAGTGGGAATAAAATTTCACCAACCACTACAATGAAAAACGTAGTCACCAGAATTTCGAGTACAGAAAGGTTGAAGGACTGCTTTCTGCCCAGAAGGTAGCGCCTTTCAATCATAAGAAAGGTCAAAATAATTGGCATGGCCAAAAGATTGTCAAGATAACGGTCTATTGTTGCGAAGTGAATATCCAAGCCCTTCTGTATAAGCTGATGAATCGCGAAAATGACGGCGCAAAGAATAAATACTGGGGATTTTAATACTTGCATGGTCTGATTTCTTTTCCTGTAGAAAAATTTAAAAAGCAGCAAAAAAGGTGATGGTCAAAATAAGTAGGATAACCGGGGAGAATAGCGTAAGGATCAATAATACGAAGGCTTTAAATATACCTTTAATTATTTTTAGGTAAAGCGGATCTTCAGGCACTGGACGTATCC
>Ga0207419_1002656_pt1 | contig 11500 bp, 8 predicted proteins | sample ElkSloMetagenome_4_FD_184723 | JGI IMG/M metagenome (GOLD analysis project Ga0207419, IMG submission 184723) | Hot spring microbial communities from Elkhorn Slough, Monterey Bay, USA - MD2A (version 2) | ecosystem: Environmental > Aquatic > Marine > Intertidal zone > Estuary: Microbial mat ... | reverse complement strand
GAACGGTAATACATGCCTCCGGCAATACCTGCAATAACAAGCAGGCGTATGGAATGACGTTTGAAAAACGCTTCATATTCTTCCATTTTCCAGGTCCGTATGGTAACGAAGAGTAATCCAAGAAGCCCGGGTACAAGTGAGTAAATCAGTATTTTCCCTGCAAATGGCCATTGGTTAAACTTCATTAGAATGCCGGTTACCATAAAAGCCGCTGCAACACCTGAAAATGCAGTCCAGCCGGCCAGTCCTTTACTTATTTTTGGCAGGTATTTATGTGCTGAAAATCCAATAAAAAGGTGTAACAAACCCAAAGAAACCAATGAAATATTCATTATAAATGCCCCTGTAATATCATTATAGGTGCGGCCAACCAACCCCACAGAAAAAACTACTACTATAATAAATTCAACATATTTTGCCTGCTGAAAAATATAACTACCGGAAAACTGATTCATCAATTTGTATTATTATTTTAATTCAACAATTGTAATTCCTGAGCCACCGTATTGCACATGCTCATCTTTACAGGCATGCACAAAATCAAGTCCACGAAGGTAACCCCTGATAAACTGGCGTAGAATACCATCACCTTTACCATGCAAAATCCGGACTTCAGAGGAATTGGTCAGTGCAGCATCATCCATAAAATTCTCTACAAGTTTTAAGGCATCTTCGGTTCTGTTTCCGCGTACATCCAGGCGCGGCTTAAAGTTCAGTTTTCTTTCAGAAAGGTCGCTTTGAAAACCTGCGCTCACTTTTATCCGGTTTTCTTTCTGGCTGTTTTTATACTCGTTGCTGCTGATCTTCTCAAGTTTATCTTCTTTTACCGTTGTAATCATGTTTCCAAAGGCCACGGAAATATTCTTTCCTGACAATTCCATTACCTCCCCGGCCGATTGCTGACCTGTAAGTCGCACTTTATCACCAATTTTAAGGGGTTGTTCCCGGGTATTTTCCTCCCTGGTGGGTAATTCGGTCTTTTTGACATTCTTTTTTCTGTTTTGCTTTTCCCGGATGCGTGCCATTTTTCCATCAATGGGACCGGATTCAGCAAATTCATCTTTTTTAACAGTTGCTTTCAATGCTTCAAGAGATTGTCTTGCCTCGCGGGTTTTTTCTTTATCTGCCTGACTTTCTTTTATAATCCGTATGGTATTTTCAATTTTACTGTTTACATCAGCAAGCAATTGTTCGGCTTCTGTTTTTGCTTTCCTGAGTGTTTCTTTCTGAAGTGCTTTTATATCAGCCAGTTCCTTCTCATAGCGCCCGAGGGTCTGTTCCAGTTTTTTATTTGAGCGCCGGATATTCTCACGCTTTTTCTCCCAATATCGTTTGTCACGCAAAACATCCTTAAGGTGTTTGTCAAAATCAATATGCTCCTTCCCCACCTTTTCAGATGCGTTTTTTAATATTTCTTCGGGTAAACCAATTTTACGTGCAATTTCAAAAGCAAATGAACTTCCGGGCCTGCCCACCTGAAGTTTGTATAAAGGTTCCAGTTTTTGTATATCAAACAGCATTGCACCATTTATGATACCGTGCTGTGAAGCAGCAAAATGTTTAAGGTTTGTATAATGGGTGGTAATTACCCCAAATGTAAGTTTCTCATTCATGCCCTGCAACAAAGATTCTGCAACAGCTCCTCCTAGCATGGGTTCCGTTCCGGCACCAAATTCATCAATAAGAATAAGTGTTTTTTCATTGCAATTCTTTATAAACGCCTTCATGTTTACCAGGTGTGAACTATATGTACTCAGGTCGTTCTCTATAGACTGCTCATCACCAATGTCAAGCATGATATTTTGAAATATACCATACTCAGAATTTTCACTGCCCGAGACTAGCATACCACATTGCAGCATATACTGAAGCAAGGCGACCGTTTGCAGACAAACAGATTTTCCTCCGGCATTAGGCCCCGAAATAACCAGTATTCGCTCTTCAGGAATAAGTTCAAGGCTCATTGGAACAATATCCCTGGATGCAGCTCTTAAAGTAAGATAAAGCAGGGGATGAAAAGCATCTTTCCACCGGATAATCTGTTCATCAAATACACGGGGAAGCACAGCATTGGTCTGCAGCGCATATTTGGCTTTGGCATGATTAAAATCCACCTGCCCAAGAAAAGTATAAGCTTCGGTAAGTTCAGGCAGGTAAGGCCGTAAAAAAATGGTGAAGTTTGTCAGTATTTTTACAATCTCCCGATGTTCTGCATATTCAAGCTCACGGATTTTATTATTGGCTTCAAATACTTCTGAAGGCTCAACAAAAGCAGTTTTACCGGTTGAAGATTCATCGTGTATAAATCCTTTTAGTTTCCGTTTATCTGAAGCATTTACAGGGATGACCGGACGGCCGTTTCGCATGGAAATGGTAGTATCTTTTTCCACCCAACCCTCAGACTGCGCCTGCTTAAGCAAACGTTGCATCCGTTTGCTGACTTCTGATGATAACTGATGCATGGAGGAACGAATGGCAGCCAGTTCCGGCGAAGCATTGTCCTTCACCTTTCCGTGCCTTGTTAGAATGGCGTTTATCTTATCCAGGATTGCCGGAAACTGCTTAACTGGTCCTGCCAGGTTACGGAGGCGCGGGAATTTTTCATATTCAAGGTTTTTCACAAAAGATACCAGCAAACGGATAGTTTCAAGCGATTTTTTTAAATCATTTACCTCCTCCAGTTCCAAAAAAGCACCTTCAACGGCAGCTTTCTTAAAAAACCGGGTAGCATCTATATAATGATCAAGCGGAATATTTTCTCCAAACAACAAAATTTGCCGAAATTCCTCTGTAAGTTCTATATTATGTGTAATAACATCAAAGGACTGGCTGAATTCCATTTCCTCAACCTCTTTTATACCCAGAGGACTCAGGCAATAATTTTTTAAACTTTCCCTTATGCGGGAAAATCCGGTTTTGAGTTCAAAATTGCTCGGGTATATCATAAGGTGTTTTGAAATTCAGGTGCAAAATTACGCAATCCAATGCTTCCAAAAAAATAGAAACAGGCATTTATTTTTTTCAAACACCATCATTTATTTATCTTTGTAGGCTTTCTTTTTAAAAAAGAAGAATAGATTCGTAAAAGCACCCAGAATGAATGAATTTTTAACAAAGAAAAAGAAAATACGATTCCATTCCTTAGCCAATGTTTCGTTGGCATTTTTGGTTTTAATACTTATTTTAAATGCTTGCAGGAATTCCGGAAAGGATCATAACCAGCCAATGAATGTACTTACCAGCGATGAAAAGGCGGCGGGATGGCAGCTGTTGTTTGATGGAAAAAATATGGATCAATGGCGGGGCTACCAATCAGATAGTCTTCCGGCACACTGGAAGGTAATGGATAGCACCATAACTATAGATGTAGCCCTTTCAGATGAACCCAGCGATATTATTACCCGCAAAATATATACTGATTTTGATCTGAAATGGGAATGGAAAATAGCCGGGGAGGGAAACAGTGGATTGTTTTATTATGTTACCGAAGATTATCCGGCTATGTATGCCTCAGGCCCTGAGTATCAAATGATAGATGATTTCGGCTTCCCTTCAGATTTGGAACCCTGGCAAAAAACTGCAGCAAATTACGCCATGCACCCGGCCAAAGATCCAAAAGTGAAACCTGCAGGTAAATGGAATTCCTCACGTATAAAAGTATCTGACAGTATTGTGGAGCATTGGCTAAATGGTGAAATAGTTGTGGCATATACGCTTTGGGATCAGGAATGGGATTCTTTAAAAAACGCCGGCAAATGGAAGGAATTTTCAGGCTATGGCATTGCTCAGGCAGGCCATATTGGCATTCAGGATCATGGCAGCCGGGTTTGGATCAAAAACATAAAAATAAAAGAACTTAATTAAATACCAATGACAAAAGTAAATAGAAATTTATCCAGCATTCAGTTAACATTACTTGTGCTTCTGAGGCTATCCATCGGGTGGCATTTCTTTTATGAGGGCCTTATCAAATTATTAAACCCGGGTTGGACCTCTGTAGGTTACTTAATGGATTCCAAAGGTTTTATGAGCGGATTTTTTCAATCATTCGCCGCAAATCCCACCACAATACAGGTGGTTGATTTCCTGAATATCTGGGGACTTATTGCCATTGGACTGGGCCTGATACTGGGTGCATATACCAAAATTGCTAAAATAGCCGCCATTCTGCTTCTCAGTTTTTATTATCTTTCTCACCCACCATTCCTTTCGTTAGAATATTTAATTCCTACCGAAGGAAATTATTTTATCATCAACAAAACCTTGATTGAATTGCTGGCCATAGCCGTTTTACTTGTATTCCCTACAAGTAAAATTCTGGGTTTCGACCGGCTGATATTTAAAAAATAAACAACTGAATTTTTCGTTTTTTATAGTAAATAACTCACAATGGCAACGGATAATAACAATAATAAAAACAACCAGGATAAAACAAATAATACATCAAAAAAGGGAGTTACCCGGAGGGATGTATTAAAAGGCATTGCTACCATCCCGGTAGTTGGCGGCGCCTTATATGGTGCACTAAAGCGACATCAGTACGATAATTTAGTAAAGAGCAAACTAGCAGAAGAGCTCCAGATGTCTTATGAAGCGCCTGATATTGGTGAACGAAACACCAGCGACGGACCAACCATACGTTTGGGTATTATAGGATTTGGTATACGGGGTAATCACTTATTGCGGGCTACCGGATATATGCATCCTGAAGATGTAGAAGATTGGAAAAAAGCAGCCGCGGTAGACAGTTACGATAAAAGATACCATGATTTTCTGATGCAGGATGACCTGAATGTGGTAATTAACGGGGTATGTGACATTTTTGATGTATATGCCGACCGTGCCCAGAGAGCCGCAGCTAATATTAACCGGGAAAGTGTTGAAGGAAAAATGGGGCCGGCTCCCCGCCGTTATAAGAATTACAAAGATTTACTTGCTGCCGATGATATTGATGCCGTAATCATAGCCACCCCTGATCACTGGCACGGCACCATGGCCATTGATGCCGCCAGACATGGAAAGCACGTGTATCTTGAAAAACCAATGACATGGACAGTTGAAGAAACATACGAAGTGAGAAAAGCGGTTAAAGACAGCGGTATTATTTTTCAACTCGGGCACCAGGGCAGACAAACCGAAAGTTACATTAAAGCCAAAGAAGCTATTGATAAGAACCTGCTGGGTAAAATTTCACTTATTGAAGTAGCCACCAACAGAAACTCTCCCAATGGCGCATGGGTATATCCCATTCATCCTGAGGCAAGTCCTCAAACAATTGACTGGAAGCAGTTTATCGGCCCCGCACCCAGCCATCCGTTTAATCTTGAACGTTTTTTCCGCTGGCGGTGCTGGTGGGACTACAGCACAGGTCTTAACGGCGACCTCCTTACACATGAGTACGATGCCATTAACCAGATTTTAGGAGTTGGCATTCCACACTCTGCTGTTTCTTCAGGCGGTATTTATTATTACAAAGATGGCCGTACTGTTCCTGATGTACTGCAGGTAGCTTATGAATTTCCAAAACACGATTTCACAATGCTTTACAGTGCTACTCTTTCAAGCCAGAAAGACAGGGGAAAAGTAATTATGGGGCATGATGCCTGGATGGAGCTTGGAAACTCCCTGTCTGTAATGCCGGATCCAAGTTCTACAAGATATCAGGAAAAAATTGAAAATGGCATTATTGAGCCCGGCAGACCAATCTATAGTTATATTCCCGGGAGTACCAATGTTGATGCGGTTACTTCAGCCACTGAGCAATACTTTGCCGGCAGAGGTCTTCTCTACACATACAGGGGAGGTAAGCGGGTGGATACCACACACCTGCACATAAAAGAATGGCTCGATTCCATCCGTTTAAACCAGCAACCCAGCTGCGACATCAATGCTGGTTTTGAAGAGGCAATTACGGCTCATATGGCTACAAAAGCCTACCATGAGAAGAGACAGGTGTTTTGGAATGATGTAGATAATGTTATTGAATAGTATCTATAATTTGTGTTTGCGCGAAAACCCCAATTTCTTTCCCGATTTTCGGGACAGGCTGTTATGCTTATCAGAAAAATACTCATTTACCCAAGTAAACTGGGTTATTTCTGACTTCGCAAGCCTCGAACCTGGACTTTTCTCATCAGACACATGAGTTTTCTCGCAAGGACTAATTAGCGGATATTTCACGTGGAAGTTTTTTTAATCTCTTTTTTTTGTTATATTGCGCTACTTCACAGCCAAAATCAGAAAGCTTCTCTGATTTTGTCGTAAAATATTTATTATATTTCCACGGAGAAACCTGTGAGGATCCTGTAAAAAGGGCATAGTAACCAATATTTATTAAAAAATATATCCGTGAAAGAGAAATTTGAACTGGAGTATACCCTTAAAACTTCGCCAAAAATATTATTTAATATCATAAGTACCCCAGCCGGCCTTTCAGAATGGTTCGCTGATGATGTAAACCTTAAAGGAAATGTATTTACTTTTTTCTGGGATGGTTCCGAACAAAGTGCTGAGCGGGTATTGTTTAAGGAAAACAAAATGATACGGTTTTCCTGGCTGGACGAAGACGATCCAGAAACCTCATGGTTTGAATTCCGAATTGATATCCATGAACTTACCGGCGACGTTGCCCTCGTTATCACTGACTTTGCTGAAGAAGGTGAAAAAGATGATGGCATAGATTTATGGGACAGCCAGATAAGTGAACTGAAACACATGCTGGGTACATAATTTCTGACGTTTTTTATCATCCTGTTGTTCCTGCCTTCTTCAAAAATGCCTTACTTTTACAGCGCAAAAGTATGCTTTAACATTATCCGATACCCAAAAGGGTATTAAATTTGCTTTAAAAAATTGATGTAATCCATAAATTTTACGCCTTTCGGTGAAAAAACTGCATGTATTTATATTAAAAACCTTCACAGGTCCATTAATCCTGACCTTTTTCATTGTCACTTTTTTGTTGTTAATGCAATTCTTATGGAAGTACATTGACGATCTGGTTGGAAAAGGTCTGGATATAATGGTTATTGCTGAGCTTTTATTGTACACATCTGCCAGCCTAATTCCTATGGCTCTGCCGCTCGCCATTCTGCTTGCCGCATTAATGACATTCGGTAACCTGGGGGAACATTTTGAGCTAACGGCCTTAAAAGCAGCGGGTGTTTCGCTGCAGCGCATCATGTTTCCGCTTATTATGCTTATTGTAATGATAAGCATTGGTGCATTCTTTTTCTCCAATAACATGCTTCCTTACACCAATTTAAAAATGCGGACCCTTTTGTATGATGTGCAGCATCAGCGTCCGGAATTGCAAATAATGGAAGGCACTTTTTACAATGGCATTGAAAATTACAGCATCAAAATTGCTGAAAAAGAACCGGAGACAGAATTATTAAAAGGAATAAAGATATACGACCATACAGACAGAAAAGGAAATACAAGTGTAACCGTTGCTGACTCTGGTTACATGAAAATGACAGGTGATGAGCAGTATCTGATACTTACCTTATACAACGGCCGCAACTACATAGAGCTGGAAAGCGACAAACGCGGAGATCAACGAACTTTCCCCATGCGAAGAGATGATTTTCAAAAGCAGGTAATCTTTATTGAATTAACCGGCTTTGGATTAAACCGCTCTGATGAGAATCTTTTTAAAAACAGCTATCAGATGATGAATCTGGACCAGCTTGAAGAAATATCGGATTCTCTGAGCCAGCAGATAGATAAGTCGCAGGAAAGATTCTATAAACAAATGAGACTGGCCAACTATAATAAGGCAGAGAGAGCCTATCAGCCACGGAAGTCTGAACTGGATACCTCAACATTTAAAACCATCCATGTTAAACCAGATAGTTTGTTTAGCAGTCTAACACTGGAAGAAAAGAACCGGGCCCTTACACAGGCAGTTTCTTTTGCACGAACCGCTAAAAACCAGCTAAATTCACAATTTATAGGTGTTGATAATAAAATCCGCCGTTTACGTAAGTATGAAATTGAATGGCATCGCAAATTCACCCTCTCCTTTGCCTGCCTGATTTTTTTCTTTATCGGGGCGCCCCTGGGAGCAATTATCCGTAAAGGAGGTTTGGGCATGCCGGCTGTTATATCCATTTTATTTTTCGTATTGTATTATGTTATCTCGCTTTCAGGTGAAAAATTTGTACGCGAAGATATGATCCGTCCCTACCAGGGAATGTGGATATCCAGCTTTATTCTCTTTCCGCTGGGTGTTTTCCTAACATACAAGGCCACAACCGACTCGGTTATAATGAATATCGATACCTATCTGGAAGGGTTTAAGAAAGCCTTCAATTTCTTAAAAATTAAGCCATTTATGAACAGATTTTTTGGTGGGAAATGAGAATACTACAATTAAGCCCCAAACTTCCTTATCCGGCAAAAGATGGTGGATCTCTTGCTACATTAAATCTATCCAAAGGGCTAAGTGAATTAGGCAATGATTTAACAATTCTCGCCATTAACACCAAAAAGCACTATTTTCCCCCAAAGAAAATCCCCGCCGAACTGACAAAGAAAATTCGTTTTAAAAGTGTTTCAATTGACACTTCTTTAAGGCCTCTCAAATTGCTATATAACTTATTCTTAAGTGATAAACCTTACCATCTTGAAAGATTTCATAATAAAGTATTTGCAAAATCACTTGAAAACCTCCTTAAAAAGGAATATTTCGATGTTATCCAGACTGAAGGACCATATTTTTTTAATTATTTACCTTTGATAAGAAAATATTCAAATGCAAAAATTGCACTAAGAGCACATAATGTTGAAAATGAGATATGGAAAAAACTAAGCGAAGAGCAGAAAAATCCAATACATAAGCGATACCTCAAGATTACAGCAAAAAGAATAGAAAAACTGGAAAAAAGAATGGTTTCATTCTATGATATGGTCATCCCTATAACGCATGAGGATGAAATATTTTTCAAAAATCAGCCTAATTGTCCTGAAACCTTCGTCGTTCCCTTTGGTGTAGACTTCAATAAATATAAAATATCAGGTGATAATGCAACTAAAAACAGCCTTTGCTTTATAGGTGCACTGGATTGGAAACCTAACCAATCTTCTCTTTTATGGTTTATTGATAATGTTTGGAAGCCGTTAATTAAAAAAAATAAAAATATTACTTTCCATGTAGCAGGGAGAAATGCACCTGCATGGCTTAAAGATAAATTAAATATTGAAAGATTAATTTTCCATGATGAAGTAGATGATGCATTGGAATTTATTCGCAATTATAAAATAATGGTTGCCCCTCTTTTCTCCGGAAGTGGAATTCGGGTAAAAATTATAGAGGCCATGGCACTGCAAAAATTAGTAATAACAACAAGTATAGGAAGTGCAGGAATTGATAGCAAACCAGGAAAGCATTTATTGCTTGCTAATTCCGCCAGAGAGTTTCAGGAGCAAATCATTAAAATCATAAAGGACATAGAGTCACTGGATAAAATAGCAGAAGATGCGCGTTACCTTATTCAAACTAAATATGATAATAACAAAATCTGTAAATCTCTAAACAATTTTTATTCCAAGTAAGATGATTGCAGAATTATTTTTGTGGATATTGATTATCCCAGTCGTACATTCATATATCCTTTACCCAATTTCGCTTCATTTAATTTCAAAAATCAAAAAGGGCGTAATTTCTTGTTTTGCTGTATTTAAAGAAAATGAACTTCCTTTTATAAGTATTATAATTGCTGCCTACAATGAAGAAAAAGTAATTAAGGAAAAAATAATGTCAATCGTTAACGATACCTATCCAAAAAACAAAATTGAAATACTGGTAGGTTCAGATAACTCTACTGATAATACAAATGCTATTTTAAGGGAATTAAGCGCAAAGTATGATTTTATTCATCTGTGGGAGTTTACCCAAAGAATGGGTAAACCTGGTATTTTAAATACACTTGTCAATAAAACAAAAGGAGAAATTCTGATCCTTACAGATGCAAATATTATATTTTCTTCGAATACGAGCTATGAACTGGTAAAGTACTTCAAAAACCAAAAAGTTGGTCTGGTAGATGCAAATATGCAGGCAACATTTACCAATAGAAGTGGCATTTCTGTGCAGGAACAAACTTATATAACACGAGAGGTAAAAATTAAATCGATGGAAGGATATTGCTGGGGTACTATGATGGGTCCATTTGGTGGATGTTATGCCTTGCGTAAAAATCTTTTTGAAAAAATTCCTGCTACATTCCTTGTAGACGATTTTTTCATAAATCTAAATGTTATAAATCAACATTACTATTCATTGAATAATCTGGGCGCAATTGTTTTTGAAGATATATCGAATAACGCTAAAGAGGAATTCCGCCGAAAAGTAAGAATTTCTGCAGGTAACTTCCAAAATCTTTCAAAATTTTATAAAATATTATTTCCTCCCTGGTCATCTGTAGCATACTGTTTTTTATCCCATAAAGTATTAAGGTGGGTAAGTCCAATTTTTCTTGTGCTTATATTTTTGCTTAATGCTTATCTCGCATTTTCTTCGTACTTTTATTATATCTTATTTATCGTTCAGGTTGTATTTTATATAATTCCCCTGGCTGATTATTTATTAAGGAAATTAAATATACATATTGTACTTTTGCGTTTTGTAACTCATTTTATCAACATGAATTTAGCCCTTTTAATGGGCTTCTTCAAATATTTAAAAGGAATAAAGTCAAATGTCTGGGAACCAACAGCAAGAAATCAGTAAATCACTGAATAACATTGAGGAAGCAATAGAAGATATAAGGGCAGGTAAAATTGTAATTGTAGTAGACGATGAAGATCGCGAAAATGAAGGTGATTTTGTTGCTGCTGCTGAAATGATTACTCCTGAAGCAGTAAATTTTATGGCTACCCACGGCAGAGGCCTTATTTGCACAGCATTGCCTGAGGATCGTTGCAAACAACTCGACCTGCAGCTCATGGTTACCAAAAACACATCGCTGCATGCTACCGCATTTACCGTATCAGTAGATCTCATTGGGCATGGCTGTACTACTGGCATTTCAGCATCAGACAGGGCTAAAACCATAAAAGCCCTGGTCGATCCACGCACTCTGCCAGAAGATCTGGGACGTCCCGGACATATTTTCCCTTTAATTTCAAAACATAAAGGTGTTTTAAGGCGTGCCGGCCATACCGAAGCCACTGTTGATCTTTCCATTCTTGCCGGCTTCAAACCTGGCGGGGTTTTAGTAGAGGTGATGAACGAGGACGGAACCATGGCCAGGTTGCCACAACTCCTTGAAATAGCTAAAAAATTTGACCTTAAAATTATCTCTATCCGCGACTTGATCGCTTACCGCTCAAATCAGGAAAGTATTGTAATTAAAGGAGAAGAAGTAAATTTACCCACAGAATTCGGTGAATTTCACCTTATACCCTTTGTGCAAAAGTCAAATGGATTGGAACATGTAGCCCTGGTAAAGGGAAAATGGACAAAAGAAGAAGAAGTGCTGGTAAGGGTGCACTC
>Ga0207419_1002655_pt1 | contig 11501 bp, 12 predicted proteins | sample ElkSloMetagenome_4_FD_184723 | JGI IMG/M metagenome (GOLD analysis project Ga0207419, IMG submission 184723) | Hot spring microbial communities from Elkhorn Slough, Monterey Bay, USA - MD2A (version 2) | ecosystem: Environmental > Aquatic > Marine > Intertidal zone > Estuary: Microbial mat ... | reverse complement strand
GACTTTCTCGAAGAACTCCGGACCAGCTTCCGTACGACGGGCCGACGCCCCCTCGTCTTCGGGCTCGCCCCCGCCCGCCTCCACCAGCTCCGGCGCGGGCCGCGCTTCCGCCGCTTCCACGCCCTCGCCCACCGGCCACCCGCGCTCCTCCAAAACCCGCATCGCCGCCGACGCCGCCATCGTGTTCGGATACCGATCCACCAGACGCCGCAGCACCAATCGCGCCGACGCGTCCTGCTCCACCTGCAAATACCACTCCGCGCTCTCCAACTGCTGCGCCGCCAGCGATTCGTCCAACCGGTCCACCAGACCTTCGTTGATGCCCCGCCGCTCCGCGTCCGCCGGGAACCGCTGCATGAACCGACGAATCCGCACCTGCGCGTCCAGCAGCATCGACGCGTCGTACCGCGGCCCCTTGAACCGCGCGATGTCCGTATAGATCCGCCGCCGCGCCGCACGCTGCGCCGCCGGACCCTCCGGGAAGTTCTCCAAATACAGCCCGTACGACTCCCCCGCCAGTTCGATCTGTCGCTCACGGTAGAAGTAGTCCGCCAGCTCGATCGCCGCCCGCTCCGCCAGCGCGCTCCCCGGCAGCCGCTCCTGCACGCGGATCAACAATTCCACCGCGATGTCGTCCGTGTCCAGCAGCCGCAGACCCAGCAGCTTCCGCTTCAAACCGTTCGCATACGCGATCGCGATCTCGAGCTCACGCTCCACCGCCCGCTCGAACGCCGGCGATTCCGGATACTCACGCAGCAACCGCTCGTAGTCATATAACGCCGAGAACTCGTCCCCGTCCGCCGTCCGCGCGTCACCCCGCGCCAGCAGCGCCTGCGCCACCAATTCGTCGTTCCGCGCCTCGTTGTCGCGCAGCCAGCGAGTCAGCAGCCGCGCCGCCCGATCCTCCTGACCGTCCACGATCAGACGACGCGCCTCCGCGATCGTCCACGCGTCGCTCCCCACCGCCGGCGCCGACGTCTCCCGCCAGTCCCGCGTCGCGTCCAGCTCATACGTCCGGCTCTGACCCCACGCCGGCGACCCCAGCAACGCGATGAGCACGACGCCCACAATACGCGCGAACGCCGCCGAGATGGCCGGGCCTCCGGTCATGCTCGCTACGATACCCCAACCGACCGCGGCCCCGCTTCCACCCCGCGCTCCGCTCCCTCCTCGCGCGCCGACGCCACCCGCCCCAACGAAAGGCCCGCCACGACGTGGACCTCGCCCTGTTCTTCAACCCCATCGCCGGGAAAGGCAAGGCGCGCCGCGTCGCCGCCGCCGCCGACGACGCTCTCCAAGCCGCCGGCCACGCCGTCCAACAAGTCGAAGTCGGCCCCGCCGCCGTCAAATCCGACAAAGACGCCGCACTCCGCGCGAAGCACGCCATGGCCGTCGTCGGCGGCGACGGCACCGTCCACGCCCTCGCCCCCCTCGCCGCCAAACACCGCGTCCCCCTCTACCAACTCCCCACCGGCACCGAAAACCTTTTCGCTCGCGAGTTCGGCATGACCCGCGACCCACAGCGGCTTATCGACACCCTCCGACGCATCGACCCCGACGACCCGACCGCCAACGTCCCGCTTATCGACGTCGCCGTCTGCAACAAACGCACCTTCCTCCTCATGGCCTCCATCGGCTTCGACGCCAACGTCGTCCACCGACTCGCCCACAACCGCCGCGGCAGCATCTCCCACCTCTCCTACCTCCCGCACATCCTCGCCGAACTCGTCCTCCACAAGCCCGCCGCCATGCGCATCGAAGCCGACGGCCGCGTCATCGTCGACGGCGAGCACGGCTGGGCCGTCGTCGCCAACGCCCGCCAGTACGCGCTCCGCGTCGACCCCGCCCGCGCCGCCGACCCCACCGACGGCCTGCTCGACGTCGTCTTCCTCCCCTATCGCCGGCTCCCCGCCCTCGTCGCGTGGAACCTCCGCTGCCGCTTCGGCCGCCAGTCCAGCTCCCCCAAGCTCGTCAACGCCCAGGCCCAGCGCATCACCATCGAGACCGACCGCCCCGCCCGTTACCAACTCGACGGCGAGGCGCCCCTCGACTCCGCCGGCCGCGACGACCTCGGCCCCGCCACCACCCCGCTCGAAATCTCGCTCAACCCCGCTGCCCTCCCCGTCCTCACCCCGCTGCTCCGACCCGCCGCCATCCCCGCCGCCGCCGACCCGCCTGCCCAACAACCCTCACTCGGCCTCCGCCGCGCGCTCGCCAGATCGACCCCGACCTGATCCGCCGGCGCCCCGCTCCCCGCCCCGCTCCCCGCCGCGGCCTTCGCCCCGAACCTCGCCCACCCCGTGCCGACCGGCAAGACGCTCCGAGCCCTCCCCGCCCGCCGAATCGGACTCCCCCTCCGCGCTGTCCGCCGGCCCGCCCATGATCCGCCCGAAGATCAGACGCCCCGCGCTCGTCTGCATCGTGCTCGTCACGTTCAACTCCACGTTCCGCCCCACGAACTCCCCGCCGTTCTCCGCCACCACCATCGTCCCGTCGTCCAAATAGCCCACGCCCTGCCCCGCGTGCTCGCCCGGCTTGATCAGGTGCACCCGCAGCGGCTCGCCCGGGATCACGCTCGGCTTCAACGCGTTCGCCAAGTCATGCAAGTTCAGACTCGCCACGTCCTGCACGTTCGCGACGCGATTCAGACCCGAGTCCGTCGTCAGAATCACCCCCGGCATCGTCTTCGCAAGCTCGATCAGCTTCGCGTCGACGTCCTTCCCCGGCGTCGGCTTCGTCTCGATCGAGATGTCGATCCGAGGGTTCTTCTGCAGCTTGTTCAACACGTCAAGACCCCGACGACCGCGGTTCCGCTTCAGCTTGTCACCCGAGTCGCTCAGCGTGTGCATCTCCTCGATCACGAACGACGGCACCACCAGCGGAACCTGAATCAAACCCACCTCCGCGATCGACGCCACGCGACCGTCGATCAACACCGACGTATCCAGAATCAGCGGCTTCGGACCGCGGATCTGCTTCGCGAATTCCACATACGGAATCACCAGACGAAAGTCGTCCTGCGTCTGCAAAATCGTCGACGCCCCCAGATAGCACAGCCCCACGCCGATCGACAGCTTCACCGTCGCGAAGATCTGGTCGTAATCCGACGCCGAGTCGCCGAAGAACGCGAGTTGCAGGTAATCCAGAATCACCCCCGCCGCCACCGTCAGTATGACCCCCGCGAACACGCCGAAAATGATCGCCGACAGGCTCGACAGCTTCCGCCGCGGCGTCAACAGGTCGATCGCCAGCACCGCCGCGAACACCAACAGCCCGAACGCCATCACCACCCACCACCAGTTGATCCGCGACAGCCCCAGGTCGTTCTGCGTGTCCTCGTCGAACATCCCCAGCGCCACCACCACGCTCAACAGCACCAGCGTCATCACACGCAGCAGGTTCACCAGCCAAGCACGCTGCCGCGCCTCACGCTCCGGGTCGCGCGAAACCATGATCGTCGTCGTCGGATCGTCCATCGCGAGCAAGTGTAGCCGAGCGATCAGCCCAACCGCCCGCCGAACTCATCTCCACCGCCCAGCCGGCCGCCGCCAAGTCGCCCCGCCCCTCCCGCGCACCTCCCGCGCCCCTCCCCCGGCTCACTCACCCGAACCGCCCCGCCTGAATCAGCGCCGCGACCTTCTCCGCCTCCGCGCCCGTCGGCCGATCCGCATCGAACGGCGCCACCAGCTCACGGATCAACCGGTGCGCGCGCTCCACGCCCGTCCCCGAACGCAGCGGCCGCTGATACTCGATCGCCTCCGCCGCGCACACCAATTCGATCGCCACCACCCGTCGCGCAAGCTCCACCGCTCGCTCCGCCTTCGCCGCGCTCCGAGGCCCGAAGCTGTTGTAGTCCTCCATCCCCGCGCACGTCGGGATGTTCGCCACGCTCGCCGGGTTCGCCAGACCGATCAATTCGTTGCAGCACGCCGCCGCCGTGTATTGCATCATCATCAAACCCGACTCCACCCCAGGATGCCGCGACAGGTGTGGGTTCGTCGGGTTCTCCGGGTCCGCCGCCGCCAGCAGGTAGTACACCCGACGCTCCGACATCCCCGCCACATGCGCCAACGACATCGACAGCGCGTCCAACGCCAGCGCCACCGGCATCCCGTGAAAGTTCCCGCCGCTGATCACGTCCGCCCGCTCGTACTCCTCGTCCGCCGCGAACACCAACGGGTTGTCCGTCACCGCACCGAGCTCGTTCGAGATCACCTCCACCGCGTGCTCGATCATGTCCCACGCCGCCCCCACCACCTGCGGCGTGCAACGGAACGAATACGGGTCCTGCACACGCGGGTCGTCCACCTTGTGCACGTTCACGATCGCGCTGTTCCGCAGCAGCGCCCGCAGCCGATCCGCCACACGCCGCTGACCGGGCTGATTCCGCGCCGCGTGCAGCCGCGGGTCCAGCGTCCGATCCGTCGCCCGCGCCCCGTCGATGCTCATCGCCGCCGCCACCAGCGCCGCGTCCATCAGACGCCGCGCTTCGCACACCGACAGCGCACCCCGACCCGCCATCAGGTGCGTCCCGTTCACCAGCGCGAGCCCCTCCTTCGGCCCAAGCGCGATCGCCGACAACCCCGCCTTCCTCAGCGCCTCGCCGCCGCCCATCCGCACGCCTTCAAGCGACGCCTCGCCCTCGCCAAGCATCACCAACGCGCAGTGCGCCAGCGGCGCCAAATCTCCGCTCGCACCAACCGAACCCGTCTCCGGCACGATCGGCGTCACCCCCGCGTTCAACATCCCCACGATCAACTCCACCACCTCCGCACGCACACCGCTGTTCCCCCGGCTCAGCGAACACGCCAACAAAAACAGCATCGCCCGCACCACCGCCTCCGGCAACGGATCGCCCATTCCCGCCGCATGCGAACGGATCAGGTTGTGCTGCACCGCTGTCAACTGGTCGTCGCCCAGGCGCTGCCGCGACAGCGAGCCGAACCCCGTATTCACGCCGTAGATCGCCGCTCCACCACGCAAGCAATCACCGAGCGCCGCCCGCGCCCGCTCCACGTTCTCCAGCGCCTGCTTCTCAAGACGCACCGGCCGCGCACGCCGAGCTACGTCCTCCACCTCCCACACCGACGGAGGCCACCCCGTCAACCCATACGCCGCCCCGCCGCTCCGACCGCCCGCCAACACGTGTTCCGATGCCGGTTCCATAGACCCAGCATCGTCCTCACCCGCCACCCCCGCGGCAAGCCCCCCCTCCTCGCCCCCGCGCCGCCCATCCCCGCCGCCTCCGCGCACGACCCACGCCGATCCGGTACTACTGCGGTATGCAAGGCGAAACCACAGCCTCCATCCTCACATGGGCCGCCGCCGCCGCCGCCCTCCTCGCCGTCGGCCCCGTCGTCGGTTGGCTCGCCGGCTGGACCGCCACCCCTGACGGCTCCGCCCTCGACTCCGTCTTCACGTCCGAACGCCCCGTCCTCGCCGCCCTCGCCACCGCTCTTGCCGTCGCGCTCGTCGCCGCCCTCGGCCTCGTCGTCCGCCATCCGCTCACCAAACGCTACGCCCTCTTCTCCATGGGCCTCGCCCTCTTCTGGCTCGCCTTCTCCTCGCCCCGCCTCGAAACCCTCGTCTACGAAGCCCCGCCCGAAGCCGCCCTCACCCGCCTCGCCCTCGACGCCGTCTTCCTCCTCCTCCTCATCCTCCCCGCCGTCGCCCTCGTCCTCTCCGGCGATCGCCCCACCGGCCGCTTCGCCCATCACAAACACACCGACCCCGATCCCGCCCCCATCACCGACAGCGACTCCATCTTCGGCCTCGTCGCCGCCGCCATCGCCGCCCTCCTCGGCGCTTGGCTCGTCGCCCAGTCCGGCCTCCGCGGTCAGACACTCGCCGCCGCACTCGCCGGCGGAATCCTCGCCGGCGGCGCCGTCCGTCTCGTCTTCCAACGCGCCCAGCCCATCGTCCCCGTCGCCGGCGTTCTCCTCGCCGGCGTCGCCGCACCGCTCATCGCCCGCTTCTCGCTACCCGCCGACGCCCTCGCCGCCGTGTACGCCGGCGACGTCTTCAACGCCGCCCGCCTCGCCCCCGCCGACTGGGCCGTCGGCGCGCTCGCCGGCGTCGCCGCCGGCCAATACTTCGCCCTCTCGCTCATCGACCACTCCCCGCATCACGAGCACGCCACCAAACCCGCCGCCAAGACCGCTCGCTGACCAACCCCCGCTCGCTGACCACCCCGCCCCGCCCCTCCGGTCCCGCCTCATCACGTCAGCGCCGCCGCCGCCTCGTCCAACAAACTCTCCGCCCGCTCCGCGCTCGGCGCCTCCGCGATCAACCGCACGATCGGCTCCGTGTTCGACGCACGAACGTGCAGCCACGCCTTCCCACCGCCCGCCCCCGTCAGGTCCAGCCGCACCCCGTCTGTCGTGTCCACCGCCGAACCCGCGAACGCGCTCGTCAGCGCCGGCTCGAGCCGATCCAGCATCCCACCATCGAAATCCACCTTCCGCTTCACGATCGCATACCGCGGCAGGTCGTCCACCAGATCCGCCAGCGTCGCACCAGTCCGCGCCATCAACGCCAGCACCAACGCCATCGCCGACAGCGAATCACGGATCGGCACCACCTCGGGCCAGATCACGCCGCCGTTCCCCTCCCCGCCCAGCGGCGAACCGTTCGGCGCCATCCACTCCACCAAGTTCGCCTCGCCCACCGCCGTCCGACGAACCGTCGCCCCGTACTGCTCCGCCACGTCCTCGATCATCCGCGACGTCGACAGATTCGTCGCCAGCTTCACGCCGTCCCGCCGCGCCGCCGGCAACGCGTCCAGATACGACATCGCCGACAGCGCCAGCGTGTACTCCTCGCCGATGTACCGCCCCCGCGAGTCCACCAACGCCAAACGATCCGCGTCCGGGTCCTGCGCGAAGCCCACCGCCGCCCCCTGCGCCGCCGTCTGCGCCGCGAGCTCGCCGAGGTTCTCAGCAAGCGGCTCCGGCGCGTGCGGAAACACCCCCGACGACGAATCATGAATGAACGTCGGCTGACACCCAAGCGCCTCCAAAAGCAGCCGCGCCCCACGCGAGCCCGAGCCGTTCACCGAATCCACCACCACCCGGAACGACTGCCCGCGGATCGCGTCCAGCGGCGCGATCCGTTCCACCGCGTCCAACACGCGCGCCACATGAACATGCGCCGCCGTGTCGTCCGCCTCCACCGAACCCATCGCCTCGTGCGACGCCCAGCGCGTCCCGCCCTCCCGAAACAGCCGCCCGATCTCCTCCGCATCGTCACGCGGCGGCGCGCACGCTCCCGCCGAAATCGCCTTCAACCCGTTCCACTGCTGCGGGTTGTGCGACGCCGTCACCACCACCGCACCCGCCGCATGATGGTGACCCACCATCACACCCGCCGTCGGCGTCGTCGCCACACCCAAATCAATCACCCGGCACCCCGCCGCCTGCAACGCACCGCTCACCACGTCCCCGACCATCGCTCCCGACGCACGACCGTCCCGCGCCAGCACCACCGGCGCCGGACCGTCCCCCGCCTTCCGACGCAAATGCTCCGCGATCGCTCCCGCATACCGCGCGATCGTCACCGGCGTCAGCGACTCCCCCACAATCCCGCGACACCCCGACACCGACACCATCAGCGGCGCCGAACCGACCGGTTCACCGACAACCGAACCGCCGTCCGCGGACGAACTCTCACCAGCCGCGTTCGGCGTCGCGCTCATACTCATCGGCTCCACCTTCGTCGCCGACGAGCCGACACGCGGCCACCAAGCCGCGCCGACCGCTCGCCGTCAACATAAGCATACGACCCCCAACACCTCCCGCCAACGACCACCGCCACCCCTCCCAAACCCCTCCCACACCCCCCGGCGCCACCAAAACGCGACCCGACACGCCAACGCCACACCCCAACCAGCCACCTCGGCGACAACCTCAGAAACGGTGCGTCGACGAAATCGTCCGACCGTCCAGCACCGTCATCCGCGCCACCAGCAACAAGCCCCGCTCGCCACGCGGCTCGTCCGGCGCGCCCGCCAGCACCACCCGATACGTCCGCGTCACCAAGTCATACGGCTCCGCGTTCGCCGCCGGATCCTCCAAGTCGATCGTCCAACGCATCAACTGCTCCGTCGGATCGCCCGTCCCGCCCGTCCGGTACAGGCTGAAGTTGAACACCCCCAGCGCCTTCACCGGATGACCGAACCGATCGATCAGCTCCACATGCGCCTCGATCTCGCGCCGACCGCTCTGCGCGTTCACCACCACACGCGTCAGCGGATGCACACGCAACTCCGTCGGCGAAAACGGATTCACCACGATCACCTCCGCCCCGTCCTCCGTCATCCCCGCGTACGCCCCGACCCCTTCCTTGCTCAGCTCGGTTCCCGCGCACCCGCCCGCCACCGCCACAACGCCCACGCCCGCTGTGCCGAGCGCGACCACCCACCGCCACCGCTTCGACAGCCTCCCTGCAACGCCGCGTCCCATCATCGTCGCAGTGTACGACCCAGCCGCCGCCGCTTCTCCGGACCGAAACACCTCCAACGCCGCGCCGCGACGCCAGCCCAACCACGCCGCAACAGGTCCGCTTCCGCGCCGCACACGCCTCTCCGCACGACCACCGCCGCCGCCCGTTTCCCGCTCTCGCCATGAGTCCGGTCCACCACACAAAGGCGCCCGCGGGTCGTTCAACCGCGGGCGCCTGGAGGAAGAGAGAGAGAATGTCGAACCACTGTCCATCGCGTCGTCCGGCCGCCGACCTCCTGTCGATCTCGCCAGCCGCCGCTTTTGTCCTTATCGGCCCGAGGCCTCATCGTTTCATACGAACCGACGCACATTGGGGTTCTTCCCCCAAGCCGATCCATGACACAGCTTTTCCGCACGAACCGGCCGAACCGCTCGCGTTGCCCCCGCCCTCCCCGCCACCGCCGCCGTCCGCTCCCATTCGCCTGAGTTCCCCGCGCTCGGTCGTCCAGCCGCGCCGCCGCCCGTGCTTCTTCCAACCACGCCCGACGCCGCACGACCTTCGGCCCAGACCCCCACCCACCGAACGCCCTCGCCGCTGCGCACCGCCGCGTCTCACATCCCAACCGACCCCCACCGCATTCAAAACCGCGGCGTAAACCACACCCGGTCGATCTTCCCATTCCGCACCCGATAAATCGCGCCCACCCGCACCGCCTCCTCGCCCGGCCCGCTCACCAGCTCCGTGTCGATCACCACCTCGCCCAGCACCTGCCGACTCACCACCTCCGCCCGCCGCTCCGGCCGCGTCGCGAACTGCACCGCATACGCCTCCCGCATCGCCGACCAACCCGCCAGCCGCACCTCCCCGCTCACCAGCTCCCGCACCTCCACGTCCTCCGCGTACCACGACATGAACCCCTCCACGTCACGACGGTTGTACGCCATCAACTGCCCCTCCGCCGCCGCCACCGCCGAGCCGTCTTCGAAAGCCTGTTCCATGCCCGCAGTGTGACGACCACACGCCGACTCCGCTCACCCGCGGGCGCCTCAACCCCCGCCTCAAGACGCCCCCCTCCGCCGCAGCTCGAACCACCCCCTCCACCACGCAACAACGCCGCGCACGCATCCGCCGCAGCATCCGCATCTCACCCGATCACCCGCACCCGCTCATCTCAGGCGTACATGTCCACCCGACCTCCCGACGTCACGCCCCCCGTCCCGATCAGGGCGCTCGCCGGCTTCGACGTCCCCACCTTCGACGCCGAATCCAGCATCTGCAACGCCGCCTGCCCCTCCGAGCGCATCTGGTCCTGCGCCTTCTTCGCCATGATCATCGACAACTGGTTCGCTGTGTCCGCTTGGCTGGCAATGGATGAAACGTTCATGTCCCGTCCATCGGCCGCCGCCGAGCCGCACTTCAGCCCGCTCGCTGCATCCACCCCACTCCAGGCCTCGACACCCGCCAAACGCTCGCATCCCCCGAACAATCGACCCAGATTCCCACCGCCTCCCCGCACTCGACGCTCCGCCCGCCCCCGCTTTCGGGCCCCCGCCGGCGACTCCCGCGCGCTCGCGCCCCGACCACAATCTGGTAGCATGAAAGCCGGGTCCGAGAAGGGGTTCACCAGTAGGCGCGACGATGAACATATACCCGAAAACGGTGGTGTGTAGCCGCCCCCAACATCCGGTGGAATCCACCCAATTTGCCTGTGTTGACGCCGGTTTCGCTGGGCAAACGGCGAAACCTGAGGCCTTCTTACCTGCGTATCGGCGACAGGAGAATCGCGGTGAACGAAGACCTAACAAATTGGCTCGCCGGGCGGCCCGCAAGGCGACGGACCGCCCACCACCGCAACCGCGGTCCCGCTCCAAGCCACCCAGCCCTCATGCGCCCCGCGACGTTCGCTTCACCAGCCCAAACCGCCGCGCACCAGCCCCTCTCGACGCCCACGTCGGCACAACCCGCACCACAAGCGATGTTCGCACCCCACCCGCCGACCACGACCCTTGCCTCAGACCCGCTCCGTTCCGACGTTCAACACAACGCACCTGCACACCCCCATTTCGCGAGCGGCGCCCATGACGACGCGTGTCTCCCCGCTGATTTGTTGAAAGGCGCCCTATGACCGCGTCCCTCCGGGAAGAACTCAATAAACAACGCCCCTTCGACTCGCTCGAGCAAGAGGTCTACCTCAACCTCGCCCGCACACGCTCCGTCCTCGAAGAGCACACCATGCGCGTCCTCAAGCAGCACCGCCTCACCGAGTCCTCGTACAACGTCCTCCGAATCCTCCGAGGCTGGAAACTCCGCGCCGACCTCCGCGACACCGAAGCCCGCGAACACGGCGGCCGAACCTGCACCGAAATCGCCGCCGACATGGTCGTCCGCGCCGCCGACATCACGCGTCTCATCGACCGTCTGGAACGCATGCACCTCGTCCGCCGCGAACGCGACCCACACGACGGCCGCGCCGTCCTCGTCTTCCTCACCCAGCAAGGCGAAGACGTGCTCAGCGAACTCGACCCGCCCGTCCACAACGCCCACCGCGCCCAACTCGGCCACCTCGACCACGAAGAACTCCGCACACTCAACGAGCTGCTCACCCGCGCCCGCAAAACCTCGATCGCCTGACGCACGCTCCACCTCGCCCACAGCACGCCGCAACCGCCGCCGCCTCCGCACCTCCGAAGCGCTCTTCCGCCCTCGATCTCCGGTCCAACCCGCCGAACCCGCCGGCCGCGGCGATCAGGCCGCGTCTCCTCCTCGCGCCACGATCCGCCCCACCCCGCAGCAATCACGCGCGGGTAATTCCCAATTCATCAGCGCCACCCGCCGCGGTACGCTCTCGATCAAGCCGTGCTCCGGCGTACCGATGTCGCTCACGCATCGCCCGTGCCGCGCGACCAGCCGCGACGACGCGACCAGCTCCGCTTCCGATACATCCTCACGCGCCGATCCCCGACCTCGCCGATCCCCGGCCCCCTCGCCCCACCCCAACCATCCAAGCCCCGCCGCTCAACCGAAAAGCCCCAGGAGTACCGACATGAACCCCCCCCCCCCCC
>Ga0207419_1002654_pt1 | contig 11501 bp, 3 predicted proteins | sample ElkSloMetagenome_4_FD_184723 | JGI IMG/M metagenome (GOLD analysis project Ga0207419, IMG submission 184723) | Hot spring microbial communities from Elkhorn Slough, Monterey Bay, USA - MD2A (version 2) | ecosystem: Environmental > Aquatic > Marine > Intertidal zone > Estuary: Microbial mat ... | reverse complement strand
TATAATTGACCTGGTTTTGCCCAGGGTAAAAATATATGCCACTCCTTATGGCTACGCTCAGTCAATTTGATGCGATGTGATTCTTCTATTGAATCAGGTGTATCGTATAAGCATAATTCTACACTTGTGGCATTTTCGGCAAATAAAGCAAAATTTACTCCTTTGCCATTCCAGGTAGCACCTAAGGGATAAGGTTTTCCTGGCCACGTTTCATAATTTTCCATTAAAAAATAGGTTTGGTGTATAAGTATAAATTGATTGTTTAGTAATTGTTATCCAATAAAAACTGTTTGGAGAAAGAACTCTCTTTTTATTAAAGCTGTAAGATTATCTAAAGCTTTAAAGCGAAAGTAAAAATTCCCGAAATTTATCATTGTCATAGCTGGCCATACCACGATGTTCGGCCGCTATTTTTCCGGACGGTGAAATCACAAATGTAGTGGGGATCGATTGGCTGCTGTACACTTGAGGCAAGTTAGTAGCCAGGCGATACACGGGAAAAGTGTAACCTTTCTTCTCCACGAATTGCCACGCTTTTTCTTTTTCTTCATCCAAACTAATAAGTGCAAATACGATATCTTCCTGATCTTGTACATCTTCGTAAAGGCTTTGAATTTCGGGCATTTCGGCAATGCAAGGAGGGCACCAGGTAGCCCAAAAGTTAATAAAAACAGTTTTGCCTCTCAAGTTTTCAAAGTCTAGTACTTCCTCTTGTTCATTTACCAATTTTAAATTATAGCTTGCATCGGGTAAATTTTCCATGTCTGTTTCCATGCTTGGCTTAATCAGGCCGGTTTTAAGTACCCCCCTTTGTAAAAACCCGATCACATCAGTGTGTAGTCCGGTAATGAAAAGGGTGGCGATGATGCCCAGGAACACTCCCCATTCAATTAGCTCTCTTTTTAAAGACTTCTTCTTTTTCATTTTTTTATTTTGTACAAATCTAATAAATACTACGCCAAGTGCCTTATAGGTAGTGGGTCAATTAGTAATTTTCAGGTAAAAAATTTTAAACTGTTTTTTGCCTTCTCCTTTTTATTATTTTTGTGGCTATTATTATGTAAATAATTATAACCAATGAGTCAACTACATATTGAAAAGATAGCCGAAGAACTATCCATTAAAAAGTCTCAAGTAGCAGCTACTACCAAATTGTTGGATGAAGGTGCAACCGTACCCTTCATTTCCAGATATCGTAAAGAAATGACCGGTAGTCTGGATGAAGTGGCAATAACGCACATTAGAGACAGGATAGTGCAATTACGTGATCTGGATAAGCGCAGGGAAGCTATTCTCAAATCTATAAAAGAGCAAGGTAAGCTGACCAAGGAATTGGAAGATAAAATAAATGCCGCCGAAACCATGGCTGTGCTGGAAGATATCTACCTGCCTTATAAGCCCAAAAAGCGAACAAGAGCAACCATTGCCAAAGAAAAGGGGCTTGAACCACTGGCTAAAAAAATATTCGAACAGGAAGGTATTGACGTACAGGCCGAATCGAGCAAATATGTAGATGAAGAAAAGGGGGTTGCTAATGAAACCGAAGCGATAGCAGGCGCCAATGATATCATTGCCGAGTGGGTAAATGAAGATGCAGAGGTTAGAGCTAAAATGCGTGATCTGTTTTGGGCCAAAGGTCAATACAAAGCGAAAATAATCAGCGGCAAAGAAGAAGAAGGACAAAAATACAAAGACTACTTCGAATGGGAAGAAGATGTATCGAAAGCGCCTTCACATCGGGTGCTGGCTATGCGAAGAGGTGAGAAAGAAATGATACTGATGCTTGATACTGCTCCAGCGGAAGAGGATGCTGTATTTGTATTAGAAGGTGCTGTAGTGAAAAATAATTCGGAGGCAGCTCAAATAGTAAAAGAAGCTGTGAGGGATGGCTACAAGCGCTTATTGAAGCCATCAATGGAAACAGAGATTCGATTAAAATCAAAAAAACTAGCCGATGAGGAAGCCATTGAAGTATTTGCTAATAATTTGCGTCAGTTGTTAATGTCGGCACCCATGGGGCAAAGAGCGGTGATGGCATTAGATCCAGGATTTCGTACCGGCTGTAAAGTAGTATGCCTGGATAAACAAGGCAAGTTGGTAGAGAATTCGACTATATTTCCCAACGAACCCCAAAAGAAAACCATGGAATCGGCGGCTTTGGTCAAGCATTTTGTTCAACAGTACAATATTGAAGCCATTGCTATTGGTAATGGCACGGCCAGTAGAGAAACTGAATCTTTTATCAGAGGCTTGGATTTACCCAAAAATGTAATTATAGTGATGGTAAACGAAAGTGGAGCCTCCGTGTATTCAGCATCAGATGTGGCCAGGGAGGAGTTTCCCGACCATGATGTAACGGTGCGAGGTGCAGTAAGCATTGGCCGTAGGTTAATGGACCCTTTAGCAGAGTTGGTAAAAATTGATCCCAAGTCGATAGGTGTGGGGCAATACCAGCACGATGTAGATCAAACACTGTTGAGAAACAGCCTGGACGATGTGGTTGTGAGCTGTGTGAATAAAGTAGGAGTAGAAGTAAATACAGCAAGTAAACAATTATTGACTTATGTATCAGGTCTTGGTCCTCAGTTGGCTCAAAATATTGTAGAATACCGAAATGGAAATGGTCCTTTCAAAGACAGGGATAGTCTGAAGCAAGTTCCTCGTATGGGAGATAAAGCTTTTGAGCAGGCAGCAGGTTTCCTGCGTATTTATGACGCTCATAACCCTTTAGACGCCAGTTCGGTACACCCGGAAAGCTATCATATTGTGAAGCAAATTGCTAAAGATCTAAATTGTACCATAGATGATTTAATCAAAAACTCAGCATTGCGTGCCAAAGTAGATTTAAAAAAATACGTGACCGAAACCGTGGGTTTACCTACTTTGGAAGATATCATGAAAGAGTTGTCCAAGCCTGGCCGCGATCCACGGGAGTCATTCGAAGTATTTGCTTTCAAAGAGGGGGTAAATGAAATAGCTGACCTACAAACCGGCATGCAATTGCCAGGCATTGTAACCAATATTACCAATTTTGGTGCATTTGTAGACCTGGGGGTACATCAGGATGGCTTGGTGCATATTAGCCATTTGTCTGACAATTATGTAAGCAACCCGGCCGATGTAGTAAAGGTACACCAAAAAGTAAATGTGACCGTGATGGAGGTAGATATACCGCGTAAGCGAATTTCGCTGAGTATGAAAGCCAACCCGTTTGAACAAGCGGCCCCAAAGAAAAAGAGCGGAAAACCTAAGCAACAGTCGAAGGCTAAGCCAAAACCAAAACAGGAACCTGAAATGGACTTCAATGAAAAGCTAAATATGCTGAAAAACAAGTTTAAATAACTCCCTGGTTGGTGTCTCCACCAACCAGTTATTGGGGTGTCTCCACCAACCAGGGAGGTGTCTCCACCAACCAGCAAATATTTATCTCACCGTGGTAAGTACAATAAAAGCAGTATCTGAATTAATATCTACCAAATAATCTGCTGAGGGATTTAAAATGTGCTGATCCTTCTCATTAATTTTGCTTGAAAGTGAGTAAATACCAATGGCAGTTTCATTGTGCAACACTGCATGTTGTTCAATAGCAGCAAATGAAATATTACTTTCAGTAATGTTGTATTCTGAAGGTTTTCTAAAAATTATTTCTGGCCCACCTACAGTAAATAATTGGTTATAAATGGAATGCAGTTCCCGTTGCAATGCAACCTGCGCCAAAATATGACTTATTATCATTGGGCTAATTATTACATTGCTATTAAATCTTTTGATCATCGATTCATTATTGGGGTCTGCTAGTTCCAGCAATACTTTTGGCTGTTGTTTGGCTCTGCCGGTTTTAGTTTTAGATTCTTTCGATAGTATTTCTTCCAAAAGAATATAGCCTACAATTGTACGTGCATCAGCTTCTTCTTCCTCCTCCAGTTTGTCGGTGCTTACAAATATAATGTTATCATATTGGCTGGGTTTTATTTTTTTCATTTCGGCTTCCTTTACATAGTCTCCTTCAATTTGGGTAAAGGTAAGTTGTGCTTTAGGTATGGGAAGCAACTCTAATGCTTTTTCGCGAACTGCGATAGGTCGCAACGAAACAATGTCAATGTGGTAGGTTTCTTTTGCGTAGCTACCAAACTCACTAATAAGCGCCGGCACTTTATTATTCCAGCCTAAAATCAGCATTTTTTTGTTGATGTCTTTCTTTTGATGTTGTTTGAGTTTTTTATTGGTTGCTAAAGGTGTTGACGCTACCATTGGCATGGAGATGCCGGGTGCAATTTTTTCTTTATTGATCAGGTCGGTATGGCTCGACTCCTTAGCCAACAATACCAACCTGTCACTTTTTTTTAGTTGATATACTTCAGGTATATTGAGCATGGGGATAAACTTCGTGTCAGACTTTACCGTGACCACGCCAATAATAATGGCTTTTGGGAATAGCTTTTTTACCTCTTTTACCAATAAATTTTCTAACTCTGGAAAGTTGCGGGTAAATAAATCATTTTTAATACTCCTGGCCAATATCTCATTGTAAATTTCAGTTAATCCTGCATGGCGTACATTTTGAGCAATCAATCTGCTGATAATAGTGTTACTGGCAATTGTTTCCAGTGGTCCGCCGTAAGCTCTTTTAGCCGCCTTTATTTTATTTTCATCCTGAATTTCAGCTACTACATAAGGGTGCTGTCTACTTTGATTCATATCGGCTTCGGCATGTATGGAGAGCAGCGTTTTGATGGTCTCAACATCCGGGGTAATTAATTCATGCCAGCCAATGGTGTAGCTGGGAATAATGATGGTGGCCGCATTTAGAATATCTACTCTTCTCAGGTGCTCTCTGTCAATTGCAGTGCCTGAACGCAGCACAATTCTATGTGCTTTTCTGCCAATATTTCTATTTTCCTTCAATTCGGTAAGTAAGGCCGGTCCTACCTCTTCCGAGAGTATGATAAGTTTAAGGTTTCTGGTTTTGTGTAGTTTTAAAAATCTGCTCACCCGTCCTTGCGACTGGAAAAGCTCACCGGCTATATGAATAGTCCTGTTGGTCCAGCCCAAAATAACCAGATGATTATTGGCGGCTACCGGAGTCAATCCTTTTTCAAGATCTCTAATTTTACGATTGAGCCAGGTGGTGATAATGGCTACAAGAGAACCAAGAAAGAGAACATAACCAGCAATTGTTATGATAGTCGAGATCAATCTTTTCCATACGCCTTCATCGTCACCCAGGTATCCTGGGTCGGTGAGGCGTAAAAATGCCCACCAAATAGATTCATCTAATTTGTCAATGCCTTCTGATTTATACACCAAAAATCCACCAATCAAAGAAATAAAACCAATCAAAGCAGCTACGAACAACAACTGATAACTGGCTCCTTTTATAAACTGACGTTCAAGAAAATACTTGGCTTGTTCAACTATTCTTATTCTTTTTCTTCTCATTTGGTAAATGTTTACCTGTTTTTCTGGAATAAATTGATTGTGGGCATAACCATTTAATAATACAGATGTTGCGTTCCTTCTTTTTAATTGTAAAAAGCAAAAAATTAAATTTTTACTTACAAATATTCATAATTGGCCAAACACCTTACATGCTTTCGCCAAATTATTGTATAATTTTTTATTACAAAAAATAAATTGGTGCTTTATGAAAATTTCGAGGTCTTTAAAATCCATTTATGAACGAAAAAAAATGGTAGAATTTTTAAGTTATTAATAGTCATTGAGATAGGTCAATAAATCCGTAATTGAGAAAATTAATAGATCCCATATAATTAGTAATATAAGAAGTTAGCAGGGTGTTATTGAAAAGACCTTATTTGCTTAAAATTATTACACGAGTTGGAAAATAGGATCATTATATATATTTTTATGATCTTGTTTTAATCAGTAAATTGAGTAATTGCAACTGATTAATCACTCATTTAATTGAGTACTAAAGATAAAATTTTGTAATGTTGAATCTAAGCATTTGATTATGAAGTAATTGCAAATATTCACAATATAATTGAGTTGAAGGCTTACTAAATCATAGTTGATAACTTTTTTTTGAAAATTTCCTAATCAAGGAAATATTTTCATGAATTCTTTAATCATTGGGTTTAATTGCAGGCGGCCAGTAATTCAATTGGTAAATATTGTTTAGTAATCACTCATTCAGATAATACTTAGAAGATTGATTTAAGACTTTATTTTTTCCAGTAATTTAAAGAGTTATTTTATAAACAGTTAAATCTATTCCCATAGAAGCCTAATGTTTCACAAACTATCTCCAATAAACAAATATTTGAATGTAGGACTGTTACTTATTAGTCTTACTTTTATTTTCACTTTTAACACAGTTTCCAACGCGCAGTGTCCAACCGAAGTAAAAATTCTAAGCAATGGTTCCGATTTATCTCCTGCTTTATCCAGTGGATTTACATTGGATGTTTGTGATCAGGCTGACGACTTATTGATCGAATTACAAATTGTAGGGCCAACTGGTCAAAGCTATACAATTAATTGGGGTGATGGAAGCACTCAGGGTATCAATAACACAACCGGGCAAATTAATGTAGCTCATATTTATACTTCGGAAGGAGATTATGCATTAAAAATAAGTCCTGGTGCTTCAGGGGCTACATGTTTATCAGGCAACTTAAAAATTGCCAGAAAATCATTTGTTAATCCACAATTCGAGAATGTAACAAATGGTTTAGCTTGCCCGGATGGATCGGGCCAATTCCAACTTGATTTAAAAGTTAATCACCCCCGCCTGTCCAGTAATGAGCAATATACAATCGATTGGGGCGACGGAACATTTAAAAACGTTAAAAGCAGTGATTTTGATATTAATCAAGGATTTACCGCATTTAATCACACTTATAATGGTTTGATGCCTGGTGATGAATTTTCAGTAACAATAACAGGTGCCAACTCATTTCTTAATACTTGCCCTCCTATCATTACCCCGGCTACTCAAACATTAAAATTTCAGGAAGAGCCAGATCCTGATTTCACCGTTTCTGGTGATGTTTGTGAAAATGGCGGTATAATATCATTGGAAAGGACCACCATTTTTGATTACCCATTCAGCGAAGGTACCTATCAATGGGAAATAGTAAATGTAACAGATGCCAATACTATTTTTACGTTCCCTTTTGATCAAATCACAACTTTAGATCCTGATTTTAGTGGCATTAAAGAAAAGTTTGAGTTTGTAATTGAAGATGCCGACATTGATCAAATGGATAATCTGGTAGTAAGGTTGGTTGAAAGAAATAGCTGTTCACCAGGGATAGTTTTGGAAAAGGATATTCAGGTAAATGCCGTACCCAATACCAGCATCAACAATGTAAATGGGCAATCCCCGGGCCCCAATCCAATTAGTTTTTGCATTCAAGATTTACAAATTGAACTCGATGATTACGATCCAACATTCGATTATGCATGGACGTTGGTAAATGGTCATGGAATAATAGACCCGCCATCATCAATTAATAATTCCGCGACCTCGAACCCCATATTTATTCCGGCCAACCAATTGACAACCGGCAACAGAACCTTATTTATAAGTGTAAAAGACAATACAAGTGGGCAGAGTTGTGAAAAAATAATCGCGGTAGAACTAAATATACGTCAAAGCATTACACCATCATTTACCTTAGACGATGATTTGGATGATGATGGTTCGGCTGATGATAATTGCGGAAGCATAACTTTTGAATTACAACACGCCAATACCGGATTGCAAATGGGTGATGAAATTAAATTTCAGTTTTCCAAAAATGCAAATTTTAACAATATTGTTGGTGGTGAAACAGTCAATCAAACCTTTGATGGCAATTTAGAAGTGATCAATAAGACCTTGGATTATTTTGGCAATAGAGAGGAAGCAATTTGGTACATTAGGAGCCAGATAGAAACTACGGAAGGATGCAAATACACCAGTAGCATTGAGCCAATTGTTGTAAAAAGACAGCCCAAGGAACTAAACTTTTTTGTGCAGCTTGTCAACGGAGAATCGCCCTCTGCCAAACAGCAAAACTTCGAGTTTTGTGTGGGTGATCGGGTAAGTGTTCAGGTATCGGGAACAGCTTCAAATAACTCCGTTTTTAATTGGACTACCCCGGCTGGAGCTACGCTTGATGACACCACTCCTAACAATAGTGCCTTGGTATTTATTGTATCTGCTGCTTCCGATGGGGCTACTATTGAAGTAGAAGAAGACTTGAATGGTTGTAGCTTTACCTCCCAATCTAATCCTATTAAGGTAAATGAAGTTCCGGATAATATCTCCGTTGCCATCTCAAGTACAGGCAATAGTACAGGCGATGTTTGTTTTGATGATGATGGAAGTATTACGTTTTCTGTACAAAATGCGTTGGGCGATGTTTCTGTAGATTTTAGTGTAAATGGAAGTTCCACAAATATTAGTGGTACACCACCCTTGATTTACGGCGATGATCCGGCAGAACCATTATTACAGAATATTACTGCAGATGCTAATATTTTGATTGCCTCAGCTACAACTACAACAGGATGTCCCATAACCATTGATAATGCAAATGCCACATTAAATGTCTTGGATCCTGTTTATAATTTAAGTTTGAATAATACAACTGCCTGTGCCAACGAAAATATTGAGATGAAAGTGGATGTAAATGGGGGAGTGGGGCCTTACAATATTACGATAGGCAATGATAAAGGCTTACCCGATATTGTGCTCACAGGATATACAGTTGGTACGGGTATACCCGTTACAGTACCGAATACACCACAGGATATCGTTTATGAAATAACGGCTATTAATGATGCTACTACCGGCTGTACGCCTCGACCAGGAAGCACCCCCTCAGTTGCTTTAAAGGTAAACGAATTTTCACCAAAACCATCGATCAATACTTCCCATAGTGATGCTGTGTGTTTCGGCACCAAGGTTGTTTTAACTTCCGATTTAACTGTCTCCGGAGCTACCTATCGCTGGTTAGATAATGGTGGTGGAATTGTGCAGGAAAATGCTTCCCCCGAATTGAACCGCGATGCCGCTCAGGATGAAGAATATCGTGTAAGCGTAATAACTGCCGAGGGCTGTGCCAGCGCTTTTTCTGATCCTCAAAAGGTAGAAATTATTGCTTTGCCAGCCACACCTTCAATTACAGTAACCAACGGCTCGGCTGATTTTTGTGATGACAACGCTACCTCGGTTACTTTGTCTGCTTCTGCCATTGCAGCAGGAGAGAGTTACCAATGGCTTAAAAACGGCTCCATCATAGCTAATACTTCACAAACTCTGGTCCTCGACGATGTGTCTGAATCAGGAGATTATGCCGTACAAATAATCGGACAAGGAGCTACTGCTTGTGAAAGCACGATTTCTGATGATTTAGCAGTAACCATCAAAAATATACCCGGGGCCCCTGTGCTCACCGGAGAAATGACTTTGTGCGCGGGTGTAGATGATGAATTTTATTTTGTGGCTCCGATAACTGGGGCTACTTACAATTGGGATATTCCGGCTGCAGTGACGCCTGTTTTAGGAGGTGCTCCGGAGGATCCATTTGTTCAATTAGCCTTTCCAAACGCGGGCAATTATTCACTGGCAATTTCTGCTACGGTAAATGGCTGTACAGGGTCTGAATCTGATCTTAAAATAGAGGTATTGGATCCTACCAATACTTCATCTATTACAGGTACAACTACCTTATGCGAGGGAGATAACGAAACCTATAGTGTTGTAAATACTCCCGGTTCTACTTATCAATGGAGCGTACCCAGTGGGTCGTTCATTACTTCAGGTGGAACTACCAATCAAATATCTGTATCTTTTGGTAGCGGAACAGCTGCAGGACCTAATCCGGAAATATCGGTTATTGAAACCAATGTAGCCGGATGTGCAAGTACTCAGGTAATAAAGAATGTTTCGGTTAATAATCTCCCCACTGCCAATATTGTCGGAAATTTAGCCACCATTTGTGAAGGGGATGAATTTGATCTGGAAGTTGCCTGGACCGGTGATTTACCAATTACAGTAAATTATCTGGTTGACGGAACCACTACAGGTAATTTCACAATACCTACCGGTACTACCGGAAATTATTTTCATGATTTTGAACCGGATCCTACCCAAACTACTATTTATACTTTAACTTCTGTAACAGATGGCAATGCATGTGCATCAAATGCTACCGGATTGATCAGGGTTAACGTAGATCCGGTACCGGAACTGGAATTAGGTGCTAACAAATCCATTCCACAAGGAAGTAATATTACCATCATCCCGGATGAGCTAAAAGGTACTTATTCCAACATTGCCTGGGTGGCTAATCCTGCATCTGCCGGATCTTTTGATAATCCTAATTCGGATAATCCCACTTTTATACCAAATCCCGCATTTACCGGTGCCATTACAATATCCGCCACTATTTCTGATTCTGGCCCTTGCGCCGATGTGAATGATAGTTTTATTTTAAATGTAAATCCTGCCGGTGCTATAATTGCCGGAAATGACCTTACTGTATGTGAAAATTCAGGTGCAATATCTTTTCTGGATGCCACAAGAGATATTGACGATAAGTACGACCAGTATACCTGGTCTTCAGCTCCGGCTGGTTCTTTTTCAGTCACTACAGTAAATGATCCTTCAAGTGACGACGATCTTCATACGGTTTTTACCCCTACGTCTGGCACCGGCACTTATACCATTACTTTATCAGCAGTGGATTTTAACGATGGTTTGCCCAATACAAGTTCATCCTTTTTACTCGTAATTAATGACCAGCCTACAGCTACATTAATTACTACAACAGAACAGATAATCTGCGAAGGTGATAATGCTGATCTTTCGGTGCAGTTGACTGGTAATGCCCCAGGTTCACAATGGACATTGGTATGGGAGGATGATAATGGTGCAACAGGCACTGTAACTGCTAATGCCAGTCCTTATACTTTTTCAGTACCGGGCACTACCGGCGAAACCCGTACCTATACCATTGTGAGTGTAAGTGAAAATGATGGAGCCGTTTGTACCAATACAGCAATTACCGGTAGCGTAGATGTAACCAAAAGAGCATTGCCTTCAGCTAAAATAGTAACAGATGATTACGAGGTTTGTGCAGGAGATCCTACTGAAATTACTATTGAATTGACGGGCAATGGTCCGTGGAATGTAAAGTGGAGTGCTGATGGTGGAGTAACTGAAAATATCATTCCCAGCATTATTACTAGTCCTCATACTTTTTCAGTGAGTCCCGCGGTGGGTTCAGCTACTAGTTATGAACTTACAGAAGTTACAGAGCAGAACGGGACTAGCTGTTCTGCAGCGGTTACCGGAGAGGAAATTACAATTACAAATAATGCTTTACCTACAGTTGTTTTATCTGGCAATACCACCATTTGCGAAGGGCAGACAGCAGATTTAACTTTTGATTTTACCGGCACCGGCCCCTGGAGCGTAACTTACAATGATGGCAATGCCGACATAACCATTGATAACATTGCCACCAGCCCTTTTGTAGAGACTG
>Ga0207419_1002653_pt1 | contig 11502 bp, 9 predicted proteins | sample ElkSloMetagenome_4_FD_184723 | JGI IMG/M metagenome (GOLD analysis project Ga0207419, IMG submission 184723) | Hot spring microbial communities from Elkhorn Slough, Monterey Bay, USA - MD2A (version 2) | ecosystem: Environmental > Aquatic > Marine > Intertidal zone > Estuary: Microbial mat ... | reverse complement strand
AAGTGCGGGAAAAGCAGATAGTGGGCGGGCTGTTGGGCCACTGGGCAGTGTGGACAAAAAAGGCGGTGGAACTGCTGGAAGAGATCAAGGCTATCCGGCAAGAGGGTATAAGTATTCCTGCTGAAATGATCAGCCGTAATATCGCCGTCACTGATACGAATGCTGCCTTTTTTGATGCGGCTAACCATTTCAAAGGCTGTATCGCCGGTATTCATGAGGTACTGAGACGGCAGGGGCTGCTGGAAGGCACCTGGTGCCTAAACCCGGAGGAGCAGATGTCGCCTGCACAGGCCGAGGAAATTGAACGGGTATACCAGCAGTATCCTGATCTAAATGATGATGCATTTGTACAACGCCACCTGGAAAAGTGGCTGCGATAAAACTAACCTACAACAACCATGGAACTGAGCAACATTGACCTCATCGTGATTGGCCTGTTCTTCCTGAGCATGCTGCTGATTGGCTTCTGGTCTTTCTTTAAGAATAAAAACGTAGAAGACTACTTCGTGGCCGGAGGGAGGCTACCCTGGTGGCTATCGGGTATCTCCCACCATGTCTCGGGCTATAGCGGGGCAGTGTTTGTGGCCTACGCAGCACTGGCGTATACCAACGGATTTTCCCTCTACGTGTGGTGGGCTTTTACCATTGGTCTTACCATCCTGGCCAGCGCTAAAGTTTTCCCGACTTTCTGGGTGCGGCTACGTAAAAGGTTCCGCATACAGTCGCCGCTGGAGTTTCTCTCAACTCGCTACAATGTCACTACCCAGCAGATCATGGCCTGGAGTGGTGTGCTGCTCAAGCTCTTTGACGTTGGCGCCAAGTGGGCGGCGATCGCCATTTTGCTCAATGTGTTTACCGGTCTCCCCTTAGAAACCGGGGTACTTATCTCTGGCGGAATTTCACTGCTTTACATAACCTTTGGCGGCCTCTGGGCAGTCATCATCACCGATTTTGCCCAGTTCCTGGTGCAGACGGTAGCCGGTATCGTCATGTTTGTAGCAGTGCTGGATAGGCTGGGAGGAATGGAATCCATCACCGGTATCTGGGATCAGCTCCCCGAAGGTCACGGTCAGCTTTTCAATGAGCCCTACACCGTAGGTTTTGCACTGGTGTTTCTGTTTATCAACTTTCTAAGCTACAACGGCGGTAGCTGGAACCTGGCCACCCGCTATATCTCTTCGCACAATGAAAAGGAAGCCACCAAAGCCGCCCGCCTTTCGGGTATACTCTACCTGGTCTGGCCGCTCATTTTATTCTTTCCCATGTGGGCGGCGCCGGTCATACTACCCGGCCTGGAAGATCCTTCCCAATCTTACGGGGCACTAACGCTGGAACTGCTGCCGGTGGGCCTGATCGGGCTGGTAATCGCTTCGCTCTTTGCCAACACCATGTCCATGACCTCATCGGATGTTAATACCATTTCAGCAGTCATCACCCGGGATATATTACCGGTCATCTCGGCAAGGTTCAGAGAGGAAAGACGCTCCCTGCTTACTGCCCGGATCACCACTTTTGTGTTTACCTTCCTTACGATCCTGATCGCGTTGCAGCAGGAGCAGTTTGGTGGCGTGGTGGGGCTGATCATCAGCTGGTTTGGGGCGCTGCTCGGTCCTATCGCCGTACCCATGCTCTTTGGGCTACTACCAGTATTTGCCAGTTGCGGACCCAGGACGGCCATTACCTCTATCTTTGCCGGACTCCTGGCTTTTGTTTTTACCAAAAATGTGGAGGTGGGCAGCATGGCCCTGGAGATCGGCCTTCCTGTCATTGTAAGTACGGTGGTATATCTAACAGGTGGCTTTTTGGACCGGGGAAAAGTAGACCCACAGGTAAGCGAACTACTCAAATCTATACAGAAAGAAAAAACGAACGATGCAAAACAGGTTGAAACCATTTAAAGTAGACAAACTGGAAGTAGCCGTATATACCGATCGTGCTGAAATGGGCGAGCAGGCTGGTAAAGAAATAGAGGCAGTGATATTGGAACTGCTGAAGCAGAAAGCTGAGCTGAGGATGATCTTTGCGGCGGCACCTTCACAAAACGAAGTGCTGGCTTACCTCCGTCAATCGGAGCGCATTCCCTGGGAAAAGATCACTGCTTTTCACATGGATGAATATATCGGGCTGGATGAGGTAGCGCCCCAGCGGTTTGCCAATTTCCTCAAAGAGCATCTTTTTGACCGGGTGAATTTTAAAGCCGTACACCTGATCCATGGAGACGAAGACCCCCGGGCCGAATGTAAAAGATACACTGCGCTGCTGACAGAAAAGCCCATTGACATCGTCTGCCTGGGCATAGGCGAGAATGGGCATATTGCTTTTAACGATCCCCCGGTAGCAGATTTTGACGACCCTGCCGCGGTGAAAGTCGTGGAACTAGATCATGCCTGTCGGCAGCAGCAGGTCAACGACGGCTGCTTTGCCTCCCTGGATAAAGTACCCCGGCAGGCCATCACGCTGACCATCCCGATGCTGATGGGAGGGGAGCATCTGTTCTGTGTGGTGCCCGGACCAACAAAAAAAAAGGCAGTCGCTGCCACGCTGGAGGCAGAAATATCTACGGACTGCCCGGCTACGATTCTTAGAAAACACCCTCACTGCAAACTCTATCTGGACCATGCCTCCTACGGAAAATAACGGATCGCCGGGCAGAGCGTCTCCGGTGTTGGAAGGCATTAACTGTATCAGTGATCAGGCGCTACGGATAATGTTCGGACAGTCTGGAGAAGTAGATGTTAATGTGGTTGAAGGTAATCAAAGAGACCTACCTTTCCTCGGTCCCGGACTGATTGATTTGCAGGTCAACGGCATTCATGGAGTGGATTTTAATACTACCGATTTAACTGCGGAAGATGTGCTCAAGGCTACGCAGTACCTGCTCAGCAAAGGTGTCACTACTTTTTTCCCTACACTCATCACCAGTGCCGACGAGCAGATTTTTGAGATCATTCGCACTATCGTAAATGCTTGTCAGCAGTATCCCCTGGTCAATGCCTGTATGGGCGGTATTCACCTGGAAGGACCGTTTATCTCCGCTGAGGATGGGGCACGGGGGGCCCATAGCCAGCAGTTCATCCGACCTCCGGATACCCGCTGGCTGGACCAGTGCCAGGAAGTTTCCGGAGACCGCATTCGGCTATTGACCCTTTCGCCGGAATGGGAAAATACTGCTGATTTTATCCGCCACTGTCAATCTCAAAATGTAAAAGTCGCCATCGGTCATACCAATGCCCAGCCGGAACAGATTACGCAGGCGGTAGAAGCAGGCGCTACGCTCTCTACCCACCTGGGCAATGCCGCTCCCCTCATGCTGCGCAGGCATCCCAACATGCTCTGGGAGCAACTGGCACAGGATGGCTTGTACGCCAGCTTTATTGCCGATGGTTTCCACCTTCCGGAGGCTTTTCTGAAAGTAGCTTTTCGGGCTAAGGGCAAAAAAGCATTTCTGGTAAGTGATGCTACCGCTTTCTCCGGCATGGTTCCGGGTGTTTACCAGTCCCATATCGGGGATGAAGTGCTGCTAGAAGAAAATGGGCGACTCAGCATGAAAGCAAATCCCGATTTGCTGGCTGGAGCGACTAAAAATCTCCTGGAAAATATAGAATTTCTGCTTTCTGCGCAGCTCTGCTCCCTGCCCGATGCCTGGCAGATGGCCTCTACCCGGGTAGCTGAATTTCTGGGGTGGAAGTATGATCCGCTTAGCAGCGGCAAACAGGATGACATCGTTCTGTTTGAGCAGCCACGTCCCGGCAAAATTCATATCAGGGAAGTGTATAAAGGAGGTGAAAAAGTATTTGAACAGTCAGGTCTGCACAATCAGGAAAAAAGATAAAGCTATGACTCATCAGCCACCCATCAAGGTCGGATTAGCCGCTTACGGTCTTTCAGGACGGGTATTTCATGCGCCCCTACTGCATGCTCACCCTGGCTTCCGGCTGCACAGTATTTTACAACGCAGCAAAAGCAATGCACTGGAAAAATATCCGGAAGTTCAACTGGTTACTTCTTTTGAGGATTTACTTACGCAGGCAGACATAGAGCTGCTGGTCATCAATACGCCCGAGTACCTGCACTACGAGATGGCCAAAAAAGCTCTGGAAGCCGGAAAGCACGTTGTCGTGGAAAAGGCTTTTACCACCACGACCGAAGAAGCCCGGGAACTGATATCTTTGGCCCGGGAGAAAAGCAAAATGCTGAGCGTCTTTCAGAACAGCCGCTGGCACGGCGACTTCCTCACGATCCAAAAATTGATTGATTCTGCTATGCTGGGTCAGGTTGTAGATTTTGAAGCCCACTACGACCGCTTCCGCAATTCGGTAGATGAAGGCAACTGGAAAGAGGAATCTCATCCCGGTACAGGGGTGCTGTACAACCTGGGTTCTCATATGATTGACCAGGTGCTGGTGCTTTTTGGCTGGCCACAGGCTGTACAGGCTGATATCCGCATACAGCGGCCGGGAGGGAAAGTAGCTGATAACTTCACGCTTGAGCTTTATTATATCCAGAAAAAAGTGACCCTCAAATCCAGCTACCTGGTGCGGGAAGCCGGACCCCGTTACGTGCTGCACGGGGTCAACGGTAGCTTTGTCAAATATGGAGGTGATCCGCAGGAAGCCATGCTCAAATCAGGCATGTCGCCCCTGGATACGGACTTTGGCCGGGAGTCACCCGAATACTGGGGCAGGCTTAATACCGATTGGCAAGGGCTGCACCTATCGGGCGAAATTGAAACGCTGCCTGGCTCTTACCTGAGTTATTACGACAGTATTTATGCAGCATTGAGTGAAGGAAAGGAACCGGCGGTTAAAGCCGAGGAAGCGATGCGGGTGATCGCCATCATAGAGGCGGCTGTCAGGAGTAATGCCGAGGCGCGCAGGATCAAACTGGATGCTTTGCCTTAAAGTGATATGCGATTCTGAAGTCAAACAGCCAGTAGATTGAACGCTCAGGGTTTTTAGTCATCCAAAAAATGTATAGATTCAAATAGGCAAGTAATGCCAAGCTTTACTACAAACTAATGCTAATCGCATGAAAAGTTTTTGCTACCTCTCTTTCCTGCTTATCCTCGCTTTTTCTGCCTGTCAGCAGGAAAAATTATACACTGACGCCCTGAGTCCCGAACAGGCGATGCAAAGCTTTCGGCTGCACGATGATTTTGCCATAGACCTCTTCGCCGCGGAGCCCCATGTGATGGACCCGGTGGAGATGGTCTTTGACGCTGAAGGGAATATTTACGTGGTAGAAATGCCGGATTATCCTTTCAAGCCCGAAACAGGGCAGGCCGGGGGAAGTATCAAAATGCTCGTGGATACCGACGGTGACGGTCAGATTGATCAGTCCTCCGTTTTTGCCGACGGCCTGTCCGAAGCTACCAGCGTTTTACCCTGGAAAAATGGGATACTCGTCACGGCTGCTCCGGATATTCTTTACCTACAGGATACCGATGGCGATCAGCGTGCCGATGTATGGGAAGTGCTGTTCACCGGCTTTTTTGAAAACAACTCCGAAGCCCAGATCACCAACCTGCGCTATAGTGTGGATAATTGGATTTATGCTGCCAATCACGGACAGGCCGGGGAGGTAAGTTTTAGTCGCCAACCCGATGCGCCTAAGCTTTCTATGCAGGGAGGCGATTTTCGTTTTCGCCTGGATAAAGAAGCCTTTGAACTGACCAGCGGACCCGCCCAGTTTGGGCAGGCCATCAACGACTGGGGCCATCGTTTTATCACCCAGAATACCATCCACATTCGTCATGCGGTCATGCCCAAGCGATATATGGAAAGGCACGGACACATGCCCTCCTCTACCGTAGCGCTCAACATCTCCGACCACGACCTGCGGATGTACCAGGACACACCGCCTCCCTATTGGCGGGCGGAACGTACGCGCCGCCGACAGAAAAGATATGAAGAAGAGGGGCTGGATCGCATTGAATACGCTGAAGATCATTTTACCGGTTCTTCCGGGGCTACCTTTTACGGAGCGGATGCTTTCCCAAGCGAGTACTACGGCAATATCTTTACCGGAGATGTCGCTGGCAACCTGATTCACCGTGATGTGCTGCTTCCCCACGATAGCAGCCCCACTTATACGGCGGTTCGGCACGCCCTGGAGCAGGACAAGGAATTTCTGTCTTCTACCGACCCCTGGTTTCGCCCGGCAAATTTTACCGTGGGTCCAGACGGCTACCTTTATGTGATAGACATGTACCGCCAGCATATTGAGACGCCCCTCTCTATCCCTGAAGACCTCAAGGAGGATATGGACTTTCTCAATGGTATGGACAAAGGACGTATCTATCGCATCCGACCGAAAGATGCTTCGGCAGTCAAAGCAGCTTTGCCAAGGCTCAAAGAGAAGCCCTCTGCTGAGCTTGCTGAGTTACTGTCTCACCCTAATCAGTGGTGGAGACTGCAGGCCCAAAGGCTACTGCTGGAGCGGCAGGATGCCTCAGTAGTGCCGGAGGTAGAGAAGATGCTTCAGCAGCATGAAGATGCCCGCACCCGTCTGCATGCGCTTTACGTGCTGGAAGGTTTGGGAGCACTGGATGCTCAACACGTACAACTGGCGTTGCAGGATACACATCCTGGTCTGCGGGAACACGGCGCCATGTTGAGTGAGCGCTTTCCTGCTTTGACCGATGAACTGCTAAAGGCCCTGAATGACCAGGCGCCGAGAGTAGCTTTTCAGTCGGCACTGAGCCTGGGACAGTTTAGTGATCAGCCTGGGGCTACTGATGCCCTGGCTGATCTGCTGATGCAGCGGGGTAGCGATGCATGGTTCAGAACCGCCGTGCTCAGTTCAGAAGCCGGTAGCTCAACCGCCATGATGCAGGCACTGGAAGAAAAAGGTTTTTTTAAAGATGAAGAAGACTGGAAAGCAGATTTTACCAGAGATATTTCCTCCATCATCACTGCTAGAAACAAACCGGAAGAAGTCACGGCCTATTTGCAGCAGGTACAAATCTTAAGCCCAGCGCTGCGAGAGGTAGTAGCTGAGGGTATACTACGGAGCGCCGAGCGTCATGATGACGAAACATTAAAAACCCTGGCTGAAGCGATTCGCAAAGAACCGGCCCGGATGAGTGCCCTTTTGGAAAAAACACCCGAAGATGCAAACTAGTCCGCGTAGAAGGTTTCTCACCAAGATCGGTAAAGGCTTTGGATTCCTGTGGGGTGGCACAGCGATCTTAGCCGCCTGCCAACAGGTTGAAAAACGGCAGGAAACCTACGACGGTGATTCCTGCGATGACCTGCGTAGGGTAAGCGAAGCTGAACGGACCAAGCGGAAGAGTTTTGGATATGTCAGTAAAACACCCATTGCCGATAACCAGTGCAGCAACTGCAATCTTTACCTGCCACCCAAAGAAGCCCAGGCCTGTGGTAAGTGCATTCTTTTTGAGGGACCGGTGCAGTCGGAAGGCTATTGCACCTACTGGGCACTCAAGGCATAAATCAAATGAACTACCAACAACCTCCTCAGTCATGAAGCATGTACATTTTCTTTTCGGCTTAAGCTACTTTTGGGTGCTGTCTTGTGCCCTGGTTGTCCTCTCCAGCTGCCAGGAGCAGCCCTCCCCGCTACGCATCGCTACCTTCCAACTGGATGCGTCTCCAGAGATTGGCAGCCCGGTAGCTTATGCCCCCGCCCGCAGCATCGTGGACTCGCTCAGCATTCGGGGTATGGTCATCATGACGGAGGATGATCCGGTCGTCCTGTGCTCGGTAGACTGGCTGGGCATTGCCAATGAAGGAATGCAGCGGTGGAAAGAAGTCCTGGCTGAAGCTGCCGGTACCACTACTGACCGGGTTTCGGTACATGCGGTCCATCAGCACGATGGCTTACGCTGTGACTTCACCGTAGAAAAAATCCTGGCTGAGTATGGACTGGGCGGTACCAAGTACGATACGGTTTACCTGGTCAACAAAATCAACGAAACTGCTGAAGCGGTGAAGCAAGCCATGGCCAATGCTCGAGAAGTAACCCACCTGGGCTTTGGGCAGGCCGAGGTAGAAAAAGTAGCCTCTAATCGCCGTATCCTGGGGGAGGATGGCAAAGTCAGGATTATCCGCTGGAGTAAGTCCAGCGATCCGGAAGCCATTGCCGCCCCCGAAGGCCTGATTGACCCCTGGCTGAAGAGTGTCAGCTTCTGGCAAGAGGAAGAACCGCTGGCCGTCATGACCTACTACGCCGTGCATCCACAGAGCTACTATGGGCAGGGTGATGTCACCTGTGAATTTGTCGGCATCGCCCGCAACCAGCGGCAGGCAGCACTGGGAGGCGTGCCTCACATTCATTTTAACGGGGCAGGGGGGAATGTGGCGGCTGGTAAGTACAACGACGGCTCCCCGGAAAGGCGGCCGGTACTGGCAGAGCGGATGGAAGTAGGGATGCGGAAAGCCTGGGAAAATACCCAAAAGCGAGAGATCAGCCCATCAGAGCTGCAGTGGAAGAGTATTCCTGTGGCGCTGCCTCCCGGTAAACACCTGCTAGAGCCAGAACTCCGAGCTATCCTGGAGGCCGATACCGCTACGGCCAATCAGAAATTTTATGCAGCCAAGCACCTGGCATGGCTGCAGCGTATGCAGCAGGGGCATCAGATACGAGTATCCTCGCTAAAAATGGGGGACGTCTGGATGCTCAATCTGCCGGGAGAAATCTTCGTAGAGTATCAACTGGCTGCACAGAAGATGCGTCCCGATGATCAGGTAGTTACGGCGGCCTACGAAGAATACGGCATGGGCTACATCGGTACAGAAAAAGCTTACACCCAGGGCGGTTACGAAACCAGCGAAAGGGCTTCCCGCGTAGCTCCCGAGTCAGAGAAAATCCTGATGCAGGCTATCCAGGAAGTTTTAAACTGAGGGATGGCTTTTAATAAATTTTATATTCGTATTTCAAAACTCATATACAACAACCTATGCAATACCAAAGACTTTTTCCCCTGCTGACTGTACTTATCTTTTTCGCCTGCCAGCCCCAAAAGAGGGTAGCAGTTACCGATGGTCTTTCCGATGTCAAGGCTCAACTGGTAGACGGTGATGGCTGGACTGTACTCTTTGATGGAAGCAATACCGACCATTGGATTGAACTAGGCAAAGACAAATTTCCCCGAAATGGCTGGGTGATAGAAGATGGCGCCCTGGTTCTTAATAAAGGGGGTAATATCATCACCCGCGAGCAGTACGCTGATTTTGAACTGGAGTTTGAGTTCAACCTGACCGAAGGTGCTAACAGCGGTATTAAGTATTATGTAACTGAACTAACTAATGAGGAGACTGGCAAGACAGTGATGAATGGTCCTGAGTACCAGATCATAGACGATGTGGACAATCCGGATATTCAGGAGCGGGAAGACGAGACGGTGACGACTGCCGCTCTCTACCTTTTCTATGAACCGCAGGGTAAGCAGTTGAAACCACCCGGAGAATGGAACAGCGGCAAGATCATCTCCCAAAATGGACAGGTCGAGCACTGGCTCAACGGTGTAAAAGTAGTGAGCTATCAGAGAGGCGGGGCTGACTACCTGGCCCGGAAAGCTGACACCAAATTCAAAGATTATGAGCGCTACGGTGAAGTTGAGCGTGGTCATATCATGCTCACCGACCATAATGATAAAGTCTACTTTCGCAATATCCGGGTGAGAAAACTGTAGTGCATTTCATCACACAAACCAGGCAACTGGTCATAAAAAAACTTTCTATGAGATTCTGCATCATTATTTTTCTGGCCCTGGCAGCCTGGTCTTGTAACCCTCCTCAGCAAAGGGCGGAAGAAGAAACCACGGCTGACCGGCCCCCCAACGTTGTACTGATTATGGCGGATGACATGGGCTATGAGTGCCTGAGCGCCTACGGCAGCACCTCTTACCAGACGCCTATCCTGGACTCGCTGGCTGCCAACGGTGTTTTGTTTTCCCAATGCGTATCACAGCCGCTTTGTACGCCTTCCCGGGTCAAGATCATGACGGGCATGTACAACTTTCGTAATTACGATTACTTCGGGCACTTGCAGTCTGAGGCCTATACCTTCGGTCACCTGATGCAGGACGCCGGGTATGCCACCTGCATCGCGGGTAAGTGGCAGCTCAACGGTCTGGCTTATAAAGACGAGATTCCTTACTGGAATAATCAAGATCGCCCCCATCAACTGGGCTTTGATGAGTATTGTCTGTGGCAACTGACCCGCACCCGGTCAGAGGGAGAGCGTTATGCAGATGCCCTGCTGGAACAGAACGGTGAAGTGCTGGATACTGAAGGGCAGTACGGACCGGACATCTTCGCTGATTTTATACTGGATTTCATAGAAAAACAGCAAGATCAGCCTTTTTTCGTCTACTACCCTATGGTTTTGGTTCATGATCCCTTTGTGCCTACCCCTGATTCTGAAGCGTGGAGTGATCCAGACCGTCGGTACGAAAATGACACGGCTTACTTCGGCGATATGGTTTCGTACACTGACAAAATCGTGGGCCGTATTGCCGATAAGCTTCAGGAACTGGATCTGGACGAAAATACCATCCTGATTTTTACAGGAGACAACGGTACCCATCGTTCTATTGTTAGTCATACGCGGCAGCGCACCGTAAAAGGGGGCAAGGGGAAAACCATAGATGCCGGCACCCATGTTCCCCTGATTGCCTACTGGCCCGATCAGATCAGGGAAGGACAGGTGTTTGATGGACTGATTGAGTTTAGTGACTTTTTTCCTACCCTGGCTGAAATGACAGGACAGGTGAAAGAAAACGATGGCAGGAGTTTTTATCCGCTCCTGACGCAGGATGATTATGAAGGTCGGGAAACTGCCTTTGTCTACTATGATCCTCGCTGGGGAAAATTTGTAAATCAGTATCGCAACAAGTTCATCCGTACGCTGGACTACAAGCTTTACCAGGATGGAAAATTCTACTACCTCCCCGGTGACCTTGAAGAAACACAGCCGCTGGATGAGTCTGACCTGTCACCGGAGGCTAAGCAAACCAGGACTCAACTGCGGTCGGTGCTGGAACAGTATCCGGACGTGGATTAAGAACTTCATGCATCATTTTATTGACTTGATTGAAAACTAAATGCGACAACTGAGCTGCCTCTTTTTGTTTCTTCCCCTCATAATAATTGCTGTATCAACGGGGGCTATCGCACAGGATACATTGGTTCCTCTCACCCTTGAGCCAGGCCCGGGAAATCCCCGTAACAGCGAGGGAGACTTCATCAAACTGGATGATGGCAGGCTGCTGTTTGTGTATTCTCACTACGATGGCGAATCTACCAGCGATCATGCCTCAGCCTATTTGGCAGGGCGCTATTCCAGCGATCAGGGTAAAACCTGGACGGAGGAAGATCAACTGATTCTGGAAAATGAAGGTGATATGAATATCATGTCAGTGTCGCTAATGAGGCTGTCTGATGGCTCCATTGCTCTTTTTTACCTCAGAAAGAACTCTACCTCTGATTGTATCCCGATGATGCGAACCTCCACCGATGAAGCCAAATCCTGGAGTGA
>Ga0207419_1002652_pt1 | contig 11502 bp, 6 predicted proteins | sample ElkSloMetagenome_4_FD_184723 | JGI IMG/M metagenome (GOLD analysis project Ga0207419, IMG submission 184723) | Hot spring microbial communities from Elkhorn Slough, Monterey Bay, USA - MD2A (version 2) | ecosystem: Environmental > Aquatic > Marine > Intertidal zone > Estuary: Microbial mat ... | reverse complement strand
CTGGCTGCTGACGCTGCGCTTCATCAGCCTGTTTTTGCCCCTGTCGCTGCTGGTGACGGCAGCACTCGGCCTGATCGGCTTTCTCAACCTGGCCTGGACCGCCAGCTGGTATGTGCTGGTGTTCACCACCATGCTGGCCCTGTGGCTGATCCTACAGGGCCTGCTGAACGACACCGGGCGCTGGCTGCTGGCGGTAGTGCGGGGCCAACGCGACGACGATCCCATGGGCCTCGGCGATACCATCCGCCCGCTACACCGGCTGCTCAGCGTGTTGCTGTTCAGCGGTCTGCTGGTGGCGCTGGCGGCGGTCTACGGCTGGGACCGGGAGGGTACCTTCAGCACCGCCTGGGCGATTCTCACGCTGGTGGTGGTAGGAGTGATCGGGCTTTACGAGGCGCTGCTGTTCGGCGCCCACCATCTGGCCCGCCGGGCCGGCAACGTCTGGGGGCTGGCACTGATCCGCCACGCCCGCAAACCGGTGGGGCTGATCATGCTGGTGGCCACCGCTCAGTTGTTGTTGCCGCGTCTCACCCTGCCGGGGGCGATCGTCGAGGATCTCGGCCATTTTCTGGTGATGGTGCAGATCGCCGCCGTGTCCTGGCTGGTGGTACAACTGGTGTCGGTGCTGGACGATGTGATGACCGCCCGTTACCGGCAGGTCCACAAGACCAGCCTCGGCGCCCGGCGAACCCACACCCAGATCCGGGTGCTACGGCAGATCGCCCGGATCTGCGTGTCCATCCTGGCGGTGGGGGCGATGCTGATGACCTTCCCCACCATCCGCCAGCTGGGCGCGGGCTTGCTGGCCTCGGCGGGGGCCGCCGGATTGGTGATCGGCATCGCCGCCCGGCCGCTGTTCGAGAACCTCATCGCCGGCATCCAGATCGGCCTGACCCAGCCCATCCGGCTGGACGATGTGGTGATCGTGGAGGGCGAGTGGGGCAAGATCGCCGAGATCAACGCCACCTATGTGGTGGTGCATATCTGGGACGACCGGCGGCTGGTGGTGCCGCTGAAATACTTCAACGAGCAGCCCTTCCAGAACTGGACCCGCACCAGCGGGGAGTTGCTGGGCACGGTGTTTCTCACCGTGGACTACACCTTCCCGGTGGACGAGGCGCGCCAGGAAGTGAAGCGTATCCTGGAGGCCTCGGGCATGTGGGACGGCCGGGCCTGGGGTTTGCAGGTCACCGACGCCAACGATCGGGGCATGGAGTTGCGGGTGTTGATGAGCGCCCCGGACGCCGGCACCGCCTGGGATCTGCGTTGTCTGGTGCGGGAGAAGTTGATCGGCTTCATTCAGGCCCGTTATCCGCAGAGCCTGCCCCGGATGCGGGCCGATCTGCGCCAGGACAGTGGCGCCCGCGCCTCGCCGCCGATCCTGCCGCTTTCCGAGAACAGCGTGGCCGGGCGCTAGTCCCCCCGGCATCAAGGAGCACGAAACCATGACCCGACCCACCCGCAGCATCGCCGATCTACGCCGGGAATACGCCCTGGCCAGCCTCGACGAGGCCCACAGCGACGCCGATCCCATCGGCCAGTTCCTGCGCTGGTTCGACGAGGCCCTCATCGCCGAACTGTCCGAGCCCAACGCCATGACCCTGGCCACCGTGGATGGCGATGGCCTGCCCGACGCCCGGGTGGTACTGCTGAAGGGCGCTGACCCCGAGGGATTTTGCTTCTACACCAATTACCACAGCGCCAAGGGCCGGCAACTGGCTGCCAACGGTAAAGCGGCGCTGGTGTTTTTCTGGCCGGAGTTGCAACGTCAGATCCGCATCCGTGGCGCGGTGCAAGCGGTGGAGGCAGCCCAGTCGGAGGCGTATTTCCGCAGCCGCCCCCGGGGCAGTCAACTGGGCGCGCTGACCTCCCGGCAGAGTGAGGTGGTGGCCGATCGTGCCAGTCTGGAGGCGCGTTACCGGGAGGCCGAGGAGCGCTACCAGGACGCCGAGGTGCCGCGCCCGACCCACTGGGGCGGCTACCGGCTGCAACCCATGCTGCTGGAGTTCTGGCAGGGCCGACCGAGCCGGCTGCACGATCGGCTGCGCTACCGGCGCGAGGGGGATAACTGGCTGCGCGAGCGCCTGGAGCCCTGAGCCGGATTGTTCAGGTGGTGAGGCTCTGGGGCAGCCAGCGCCCGAGTTTCTCCTCCAGGGCCTTCTTGTTGATGGGTTTGGCGAGGTAATCGTCCATGCCCACCCGCATGCATTTCTCCTGGTCGCCCTTCATGGCGCTGGCGGTCATGGCCATGATGGGCAGATGCTGGCCGTCGGTCTCGGCCTCGCGAATCAACCGGGTGGCCTCCAGGCCGTCCATCACCGGCATCTGCACATCCATCAGGATCAGGTCGAAGTGGTGCTGGCCCACGGTCTCCACCGCCTCCTGGCCGTTGTTGGCCACCACGCTGTCGATGCCGAAGTTCTGCAACATCTTCTGCAGCACTTTCTGGTTCACCAGATTATCCTCCACGATCAGCACCTGACCCTGGAAGCGACCCCGCTCGGTGGGGGGCGGGGGTGGCGCAGGTGCTGGAAGCTCCTCCGCCACCTGCTCCGGCACTGGACTGACCCCACCCGCGCGCTTTCGCAGCACACTCACCAGGGTATCCCAGAGCAACGCCTGGCGGACCGGCTTCACCAGACTGACCTCGATGCCGGCCACCCGCGCCGACGGGCCGGGATAGCCATGGGAACTCAGCATCACCAACGCGGTGTCGGCCAGACTGTCATCGGCCTTGATGCGCTGGGCCAGTTCGATGCCGTCCATGAACGGCATCTGCATATCCAGGATCGCCAGATCGAAGGGATGGCCCTGCTGGCAGGCCCGGCGCAGTACCTCCAACGCCTGGTAACCGTCCTCGCAACCTTGTACCTCGATGCCCCAGTTGCTGAGGTATTTTTCCAGGATGGTGCGGTTGGTGGTGTTGTCGTCCACCACCAGCGTGCGCACCCCACTCAGGCTGGTGCTGTTGCGGGGCCGACGCCGGAAGGATTTCTTCACGCAGATGGTGAACCAGAAGCACGAGCCCTCGCTCGGCTTGCTGTCGGCGCCAATCTTGCCACCCATCAGCGCCACCAGACGCTTGGAAATGGCGAGCCCGAGGCCGGTGCCACCGAAGCGGCGGGTGGTGGAACCGTCGGCCTGGGAGAAGGGCTGGAACAGGCGCCGCTGCACCTCCTCCTCGATGCCGATGCCGGTGTCGGAGACCTGGAACTTCAGCAGCAGATCGTTCTCGATCTCCACCTCCACCTCCACGCCCACCACCACCTCGCCCCGGTCGGTGAACTTCACGGCGTTGCCGATGAGGTTCATCAGCACCTGCCGTAACCGGTAGGGATCGCCCCGCACGATGCTCGGCACCTCCGGCGGGATATAGCTGGCCACCTCCAGACCCTTGGCGTGGGCGGTCTTGGCCAGTAGCGCGGTGACCTCCTCCACATCGTCGCGCAGATCGAAGTCGATCTCCTCGATGTTCAGGGCGCCGGCCTCGATCTTGGAAAAATCCAGGATGTCGTTGATGATGTTCAGCAGCGCCTGCCCGGAGCGCAGGGCGGTGTCGGCGAACTCGCGCTGTTCCACCGACAACTCGGTCTCGCGCAGCAGATCCAGCATGCCCATCACGCCGTTCATGGGGGTGCGGATCTCATGGCTCATGTTGGCCAGGAACTGACTCTTGGCGATGTCGGCGGCCTGCGCTTCGTCCCGGGCACGCTCCAGATCGGCCATGGCCTGTTTGTGCTCGGTCATGTCGCGGACAATGCCGGTGAACATGGGCTTGCCCACGGTGACCTCGCTGATGGCCAGATACATGGGAAATTCCCCCCCACCCTTGCGAAGCCCGGTGAGTTCCCGACCTCGACCGATATCCAGCGGCGTGCCGGTGCCAAGGTATTCCTCGATGTGACGGCGGTATTCCTCGCGAAACGGCGAGGCGAACAGGTCGGTCAGGGGACGCCCGCGCAGGTCATCGAAATGGTGCCCGAAGATGTGCTCCCCGGCCCGGTTGATGGCGACGATGTGGAAACTGTCGTCGATATGTACCACCCCATCCACCAGATTGTCGACGATGGCGCGGTTGCGCGCCCGGCTCTCCTGGAGGGCATTGAACTGGGTACGCATGGTCTGGAACAGCAGCAGGGCAAGGCTCAACACCAGCACCACCGCCGTGATGTTCACCCACACCACCGTGTGCCAGGTGAGACTCAGGGTCTCGTTGAAAGGCGTCAGCAGATCCTCGCGCTCGACCAGGATCGGTATCAGTTCGCTGCGCAGACGCTCCAGCAGCCAGCGGGCACTGATCAGCGCCACCCCACCGATGGCCACGGCGATGGCGGCGAACACCCAGATCAACCAGGGGACCCATCGACCCAATCTTGTGGATAGCTGCCACTTCATCGCGCTTCGCCTGTGTGGGAGTCGGTCAGCTAGTCCTCGAAACTGACCACGACCCGTCGATTATGCCGACTTTTCTTCTCGATCTTGCTGACCCGGACCGCGCCGATCTCGCCGGTGCGGGCCACGTGAGTACCGCCGCAGGGCTGCAGATCCACGCCCTGGATCTCCAGCAGGCGGATCTGCCCCCCGCCCCGGGGGGGTTGCACCGACAGGGTACGCACCAGTTCCGGCTGGGCATCCAGTTCGGCGTCGCTGATCCAGCGCTCGCGCACCGGGTGGTCGGCCTGGATCAGCGCCCGCAGGACTTCGGTGAGGGCCTGCTTGTCCAGGGTGGACTCTTGCAAGTCGAAGTCCAGCCGGCCCTTGTCGGCGCCGATGGCACCCCCGGTGACACCGGCCTTGACCACCGCACAGAGCAGATGCAGGCAGGTGTGCATGCGCATGTGGCGGTGGCGCCGCGCCCAGTCGATCTCGGCGCTCACGGTCTCACCCACGGTCAGGGGCGGGGCTCCGGGGGCCGGGATATGCCGTATCGCCTCGTCCTCGCCCTTGAGGGTATCGACGATCATTACCTCGCTGCCATCGGTCCGGCGCAGCCTGCCGGTATCGCCGGGCTGACCGCCGCCCATGGCGTAGAACACGGTGCGATCCAGAATAATGCCGTCATCCACCCCCATCACCCGCGCCTCGCAATGGCGCAGATAGGGGTCCTGGCCGTACAGTCGCTCGGTCATCAAAACCTCTTGAAGCAGTGATTTGCCGCAAAGCGGGAGACTTATGCCCGCCATTGTAATCCGGGAAGGGGAGTTTGGGAGAGGGTGTTTTGTGAAACTCGATAAGTTGTGGAATCTGGATTCACGACCGCTCCATGGCCCTGTGGCAGATGCTGCCATACTGAAGGATTTCTGACGATACCCCACGAGGGTCCTGGAACCATGCGATTCGTTTTGCGGCTACTTTACTGGCCCCTGTGCCTGTTGTTCTGTCTCGGTGTTACCGAGATTCTGTTCAGCGCCCTGTATGTCCACGGTCTGGTGGCCCCACCGGATTCGGTGATGCTGTTCGAGGAGAGCGGCAAGACTGTCCATTTCGATCCGGTGTTGGGTTTTCGTTACACCCCGGTGCCTTCCCGGGCGACCCGCATCAGTTTCGGCGAGGTGGAGTTCCTCACCCGCTTTCGCGGCAATAACCTGGGTTTCAGCGAGCGCGATCCGGTGCTGCCCGGCCACCCCGGCAGTGGCCATCGGCTGGCGGTGCTGGGGGATTCCTTCACCGCCGCCGAGCACCTGAGTGTCAACTGGCCAGACCGGCTGGAGCGCCTGCCCGCAGTGGCCGGTGGGCTGCGATTGCCCAATTTCTCCGTCTCCGGGGCGGGGCTGGCCAACTGGTGGAGCATCATCCTGCGCCTGCTGGAACCCCGGGATTTCCAGTTCGATGGCATGGTGTTCGCGGTGTTCGAGGGAGATCTGCACCGCACCTTCAGCATGGCCGACCACCGGGAGGTGGCGCGGCATATGTTCGGGCGTAGCCCCGACTGGGAACCCCAGCACTGGCCCACCACGCTGGCCCAGGCGCGCCGCCACATGCAGCCCCTGCGGGGTTATATCGTCGACAACGAGCATTTCCGGCAAGCCCTGCGGGGCGACTGGCATCCGGAGCTGCCGCGACCCTGGCGAGCCTATGGCTGGCGTCTGATTCGCCAGCGACTCGGCGCCGTGCAGGATACCGGTGCCATGGCCACAGCCCACGCCCAGACCCTGTTCAGTCAGGGGCAATGGCGCCTGATCGAGGATCTGCGGGACTATCTGGCACGCCACCGGCTGCCGGCGCTGGTGGTGCGGATCCCCTCCCGCGAGGGGCTGCTGGCCGGCATCGTCCCGGCGGCCGATGCCGAGGCCTTCGCCGCTGCCCTGGGTGCCCGCTACGTGGACGGCGCGACAGCCTTCGCCGGTCTGGATGCGGCCGGGATCCGCCGGCACTGGCTACCCCACGACGGACACTGGAATCAGCTGGGCTCGGATCGGTTCGCGGCGTTTCTGGCGCCGTGGCTGCTGGAATGGCTGGAAGATCCATCGGGGAATTGATGGAGGGCTTGCAAGCTGTAGAGAATTTGTATATATTTGACCTCGAAGCTTGCAAGTTATCCGGTTTTTGAACTTATTTTTTTATACATTTTCTATATATCTGAGCGCGTTTGGACGAAAACCTGTTCCCCTGGAGCGTTATATGCTCCCCCCTTGGTGGCTGACTTTGTTCAGCCACTTTTTTTTGCCCCGACAACCGGTATACTCGCCTGCGTTCCGCCACCACTGCCAGCACCTGCCGTCACGGCCTCATTCATCCATGACCCAGACCTACGAATCCTGGGGTCGATACCCCCGGCGTCGCCAGCATCCCCGGCGGGCACACTGGTCTGATCAAATCGCTTTCGGTGCTCGTGCTTTGCTGCCCTTCGGCAATGGCCGCAGCTATGGCGACAGTTGCCTGAACAGCACCGGTGAACTGCTGGATATCCGCAGTCTGGACCGATTCATACACTTCGATACCGGGCGCGGGCGATTGCGTTGCGAGGCCGGCGTGCTGCTGGCCGAGATCCTCCAGTTGATCGTGCCGCGGGGTTGGTTCCTGCCGGTGACGCCGGGCACTCGCTTCGTCACCGTGGGAGGTGCCATCGCCAACGATGTACACGGCAAGAACCACCATCAGGCCGGCACTTTCGGACGCCATGTGCGCCGTCTGGAATTGCTGCGTTCCGATGGTAGCCGCCGTCTCTGCTCGGCCGAGGAGAACCCACAGTGGTTCGCGGCCACGGTGGGCGGCCTCGGCCTCACCGGGGTGATTCTCTGGGCGGAACTGCAATTGCAGCCGGTGGCCAATGCCTGGATCAGTCAGGAGGTGATCCGCTTCCCCGATCTGGCGGCGTTCTTCGCCCTGTCGGCGGCCTCCCAGCGGGATTACCAGTACAGCGTGGCCTGGGTGGATTGCCTGGCCCGGGGCGCGCAACTGGGTCGGGGGCTGTTCATCCGCGGCAACCACGCCCCCGCCCTGCCCGCCCGGCGGCCTCCGCCGCCCCGGCTGCGTCTGGATGTACCGCTGGCGCCGCCGGTGTCGCTGATCAACCGGCTGAGCCTGCGGCTGTTCAACACCGTGTATTTCCATGTCCGCCCTTCCCGGCAGCGGGGCATCAGCCATTACCAGCCGTTTTTCTATCCGCTGGACAGCGTGCTGCGCTGGAACCGGATCTACGGACCCCGGGGCTTTCTCCAGTACCAGTGCGTGGTGCCCATCGACGACGGTCACGCCGCCATCCAGGCCATCCTCCGGCGGATCAGCGATGCCGGTCAGGGTTCGTTTTTGGCGGTGTTGAAAGTCTTCGGCGATCTGCCCTCGCCGGGGATGTTGTCGTTTCCCCGCCCGGGGGTGACGCTGGCGCTGGATTTTCCGTTTCACGGTGAGGCCACCCTGGATCTGCTGGCGGCCCTGGATCGGATCGTCGTCCAGGTGGGGGGCGCGGTGTATCCGGCCAAGGATGCGCGCATGAGTGGGGCGCACTTCCAGCGTTTCTTTCCCCTCTGGGAGACCTTCCGGGACTATCGCGATCCCCGCCTGAGTTCGGACTTCTGGCGCCGCGTGAACGAGGAGAGCCATGCGTAAGGTACTGATCATCGGCGCCAGTTCGGCCATCGCCGAGGCCTGTGCGAGGCGCTTCGCGGCCGCCGGCGACCGGCTGTTCATCACCGCCCGACAGCCGGCCCGGCTGGCCGCGCTGCAGGCCGATCTCGGCATCCGCGGTGCGGCGCGAGTGGCCGGGGCGTTACTGACGGTGGGTGACGACAGCCGCTATCCGGCGCTCATCGACGAGGCGTTCAGCGCGCTGGACGGTCTGGACACGGTATTGATCGCCCACGGCAGCCTGCCGGACCAGCAGGCCTGCCAGGGGGATGCGGCGCTGACCCGGCAGGCGCTGGAGGTGAACGCCCTCAGCGTGATCGCCCTCCTTACCCTGCTGGCCGAGCGCTTCGAGCGCCAGGGCCACGGCACGCTGGCGGTGATCGGCTCGGTGGCGGGCGACCGGGGGCGCCAGTCCAACTATGTCTACGGCACCGCCAAGGCGGCGGTGGCGACCTTTCTGCAGGGGCTACGCAACCGTCTGCAACCCGCCGGAGTCCGGGTGCTCACCATCAAACCGGGTTTTGTCGACACCCCCATGACCGCGGCCTTCCCCAAGGGGCCGCTCTGGGCCAGTCCGGAGCGGGTGGCCGACGGGATCGTCCGGGCCATGGAGCGGGGACGGAATGTGGTCTACCTGCCTGGTTTCTGGTGGGCCATCATGCTACTGATCCGACTGATACCCGAGACGCTTTTCAAGCGCTTACGGCTCTAGCGCCATGGCTCGCACTTCGCCACTCCCGGGGGCCGCCTGAAACCGCGCCGGATCCGCGGCGATACCGGACTATAATCACCCCACTGGCAAGGATTCCCCGTAGCTCCCGGAGACCCCATCATGGAACACCCCGGCCCAGCATCATTCGCCTCCCGCCTTGGCTGTCCGGGGGTGATGATGATTTTCCTGCTGTTCGCCCCCTGCGCCCTGGCGGGTATCACCATCAGCGAATCCATCGACCCGGTGGTGGCCGGCAGTGGCAATGCTAATCTGGTGTACACGGTGCAGGCCGATAACCTGAGCGCCACCCCCCTGGACATCTCCCTGTTCTTACCCGCGGGCGTCGACCTGAACCAGGTGGACCAGATCACCCCGGACTCGGCGATTCTGGGCGATCCCCAGTCGGGAGACTTCAGTTGGGTGTTGTTCGAGGGGGTGGAGTTCCACACCCTCAGCGTCACCCTCACCGTGGACGCCAGCGCCAGCGACGGCGAGCAGGTGATCATCTCGGTGGTGGAGCAATCCGTCAGTCCCGGGGAAAACCCGGTGCCGGTGGAAGAGATCACCGATATTTTCGTCCCACCCCCGGCCCTCGCTCTGGGTGTCACGGACAATCCCGATCCGGTGGCACTGGGCGAGACCCTGGAATACCGGCTGGAGATCACCAACACCAGCAACGCCCAGGTGGAGCTGGTGGAGTACGAGTTCCTGTTCCCCCCCGAGGTCAGCTATCTGGGCGGGGGTATCGGCAGTTGTTTTGTCAGCGATGCGGTGCTGAGCTGCGTGGGCGGATCCTTATCCTCGGGGGAAACCCTCACGGTGTTTATTCAGGTATCGGTGGACAGCCTGCCGCTACCGACCGACCAGGGCGATTATTTTCTCTTCGCTCAGGCCCGCCTGGTGAATTCCCCGGTCTCGGCCAGCGTAATCACCCAGGTGCTGGTACAGGCACCCGAAGCCGATCTGACCCTGGAGATCGACGACGATCCCGACCCCGTACAACTCGGCAATGTGCTCGAGTATCAACTGCTCATCGCCAACGAGGGTAACGGCACCGCCAGTATCGTCGAATACCAGTTCACCTTTCCGCCCCAGGCGAGCTATCTCAGCGGCGGCATCGGCAATTGCATCGTCACCGAGGCCATCCTCAACTGCGTGAGCGACCCGCTGGCGCCCGGGCAGACCCGCACGGTGCCCATCCGCGTCCTGGTGGAGCGCCTGCCACCACTCGACGAGATGGGGCGCTATTTTCTGGATGCCTTCGCCGAGATCGTCGCCACCCGGGTCTCGGCCTTCGAGGCCACCGAGGTGCTCGCCCCCGCCAGCAGCGGGGCGGATCTGGCACTGAATAAACTCGCCCCCAGCAGCGCCTCGGTGGGGGATACCTTCAACTATCGTCTGGTGGTACGCAATAACGACCCCTCGCGCACCGTGGTGGATATCACCGTGGCGGATTTTCTACCCACTGGCGTGACCCCACTGGCCAGCCCCGACTGTAGCGTCTCGGCCGGCCTCGAGCCGGCCAAGACCGGCACCGTGGTGAGCTGTTTCATCGAGGCGTTGTCGCCCGGCGCCGAGCAGACCCTGACGCTACCGGTACAGGTCGATGCCTGTCCCGATACCCTGGTGAATCAGGTCCGGGTGGGCTATCCCCCCGAATCCCAGAACCCGCCGGGCATGGACCCCAACCCCGCCAACGACAGCGACAGCACCGTCACCGTCTGCACGGTGCTGCCACCGGCGCGGACCGCGGATCTGAGTATCGTCAAAAGCGATAGCAGCGATCCGGTCAGCGCCGGGGGCCTGCTCGGCTATACACTGCAGGTGATCAACCAGGGACCGGATCCGGCCGAGGCGGTACTGGTACGGGATCGTCTGCCCGGCGGGGTCAGCGTGGTGGAACTTCCCGCGGGCTGTATCGATGAGGGCTTTCAGATCAGTTGCCGGCGCTCCGGGCTGGCCGCGGGCGCCCAGCTACGCTATGCCTTCACCGTGCAACTGGATGACAGCGTCGATGGCCAGTTACGCAATACCGCCACCGTCAGCAGCGACACCCGCGACCCCGAACCCGGTAATAATCAGGCCATCGAACTCACCCGGGTCAGCGCCCCGGCGCCCTCGGCGGATTTACTGGTGGAAAAAACCGTGGCCAACAGCGTGGCGCCAGGGGCGCGCTTTGAGTACCGGATCACGGTGATGAACGCCGGGGTGGATAATGCCGAGGCCGTGGTACTCGGCGATACCCTGCCCGGGATGCTGAGCCTGGTGAACGCCACCGCCTCCCGGGGCAGTTGCACGAACGCGGACACTATCCTTTGCGAACTCGGCAGCCTGGCCAGCGGCGCCAGCGCCAGCGTGATCCTCACGGTGGACCTGGACCCAGCGGCCCGGGGGGAAATTCTCAACACCGCCACGGTCAGCAGCACCACCCCGGACCCCAACCCCGACAATAACCAGGCAAGCGCCCGCACGGTGGTCTCCCTGGAACGGGAAACGTTGCCCGAGGCTGCGGTATGCAGCCGCTACCGGGCGGTGCTGACGGAATCCGTGGCCGAACCCCTCGGCCCCGCACCCCCGGGACTGGCATTTTCCCGTGAGGCGGACATGCTGGTTCTGGTCGGGGTACCGGAGGAGGCCGGAGACTACACACTGCCGGTGCGCGTCGATCAACCCGACGGCGACTCCCGGCAGATCCTGTTCGAGCTTCACGTGGCCTCCGCGGC
>Ga0207419_1002651_pt1 | contig 11506 bp, 5 predicted proteins | sample ElkSloMetagenome_4_FD_184723 | JGI IMG/M metagenome (GOLD analysis project Ga0207419, IMG submission 184723) | Hot spring microbial communities from Elkhorn Slough, Monterey Bay, USA - MD2A (version 2) | ecosystem: Environmental > Aquatic > Marine > Intertidal zone > Estuary: Microbial mat ... | reverse complement strand
TCCGGTCACATTAATTTCTTCTAAACTCCCCTCAATAATTTGTAGCGTAATCACCCCATCCGTCAAATTTTGACCCGCAGGAAGAATCGCCCCAGAATTGACAAAACCCGACTCCGTATAAAATTGAGTCACCGCCGCTTCTGCTTGTAAAAGTTCAGCAAACGTAATCGGACGACCGACAAATTCCGCCGTAATTTCCGCTAATTCCTGATCAGTATAAGCAGTATTGCCAATGAATTCAAACCGTTCAATCGTGATAGTATCTGGAATACCAGGGAGATCTTCTGGAACAGGAGGAATCCTTGGAGACGGTTCGACCTCTAAAGGTGGGGGAGGAGAAGGCTGAGGAATCGGAACAGGTGTAGGAAAGGGTTCAGGAGGGTTAATCGGTTGAGGAATTTGAGCAAGACTGAGTAATGGATTTCCCGTTAAAATTAACAGAGATAACCAGAATCCCTCAGCAAGTTGACGAAACGGCATGAACTCAAAAGAATATCTTAATTTTATATCCAGAATAAGTCAGTTTGATGCTCAATGCCAAGAGCTTCAGTTGACAAATATTGATTTGAACTTCAGTTTCAAGTCCTGATATTTCCCCCGGTTTGAGTTAAAAGATTTTTGGAGTTAAACTTTATTGAATATGTTCTCTTGAGAGGGGCTTAGGCGGTCGAGGTACGGGTCTAGTTTGTGTAGTTTGCAGTTGCTTAATCGCGATAATCAAACGCTTGAGATGAGGCTTGATAATCTCTTGATGTTCTTGAGAAAGTTGATTAACTTGGGCTTGAATTTGTCCGAGATCAACATCGGGTTTATAAGGGGGAATGGGTTGTCCTTTTTGCAATGTGGCGATCGCTTGTTGAATTTCATTGACTTGCCCATTTACACCCTGCAAATGCTGCTGAGTCGTGACAATTTCTTGACGCATTTGTTGCCGCATTTCTTCTAGGGCAGCCGAAATGTTATCCTGCATAGAAGAAACATTTTCAGTCAGAATAGCAACCTGCTTGGAACGATAAGCGGTTTCGAGAGAGTCTTGCTCAGGGAGTTGTTCTTGTTTCTCTCTCAGGGTGGCAATCTCACGGGTCAGTTGTTGTTGAATCAGCCAAATTGCCCGAACTGCATTGCTTTCTAGCTTATTGATTGACTGCTGCATTTCTACAACATCCTGCTGAGACCGTTGAACTTGGTGTTCGACTCGGTAACGATTGGCAACATTCAGTGAAAGGGCGACCGTTAAAGGGGCTACCCCGTAAAAGGCTTGACCCGATAGAGCAACGACCACCGAACCCACCGCCGAACTGAGTAGAGAAACATATTCTGCCAGTTCTAACCAGTGTCGTTGTTTAAGTTTCTGCACAACTGCACCTGAGGAATTAGAATTGAATGAAGCCATAGCCGGATTTGGAATTTGATGCGATCGGCGTTGATCGCGGTGAGAGAGTTCAGGAAACATTATCTTGATCTCAATAGGTGAAGGACAGAAGGCACTCAGGTCGATCTTGAAAAAGAAGTTGTCTCTACCCTAGTTTAATGGGTGGAGGATGTCTAGGCTTGAAATTGATACGGAACGTTAAAATATCAACTTGAATGAAAATAACTGGACGAAAGTCTTTATAATAGACGTGGACATCGGTTTAAATGTTGTTTAGCAGAGTTGAATTTCAAAAATGAAACCTGAGAATCGTCGTTTTGTTGATCAAATCCGACCCCTTTTGAGTGTAACGACATTTGTTATCCTAATTATCGGAGTCGGGTTTTTAAGTGTTAATTTTATTTTAGCTTTAATCTCCAAATTCAGTTAAGATTAATCTCACCGTTAATGAAGAAATTTTCGGACTTGGTATTCATAACTTTTAACGATCGGCATTCTTAAATCTCCCATACGCTGATCTAAGGCATCAATTTCTTCTTGAGGAATAGATTTCCACTGTTGACGAGTTTCCCACCGAATCACCAAGACAATTTCTTCTTTTTGCGGATCAATCCAAGTTTCTTTTCCGATAAAACCCGGATATTGTTGGAGTCCTTGTGTCCAGACTTCTTCATCTCGCTTGAGAAAAGCTTCCCATTTTTCTTGAGGAACTTTAAGCTGTAACCATTCAATCACCATTTCCATCTCTACTCAATCTCAAAAACTGAGGGAAAACGATTTCATTTTCCCTATACTGCTAAGATAATCTTGGGTTTAACGATTTTGCAAAAATTGTCCTGCTAACCGCATGGCATCAGCAACATCGACATCCCCATCTTGATCGGCATCCAAAAAGCGATTGAGTACCGAATTTGAACCCTGTTGAGGATTTTCAGTCGAAGTCCCTGTTTTCAAGAGATTCAACACCAAAGGAATTAAAGCCGGTAGTAAACTTTGAATCGTACCTGCATCAATTCCTGTACGGCTAGAAATCGCTTCTGCAACTTGAACCTGTTGTTGGGTCGAAAACAGCGAAGTCACCGCTTGAGGGTTTGTACCCGTACCGCTATACTGATTCACAAAAGCTTGCACCGACTCATTTCCTTGATTCGTCCGCTTTTGTTGCAACGCCGAACGTACATAGCCCCCTAAAACCGATAAAGCCGTTTGAGTCGTCTCCGAGGAAACGCTCTGATTATTCGTAAGCTGCTGTACGGTACTTAAAATGTCATTGAGCTGAGAATTACTTGCCTCACGGTTTGGATCACTCAATGCACCAACAATTTGATCAAACAGTCCCATAATATAAAAAGGGAATTGACGGAATTAACCATAGTCTACCCTATTCGTTCGAGCAATCAAAGCAAACATTTGCTAAAATTTGTCTTCGGTCGATCAGACTTGCTAGGATTGACACAATTCCCATACCGATATCTTTTCCATCATCCGGGTGAACTCAGTCTCTAACAGAGGATTGTGTATTTATACCGTTTCGAGCGTAAAATTGTCTCTATCTTCGGTATATCTGTCTCAACTGATTTAAAATTGATCTAATTCTTCCAAGCTGATTGCAACCTCACGGATGTCTGTAAGCTCACCCACTCACAACTCTTCTGCTAATAGCCCGACTCCAGTGGGGCTAAAACTGTCGTTATTCAATCGTCTGGGTATTCGGCAGAAAATTGGCTTGGGCTATGCTCTTGTGATTGGAATTGCCATGTTGGGTGCAATCACAAGCTTTGTCGTCGAAGGATACTACAAAGGAAAACTCAAAGAACAGTTTCCAATCGACCAAGAAAAAGCACAAGTTTTAACTCGGATCAATAATAATGTCTTTGAACTCAAATCAAACCAAGAAGAATTAGTGGGTTTAATTACTCAAACTTCATCTATTTCTGAAGATATTTCAGACATCCGTTCGGGTATTTTTGAAATTAACCGTCAACTTCAACAACTCAAGTTTGTTCCCAAAACCCAAAATACAGAAGTTCAAAATGACTATCTAAAAATTCAAAATCTATCTCAACAATATACCGAAAATCTTCAAGCATACGCTCAAAATTTAGAACAGATTTTGCAAACTATAGAAAAGGGAAGAAGTGCTCCCCAAACCCAACAATCTCTGCAAAACGCTTTAAATCAATTTAGCCGTAGTCCGGAAGCTCAAAATTTATATGATTTATCAGACGAATCAATTGCCCTCACCGTCAGTCTAGGAAATCGGGTATCTCAAGGATTAAAAGCTAGTGAAAAAGCCGAAATTTTAGGCAACCAAATCCTCTTATTTAGTCTATTAATCTCCGCGTTTCTCGGCTTAGTCTTAGCTGTTTATATTAGTTGGGTAATTGCGTATCCGATCGCAACAATGATCAAAGTGGCAAATCAAGTCGGTGAAGAATCAGATTTTGCCATCCAAATTCCTGTCACCACAGACGATGAAATCGGAGAACTCACCTACGCTTTAAATCATCTGATTCAAAGAGTCGCAGAATACACCGAGGAACTGGAAAAAGCAAAAGTTTTAGCCGAATCTGCTAACCGTTCTAAAAGTGTCTTTTTAGCAAATATGAGTCACGAACTTCGCACCCCTCTCAACGCGATCATCGGCTATAGTGAAATGTTACATGATGACGCCGATGATCTCGGCTGTCACGACTTTCTTCCTGACTTAGAAAAAATTCAAACAGCCGGAAGACATCTACGAGATATGATCAGTGATATTCTCGACATTTCCAAAATTGAAGCGGGTCATGTCACCCTTTATTTAGAAGATTTTTCGGTCGAAAAACAGTTACTTGAAGATGTGATCACAACCACAAAACCCCTCGCCGAGAAAAATAGAAATGCCGTTAAAGTAGAAGTTAAAAATGAGATTGGTCAGATGTATGCTGATCTCCCGAAAGTCAGACAAATTCTTCTCAACTTACTCAGTAATGCCTGTAAATTCACTCAGGATGGTGTGATTACAATTGTTGTCAAACGAGTTAAATCTAAACCCTCCTCAACGCGAAGAAGTTTGTCTTCAGGAAGTCGTTTTGGCAGAAATCAAATGCAGCAATATCTGATCTTCAAAGTCATCGATACTGGAATTGGAATGAGTGACGAACAACAAAAACTCATATTTAAAGCCTTTACTCAAGCTGATGCTTCGACAACTAAACGCTTTGGTGGAACCGGGTTAGGACTTGCCATTAGTCAGCGCTTATGTGAAATTCTCGGCGGTGGAATTACAGTTGAAAGTCAGGTCGGAAAAGGTTCAACCTTTATCGTTTGGCTTCCAGTTCATGTCAAAATGTAAACTCTACAGGACTAACACTATCCTGGGATGATTAGACAAATTGTTCCAATATTTTACCCTCCATAGACGACTGCGGCTATCCGTACCTAACAGGGGAGGAAGATTGTACAGAATGTTAATTCAAGGTAAGCTACAGTTTAATAGTCGTCACGGGTATAAACTTATTGACAATTTCTCTTAGAGATATTCACTCTCAAATCGAAGTTAGACATTGGGGAATTGAATTGAGGATCTTCGCACTGAAGTTCACTTCTAAAAATCATCTGTTAGATTTCTAGATCAGTCGTTCATCTATTCTGGAAACCGTGAATATTCAGTTCCATAAATTTTAGCGTTATAGGCGAACATTCTTAACAATTTACTCTATATATTCAAAACAGGGAGGATAAAATCAATGCAACCTACAGATCCGAGTAAATTTACAGAAAAATCTTGGGAAGCTTTAGCCCAAACTCCAGATCTCGCCAAACAAGCTCAACAACAACAGCTTGAAAGCGAACATTTAATGAAATCCTTACTCGAACAAACAGGACTCGCAAGCAGCCTATTTACAAAAGCAGGCGTCGATATTTCGGCGTTGCGAGAACGAGTTGATACTTTCATTAATCGTCAACCCCAAGTAAAAGGAAGCAGCACCAATATCTATTTAGGTCGGAGTTTAGACCTCTTACTTGATAACGCTGAAGCCTATCGCAAAGAGTATAGTGATGAATATATTTCTATCGAACACTTACTCTTAGCCTACACCAAAGATGATCGCTTTGGTAAATCCCTCTATCAAGAATTTAAACTAGATGAAGCCAAGCTCAAAAAAACGATTACTCAAGTCCGAGGAAACCAAAAAGTGACCGATCAAAACCCCGAAGGAAAATATCAATCACTCGAAAAATATGGGCGAGATCTTACCGAAGCCGCTCGTCAAGGAAAACTCGATCCCGTAATTGGGCGAGATGATGAAATTCGTCGTACCATTCAAATTTTAAGTCGTCGAACTAAAAATAATCCCGTATTAATTGGAGAACCTGGAGTCGGAAAAACAGCGATCGCAGAAGGACTCGCCCAGCGAATTGTTGCCGGAGATATACCCCAATCTCTCAAAGATCGTAAACTGATAGCATTAGATCTCGGAGCCTTAATTGCCGGGGCAAAATTCCGAGGCGAATTTGAAGAACGTCTCAAAGCAGTCCTCAAAGAAGTCACCGAATCAGAAGGTAAAATAATCCTTTTTATTGATGAAATTCACACCGTTGTCGGGGCGGGTGCAACTCAAGGTGCAATGGATGCGGGTAACTTACTCAAACCCATGTTAGCCCGAGGAGAATTGCGTTGTATTGGGGCGACTACTTTAGATGAATATCGCAAATATATCGAAAAAGATGCCGCTTTAGAACGCCGCTTTCAACAGGTTTATATTGACCAGCCCAACGTTGTTGATACCATCTCCATTTTACGCGGTTTAAAAGAGCGCTACGAAGTCCATCATGGAGTCAAAATATCCGATAGTTCATTAGTTGCTGCTGCCACCCTTTCGACTCGGTATATTAGCGATCGCTTCTTACCCGATAAAGCCATTGACTTAGTGGATGAAGCCGCCGCCAAATTAAAAATGGAGATAACTTCCAAACCGGAAGAACTCGATGAAATTGACCGTAAAATTCTCCAACTGGAAATGGAACGGTTATCATTGCAAAAAGAAAGCGATCCGGCATCAATTGAACGATTAGAAAAAATCGAAAAAGATCTCGCCGATCTCAAAGAAGAACAACACGCCCTAAACGCTCAATGGGATGCAGAAAAAAATGTGATTACTAATATTCAGTCGATTAAAGAAGAAATTGATCGCGTGAGTATTGAAGTCCAACAAGCCGAACGCAATTATGATCTCAACCGGGCGGCTGAGTTGAAATATGGTAAATTATCCGAGTTGCAAAAACAGCTACAAGTCGCAGAAACCAAACTGGACACCACTCAAACCAGTGGAAAAACCCTACTGCGAGAAGAAGTGACTGAAGCCGATATCGCTGAAATTATTTCTAAATGGACGGGAATTCCGATTAGTAAATTAGTTGAGTCAGAAAAAGAAAAACTACTCAACCTCGACTCGGAACTTCATCAGCGAGTAGTTGGACAAGAAGAAGCCGTAACAGCCGTTGCAGAGGCAATTCAGCGATCGCGGGCCGGGTTAGGAGATCCCAAGCGTCCGGTCGCCAGTTTCATCTTCCTCGGGCCGACGGGTGTCGGGAAAACCGAACTCGCCAAGGCATTAGCGGCTTATCTGTTTGATACCGAAGAAGCAATGGTGCGGATTGATATGTCCGAGTACATGGAAAAACACGCCGTTTCTCGGTTAATTGGGGCGCCTCCGGGATATGTGGGGTATGATGAAGGGGGTCAACTCACTGAAGCTATTCGTCGTCGTCCCTATGCGGTGATTTTGTTTGACGAAATTGAGAAAGCGCATCCCGATGTCTTTAATGTGATGTTGCAAATTCTCGATGATGGTCGCGTTACCGATGCCCAAGGTCACACCGTTGATTTTAAAAATAGTGTGATTATTATGACCAGTAATATCGGATCTCAGTATATTCTCGATATTGCCGGAGATGATTCACGCTACGAAGAAATGCAAGGTCGAGTCATGGAGACGATGCGGGCGAGTTTCCGGCCAGAGTTTCTCAATCGGATTGATGAGATTATTATCTTTCATGCGCTGCAACGTCAACAACTCCAAAAAATTGTTCAGCTACAGATTCAACATTTGGTCGAACGGTTAGCCGAACGGAAGATGTCATTGAAACTGACGGATGCTGCTGTTGAATTTTTGGCAGAAGTCGGGTTTGATCCGGTGTATGGTGCGCGTCCGTTAAAACGGGCGATTCAGCGAGAGTTAGAAACCCAGATTGCTAAGGGAATTTTGCGCGGGGAATTCAATGATGGGGATACCATTTTTGTAGAGGTTGAAAATGAACGGTTGACGTTTAAGCGGTTGCTTGTGGAGTTGGTGAAAGCGCAGTAGCTAGGTCAATTCAGTGATCGGGCTGAGACTTTGATAGGGTGCGGTATGTCGTACCCTAACTCTTTAGGTAGGGATAATGATCAAGTTATTTCTCAATCCTCTCAAGTTTTAGAGATTGATCTCGATTTAATCAGAATCGGAAAAAGTTAACAAAATATTGCAAACTGTCATCTATCTATCAGTATAAAAGCTATCATCAATTTAGACGATATACCGTTTATTCTCTACATTTAGATAGATCAAAAGTTGGAAAGTTTATAATATATAAAAGCTTAATTTTGTCAAGGAAAAAAATGACAGTTAATAAATTGTCATAAAAGGAAACACCGAGATGGACAAGCAGCAGCTATACCTATTAAGTGATTACACTGAGAAAATTAGTGAAAATCGTCTGAAGCCGAATGGTCATTAGGGTCGTATCATGCAAATTGATGGTTTGAGTTGTAATACATCAGAGTTTTTCGGCAAACCTGAAGCTGTATTGTGGAAGACAAGCAATACATTCCATTACAAAAAGACAATTGTGAGAATGGTCAATTTATCAACCTCAAGATAGAAGTTTTAAGCCACAAAAAGGTTTAAAAAGGATTAGGAGAGTTAAAAAAGCTTCTATCCCGGTCAAATTATTTCCCATCTATATCAACAAATTTTGTACAACCTACCCTCAATCTGCAAACTTTAGCAAAGCTAAGTTTCTCAATCTTGTCTAACAGGACTTGAGTTTTTCTATGACTAAAAATTTTAGTCGCTCAATTTGGGTTCCAATGTAATCAATTAAAACCCAAGCTTTTAACGGTAAACCCTAGCCTTTTTAAATTAGATTGATTCGACCAATCCCTAATTAAAATCCCCAACCCATTTCTAGAATATCAGACCTGAATCATCCGATTTTTATCGGCGCGAGGATGATCTTGAATGTAGTTTTTTTATCAAATTAATGATGATGTTTTCTACTCCGACACATACCCAAACTTTCCCCTCTACTACCAATTCTCAGAACGTTATGAAAAAACCGGAATTTTCTCAAAATTCAATCAAAATGACTCAACTTGTCATTATCGACACCCAAGTAGAAGACGTAGAAAAGCTACTAAAAGGCGTTATCCCCAGCACAACAATCATTCTGCTCGACTCTACAAAAGATGGAGTCCAACAAATCACTCAAACCCTGCAAAAATATACCAATCTCTCAGAAGTTCATCTGATTTCTCACGGTTCACCCGGCTGTTTACAACTGGGTAATACTCAACTTAGCCTCGACACTCTCAACCTCTACGCCAACTCACTCCAAACCTGGTCTGTAGACACCTTAATGCTGTATGGGTGTAACGTCGCCGCAGGAGATGCAGGGATTGAATTTATAGACAAACTCCACCAACTCACAGGTGCTAAAATTGCCGCTTCTGCCAATAAAACAGGTTATTCAGGTTTAGGTGGAGATTGGAATTTAGAAGTCAAAACCGACAAATTTGAAGTCTCATCTCCTCTGACCTTAGAAGTCCGAGAAAATTACCGCTTTGCTTTCCCCATACCCATTGAAAATCTAACAGTTGAGAGAAGATTACCAGACGATGACGTAGGTGATGTTACCTATATCGCTCCCGATATTAGAACCACTGTTCCCGAAGGCACAGAAATAGAATACAACTTCCAAGAAGGGGACGGCAATCTTCTGGAAGTAACCAGTTTTACCTCGGGACAAGATCAGTTTCTCGCCGGTGATGTTCTCAACGACTTTGAGTTAAGGCGAAATGATAATGACAATGTTCAAGGTAGACGACAACTGCTGTGGTTTGAACGGGAAAGCCAAACGAGTGAAGAACTCAACCTTCGATCTCCTTTTCCTTTGACTATTTCAGAAGACCCCGATGATAGTCTGATGGAAATCGCCTTGTTTGATGATATTATCAATCTCGGTACAGACAATATTTTTGCCAATCAGACAACCCTAGACGATCAAAATGTCAACAATATCGAGCGGGTGGACTATATCTCCACAGATGGTTTGCAAGCCCCCCAAGAAAACTTAAACGAGGTTGGTTTTCTCATTTTAGAGCGAGACGGAAACGATGCGTTTAAAATTGCGCCGATATTAGATGTTGATAATCAAGGTCTCCCGACTGAGTTTGGTGATTTAATAGAAATTGGAGCCGATGAATGGGGTGTTGATGAATCTATTACACTCAATACATCAGTTTTACGTTCAGATAACTATCCCGAAGAACAACTTCAACGAAGAATCAACGTTGATGGTCAAAATATTGGTGGAATTTATATCAGTTTTGAAGATCTCGGTATCGAAGCCAGTGAAGAATTTAATGGATATGCCTTGTTTGCACCCGATGTGGACGAGACGACCAATTTAGTAGACTTTGAAAGCTTTCCAACCAATACACCGGAACGACCAGACGTAGGTGCTGGAGGAGGATTAGACCTGATTGCAGGTGGAGTCGTTTATGGTCGGATTTTCATTAATATTAACGATGTCACCGTTACCGAAGGAGAACAAGCTCAATTCACCGTTAATATTCCTTCTCCCCTCGAGACACCCCTCACCGTTAACTACAGCACCAGTGATACCGATTTAAATCCTTTAGATCCCGATCAGCCGACAGCAACAGCCGGAGAGGATTATATACCAATCACAGAAGGCTCCTTGACCATTCCTGCCGGGGAGACTGAAGTTACGGTTAATGTTGAGACATTAGCTGATAATCTCATAGAAGAGAACGAACAGTTTCGGGTGACGCTTTCTGACCCCAGTCGAGGCTTCGTCATCGATCGCGAAGGAATTGGGACGATCATCGATAACACCGAAGATACCCCGCCCGTTACTGAACCGGACACCACAGACACACCCGCAGATACCGACGTCAGCCTCAATATTCTCGACAACGATACCGATCCCGTCGGGAATATTGACCCGACAACCGTAGACCTCAACCCCGATACTCCCGGACTACAAACGACTCGCACAATTCCAGGACAAGGAACTTACACTGTAGATGATACAGGCGTTGTTACCTTCGATCCTGAAGCTGAGTTTAGCGACAACACCTCAACGATCAACTACACCGTACAAGATAACGCAGGGAACACCTCCGAACCGACAGAAATTAGTGTTCTTGTTGAACCCCCGGCAAACTTTGCGCCCAATGCAGTCGATGATACGGGTACAACTGCTTTTGAAACCCCTGTTACCCTGAATGTTCTTGAAAATGATACCGACCCCGAAGGCGATCCATTAACAATTGCCGATATCCAACAAGACACGGACAATGGCGGTACGGTGAGGATTGATAATGGTCAGTTAGTCTATACCCCTGCTGATGATTTCTCAGGAGAAGACGAATTTACCTATACCGTCAGTGATGGGGAAAACAGCGATACAGCAACCGTTAGCGTGACTGTAGAACCCTCTGCAAACGTTCCCCCTGCAAACGTTCCCCCCACAACCGTTCCCGATCAAGGCGTCACAACCGAAGGTGAACCCGTTAGCCTGAATGTTCTCGAAAACGATACCGACTCAGAGGGGAATATTGACCCGACAACAGTAGATCTCAACCCTGATACACCCGCACAAGAAACTACACGGGAAATTCCAGGCGAAGGCACTTATAGCGTAGATGATAATGGAGTTGTTACCTTTGAACCCGTACCCGGATTTACCGGAGACTCCACTATTAACTACACCGTAGAGGATGAAGAAGGTCAACCTTCAGAACCCGCACCGATTAATATTACAGTTAATCCCCCTGCAAACGTTCCCCCCACAACCGTT
>Ga0207419_1002649_pt1 | contig 11511 bp, 21 predicted proteins | sample ElkSloMetagenome_4_FD_184723 | JGI IMG/M metagenome (GOLD analysis project Ga0207419, IMG submission 184723) | Hot spring microbial communities from Elkhorn Slough, Monterey Bay, USA - MD2A (version 2) | ecosystem: Environmental > Aquatic > Marine > Intertidal zone > Estuary: Microbial mat ... | reverse complement strand
CGTAGGTCGGGGTTCACCCCGACAACACGGCAACCAAACCAAAGGCCGCCTCCGAAAAGGGGCGGCCTTTTGTGTTTCCCGGCGACATGCGCTCTGCGGGGAAAATCACCAAGAATCCTCTTGCGCCACCCCCCGCAACCCCCTATACGCCGCACATCCGACGGGTGCGCCTTTGCGCGCCCTCTTTCGTTGGACCACAGACGCGACGAGGGTAGGGGATGAGCCTCTATCGTCCAATCCGATCTCAACCCTGCTTTAAAGGGTGATGACATGGCAGCGAGCCAAAACATCCGTATTCGCCTCAAGGCGTTCGATTACCGGGTGCTTGATGCAAGCACACAGGAAATCGTCAGCACAGCCAAGCGCACCGGCGCTTCCGTGCGTGGGCCGATCCCACTTCCCAACAAGATCGAGAAGTTCACCGTTCTGCGTGGACCTCACGTCGACAAGAAATCCCGCGACCAGTTCGAGATCCGCACGCACAAGCGCCTTCTCGACATCGTGGATCCGACACCGCAGACCGTGGACGCGCTGATGAAGCTCGACCTGGCGGCCGGTGTCGACGTCCAGATCTCGGTTTAAGGAGGGTTTCATATGCTCCGTACCGGACTTATCGCAAAGAAAGTCGGGATGACCCGGCTGTTCATGGAAGACGGCAGGCAGGTTCCTGTCACCGTTCTTTCGCTCGAAAACCTGCAGGTCGTCGCACAGCGCACCGCTGATACGGATGGCTATGTCGCCGTCCAGCTGGGCGCCGGCAACGCCAAGGCCAAGCGCACTTCCAAAGCCATGCGTGGTCACTTTGCAGCCGCAAAGGTGGAACCCAAGCGCAAGGTCGCCGAATTCCGCGTGGCACCTGAAAACATGATCAACGTGGGCGAGACGCTGACCGCGAACCACTATTTCGAAGGTCAGTTCGTCGACGTGTCGGGCACATCCATCGGTAAAGGTTTTGCCGGTGCGATGAAGCGCCATAACTTCGGTGGTCTGCGCGCGACCCACGGTGTCTCGATCAGCCACCGCTCGCACGGGTCCACCGGTCAGTGCCAGGATCCCGGCAAGGTCTTCAAAGGCAAGAAGATGGCAGGCCACATGGGTGCGGCGAAGGTCACCACCCAGAACCTGCAGGTCGTCAAGACCGATGCCGACCGTGGCGTGATCATGGTCAAAGGTGCCGTTCCCGGCGCCAAGGGTGGCTGGGTGACAATCAAGGATGCGGTCAAGAAGCCGACCCCCGAGAACGTGATCTATCCCGCCGGCCTCAAGTCGCTTGACGACGAAGCCGCACGTCTGGCTGAAGAAGCCGCCGCTCAGGCCGCCGCAGAAGAGGAGGCCGCCGCAAAGGCCGCCGCCGAAGCTGAACAGGCCGCGATCGACGCTGCTGAAGCCGAAGCCGCCGCAGAAGAAGGAGGCGAGAACAATGAAGGCTGATGCAATCAAACTGGACGGCAAGAAAGCCGGTTCCGTCGAACTGAACGACGACATCTTCGGTCTGGAGCCCCGCAAGGACATCCTGCACCGTGTCGTCCGCTGGCAGCGCAACAAGGCGATGGCAGGCACACATGACGTGCTGGGCCGGTCCGAGGTGAGCTTCTCGACCAAGAAGATCTACCGCCAGAAGGGCACAGGTGGCGCACGTCACGGCTCGCGCGGTGCACCGATCTTCCGTGGTGGTGGTACCTACAAGGGGCCGACACCCCGCAGCCACGCCCATGACCTGCCCAAGAAGTTCCGCAAGCTGGGTCTCAAGCACGCGCTCTCCGCGAAAGTGGCGGCAGGCGAGCTGGTGATCGTCGACACGATCGAAGTCAAGGACGCCAAGACCGGCGCCCTGGCCAAGATGGTCGGCAACCTGGGCTGGAAGCGCGCGCTGGTCATCGACGGTGCCGAAGTGAACGAGAACTTCAAGAAGGCCGCCGCCAACATCACAACCCTGAACGTCCTGCCCTCTCAGGGTGCGAACGTTTACGACATCCTGCGGTCGGACACGCTTGTCCTGACCAAGGCGGGTGTCGAAGCACTGGAGGCCCGTTTGTCATGAACGCCAAGGCAGAACACTACGACGTGATCCGCAAGCCGGTCATCACCGAGAAGGCGACACTCGCGTCCGAACAGAACGCCGTCGTTTTCGAAGTCGCGATCGACGCCAACAAGCCGATGATCAAGGAAGCTGTCGAAAGCCTCTTCGGGGTCAAGGTCAAGGCGGTCAACACGACGATCACCAAAGGCAAGGTCAAGCGTTTCCGCGGCCAGCTGGGCAGCCGCAAGGACGTCAAGAAAGCCTACGTGACGCTCGAAGAAGGCAACACGATCGACGTTTCGACCGGTCTGTAAGGACCGATCATAGCGCAACAGACAAAGGCCCCCGCGGAAACGCGGGGGCCTTTTGCCTTGGGGGCGTGTCCGGGCGTTGGTCGCCATCGCAGACGTGGTTCCAAGCGCCGACCGGACCGGCAACGAACCCCCTTGCCACCCGTCCTCCACCCCTCTATACCCCGCGCATCCCGCAGCCTCGGATTCGTCCGGGGCTGTTGGTTTTCACGTCGGGCACCTACGGGGGCCTTTACCACATAGGCCTCGCAAGAGGCCGCCAAGCAAACGGAAGAAGCTAACATGGCACTCAAGTCGTACAAACCGACGACGCCGGGCCAGCGTGGGCTGGTGCTGATCGACCGTTCGGAGCTTTGGAAAGGACGTCCAGTCAAATCCCTCACCGAGGGTTTGTCGAAATCGGGCGGCCGGAACAACACCGGACGGATCACCTCGCGTCGCATTGGTGGGGGCGCAAAGCGTCTTTACCGCATCGTCGATTTCAAGCGCAGCAAGATGGACATGCCCGCTGTTGTCGCACGGATCGAATATGACCCGAACCGCACCGCATTCATCGCGCTGATCCAGTACGAAGACGGCACACAGAATTACATCCTTGCCCCGCAGCGCATGTCTGTCGGCGACAAGGTCATCTCGTCCGCGAAGGCCGACATCAAGCCGGGCAACGCCATGCCGTTTTCCGGGATGCCGATCGGGACGATCATTCACAATATCGAACTGAAGGCAGGCAAGGGCGGCCAGATCGCGCGCGCCGCCGGCACCTACGCCCAGTTCGTCGGTCGTGACGGCGGTTACGCACAGATCCGCCTGTCCTCGGGCGAGCTGCGCCTGGTCCGTCAGGAATGCATGGCCACCGTCGGTGCCGTGTCGAACCCCGACAACAGCAACCAGAATATCGGTAAAGCCGGTCGCACCCGTCACAAGGGCATCCGCCCATCCGTCCGCGGTGTCGCGATGAACCCGATCGACCACCCGCACGGTGGTGGTGAAGGCCGCACATCCGGTGGCCGGACGCCTGTGACACCTTGGGGCAAAGACACCAAGGGCAAGCGTACCCGCAACAAGAACAAGGCATCGCAGAACCTTATCGTTCGTTCGCGTCATGCAAGAAAGAAAGGCCGTTAAGATATGGCACGTTCCGTCTGGAAGGGCCCGTTCGTCGACGCTTACGTCCTGAAAAAGGCCGAAGCCGTCCGCGAAAGCGGCCGCAACGAAGTGATCAAGATCTGGTCGCGTCGTTCCACCATCCTGCCTCAGTTCGTTGGTCTGACCTTCGGGGTCTACAACGGCAAGAAGCACATTCCTGTCAACGTCAGCGAAGACATGATCGGTCAGAAGTTCGGTGAATATTCGCCGACCCGCACCTATTACGGTCATGCCGCCGACAAAAAAGCGAAGCGGAAGTAAGCCATGAGCAAGGATAAGAATCCCCGCCGCGTGGCCGATAACGAAGCAATGGCGAAACTGCGCATGCTTCGCACGTCCCCGCAAAAGCTGAACCTCGTTGCCGGTCTGATCCGCGGCAAGAAAGTCGAACAGGCCCTCAACGACCTGACTTTCTCCAAAAAGCGGATTTCGGACGATGTGAAGAAATGCCTTCAGTCCGCCATCGCCAACGCAGAAAACAACCACAACCTTGACGTCGACGAACTCGTCGTGGCCGAGGCCTATGTCGGCAAGAACCTGACCATGAAGCGCGGTCGCCCCCGGGCACGCGGTCGTTTCGGTCGGATCATCAAGCCGTTCGCCGAAATCACCATCAAGGTGCGTCAAGTCGAGGAGCAAGCATAATGGGCAACAAAGTCAATCCCGTCGGGATGCGCCTTCAGGTCAACCGCACCTGGGACAGCCGCTGGTATGCCAACACCAAGGACTATGGCGACCTTCTTCTCGAAGACCTCAAGATCAAGGACTTCATCAAGAAGGAATGTGCACAGTCCGGCGTCAGCCGCGTGATCATCGAACGTCCGCACCGCAAGTGCCGGGTCACGATCCATGCTGCCCGCCCCGGTGTCATCATCGGCAAGAAGGGCGCCGATATCGAAGGTCTGCGCAAGAAGCTGGCCAACCTGACCGACAGCGAACTGCACCTCAACATCGTCGAGGTCCGCAAGCCCGAACTGGACGCAGCGCTGGTCGCTGAATCCATCGGCCAGCAGCTCGAGCGTCGTGTGTCTTTCCGCCGTGCCATGAAGCGTGCGGTCCAGAATGCCATGCGCATGGGCGCGTTGGGGATCCGCGTGAACCTCGCCGGTCGTCTGGGCGGTGCGGAAATCGCACGGACCGAATGGTACCGCGAGGGTCGCGTGCCGCTGCACACGCTGCGCGCCGACATCGACTATGCGCACTACGAGGCCTCCACGCCGTACGGCATCATCGGCATCAAGGTGTTCATCTACAAAGGTGACATCATGGAGCATGATCCGTCCGCGCACGACCGCAAACATGCCGAGCTGCAAGAGGGCGCTGTCCCTCGCGGCCCGCGCCGCTAAGGAGGGCATGAGACATGCTGCAACCAAAGCGCACCAAATTCCGCAAGATGCACAAAGGGCGCATCAGGGGCGAAGCCAAGGGCGGGTTCGATCTGAACTTCGGCTCCTACGGCCTGAAAGCCCTCGAGCCCGAGCGGATCACCGCACGCCAGATCGAAGCGGCCCGCCGTGCCATGACGCGTCACATGAAGCGTCAGGGCCGTGTGTGGATCCGTATCTTCCCAGACCTGCCCGTCACGTCGAAGCCGATCGAAGTGCGGATGGGTAAAGGTAAGGGCTCGGTCGACTTCTGGGCCTGCAAGGTCAAGCCCGGCCGCGTGATGTTCGAAATCGACGGCGTCAACGAAGACATCGCCCGCGAGGCCCTGCGCCTTGCCGCGATGAAGCTGCCGATCAAGACACGGACCGTGGTGAGAGAAGACTGGTAACCCGACAAACCCGCAGGGTTTGTCGGCGTGCGGTGTAGCGAATTTGCGCAGCAAAATCGCGGGCCGCACACCGGCGAAATAATGAAAAACCCCCGTCGAGAGATCGGCGGGGGTTTTGTTGTGTCATCATGTCAATGTCTCGCTGGGCGCGGCCTCTTGCGCCGGGCGATACATGTCGGGTTGAAACCCGACCTACATCATGATGCGTGACGCCGTAGGTCGGGGTTCACCCCGACAATGGTTTGCCCGTAAATGCGATCGGCCTGGGCTCCGCCCGTGATCGTCACAATCGCTCCACTGGAGCGATTGCGGCGCTTTCCAGCGCGGACAGACGATCACTCCCACCGATAATTGAAACTCACCGACACCCGATCATCTTCGCTCATATTCATCGGCACCTCGTGCCGCAGCCAGCTTTCCCACAGCAGCACGTCACCCACCGCAGGCTTGGCATAGTAGAACGCGCGCAAATCGTCCGGCGCGTCCGTTTTGCGCGTGGGCGCGGCCATCATCATCGGCAGGCGCGGGTCTTCCAGCTTCAGCGCACTGGCCCCGTCGGGCATGGCGACGTAGGTCGTGCCGCTGATCACCGAATGGGGGTGGATGTGGCTGGTGTGGATGCCGCCCTCGGGCAGGATGTTGATCCAGATATCTTCCAGCACCAGCTTGCGGTCGCCCAGATCGAACGCCAGATCCTCGGCAAAACCGGCCACATGCGCATCCAGCGCCTTGACCACATCGGCAAAGATCGGGAACCGCCACGGCAGGTCGGTCAGCGAGGCATAGGAGGTATAGCCCGGATACCCCTCACGCTCGCACCATTCCTGCCCCGCCTCGTCATCGTCGGCGATCGAGAAACAGGATGCCAGCAGTTCGTCGGCATCGACGGGCGCGCCGTGGTCCGACAGCTTGGCGTGATACAGGCGGGTCGCGAAGAGGGATTTTATCTGTGACATGCCCGTTTCTTACCCTCACTACAGCCCGCCGTATAGAGCAGAGGGCATCGCCTTCGGACGCAAGGTCGGGCGATCCCGGCGGTGCCGTCGGGCAGAACATCCGACACACTTGTTTTCCTTCCCACAAAGGGGTTGCCACACCACCCAAACCCACCTATACGGCGCACTTCTACACCCACTCCACCGGGAATCGGGTCACGCTTCGTGCGGCCTGCCGGTGATGTTGAAAAGGAAAAATGGCATGAATGCCAATGAACTGCGGGACAAGACGCCCGATCAGCTCCGTGAAGAGCTGGCAAAACTGAAAAAAGAAAGCTTCAACCTGCGGTTCCAGCAGGCCACCGGCCAGCTGGAAAATACCGCGGCGATGCGCAATGCGCGCCGGAACACCGCCAAGGTGAAGACGATCCTGAACGAAAAGGCAGCGGCTGCTGCGTCGGAGGCTTAACCCATGCCCAAGCGTATCCTGCAAGGTGTTGTCACAAGCAACCAGAACGCCCAGACCGTCACCGTTTCGGTCGAACGCCGCTTCAAGCACCCGCTGCTGCAAAAGACCGTCCGCAAGTCGAAGAAATATCGCGCGCATGACGAAACCAACGCTTTCAACGTCGGTGACACCGTCCGCATTCAGGAATGTGCGCCCAAGTCGAAAACGAAACGCTGGGAAGTGATCGCGCAATAGGCGCCCGCTTCCCTTGATCGAAACCCTGGGCCCCGGACAGAAATCGGGATTTACCCAAAGGTCGTAAAGGAAACCAAATGATCCAGATGCAGACCAATCTGGATGTTGCTGACAACTCAGGCGCTCGCCGGGTTCAGTGCATCAAGGTTCTGGGTGGTTCCCACCGCCGTTACGCGAGTGTCGGTGACATTATCGTCGTATCGGTGAAGGAAGCCATTCCACGCGGTCGCGTGAAAAAGGGCGACGTCCGCAAGGCCGTTGTCGTACGCACCGCCAAAGAAGTGTTCCGCGAAGATGGCACCGCCATCCGCTTTGACAGCAATGCCGCTGTCATCCTCAACAACAACAACGAGCCGATCGGCACCCGTATCTTCGGGCCAGTTGTTCGCGAGCTGCGCGCAAAGAACTTCATGAAGATCATCTCGCTCGCTCCGGAGGTGCTGTAACATGGCTGCGAAACTCCGCAAGGGTGACGACGTGATCGTCCTCGCCGGCAAGGACAAGGGCAAGAAGGGCACGGTCTCTTCTGTCGATCCCAAGGCAGGCAAGGCGGTCGTCGATGGCGTGAACATCGCCATCCGTCACCAGAAACAATCCCAGGCGACACAGGGTGGCCGCACGCCACAGGCGATGCCCATCGACCTGTCGAACCTGGCCATCGTTGACAAGAACGGCAAAGCGACCCGCGTCGGCTTCCGCATGGAAGGTGACAGGAAGGTCCGTTTCGCCAAGACGACAGGGGATGTGATCTGATGCTTGATGCTGCAAACTACACCCCCCGCCTCAGGGCCACCTATGCGAAGACCATTCGCGGTGCCATGAAGGAAGAGTTCGGCTACAAGAACGACATGCAGATCCCGCGCCTCGAGAAGATCGTTCTCAACATCGGCTGCGGTGCGGAAGCCGTTCGTGACAGCAAGAAGGCGAAGACCGCTCAGGAAGACCTGACAACCATCGCCGGCCAGAAGGCCATGATCACCCGCGCCAAGAAGTCCATTGCCGGCTTCCGCGTGCGTGAAGGCATGCCCCTGGGTGCGAAGGTCACGCTGCGTGGCGACCGCATGTACGAATTCCTCGATCGTCTGATCACCGTGGCCATGCCGCGCATCCGCGACTTCCGCGGTGTCTCCGGCAAGAGCTTCGATGGTCGCGGCAACTATGCCACCGGCATCAAGGAGCACCTGGTATTCCCCGAGATCAACTTCGACAAGATCGATGAGAACTGGGGTCTGGACATCGTCATCTGCACAACAGCGCAAACCGACGCCGAAGCAAAGGCCTTGTTGAAGCACTTCAACATGCCGTTCAACAGCTAAGCGTCAGGGAGAGACTAGATATGGCTAAGAAATCCATGATCGCACGCGAAAAGAAGCGTGAAAAGCTGGTCAAGCAGTATGCCGAAAAGCGTGCCGCCTTGAAGGCTGTCATCAACGACAAAGAGATCCCCGTGGAAGAGCGGTTCAAGGCGACCCTCGAACTGGCGAAACTGCCACGGAACTCGTCGGCGACCCGCCTGCACAACCGCTGCCAGCTCACCGGGCGTCCCCACGCCTACTACCGTAAACTCAAGATCAGCCGGATCGCGCTGCGGGACCTCGGTTCCAATGGCGAGATCCCCGGCATGGTCAAGTCGAGCTGGTAAGGAGATACGTCAATGAATGATCCTATCGGTGATATGCTCACACGTATCCGCAATGGCCAGATGCGCGGCAAGTCGAACGTCGAAACGCCCGCGTCCAAGCTGCGCGGCTGGGTTCTCGATGTTCTGTCGGACGAAGGCTACATCCGCGGCTACCAGAAGAAGGACGGCAAAGACGGCCATCCTGCCTTCAACATCGAGCTGAAATACTACGAGGGCGACCCCGTCATTCGCGAAGTCAAGCGGGTCTCCAAGCCCGGTCGTCGCGTTTACATGGCCGCCAATGACCTCCCATCGGTCCGTCAGGGCCTGGGTGTGTCGATTGTCTCCACCCCCAAGGGTGTGATGTCGGACGCAAACGCACGTGTCGCCAATGTCGGCGGCGAAGTGCTCTGCACGGTATTCTAAGGGGAAATCATGTCTCGTATTGGTAAAAGACCGGTCGAACTGCCCGATGGCGTCTCCGCCTCGGTGTCGGGTCAGACCATCGAAGTGAAAGGCCCCAAAGGGACCCGGAGCTTCAAGGCCACCGACGATGTGACCATCGCCGTTGACGGCAGCTCCGTCACGGTCGAGCCACGCGGCAAGTCCAAGCGCGCGCGCCAGCAGTGGGGCATGAGCCGCACGATGGTCGCCAACCTTGCCACCGGCGTCTCCACCGGCTTCAAGAAAGAGCTTGAGCTGTCGGGCGTCGGGTATCGTGCACAGATGCAGGGCAACACGCTGAAGCTGTCGCTGGGCTATTCCCACGACGTCGACTTCGACGTGCCGGAAGGCATCACGGTGACGGCCCCCAAGCAGACCGAGGTTGTCGTCGAAGGCATCGACGAGCAGCAGGTCGGACAGGTTGCGGCGAACATTCGCGCTTGGCGTGTGCCAGAGCCCTACAAGGGCAAGGGCATCAAGTACAAGGGCGAGTATGTCTTCCGCAAAGAAGGCAAGAAGAAGTAAGGAACGCACACATGGCAATGAGCAAGAGACAATTGTTCCAAAAGCGCCGTATGCGCGTCCGGAACAAACTTCGTGGCGTCACGGCCAACCAGGGCCGTGCACGTCTTTCGGTTCACCGTTCGAACAAGAACATCAGCGTCCAGCTGATCGACGATGTAAACGGCGTCACGCTGGCGTCCGCATCCTCGCTCGAAAAGGATCTGGGCGTTCTTGGCAAGAACAACGTGGAAGCCGCGGCCAAGGTGGGCACTGCGATCGCAGAGCGCGCGAAAAAGGCCGGCGTCGAGGTGGCATACTTCGACCGTGGCGGTTTCCTCTTTCACGGCAAGGTCAAGGCTCTGGCCGAAGCCGCCCGTGAAGGTGGTCTGAAGATCTAGGCGATGTGTCGGGGGGAACCCCGACGTATGATCGGGGCAAGGCCCCGGTGACATGAAACTGTAGGTCGGGGTTCACCCCGACCTCGATGATCCGGGACCACATGGTCACCTGGATTGGATAACGGACCCTGATCGGTCCACCGAAAAGAGGATGCCGATAGATGGCAGAACGTGACAACCGCGGCCGAGGCCGTAACCGTGAAGAGCAAACACCCGAGTTTGCCGACCGTCTGGTCGCCATCAACCGGGTATCCAAGACGACAAAGGGCGGCAAGAACTTCGGTTTCGCAGCTCTCGTCGTTGTGGGCGATCAGAAAGGTCGTGTGGGCTTCGGCAAGGGCAAGGCGAAAGAAGTGCCCGAGGCGATCCGCAAGGCGACCGAGCAGGCAAAGCGCCAGATGATCCGCGTGCCGCTGCGCGAAGGGCGCACGCTGCACCACGACATCGAAGGCCGCCATGGTGCGGGCAAGGTCGTGATGCGCACAGCCCCCGTCGGTACCGGGATCATCGCCGGTGGTCCGATGCGCGCCGTGTTCGAGATGCTGGGCGTCCAGGATGTCGTGTCGAAATCGACCGGCACCCAGAACCCCTACAACATGATCCGCGCCACCATCGACGGCCTCAAGAAAGAGCAGTCGCCCCGCAACGTCGCCCAGCGGCGTGGCAAGAAGGTGGCCGATATCCTGCCCAAGCGTGACGAAGCCCCCGAGGCATCCGCGCAAGTCGCCGAGGAGGCTTAAACCATGGCAAAAACCATCGTCGTCAAGCAGATCGGCTCGCCGATCCGCCGCCCCGAAAAGCAGCGCGCCACGCTGATCGGTCTGGGCCTGAACAAGATGAACCGCACCCGCGAACTGGAAGATACACCCAGCGTCCGCGGCATGGTCAACGCTATTCCCCACCTCGTCGAGATCGTGGAAGAGCGCGGCTGAACGGTGTCGGGGTCAACCCTGACCCGGGCTTGAAATACAAACGCCTCGCAGGAAACTGCGGGGCGTTTTTCGTTGGTCAGAGCACCGGTAAAGCGCCGTGTCGTCAGTGTTGTTCGCTCAAGATTGAAACAACATTGAGATACCCGAAATTTGCCTAAATTCGCCCACATTGCCAAAGCAAACGAGGCCCGAAATGAATCGCGGAATGCAGCGGCCATGTCTGTCTCCGGCGGTGATTCTTAGAAAATTAAGTGTTGGTAAGGTTCAAGAGTATGCTCTGTCTGTCACGTTCGCGCGAAACCCGCGAAACCTCCCGTCCATTCGCCATGATGCGCAGGTTCAAGCAGGACGAGCGCGGCGTCATCAGCGTCGACTACATGGTTCTTTCAGCGGTTACGGTGGTTCTTGGTCTTGCCGCTGCTGATGCAATGTTGAGCGGGACCAGGTCCCTGGTCTACGCGCTTCAGGACTCTGCCGGGCGGATCGCGCCCATCGGAGATGGCGGGTCCGATGACAGCGGCTCAGGCGGCGGCAGCGGCGGCGGCGGCAGCGGTGGCGGAAACGGCGGTGCCGGAAACGGCGGCGGCGGAAACGGCAGCGGTGATGATGAGGGCGGCGACGACGACGATCGTGATGATGACGATCGCGACGACGATGACCGCGACGATGACGATCGTGATGATGACGATCGCGACGATGATGACCGTGACGATGATGACCGTG
>Ga0207419_1002648_pt1 | contig 11514 bp, 12 predicted proteins | sample ElkSloMetagenome_4_FD_184723 | JGI IMG/M metagenome (GOLD analysis project Ga0207419, IMG submission 184723) | Hot spring microbial communities from Elkhorn Slough, Monterey Bay, USA - MD2A (version 2) | ecosystem: Environmental > Aquatic > Marine > Intertidal zone > Estuary: Microbial mat ... | reverse complement strand
GACTGAATATAAACTTTACCAGGACCTCGAAGTTTTGCAAAAAATAAACCTTCACCACCAAAAATGGAATTTTTAATTCCTCCTACGAATTCTATGTCATAATCCACATCCTGAGTAAATCCGACAATACAGCCCGTATCTACGCGCAAAGTTTCACCTGGCTGAAGTGTTTTTTCAGCGAGAGTGCCACCTGCATGAACAAAGGCCATGCCGTCACCTTCCAATTTTTGCATGATAAATCCTTCACCACCGAATAAGCCACGACCTAAACGTTTAGAAAATTCGATACCTATACTTACACCTTTGGCGGCGCACAAAAACGCATCTTTTTGACATATAAATTTACCACTATATTCCATCAAATCAATTGGAACAATCTTTCCTGGATAAGGTGATGCAAAGGAGACTTTCTTTTTACCAGATATATTATTGTAGAAGGCAGTCATAAATAAACTTTCGCCTGTTAAAATTCGCTTACCGGCTCCAAGGATCTTTCCAAAAAATCCCGAATTCTTTTGAGAACCGTCACCAAAAATGGTATCCATTTTAATACCATCTTCCATCATCATAAAACTTCCGGATTCAGCTATAACGCCCTCCTGCGGATCGAGCTCTATTTCTACGTATTGCATTTCCTCGCCGTAAATGTGATAATCTATTTCGTGTGCGTTCATTTTTCCTGGTGTTTAAGGTTTGAAGTTTAAAGTTTTTAATCATATTTTATTTGTTAGTCTGTTTTTGGCTAAATTGTTACATGTTGTATGTTCAATGTTTTCGATGATGTGGATGCTGTTTTTGCAGTTGTTACTGTTGATGCTATTGATGACTAAATTATCACATTTTCAAATTAGCACATTTTCAAATTAGCACATTAGCACATTAGCACATTTTCAAATTAGCACATTAGCACATTAGCACATTATCTCATTTTCAAATTTTCAAATTATTAAATCAATTCAACTTGGTCACTTTATTCCTGCCCCTATTCGTTGCCACCCAACCGATAGTAAAATTAAATAATCCGCCGTATCCACTTGGGATGCCTGCAATCCCTTCGTAATATCCAAAACCAATTTCTAGATTATAGTTAAAACCTTTGTCATTTGTCCGTTGTATACCGTACACGCCTCCCCAAAATACAAGTGTATTTCCTGAAAGTCCATCAATATTGCTAATGAAATTTAACGGCTCCCAAAACATGGTTCTGGCTGCTGCAACATAATCTGCTGAATTATATTTTATGTTTTTGCCTTTTTTATACCTACTATCAAAATTGATATAAAATCGAGTTCTGGCATGAAAAGCATAACCGAATGAATACCCTGGATCGTACAATGCAACTCCAGGAGAAAAAGAACCGGAAGCACTCAAATTCTTAAGAATACCAAATTCATAGGTAAAACCCGGTGCGAGGAAATTCAAGGTCAATTGATGTCTCTCTAGATTAAATATCCCTTCGTTATCTTCAACAAATTGTTGAGCTTTAAGCTCTTGAAATGAAAATAAAATTAAAACGGCTAAAACTAGTATTTTCAATTGTGTCATTTTTACTTTTTAAATAATAAAGTTATTGCAAAATATTTAATATGCTTCAATTGAAGTTTGGAATTGTCTTTTATTTGTATGCAAATTGAAAAATTTTTGAGTTTAAAATCAAATTCACCAGTAAATCAAAATTCCCCCTTTAAAGAATCAAAGGAGGCTATTTCAAGCGTTTGCATCATCGGAGGTGGATTGGCTGGGCTGACAGCTGCAATTCATTTGGCTCAGAAAAAAATAGATGTTGTCCTATTTGAAAAAAATAATTATCCAAAACATAAGGTCTGTGGCGAATATGTGTCTAATGAAGTTCTGCCATACCTTAACAGTTTAGGCATTGACGTCTTTGAGCATGGTGCCAAAAAAATATACAATTTGAACCTTAGCCATCAGAATGGTAAAACCTTAGAACAGCAACTTCCTTTAGGCGGTTTTGGGATCTCAAGATATGCCTTGGATCGGCTTTTAGCAGAAAAAGCCAAAGAAAAAAATGTGAACATCATTCATGATGAAGTCTTAAGCATTGATTTTATAAACGACTCATTTCAAATCACTTCAAAGGAACAACACATCCACGCTAATTTCGTCATATGTGCGCATGGTAAACGTTCCGGTTTGGATAAAACTTTAGACCGAGAATTTATCCATGAAAAAACGCCTTGGATAGGCATAAAAGCCCATTATAAATCCAAAAAATTTAATGAGAATCTTGTTGAACTCCATAACTTTCAAGGCGGCTACTGCGGCTTGTCTATGGTCGAGAACGGACACATCAACCTTTGCTATTTGGTTCACCAAAAAGAATTCAAGAAATTTAAATCCATCGAAAAATTTAATCAACATGGATTAACCGATAATCCTTATTTGAAATCTTTTTTAGAACAGGCTGAACCAGCTTTTGAAAAGCATTTGAGTATCTCTCAGATTTCATTTCAAAATAAACCGACAGTCAAAAATCATGTGTTTTTTGCAGGCGATGCAGCTGGCTTAATTCATCCCTTATGTGGAAATGGAATGGCGATGGCCATACACTCAGCAAAGCTGATTTCAGAAGAAATCGTTCTTTTCTTCAACAGCACTCACAAAAGTAGAAAAGCTGTAGAACAGGCTTATCAGAAAAAATGGGAGTATCATTTTAAAAAGCGATTGTTTTATGGTAAAGTGATTCAGAAAATACTACTTCACCCGAAGTTATCATCAACACTCATCAACTTAATATCAGGTTCACCATTTTTACTCAAACAAATTATCAAACAAACCCATGGTAAACCTATAGATGCATGATTTTTAAAGCCTTTCAACACAGAACAGATAAAGCTGAAATCATGGATGATTTTGAGCTTAAAGGCAAAGATCTTGAAATTGTTCTGAGAGATCTTAATAATGTAAATCTTAGATTAGGTGGCTACAAAATAACAACCAATGGCATAAAAAAGCTCATTGAAAATAATTCAAAAACTTACAAAATAGCAGATGTTGGCTGTGGCGGAGGCGAAAATCTGAGACAAATTGCCAGGTGGGCGAAAAAAGAAAATATTTCAGTAGAACTATATGGTATTGATGCAAATTTGAATACCATAAATTTGGCTAAATCGCTTTCAAAGGAATTTAATAACATCACTTTTATCCAACAGAATGTCTTCGATGATGATTTCAATCAGCAGCAGTTTGATATCATCACTTTAAGTTTAACCCTGCATCATTTTAAAGATAAAGACATCAAAAAAATATTGCCTATTTTATATCAAAATTCAAATTTAGGTTTGGTTATCAATGATTTACAAAGGCACTGGCTGGCGTATGTTTTATTTCAGCTGTATAGTTCGGTATTGATGAAAAGCAGGATTGCCAAACACGATGGGAAAGTTTCAATCCTAAGAGGGTTTCAAAAAAGTGAACTTAAAAACTTTTCAACACTTGTTAAGCCTAAACATCTACACTTAGAATGGTGCTGGGCTTTTAGATATTTATGTATATTTCAAAAATGAATACGGTACACATCCATAGCGTAGCTACGCAACTTCCGAAATACTCACAACGAACTGGGGAAACCATTCCATTACTTAAAAATTGGCTTAAAGATGAAGACGATCGATTTATCCGTAAAGCTGAAAAAATATTTGAAGGGGCGCAGGTAGATCAACGTTACGCCATTATGCCACCGGAAGATGTCTTTACCAAAACTTCTTTTGAAGATAAAAACAACTTTTATAAAGAAGCGGCTAAGTTGTATGGCAAACAAGTTTTAGAGAAAGCTCTAAATAAATCCGACTGGGATCCTGAAAGTTTAGATTACATTATTACCGTGAGTTGCACAGGTATCATGATTCCATCGCTGGATGCTTATTTGATCAATGAATGTGGTCTAAAGCAAAACATTGTGCGTTTACCGATTACCGAAATGGGTTGTGTAGGCGGTGTTTCGGCTATGATTTATGCCTATCAGTTTTTAAAATCAAATCCTAATAAACGTGCAGCAATTATTGCCTTTGAAAGTCCGACAGCTACTTTTCAGTACGATGACAAATCGATGGTTAATATCGTCAGTTCAGCCATTTTTGGAGATGGTGCCGCCTGTGTGTTGATGAATTCAAATCCTGAAGACCATGGTGTCGAAGTTGTCGCTGACCAGATGTATCACTTCTATGACAATACTCACATGATGGGCTTTGATCTGGTCAATACCGGTCTGAAAATGATATTAGATATAGAAGTTCCAGATACCATTGCCAACCATTTTCCAAAGATTATTGAGCCATTTTTGGAAAAAAACAACTTAACAATTGAAGATGTTGAACATTTGATTTTTCATCCAGGTGGTAAAAAAATCATACAAACGGTTGAAGAATTATTTGGAAAAATGGGCAAAAACATCAATCATACCAAAGCGGTTTTACAGGAATATGGCAATATGAGTTCGGCGACGGTGCTATTTGTTTTAGAAAAATTCATGTCTGAACCTCAGGAGAAAGATTCAATCGGGATGATGTTAAGTTTTGGTCCTGGTTTTACTGCTCAAAATTTATTATTGAAATGGTAAATCCAGATAGAAAATGGGCTTTAATTATTGGTGGCAGTCAAGGTTTGGGATTGGCTTCTGCAAAAGAATTAGCAAGTGACGGATTTAGCCTCGTCATCATTCATCGAGATTCCAGAGTTCAAATGGAAAAGATTGATAAAGATTTTGAAAGCCTAAAAAAAAGTAAACAGGAAGTCTTAACTTTCAATAAAGATGCCCTGAAAACTGAAACTATCGACATTATCAAAGAAGTTTGCCTAAAAAAGAATATTAAGTTCAAAGTCTTATTGCACAGTTTAGCTAAAGGAAATTTAAAACCTCTTTTTGGCGAAAATTCACTTTCTACTGACGACTATCAACAAACCATCAATGCAATGGCAGTCAATTTTTACACTTGGGCAAAAGCTGTTGTTGATACGAAAGTTTATTCAACAGATGCAAAGTTTATTGCCTTTACCAGCGAAGGAAATTCAAGGGTTTTGAAGAATTATGGAGCAGTTTCGGCTGCAAAATCAACTTTGGAAGCTATTACGCGTCAAATGGCAGTAGAATTTGCCCCATTTAAAATAACCAGTAATTGTATTCAGGCTGGTGTTACAGCTACAGATTCTCTGATGAGAATTCCAAATGCTGAAAATATAATTGAATTCAATCAAAGAAGAAACCCATTTAAACGTCTCACCCAGCCTGGTGATGTAGGGAAAGTGGTAAGCCTTTTGGCCAGTGATAAAGCCAACTGGATAAACGGCTGTGTAATTCCTGTTGACGGTGGAGAGCGATTAATTTGATTCAATATGACTTATTATAATAACTTAATAAAAAAACTCCCATACGACAAACCCTTTCTCTTTGTAGATCAAATCGTTGAATTTAAAGAAGGATACATCAAAGGAGAGTATACATTTTCAAAAGAAGCTGAATTTTATAAAGGGCATTTTAAAAATAATCCTGTCACTCCTGGTGTTTTACTAACCGAATGTGCAGCTCAAATTGGGCTCGTTTGTTATGCAATATTAAAGTTAAAGGAGGAAAAAAAGCAAGTAGACTTTGCCATGACTTCAATTGAAATGGACTTTTTAAAACCACATTTTCCGGGTGAAAAAGTGATTGTTAAAGCTGAAGAGATCTATCACAGGTTTCAAAAATTAAAGATGAAAGTAAGCGTTTTAAATGAAAGTAACGACATATTAGCGAAAGGACAAATTGCAGGAATGCCAATTCAATATCAAAATGAAAAATAGAGTCGTCATTACCGGTTTAGGCATCGTATCACCGAATGCCATTGGAAAAGAAAATTTTTCAAGAGCACTGAAAGCTGGTAAAAGCGGTATAAAATTTCATCAGGAACTAGCTGATTTAAAGTTTTCTTGTCAAATCGCCGGGACGCCACTGGTTAACCAACAGCATATTGTTCAATATTTTACGCCATTAGAACAAAGGGAATTGAAAGCTACAGGCTTGATTTATGGTGGCATGGCCGGGCAGGAAGCCTGGAATGATGCAGGCTTAGAATTTAATGAAGAACCCGATCCAGATGCCGGAATTGTTTTTGGCACGGGAATTCTAGGTGTGGACAAACTTAAGGAAGCTTTTGATAAAATTGATGCAAAAAACGTCAGACGTTTGGGAAGCCAGTCAGTGATACAAACCATGGCCAGTGGTGTGACAGCTTTTCTTAACCAAAAGATCGGTTTTGGTAATCGGGTGCTGACCAATTCATCGGCCTGTGCTACGGGAACAGAAGCCTTAATTTTAGGGTTTGAACATATCCGGTCTGGAAAGGCAAAAACTATGCTGGTAGGCAGTTGCAGCGATTCTGGTCCTTACATTTGGGGTGGATTTGATGCATTGCGTATTTTACCTTATCAATATAATGACAACCCTGAAGAAGCCTCACGACCATTCGCAGGAGATTCAGCAGGTTTTGTACCTTCATCCGGTGCCGGAGCTTTGGTGCTTGAAGATTTTGAAAATGCCAAAATGAGAGGTGCAAAAATTTATGCTGAAGTTCTCGGCGGAGCAATAAACTCTGGTGGTATGCGAAATGGAGGAAGTATGACAGCGCCTAACTCAAAAGCTGTGGTGAGATGTGTTTCAGATGCTATTGAAAATTCAAACATCAGTACTGAAAATGTCGACACTATAAACGCACATCTTACGGCGACAAAAATGGATGCCACAGAAATTGAAAACTGGGCTAAAGCTTTAAATAGAAACGGCAATGATTTTCCTTTCATCAATAGTTTGAAGGGAATGATTGGTCATGGGTTAGCAGCATGCGGAAGTATGGAACTGGTAGCTTCTGTACTTCAATTATCTGAAGGATTTTTATTTAAAAACCTCAATGCTGAGCCTGTTCATCAAAATATAAAAAAGCTTATTTCAGAAGAAAAAATTCCTTTAGAAACGATTAACTATCAACCAAATATCTTAGCCAAAGCCAGTTTTGGATTTGGAGATGTGAATGCTTGTGTGGTTTTGAAAAATCTTAAACATTAAGGGAACAAGGTGAATTAAGATTTAAATTCTTTAATTTTCAGTAAAACTAAGTTCTATATTTCTTAATCTTGTCGTTCTAGTTGACAATTGTGTATAAAGCGTTTTTTCCAATATCAAATAACCATTATCTGTAAGGCTTTTCAAATTAAAAAGATAATTATAGTTTAGGTGAATATCGGATGTAACGTATAAGTCATAATGATAAAATCCCTTTTTTGAATAACATCTCACCAAAAAGCAATCATAACCATTGATTCTTTTTCTTTTGTTTTTAAAATAAATAACATCGTAATCCTCTTCATTTTGAAAATTCACCTGACGTTCTTTTCTACATTTTTTTTGAATTTGTCCAAAACATCTATATAAACAATCTCTATTAATGACTTTACCAAACTTGTAAAAATCGGTTTCACCCTTTAAGTTTTTAGTACTGGAAGGAATAAATATTTTCTTTGGTTGTATAATTAATTTCACAATTGAAGTGTCAGTAGCTGATGCTAAAAAGAATTCGTCTTTGACGTATCCATTTGAATCAAAGTTTTTATTAAAAAAATAAACCGCTAAAGAGTCTTCTGATGATCTTATTTCATTGATAGTTTTTTCATTTAACTTTAAAATTGAATCAAACTTAGTTAATTGTTTTAATGCTTTAAGATTGGCTTTCTTTTTAACAGAGCTCTGTTCTTCAAACTCTTCAAAGATTACTTCACCTTTAATAATTTTTTTATGACTTAGACTTTGCTTTTTGGAAACTTTACATCCAAAATTGATTATTACAATAAATATTATTATTAACCTATTTATTTTCATTGAGTTAAAAACAAAACCTATAATTTCTTCTTAATATCTTCAAGTAAACCTGCTGCATCTTTCTTATAAGATTTCAAGAGAGAAACATGGTTGGCATAATTCAATATTTCTCTCAAAGCAACTCTATTTACAAATTCCGTATTATTCATAAAAAAGTCCATTCTGCCTTCAATTTCTTTATCTGTAAATAAATCTTTAAAATGTGGATAATTAATTTTTAGGTAATTCAAATTATCATGAGTATCATCGAGTAGTAAGTTATTCACCACTTCCGTCAGTTTTGTGTAAGAACTGTAAAAATTTGAAATATCAAAGATTAAGGAATCCGTATTATTTACTTTATCTTCCTTATAGTTTGCAAATTGTTGATAGCCTCTGGTTCTCAGAGAAAAAGGCACAGCACTAGTTAATACCTGTGGACAATACACACAATCTTTTATAGACCTACCTGCATCAAGACTATCCAAAACAAAGCTAAATAGTGATTCCTGATTTTCGTAATTCTCTAATACAATATCAACCTCTTTAAGATCTGTTTCAAGGTCGTATGAGATATTTTTTAATATGATATTCAATACCTGCTCCTGCTTATTCTTTTCAACTGCATTGTTGATCAAAACAGCAATCGAAATCCCAATGACAATCAATAAAATCTCTCCGAAGGCGTATGCTAAGTATCTTTTAAGTTTACTACTTTCCAAAAGTTTTATTTTTTGTTTTGAAAACATAATTGAAGGTAAATCCAGAAATCATTTTATTTTTTCTGTTTACGCTTTTTCTTCTTTTTCTTTTTTGACTTAGATTTATTTTGACTGGAGCTTTCAGACTTAGGTCTCACCAAGGTCATCTCATCGATTAAACGAGTTGCTCCGGCATATTTATCTATGATAAATAATACATAGCGTAAATCTACCATGATATTCCGGCATATTTCTGGGTCGTAGTACATGTCGCTCATCGTTCCTTCCCAAACTCTGTCAAAATTTAATCCAACTAAATTTCCCTGAGCATCTATCGCTGGGCTTCCTGAATTTCCACCCGTAGTATGATTAGTACCCAAGAAACAAACCGGTACTTCACCTGTGCTATCCGCATATTGACCGTAGTCTTTATTCTTGTAAAGCTCTATGAGTTTTTCCGGCACATCAAATTCATAATCGCCCGGCACATATTTTTCCATGACACCATCCAAATAACTCATGGGCAAATAATAAACCGCATCTCTTGGAGAATATCCTTTTACCTGACCATAGGTAACCCTTAATGTGCTGTTGGCATCAGGAAAATATCTTTCCTCTGGTAAAGCTTTCATTAAAGCCGTCATATATTTGGTTTGCAAAGCAGAAATTGACGAATTAATTTCACCAAATTTTGGATTTACATTCATAAAGAAATCATCTATAATTGGTTTAGCATATTGATAGGCGGCATCGTTATTTAATTTTTCAAGAACTTGATCTGTATTACCTTCAAAAAGCTCTAATGCAGAATCCAGAGCGGTGAAAGAAGTATTTGAATAGATAGAACTATCTGCATTTTGATTATAAAAAGGCATCACGTTTTCAAAAACACCTTTATCTACATTTACATCATAATTTTTATGAATGCTTTTTAATCGAGATGTAAATCTTGTTTTTTGTTCTTCAAAAGAGGCTGGGTTTTGAGCAACTGCTTGTTCTAACTGATAGGCATAAAACATCATTTGCATCAGCTCATTGGTTACTATAAAGACTTCAATGAAGTTACGGCGCTTAATGTTAATTGGGGAAAACTCAGCATATAATTCTTCAAATTCCGGTAAGATATTTCCATAGTCTTCCATCATATTTTTTTCCCGAAGCGCTTTCATAAATCTGTCTTCCATTCCTTTTCGAATCTCAATCGCACCACTTTTTTCAATCCCCAAATTTTCGCCAATCCATTTTTTCCAGGCGTTAGCAATTCTGGCTTGTTTTGAGGCGTATTTTATCCTCACCTCATCATCGACTTGCATAGCAGCATCAATCACTTCCAGAGCAGCAGCTCTTATAGCAATATTTGTTGGATTGAATTCCTGAGTGATATGCTTTATAGCGACTGCAGGAAGATATTCATTAGTTGTTCCCGGAAAACCAAATACCAAGGTAAAATCTCCTTCTTCAACGCCATCTAAAGATACAGGTAAATGGTGTTTTGGTGTATAAGGTTTGTTGTCTTTACTATATTTTGCCGGACGATTGTTTTCATCAGCATAAATTCTAAATAATGAAAAGTCTCCTGTGTGTCTTGGGAAGACCCAATTGTCAGTATCACTCCCAAACTTACCGATGCTTGTTGGTGGTGCGCCGACTAACCTGATATCTTCAAAACGTTCTGTTACAAAAAGAAAATATTGATTACCCTCATAGAAAGACTTGGTTTTGACATCCTGCCATGACTCTCTTGACCATGTCTTCATCACAGCATTTGAATTTTTTGTAATCAATGACTGTCTTTCTCTTGCTGAAAGTTGATCAGTCACATTTTCTAAAACCTGATCGGTCACATCATGAATGCTGACGATAAATTCGACGTATAGATTCTCGTTTGGGATTTCATCTTCAAAACTCATGGCCCAGAATCCATCTTTAAGATAGTCATTTTCTAAAGTAGAATGCGACTGAATTTGTCCGTAACCACAATGATGATTGGTAAGCAGTAAACCTTGATTTGAAATGACTTCTGCCGTACATCCTCCATTAAAATGAGCTATGGCATCTTTTAGACTTGAATTATTAACATCGTAAATATCTTCAGCTGTGAGTTTACTTCCAAGCGAAGTCATTTCATCCTCATTCATGCCTTCAAGAAGTGATGGGATCCACATACCACCTTGTTGAGCAAAACCTTGAAATACAAAAAGTAATAGAAGTAATTTTAAAAATCGCATAATCTAAATGTTTGTTTTGGTAAATATAAGGACTTATTTGTCAATTTTTCTGATCTATTACACGCTTAAACTTCAAAAAAATATAAATTGAAAATAAAAATTATGCATATAAAAAAAATAAAAAGAGACTACTGGGTATTTGGTGGTTCAGGAAGTGCTATTTTAGGCTTTGGATTGAGTCTAATGGTTGAAAGTGGATTCATTAAACACAGCGATGCTCCAACCTGGCATTGGGTAGGATTAGGGACTTTATCATTAGTGTTGATAATGAGCGGAATAAATTTTCTGTTTCGATCGTTTGAGAGTAAATTGAAGTTAAAATTAGATAATAAGGTAGAAGATTAATTCATATAGAATTGGGTTATTCTATTTTTTTCTTTCTTCAAAATAAGATATTAACATAGAAAGTGAAATCATAAACATTGCGATTATTCCTAAATAATGTGATGAATTAGTATTCCATGATAAATCATTATAATTCAATGAGATTATGTTTATAATCAAAAGTATTAAAGCGACAATAAAAACCAAAATTCTTACTTTTTGAATACTTTTTTTCTTCATAAAATAGATCTTATTAACTTTTAATAAATTTTCTTATGAGATAAAAAAGCAGAAAGGGTGACAAGAAAAAAAGATATCATAGACAAATATTTTATGACATTATTATCCCAGTTTAAATCTGTAAAATCCAAAAACAAGGCTGTAATTATCATAAAGACTACCGACAACAAACCTA
>Ga0207419_1002647_pt1 | contig 11516 bp, 12 predicted proteins | sample ElkSloMetagenome_4_FD_184723 | JGI IMG/M metagenome (GOLD analysis project Ga0207419, IMG submission 184723) | Hot spring microbial communities from Elkhorn Slough, Monterey Bay, USA - MD2A (version 2) | ecosystem: Environmental > Aquatic > Marine > Intertidal zone > Estuary: Microbial mat ... | reverse complement strand
GCCGCCCCGCTCCACGCGCAGACTGCCGCCATGCCGACAAGGATGGATGCTCCCCTCAACATCGCCGAGCAAGCTGCCCGCCCCGACACCGCCGGTCAAGCAGGAAGCATCGGGTCATCACTCCTGCAGGTGCGCGCGACCTACTCCGGCGCACCTATCGCGAGTTCGCCCGCGCTGGTCCGCGCGACGACCTCGGTCACGCGCGCCCGGGGGCCGAACGCTGTGTTCTCATCGGGCCGGAAGAACACCCGGGGGCCGTATCCATTGCTCCAGTCAGGTCGAAAGAACAGGCCGAGCCGGACGCTCTCGCCGGGCGCAAGAGTGCGGGCGGAACAGTTGAAGGACCAGTCGTCATCCCCGAACTTGATCGCGAAGCCGGCTTCCCGCACCTCTTGGTCCCTAGCAACAGAAGGGTCGAGCGCGACCACCATCTCCGGATGGTCCGGACACAGGGCGACCTCGCTCGGCTCATCCGCCGCGTTGAAAAGCACCAGATCGTAGCGGCCCCATTGCGATTGATCATTGCGGAACTCGCTGCCGGCATAGACTGCAGAAACAGTCGCAGCCGCCGCGATCAATGCTTCGATGAAAATCATGGCGGCAAACTGCTTTTGCGCTTGGGTAAAGCAATAGCGCTATATGGTGATAGCATCCTCGACACCTTCGCCGAGCGCAATGATGCTTCCCTCCTTGACGAAGAACCTGCCGAGCGAGGTCTCGAAGATTATCGGACGGACGGTGCGAACGCCGCCGCCCTCCCACCAGCGAAAGTAGATGCCAAGCATGACGCTGTCGCCCGGCGCGATCGTGCGTTCGCGGCAATCAAAGCTCCAGCTTTCGCCGTCGATCGCAAGCGCGCTGGCTTCGAGTTGGTCGAGCCGCGTGCGGCCCAAAATGGTGTTCTTGTAATACAGCTTCGCGTCGGTCGGACAGAGCGAGAGCGTCCGCTCCTCAGCCCCTGAATTGGTGAAGCGGAAATCGTAGCGATGCCAGAGGCTGTTTTGCGCATCGCGCCGCACCCGGTCGACGAATTCGACGGTCACGTCCGGCACCGAAGCCGAAACGGGCGACATTGCGAGTGCCGCCGCGCCAAGTATCGGAAAGACCATCTCCCTGTCTCCTCGTGCTTGTGGCTGAAAAGATTGCCAAAAACACCTTAATCCCCGATGAATTTCGGGATCCGGACAGGATGCTGAGGCGGCGGGCGAACCCGCCGCCTAAGACGATCAATACACCCGCGCCTTGGGCTCGATATAGGTCGCATCCTCGGTCAGCGTGTATTCGTGGACCGGGCGGTAATCGATGCGGATGTTCGACCCGCGCCCGCCCCAGCCGTCGAACCAGGCGATGGTGTGCTTCATCCATTCCTTGTCGTTGCGTTCCGGATAGTCCTCGTGCGCGTGGGCGCCGCGGCTTTCCTTGCGGTTGGCGGCCGATGCCATGGTCACGTTCGCCTGCGCCATCAGATTGTCGAGTTCGAGCGTCTCGATCAGGTCCGAGTTCCAGATCAGCGACTTGTCGGAGACGTGGATGTCCTCCATCCGCTTGTTCTGTTCGGCGAGCTTCTTGACGCCTTCGTCCATCAGCTTCTGATCGCGGAAGACGGCGGCGTGCTGCTGCATCGCCTTCTGCATGTCGGCACGGATCGCCGCGGTGGGCGAGCCGCCTTCGGCATAGCGGAAATGGTCGAGCCGGGTGAGCGCGAAATCGGCGCTGTCGGTCGGCAGTTCGGGCTGGCTCGCACCCGCCTTCAGGTTTTCCCTGAGGTGGATGCCGGTCGCCCGGCCGAACACGACGAGGTCAATGAGCGAGTTCGAGCCGAGACGGTTGGCCCCGTGAACCGAGACGCAGGCCGCTTCGCCCACGGCATAGAGGCCGGGGACGACCGTATCCGGATTCCCGTCCGGGCCGAGGGTGACGACCTGTCCGTGATAGTTACATGGGATGCCGCCCATGTTGTAATGCACGGTCGGCGTCACGGGCAGCGGTTCGCGGGTCAGGTCGACGCCGGCGAAGATCTTGCCGCTTTCGGTGATGCCCGGCAGTCGCTGCGCCAGCACGTCGGGCGCGATGTGGTCGAGGTGGAGGTAGATGTGGTCCCCATCCGGCCCGACGCCGCGCCCTTCGCGCATTTCGAGCGCCATCGAGCGGCTGACGACATCGCGCGAGGCAAGGTCCTTTGCCGACGGGGCATAGCGTTCCATGAACCGCTCGCCCTCGGAATTGGTGAGGTATCCGCCCTCCCCGCGCGCGCCTTCGGTGATGAGGACGCCCGCGCCATAGATCCCGGTCGGGTGGAACTGGACGAATTCCATGTCCTGCAGCGGCAGGCCTGCGCGCAGCACCATGCCGCCGCCATCGCCGGTGCAGGTGTGTGCGGAGGTGGCGGTGAAATAGCACCGGCCATAGCCGCCGGTCGCCAGCACCACGCTCTGTGCGCGGAAGCGGTGGATCGTCCCGTCGTCGAGGCACATCGCCATCACGCCGACGCACTTCTTCTCGCCGTCGACATCGGCCATGATGAGATCGAGCGCGAAATATTCGATGAAGAAATCGGCGTCGTATTTGAGGCTCTGCTGGTAGAGCGCGTGGAGCATTGCGTGTCCCGTGCGGTCAGCGGCTGCGCAGGTGCGCTGCACGGGCGGGCCTTCGCCCATGTTCTGCATGTGCCCGCCGAACGGCCGCTGGTAGATCGTCCCGTCCTCGTTGCGGCTGAAGGGCACGCCTGCATGTTCGAGTTCATAGACCGCCTGCGGAGCCTCGCGGGCGAGATATTCGATCGCGTCCTGATCGCCCAGCCAGTCCGACCCCTTGACGGTGTCGTACATGTGCCAGGTCCAGTGGTCGGGCGTGTTGTTGCCGAGGCTCGCCGCGATCCCGCCCTGCGCGGCAACGGTGTGCGAGCGCGTCGGGAAAACCTTGGAGATGTTGGCGGTGCGAAGGCCGGCTTCGGCCGAACCCATGGTCGCGCGCAGGCCGCTGCCGCCCGCGCCCACGACGACCACGTCATAGGAATGGTCGATGATCTTGTACGAACCCTTCAGCGAAGGGCCTGCATCGTTGGCGGGTGCGCTTGCCATTAACCTTGTGCTCCGAATGCGAGGGTTGCGACGCTGAAGATGGCGAATGCCGCGCCGCCGATTGCCGCGAGATTGAGCGCCGTGATGAGCGCGAATTTGGACCCGGGTTCGTGGATATAGTCCTCGATCACGACCTGCAGGCCGAGCCGGGCGTGCCAGAACAGGCTGATCGCGAGCAGCGCCATCGGCACCGCCGCGATCGGTTGGGCGAGCCAGGTCGATACGCTGGCATAGCCGAAATCGGGCAGCATCAGGAAACTTGCCAGCAGCCAGGTCATGACGATGAGATTGCCCGCCGCCGTGGTCCGCTGCAGCAGCCAGTGATGCGCGCCTTCGTGGCTGGGGCCGAGGCCGCGAACGCGGCCGATCGAGGTTCCGTTACCCATCGTTCAGATCCCCTTCGCCAGCAGCAGCCAGGACCACAGCGCGATCGTCAGCGCCGCGGCGATGATGGGCGAGGCGACCGACCAGAAACGGTTCACGTCAAGATCGTAGCCCGCCCCGATATCGAGCACGAAATGCCTGAGGCCGCTCATCATGTGGTTGAAGAAAGCCCAGGAAAGGCCGAACAGCACGACATAGCCCGGCAGCGTGCCCATGATCCCGGTAAAGGTCGCATAGGCTTCCGGCCCGCTTGCTAGCGCACCCAGGAACCAGGCCAGCAGCGGCAGGCCGACCAGCGCCATGGCCGATCCCGTCACCCGGTGCAGGATCGAAACCAGCATGTGCGGTCCCCACCGCCAGATCTGGAGATGCGGAGAAAGCGGTCTTTGGCTCATGGTCATTCGTGCTCGCATTGATATCCCGGCTCTCACTTAACGATGCTGTGCCTTGTGGCAAGCGGCCAGCGCTCGACAGCGCTTGCAAATTTCGGGATAGGGGATTGCATGAGTGTCATTCTTGTTACGGGTTCGAGCCGGGGCATAGGCGCGGCGACGCGGCAATCGCTGGCGGCGCGCGGGGTCACGGTGATCGGCCATTCGACGCGCGGTAGAGCCGGCGAGGAGGGCGGCATCGAGATCGCCGCCGACTTCACCGATCCTGCCGCGCCGCAAATGCTCTGGGAGCAAGCGCTCGAAGCGGGCGGCGGGCGGATCGATGCGCTGGTCAACAATGCCGGATTGTTCGAGGCTTCGCGGCTGGAGCGTTCCGATATCGAATGGCTCGATGCGTGGGAGGACACGCTGCGCATCAACCTGACCGCGGCGGCGCAGCTGTCGCGGCTCGCCGTGCTCCACTGGATCGATGGCGATGCGGGGGAGGACGGGGTGCGCGGGCGGCTGGTCCATGTCGCAAGCCGGGCGGCATATCGCGGCGATTCCCCCGCGCACTGGCACTATGCCGCGGCCAAGGGCGGGATGGTCGCGATGCACAAGACGATCGCGCGAGCCTATGCGAACATGGGCGTCTTGAGCTACGCGATCACGCCCGGCTTCACCGATACGAGCATGGCGGGCGACTATCTCGAAAGCCGGGGCGGTCCGGGCCTGCTCGCCGACATCCCGCTCGGCCGCGTGGCCGAGCCGGACGAGATCGCATCCATCGCCGCCTTCTGCGCACTCGACGCGCCTGCCAGCATGACGGGTGCGGTGATCGATGCGAACGGGGCGAGCTTTGTCCGCTGACGCCGCCTCCGGCGAGACCTGGAAGCTCACCGCCCATGCCGGAAAGCGCGCGGTGCAGCAGGCGCTGCTTGCCCATGACGTGATCGAGGACTGGGACGCCGAACTGGTCATAGCTGGCCGCGAACTGGCCGAGGACCGGCCAGAGGACTGGGTGCTCGAAGGCTGGTATCCGCGCGAGCCGGGCGCCGAACAGGAAGCGGCCCTGGCGGGTCTCTTTGCCGATAATCCGCCCGAGATCGCGGTCGAACGCCTGCCGGCGCAGGATTGGCTGACTCTCTCTCAGCAGAACGTCCAGCCGATCCGCGCCGGACGGTTTCACGTCCACACACCTGAATTTCCCACAGATCCGGACGCGATCGATTTTGTCATTCCGGCAAGCCAGGCCTTCGGTACCGGCCAGCACCGCACCACGGCGGGCTGCCTCGAAATGCTGGGCGAGATGAAGGCGCGCGGCGTCGTCGCGCGGCGGATCGCCGATATCGGCACGGGGACCGGGCTGCTCGGCTTTGCCGCGCTGCGGCTGTGGCCACTCGCCCATGCCACGGCTTCTGACATCGACGAGGTCTGCGCCGGGGTCGTGGCCGAGAACGCCGCGCTCAACCGCATCGCGCTGGGCCCCAGACCCGGCCAGATGGCCTTCGTCGTCGCCGAGGGGATGGATCACGAATTGCTGCGCGTGAATGCGCGCTACGATCTGCTGATCGCCAATATCCTTGCCGGGCCGCTCGTCGAACTCGCGCCCGATTTCGCGCGCCACACGGCGCCCGGCGCAAGCGTGCTGCTGGCGGGGCTTCTTGCAGGCGAGCAGGAGACCGCAGTGCGCCGCGCCTATCGCCGCACGGGATTCCACCTCGTCGCTCGCATCCAGCGCGGCGACTGGGCGATCCTGTGGCTGCGCAAGCGCCGTGGCCGCTAGGGACCTGCGCCGCTGGCTGCTGCGGGCCGCGCTCGCCCTTGTCGCCCTGCCGGTCCTCTTCGGGCTGACGGCATGGATCGGCTCCTCGATCCCGCGCAATGCGCATTGGCAAGAGCCCGAAACCGGCGTCACGATCATGGTCGGCGACAACGGTGTCCACACCGAAATCGTCATGCCGATCCTTGCCGAGGGGCATGACTGGCGCGCGCATTTCCCGCCCGCGGACATCACTGCCAGCGCGCGCCCCTACACCCATGTCGCGGTGAGCTGGGGCGAGCGCACCTTCTTTCTCGAAACCCCGACCTGGGCCGATTTCAAGCCCGGCAATGCGCTGGGTGCAATCACCGGAGGCGAAGGCCTGCTCCATGTCTCCTGGTATGTCCGCCCCGCCCCTTCGGAAAACTTCCGGCGCCTGCGCATCAGCCCTGAACAATATCGAGCGCTCGCCGCGAATATCGCCGCCGATCTCGCACCGGATGCACGAAGCTTTGCCGGATATGCGCGCCACGACATGTTCTATTCCGCGCGCGGCACCTACCATCTCGGGCGGACCTGCAACCAGTGGACCAGCGATCGGCTCGCGCAGGCGGGCATTCGCACGGGCTGGTGGACGCCGCTTTCCGGCGGGGTGATGAAGTGGGTGCCTGAAAGCTAGGGCGTGAACCCGGCGCGGCCTCGCACGAGCCATGGCCGCCCGGCGCGCGGCGGGACCGGGATCATCCGCGCCCCGTCCTCGCCCGAAGACGCGCCTGCCCGGCAGGATTCGACACCGGTGCAAAAATCTCTCCGCCGGAACCGCGCCCGCGCCCGCTCGCTTGAAAGGCAAGGAACCAACACAAAACGATAGGGAGACATTCGCATGACCCGCACCCTTCTCATCACCGGAGCTTCCTCCGGCATCGGCGCGGCAACCGCGCGTGCGGCGGCAAAGGCAGGCTGGAACGTCGCGCTGGTCGCGCGCTCCGAAGACAAGCTGGGGAAACTCGCGGACGAAATCGGCGAGCATGCTCTTGCGCTGCCCTGCGACGCGACGGACCGAGACGCGATCAGGGATGCGCTTGCGAAAACGGCGGAGCATTTCGGCGGAATCGATGCGGTCTATGCCAATGCCGGCACCGGCGCGAAGCAGCCCGGCATCGAAAACGGCGATCCCGAGGACTGGCACAAGATGATCCACATCAACGTGCTCGCCGTGCTCTACGCCGCGCACGAGGCGATCCCGCACCTGAGAAAGACCAAGGGCCATTTCCTCGTCACCGGGTCCAAGGCCGGGCGCGACAACATGAAGGGGTCGGTCTATTCGGCGACCAAGTGGTTCGTGCACGGTTTCGGCGAGAACCTTGCCGAGGAAATGCGCGAATGGGGCGGACGCTGCACGGTGATCGCGCCGGGCATGGTCAACACCGATTTCTTCGACGACGAAATGCCGACCAAGATCCAGCCCGAGGACGTGGCGAACGCGGTGGTCTATGCGCTCGAGCAGCCGAAGACGGCGGCGGTGCGCGAAATCTACATCATGCCGAACGACTAGGCTTCGGCGAGCGAGCGTTCGAGCAGGTCGATCGCATTGCGGGTGAAGTCGGCCATGTTGGCGATGCGATCATCGCTGGCGGTTTCGATCGGGGCGGTCCGCTCTAACCCGTCCGGGCCGGCAATGGCCGCCACGCTGCGGCCCGCCGGAGCGCCCGTGGGGTGGTTCGATCCGCCGACCGAACCGCTTTCGGCAAGGCCCCATTCGGCGCCGAAATTGTCCCTGATCGCGCGCGCCTGGAGCGCGGCATAATCCTCGCTCGCCCCGCGCATTCCCCGATAGGCCTCGCGCGGGAGAGCGAACAGGACATCGCGTGCCCGCAGGGAATAGACAACCCCGCCCCCGACGAAGAAATCGAGCGCGCCCGGAACGGTCAGCAGGCTCGCCGCAATCAGCCCGCCCGTGGCCCCGTCGGCGACCGCGACCTTCTCGCCGCGCGAGCGCAGCGCCCCGGCGATGCGGAGCGCCTGCGGGTGAAGGTCGCGCAGCAGGTCGCTCACACGCCCGCCCCTGCATCGGCCCGGGCGACGATGTCCGCCCAGCCCGCCTCGTCGACCACTTCGATCCCGAGTTCCTCGGCCTTCTTCAGCTTCGACCCCGCCCCCGGCCCCGCGACCAGCAGATCGGTCTTGGCCGAGACACTGCCCGCCGCCTTCGCGCCCAAACGCTCGGCCTGCGCCTTGGCTTCGTCGCGGCTCATCGTCTCGAGCTTGCCGGTGAAGACCACGGTCTTGCCCGCCACGGGCGAATCGAGCACCTCGACCTCGTAGCGCGGCGGGTTCACGAGGCCGAGGATGTCCTCCCACACCGCGACATTGTGCGGTTCGTGGAAAAAATCGCCGAGCGCCTCGACCACGCTCGGCCCGATCCCGTCTATTGCGGTGAGTTCTCCGGCCGCTTCCTCGTCCCCGGCGCGGGCCCTTTCGGCAAGATCGCGGATGACGGGGAGTTCGTGGAAGTTCTTTAGGAGGTCGCGCGCCGTCACCTCGCCCACGTGGCGGATGCCGAGGCCGAAGAGCAGCCGCGCGGCGTCCGGCTCGCGGCGGTTTTCCACGGCTGCCAACAGGTTATCCACAGACTTGTCCTGCCACCCCTCGAGCGCGAGAATGTCGCTGCGCCGCTGTTTCAGGCGGAAGATGTCGGCGGGGCTTTCGAGCCAGCCGAGGTCGAAGAACTGGGCAATGGTCTTTGACCCGAACCCGTCGATGTCGAGCGCCTTGCGGCTGACGAAATGCTCGAGGCGCTGGGTGCGCTGGGCCGGGCAGATGAGGCCCCCCGTGCAGCGCACGTCGACCTCGCCCTCTTCGGCCACAGCCTCGCTGCCGCAGCGCGGACAGTGGTCGGGGAAGATGAAGGGCTCGCGCGTTTCCTCCCGCGTCAGGTTCTCGACCACCTGCGGGATGACGTCGCCCGCGCGCTGGATCACCACCCGGTCGCCGGGACGGACGCCGAGGCGCGCGATCTCGTCGCGATTGTGGAGCGTGACATTGGTCACCGTCACCCCGCCCACCAGAACGGGGGCGAGGCGGCCCACCGGGGTCAGCTTGCCGGTGCGCCCGACCTGGATGTCGATCGCCTCCAGCACCGTCTCGGCCCGCTCGGCGGGGAATTTGTGCGCCAATGCCCAGCGCGGGGCCTTGGCGACAAAGCCGAGGCGCTGCTGGTAGTCCAATCGGTCGACCTTGTAGACGACCCCGTCGATTTCATAGGGTAGGTCCGGGCGCGCCTTGCCGATACGGTCATATTGCGCGAGCAGGCCCTCGACGCTCTCGACCCGCGTGAACAGCGGCGAGATCGGAAAGCCCCAGCGCCGCAGGGCCTCGACGACCTCGCCTTGGGTCTGTCCCGGCACGTCTGATGCCGCGCCCCAGCCATGCGCCCAGAAGCGCAAGGGGCGCTTCGCCGTAACGCTCGCGTCCTTTTGTCGAAGCGATCCGGCGGCGGCGTTGCGCGGATTGGCGAACTGGCGGACTTTTGCGGGGTCGAAGTCCTCGCCCTTGTCCTCGGCCGCGGCGCGCGCGTCCTCCATCAGGCGCCGGTTCAATTCCGCGAAGGCGGCGCGTTCCATGTAGACCTCGCCGCGCACCTCGAACACGCTCGACACGCCTTCCGGCAATTCCTGCGGAATGTCGGCGATATGGGCGACATTCGCGGTCACGTCCTCGCCCACCTGCCCGTCCCCACGGGTCGCGGCGCGCACCAGTTTTCCATCCTCGTAGCGCAGGGAACAGGACAGCCCGTCGATCTTGTCCTCGGCGGTGAATGCCAGCGGCTCGTCCTCGGACAGCGCAAGATAGCGCCGCACCCGCGCAGCCCATTCCTCGACTTCCTCTGGCGAAAAGGCGTTGTCGAGGCTCATCATGCGAACCTCGTGCGTGACCTTGGAGAGCGGCGAGGCGGCGACCGCATGGCCGACCTTCTTCGAAGGCGAATCCTCGCGCACCAGATGCGGGAAGGCTTGCTCGATCTCCGCATTGCGCCGCACCAGCGCGTCATATTCCGCGTCGGAGATCTCCGGCGAATCCTCGGCATGATAGAGCCGGTCGTGCTTCGCGATCGCCTTGGCGAGCCGCATCAGTTCGTTGGCGGCCTCGGCTTCGGTGAGGTTAATCATCTTTTGGCACGGATGATTCGTTCATGGTCGACATCATTGCCAAGATTCCTGAATAACCTTCTGTATGTTCAGGCATTTCTCGAAAATCGTATGCACTTCGCTTTTCTTCAGGATCAAACCCTGCTCGGGTTATTGCCGAAAAAATCCGGGCTTCTGCCCAGTCGGCCGCTTCCTTAAGAAGGTCTAGAGAATCCATTCCTGCGTAGTCGCCGCTCCTCATAAGAAGAACTGGTTGAACGTCACTCTGAGCCAAGAGACGACCGAGAACGGATGGAGTGGCCTGCATCGTCCCGTCTGGTTTCATCCAAGCTTCATATGCTGACCATTTGTACTCGTGTACAATATTGTCACGTTCCTTCTTTAGAAACCGCCAGTAAATCTGATGATCCTCTTGATTTTCCTTTATTTCCACCCATTCATTTCGAATCGCCTGCCTTATCTCTATCGATAGACAAGACCTAGAATCGACACGGAATAAGTCGATTGAACTACGGATGGTCGAGCAAACGCCAATCCAGACAATTTTCCATTCAGAGAAAAGGTGAGTTGGCTTCGAAAGAAGTGCCTCAAGATGATGAATCCCAACTCTCGCATCAGATAATGCTCGATATGAAGAGAGCATGTATTTTATGGGTACGTAATTGTTTGCATATTTTTTGGGTACAGTCATCAAACCCCCTCCAGCAGCCGATCCGCCTGCGCGCGCGCCTCCGGCGTGACCTCCGCGCCCGAAAGCATCCGCGCGATCTCCTCCTGCCGCCCGCTCGCGTCGAGCAGCACCACGCTCGTCTTCGTCACCGTGCCCGACGACGCCTTGGCGATAAGGTAATGCTGACCCCCACGCGCCGCGACCTGGGGCGAATGCGTCACCGCCAGAAGCTGCCCCTCGTCGCTGGCCAGCCGCGCCAGCCTCTCCCCGATGGCGCTCGCGACCGCCCCGCCCACACCGCGGTCGATCTCGTCGAAGATGATCGTCGCCGCCCCGCCCTTTTCCGCCAGCGCGACCTTCAGCGCGAGGATGAAGCGCGAGAGTTCGCCTCCGGACGCGATCTTGGCGAGCGGGGCGAAATCGGCGCCGGGATTGGTGGCGATCAGGAATTCGACCGCGTCACGGCCCAGCGCGCCCCATTTGTCCTCGGGAAGGTCGGTGATGGCCGTCCTGAACCGCGCGGCGTCGAGTTTCAGCGGGGCAAGCTCCGCCGCCACCGCTGCGTCAAGCCGGGTCGCCGCCTCAACGCGCGCTTGGTGCGCCGCATCGGCGGCCCTGACGTAGGCGGTTCGCGCCTCCTTCGCCGCGCGTTCGAGCGCGCCGAGCTGGGCCGTCCCGCCTTCGATCGCCTCCAGCTTGCGGCGCATGTCCTCCATCAGGGCGGGCAGTTCGTCGACCTCGCAGCGATGCTTGCGGGCGAGCGCGCGCAGCTCGAACAACCGGGTTTCCGCCGCCTCCAGCGCAGCCGGATCGTGCACCAACGCCTCGGCCGCGCGTTCGAGCGTTTCCTCCGCCTCGCCCGCCTCGATCACCGCCCGGTCGAGCGCGGCCAGAGCCTCGGCCAGCAGGGGATGTTCCTCCGCGATCCGGTCAAGCTTGCGAGCCGCCACGCGAAGTGAGGCGAGCGGCGAATCCGAACCCTCCCAGACGTGGCGCAATTCCTCGAGTTCGCCCGACAGCCGCTCGCCTTTCTGCAGGTCGATGCGCTGGGCGGCGAGGCGTTCTTCCTCGCCCACCTCGGGCGTGAGCGCGTCGAGTTCG
>Ga0207419_1002644_pt1 | contig 11531 bp, 10 predicted proteins | sample ElkSloMetagenome_4_FD_184723 | JGI IMG/M metagenome (GOLD analysis project Ga0207419, IMG submission 184723) | Hot spring microbial communities from Elkhorn Slough, Monterey Bay, USA - MD2A (version 2) | ecosystem: Environmental > Aquatic > Marine > Intertidal zone > Estuary: Microbial mat ... | reverse complement strand
ACAAACGGCTGCTAAACCACTAATTGTCGTGGGTTCAGGAACAGTTGCGGGGGTTGCAGCTAACCGAAAGCGGACACCATCCCCAGGTTTTTTAACCATCATTCCTTCAGGATCAAATAATCCCAACTTCAGCGTTAGAGAACTCACATCAGCAAAGGTTTGAGTAAAGACATTACCATTTGATCCATCAGGTACCCAATCTGGAGAAGCTAAAGGATTACCATTAAGAGCCACAACACCCGTAGTATTTTCAGACTCTGCATCGAAATATTCAATCGTCAATTCTTTTAAGAGGGTACCAAATTCAAAGGTGTAAGTCCCGACTTCGAGTTGACCCTCTTCTGGATAAGAATCTGTATCTTCCAAATAAGCGACAGGGCGAAACCAAACATCAGCAGGATTCGTCCCCGCATCGCTCGTTAAAAAGCTAATATCATCGCCATAAACATTCTCAGTGGTCAAATCATCAATGAACAGACGACTTCTAGAACTTGTGGTTTCATCGGTCTCAGACATAATACTCTCGACAAAGGAGAGAGACTCGGGCTCGATACACTGAGCGGCATCTAAACAACTTAAACCGACATCAATTTCCCCCTCAGAGTCGGGAACAAGACTAACCGCATAACCACTCGAAGCCATTGCACTGATTGCAACGGTTGTTGTTGTCGCCAGCAAACTCCGGAAAAATAGAGATTTCGTCATACTATATACCCCAATCAAATTTTTACGAGATTTACAATCTCTGTCGTTTACTAATATAACCAATCCAGTGTAATATCACCTCCTATATACTACTATTGCCTGAACGAGGGCTTTTTCGGTTCGTCGGTTGGTTTTAGTCACCGCGCGCGTCAAACTCATTAGTCTTTTTTATCGGTTCAGAGGAGAGATTTTCGCAATGAAGGTTACGGGTATTTTTATTCATCCGATTAAGTCTTGTCAGAGAATTGCACTCGAACAAGCAGAAGTGACACCAAAAGGATTTACTTGGGATCGAGAATTGATGATTGTTGATCACCGTCAGCAATTTATGACGCAGCGAGACTATCCTCAGATGGCAAAAATTCAGGTTAAACTTTCAGGAAAAGTTATTTCTTTATCTGTTCAAGATGAATCCCTAGAACCGTTTAATTTTGAACCTCAGTTAACGGGAAACACTCTGGCTGTTAAGATTTGGCGGGATAATACTATTGCTATTGATCAAGGTGATGAAGTGGCAATTTGGCTGCAAAAGGCTTTGAAATTATCTCCGATGCAACCTTGTCGGTTAGTGCGACAATCTCCTCAACAACTTCGACGGATTAATCCCAATTATGCACGGCGATCTGAAGATCAGGTTAGCTTTGCAGATGGTTATCCTTTTTTACTTACAAATACGGCTTCTTTAGAGGAATTAAACCGCAAAATTGCCGAGAATAATTTAATTAATATTTCTGAGGTTCCGATGATTCGATTTCGTCCAAATATTGTGATTGAATCTGATTGTCCTTTTGTTGAAGATGACTGGAAATTGATTAAAATTGGAGAGGTTTATTTTGATGTGGTTAAACCTTGCGATCGCTGTATTGTTACCACAACCGACCAATTCACAGGAAAACGGGACGAACTTAAAGAACCCTTGAAAACTTTAGCAACTTTTCGACGACAAGCAGGAGGTGTGATGTTTGGTCAGAATATGATCCCTCAAAATACGGGAGTGATTCACAAAGAAGATCAAGTTCAATGTTTAGAACATCAGTAATTACACGCAATTTAATTAACCGTTTTTACCTCCTAAAAATCAGAAAATATTGATATGAAAAATCGTTGATTGATTGTCATCAACTCGGGTTATATTTGATGAAAACCTGATGATGTGAGAATTGAGTATGACCTACAGCCTCAGAATTGCTGATTTACCCTCCGATGAACGACCCCGAGAACGGATGATCGCCCATGGATCTCAAGCCCTTTCCAATGCAGAATTAATTGCAATTTTACTCAACACCGGACAGGGAAAAGGAAAATTATCAGCCGTGGGTTTAGGACAATTTTTACTCAATCAACTCAGTCAAAATCAGCATGACCCATTATCCATTCTGCGACATATTACTGTACAAGAACTCACTCAAATTCATGGCATTGGGCCAGCCAAAGCCACAACCATTATCGCAGCGATAGAACTCGGAAAACGAGTCTTCCAACTCCGTCCTTCTGAAAAAGCAATTATCGAAACTCCCCAAGCCGCAGCCGATGCTTTAAGCCAGGATTTAATGTGGCAAACTCAAGAACGATTTGCGGTATTATTATTAGATGTAAAAAACCGCTTACTCGGAACAAAAGTTATTACAATTGGTACCGCTACCGAGACTTTAGCCCATCCTCGGGAGATCTTTCGAGAAGTGATCAAATATGGGGCGACGCGGATGATTATTTCTCATAATCACCCTTCGGGAAATGTTGAACCCAGTCCTGAAGATATTACCCTCACTCGTCAACTCTTAGCCGGCGCCCAAGTTTTATCGATTCCGATTTTAGATCATCTGATTTTAGGTCAGGGAGAATTTCAGAGTTTACGTCAAATCACCGAATTATGGGATGAATATCCTCAAGGCGATTAAATAGTTAACCGTAACCCGTGATTTCAATGATCAATATTCACGGTAACAACTGTTTTCTGTTAAACAATCCGATAAATGATCGTTCCTGTTTCTTCATGGTTATCAATATGAAGCAACCCTTCTTTATACAAATCGTTCAATAATTGCTTAATTTCAGGAATGGGTTTATCTGTTGCAATCACACAATCTGCAACTGAAATTCCTTGAGGATTATCTTTAGCGAGTTTTAAAATTGTATAAATATCAGACTTTTTATCGACTGTCGGAATCGCTTCCTGGCTATATTTTTGACTTTCTGTTAGATTAACAATAACTTCGTGAGTAATTGGATTTTGACTATTTTCTCGTTGGTAAAGTTGGTATTTTAGATTCTTCCGTTCGACCATTCCGGGAATGAGAAATAAATCGACGACTTGACCCACCCCAAAAAACCCGAAAGTAAATAGCCACACCAGTCCGGTAAAATAATTCCCTGAATAGATGCGGTGAACACCACCCAACCCTAAAAACCAGCTACACCACAGTAGATACGCTAGTCCTGTATTTCTCATTTCGATTCTCCCCGTATCGTGCTTGAAAAGACTAATCATTCAACATCCACAACTAATATCACCCAAGGAATTTCGTGAAGCCTGGGGAAACGGATGTTGACTCCCCAACTCACTCTGCCTTGATCTTCAATCTAGTGTCTGTGGATTCCGGAAAACCCCTTCTGATACTATTCTATCACCAAATTGTTTCTCTGTTGTTGTTAACAGAATCCAGAATATTCACGAAAATTTATATTAACAATAAATTCTCCAAAACGTAATATTTAAAAAAAAATTGATACAAAAATCAGAGAAATGATTGAACCCGTTGCCAAACTTGTTCTAATAAATCGGGCATTTCTGCATCAAACCATTCAATCTCCCGAACAGATCGAAACCAAGTTTTTTGTCGTTTGGCAAATTGACGAGTATGCAAAACCGTCGCGGCGATCGCATCATCTAACGAACAACTTCCCGTGAGATATTGTAGAATTTCGTGATAACCCAAAGTTTGTAATAGTGGCAACTCTTGACCATATTTTTTCAGAAGTGTTTGTACTTCTTCTAGCCATCCCACCTGAATCATTTTTTGAGTGCGGTGTTGAATTCGTTGAGTCAGGCGATCGCGATCCAAAGTCAACCCAATTTGTAAAATCGGATAATCTGGAGGATCTTCACCTTGTTGTTGAGAAATAGCACAACCCGTAATATAATAAACCTCTAACGCTCTTTGGGTGCGAAACTGATCATTCGGATGAATCTTTTGTGCCGCCACCGGATCAACCTGTTGTAGCATTGCATAACATTGAACCTGACCCAAGGCTTGAAACTGCGATCGCAACGGAGGACAAGGCGCAACCCGAGGAATCTTCATTCCGCGTACAATTGATTTAATATACAACCCCGTCCCCCCCACCAACAATACCGGAGGAGAAGGAGAAACAGACACCGGAGGAACCGCAATCAAAGCTTGAGCCTTTTCCTGGTAATCTGCTAAAGTGAGAGTCTCTCTCGGATCGCAAATATCGATCAGGAAATGGGGAACCTGTTGCTGTTCATCCCGCGTTGGTTTAGCCGTGCCGATATCAAACTCTCGATACACCTGACGGGAATCTGCACTGAGAATCACCGTGTTTAACCGTTGCGCTAAAGCGATCGCCAGCCCTGACTTTCCCGTTGCAGTTGCGCCACAGATCACAATAATCGTCATAAGTCCTTTTCAAAAATTAAACATCCCTTCCCTAGTCTCCATGATAAGGGGGTTCAATCTGGATTTAAACAGGGCTTCAGTTCGGCCTGTAATCGTTTCTAACCCTTTTGTGTTACAATTTTGGAGAGATTTGTCATTTTTGGAGTCCTGGGGACATTAGACCCCTAATTGGAGCAGTGATCAGATGACCAGCAGTTATAGCGCCGATCAAATACAGGTTCTTGAAGGTCTAGAAGCCGTCCGCAAACGTCCAGGGATGTACATTGGTTCTACCGGGCCACGCGGACTTCATCATTTAGTATATGAAGTTGTAGATAACTCCATTGATGAGGCGCTCGCCGGCCATTGTACCCATATTGAAGTTGATTTTAATGCAGATGGTTCAGTAACCGTCACTGATGATGGTCGGGGTATTCCCGTTGATGTTCATTCCAAAACCGGAAAATCAGCCCTAGAAACAGTAATGACGGTTCTCCACGCCGGGGGAAAATTTGGTGGAGGCGGTTACAAAGTTTCTGGCGGTTTGCATGGGGTGGGTGTTTCCGTTGTGAATGCGCTGTCTGAATGGGTAGAAGTGCAAGTCTTGCGGGATGAAACCCAGTATACTCAACGCTACGAACGAGGGGTTCCCGTTGACGAACTTCAGTCCAAACCCAGTAAAGGAACACAGACAGGAACTTCGGTACAGTTCTTACCCGATACAACCATATTTACCACTGGAATTGAGTTTGACTATGCGACGATCGCCAGTCGTTTGCGAGAATTAGCCTATTTGAATGCAGGCGTTAGAATTACGTTAACAGACAATCGTTTAGATCTGATTAAACTCGAAGAACCGAAAACAGAAAGCTTTTGTTATGAAGGAGGAATTCGAGAATATATTGCCTACATGAACCGCGAAAAGCAACCCCTACATGAAGATGTAATTTTTGTGTCGGGAGAGCGCAATAGTGTGCAGATTGAAGTCGCGTTGCAATGGTGTGTAGATGCTTATAGTGATAATATTTTAGGCTTTGCTAATAATATTCGGACAATCGACGGCGGAACCCATTTAGAAGGGTTGAAAGCGGTCTTAACCCGCACGATGAATAACTTTGCCCGCAAGCGAAATAAACTCAAAGAAAATGAGTCAAATTTAGGCGGTGAGAATGTACGGGAAGGGTTAACGGCCGTTATTTCGGTGAAAGTTCCTGACCCCGAATTTGAAGGACAAACCAAAACAAAGTTAGGCAATACAGAAGTTCGTGGGATTGTTGATTCATTAGTTGGGGAAGTTTTAACAGAATATCTCGACTTTCATCCCCATATTGCCGATGCTGTTTTAGAAAAAGCAATTCAAGCTTTTAAAGCCGCAGAAGCTGCTCGTCGGGCGCGAGATTTGGTGCGTCGGAAGTCAGTGTTAGAATCTTCACCACTACCCGGTAAATTGGCTGATTGTAGTACCCGAATTCCTTCTGAATCTGAAATCTTTTTGGTAGAGGGGGATAGTGCGGGCGGAAGTGCAAAACAAGGACGCGATCGCCGGACTCAGGCGATTTTACCCCTACGCGGAAAAATTCTGAATATTGAGAAAACAGATGATTCCAAAATCTATAAAAACAATGAAATTCAATCCCTGATTACAGCGTTAGGATTGGGAATTCGAGGCGAAGATTTTGATTCTACTCAATTGCGTTATCATAAGATTATTATTATGACAGACGCGGACGTTGACGGCGCTCACATTCGGACATTGCTGTTAACGTTTTTCTACCGTTATCAACGAGAATTAGTGGAACAAGGTTTCATTTATATTGCTTGTCCTCCTCTGTATAAAGTCGAACGAGGACGCAATCATTACTACTGTTATAATGATCGAGAATTGCAGGAACGTTTGGCTGAGTTTCCGTCTAATGCTAACTACAATATTCAACGGTTTAAGGGTTTGGGTGAAATGATGCCTGAACAACTCTGGAATACAACCATGAACCCAGAAACTCGCATGATTAAGCAAGTAGAAGTGGAAGATGCAGCCCAAGCCGATAACGTTTTTACGGTATTAATGGGGGATAGAGTTGCACCCCGTCGGGAGTTTATCGAAACCAATGCACCTCGTTTAAATCTGGTTGATTTAGATATTTAATTGCTGTTGGTTCGCGCATAAGTTTAAAATTTTCGCGCCATAGCTGCTAATTTTAGAAGATTGAGACTAGGTTTAAAAAAGCCTGGTCTTTTTTATAGAATTATCTACTCTGAAGTAATAGGTTATTTCCGAGACGAGTTCCCGCTTCAATTCGTCGGATATTGCCTTCACGAATAACAACGCTGGGATTATTCAGGGTTGAGTCTGGGACAATTTGAGCCAGAGTCGTGGCAGACTGACATAAGGTTAAAGCCAAAACATGACAGCTAACACTGAGACAGGTGACGGGTATCCAAGATTTCATCCCAAAGATGGATGAATGATGAATGATCATTTTTCTCTGTCCCCTGACATCTGGCTTCTAACTTCTAACTTCTAACTTCTAACTTCTGAGTCTTTTAATTTGTGGGTTCGGGAACTTCTTCGGTATTTTCCACCGCTTCTGGCTGAGTCTCGTTTAGAGTATCACTGGGAGTCTCAGAAGTATCTTCACCTGGAGGACTCACAACACCTGCGGCTTGTTGAATTTGATCTTTATATGGCGCCGGGGCTAAGTCTGAAGCTTTGCCAAACAAGGGTTCTGCTTCTTCGAGATTCCCTTGATCTTTGAGAACGATTGCTTTAGCGAGAACTGGACGAAAATCTTCTTGATTATTCCGCATCGCTTCATCATAGATCGCGATCGCTTCATCGTAGCGTTTTTGTTCGGCGTAGACTTGTCCAAGAATCAACTGCACAGAAGTCTCATCAATCGTACCTGGTTGAGCTTGATTGGCTTGTGGAGCAGCTTTGATTGTATCTTGTAATAATCCAATGGCAGCTTCCGGGCGTTTTTGAGTCAGCAGCAAATTCACTAACCCTTGTAGGGCTTGAATTTGTCCGGGTTGTTGAGTCAGAATTTGACGATAGGTTTGGGCTGCACCTTCGAGATCGCCCGTATATTGTTGAGACTGAGCAAGTAAGATGCTATATTCATTTGTCTCCGGATTCATTTGGGAAAGTTTTTGTAAAGGCTCGACAACATCGGTGACATCGCCCTGACCCATGCTGATTAATTCTAATTTAGCTTGCAGAAATCCTCGCAGAGCCGTTTCATTATCAGGTTCTCGCTGCAAAACCAATTCATAGCCTCGTGCTTGAGCCTCTAAATCTGCTTGTTTGGCTTGAGCCGTTTGAGCTGGGGTGGGCGTAGTTTGCGTGTTAGAACGGTTTGCTCCGATTAGACTGCCAATAATCGGCCCCATAGAGAATCCGACAAAAGCAATCAGAGACAGAACCAATATGACACCAATAAACCCACGACGTTTGTCCACCATAAAAATTAAATCCCTGCGATCTCAGCAGCTACAGATATTTAGCTCTAAAGTTTGATCAAGCAACTTGTGCCTTGCAGCTAACATAGTAGCAGACCCATCACTTAAAATATCTATCAATTAACATTGATCAAAGGTATTTGCTGAGTAGAGGTTTGTCAAAAGCATTCGGATTTCTCCGTTTAGCAAATGGATTCAGTAAAATAGGCAAATCGACAAAACTTTGATAGCGATCGCCTGCGACTTCAACTCAGTCCACTGACAATCGTTTACAAACAACTGTTCTGTCGAGTTTTCTGCCACGTATCCTAAACTGTACAGGAGTCGGAGTATAGTTCTAAACCGTCTCCCCTCCCGTCGATGGGTCACAGTTCAATGTCAAACTTCAACTCAGTGTCTCTGATCGGGTTGTGTATCCACTGAATATTTTAATATTCCTCCCAAAAGGGATGTGTGTGTGCTGCTATCAGGTTCTATGAGTCCTTCTCCGAATCGATCCTCCCAAATGCCTAATTCCTCCCAATCTCATCCGGTTCAATCCAGCGAGCCTGCCGTTGATATGTCCGAAGATCTGCCCATGAGTGCAAAGCCAATGAGTGAGCTTCCCCCATCGGATCAGAATGCAATATCCGAAAATTCATCTTTGGATATTGCGATTGAACCTCAATCTGAAACTTCAGTCTCCAATGACGATTCCTCGACAAACGAGGATCAGATCCTTGATGGAGAGAGTCGTCTTTGGCATCCAATCCCCCCCCCGAGTGAACCGCGACAATATCGGGCAATTGGCTTGGTTCGGGGTCGATACACCGCTTCGCAAGATCAATTTACCCAGGGAATTTTACTCACCCCAGATGGAACGGTCATTGATGCGGTTCTTCTCGGTCGAGTGATGAGTTTAGTTAAAAAACATATTGACCTTGACCAAGAGCATCTATGGGTTGTTTATCCGCGAACTCGTCAAAAACAGGATAACTTACACGTTCAGATCATGGGGGTTTGGGAACCTGAAACCCTGAAAAAAGACAATGAAGACAATGAAAATGAAGACGATTCACCCTCTACAGAAACCACTGACCAATCCCCAGAAACTCCCGAGGCGGTTCCAGTTGAGGCAGAAACCTTAACTTCTGAAATTGATCCCAATGCCTTAAGCGAGATCGAACATGGCTATTTTTCAATTCGGGGTGAAGTCGTTTACCAGTCTCAAGACGAGGAAAAATACATTATTGTCAAGATTCGTCAATCCTCTCGGGCTGATCAAGACAAGCCCAAGTTCTTTAAACTCAAATTAGATGGTTTGGCCGGGCCTAAAGCTGTCGGTCATTTCTGGGATTTACACGTTCAACTTGAACAAGACAATTTGGTGATTCAAGAAAGTCACGATATTGGCTTGATTCCAGTTAAAAAAGGGAGAAAATCCTTTCAAGGTCGAGGATCATACCGAGGTGGTGGAGACAGACGAGATAACTTTTCTCGTTCCTCTCGTCCTCCAGTCAAGCCCAGAACGGCAACTTCGACTTCCACTCGCTCGGGGCCAGTCTCTAAGCCGATTAAGCCCAAACCCAAGACAGATAATTAATTAACGGTTCTACTTTTCCCTTGAGTTTGCTCACTTGCTTCTGTAGCTAATTCTTAGTCAAGATTGATCTGAGATCCCCAGACATCTTGGGGGATAAAGGCTCTATCCATGGGAATAGAAGCAACGGGTTCGGTGAGGGTAAACTGCCCCAATTCAATCCATTGTTTGAGTTGTTGGGCGACTTGACGAGAACGCGCTAAACTGGCGACAGGAGCAGTCCGCACGGGTTTACCCTCAATCGTAATTCGACCTTTTTTGAGTTGAGCATAACTCACTAAGCCAAATGTCGGACGAACTCGCCGAGGAATAGAAAAATCTACCACAGGGGCAACAATATCTTGATCCAAAACTGCACAATGAGCAACCACTTCTTCGCTCAATACAGGTAAAGGAATCCCCATCCCAATCATCATCGATGGCCCGTAGTTTTTGAAGTAACACCCTCGTACCCAATAGGGATTCATCTGTTTTGCATCCCCCACGACTGCTAAGGTTGCCGCCGGGCCAATGGGGGTACGGTTGGGTAAACGCTTCTGTAACGGGAAATGTTGGGTGCCTTCCCAGGTAATATAACCAATTCCACCCCCGAGGAAAATTCGGGTGCCTATCCCGATCATTTCTAAGTCTGGATCGTTGAGAAGCGGTGACATGGCTCCGGGATTAGAATAGACGGCATTGCCTAAACGCGGTTGTAATGGCCCGAGATAGGTAAAGAGTTGGCGCTCGCCTCCATTCACCCCAACAATAAAATTTTGATACAGGTTGCGAGGGTTAAATAAATAAAACTGATTAATGGTGTCGCGGCTAATCGTTGTTTCTAAGGAATTGCGGGGATAACAGTCCGAGACTAATCCCGTTGAACGCAGCGAAACAGGCTTTCCAGCGATTAAATCTTCAATTACGTGTCCCCCTCCGCGATCGCCGGATTCATCCCCATTTTCGACGATTTGACTGGCACCCAGATACAAATCTACCGCCCCAAACCCACTATAAGCTTGCACTCCATCCAGCCAACAGTTGCGAATATTAATCGGCGGATCAGTTTGTCCAAGGTTAATGATCGCTCCTGATGATTCCATCGGTTCAAAGGTACCAGTGGTAATCACATCAACCTCTTGAGCCACTTGAGTCACACTGGTTTCAACGACTCGGGCTTTGACTTCTTCTACCGTCAACACCACAGCAGATGAAGTGCGGATTTTATCATTAATCTCAGCGATCGTTCTCATTATTTTTAGAGCGGGAACAGGGAACAGTTTTCACCTTGAAATCACCCCTGATTTTGGGTTTTCCATCCATCTAGAATATCTCTAATTAGGATTTCTCTGATCAAAACGTAAAAAAGAGAACAAATAAGCTCACTGAGAGGAAAACCGCTAGCGATCGCTTAATTTTCAACCGTTGAAATCCGCGTGATAATTGGTTGAGAACGGTTGCTAGGACAATTGCGGCGAAAACAAGCAAAATAGCTTGTCGGACTTGCCACAGGATGTATATAGAGGCGATAATCGCATAAAAGCCCAGCCATTGACCAAAGTTCACGGTAGGAAATAAGTCACCAAGTCAGAAGGTTAGAGGGGTTATAGGGGACACCAGAAGATTGATCATTGATAATTTATCACTGTTCGCTGTAAGAGCGGGTACTTCGCCACAGAAACACCAAAGCGATCGCAATACTCGGGAAAAAGACAGCAATTAAAGTATTTGTGACTGATAACGGAATCGATAGAGATGGCCCTATGTATTTGATCAGAACTGATACTGCTGCTGAGAGTAATAAGACTTTGAGGATGAATCCGACTTTATTATCCATGAAGACACGTTAAACGGTAAAATCAGGTTTGAGTCGCTGTATTCGTACAGATTTTATCACTTAATCTCAATTTTCGATTTTGTTAGTTCTGTACCTCCACCAAGCTTTCTTTATCCCCCCTAACCCTCTTTATCCCCCCTAACCCCCCTTTGAAAGGGGGGAATAAGAAAGTTCCCCTTTTACCCCCATTATCAAAGCCCCCAAAATTGGGGGTTTGGGGGCGGAGTCACGGGGGCGGGAGATTTAGGGGGATTAACAGTTAAACAGAACAGAGACAAATTTGGATAATATTTATAATTTTTCAGGTTTAAAGTATTTGGAGTTGATTTACAATGGAACCAAAAGATCCAGAATTAGT